>Ga0302193_10000483_pt1 | contig 36331 bp, 32 predicted proteins | sample II_Bog_E3_3_FD_200228 | JGI IMG/M metagenome (GOLD analysis project Ga0302193, IMG submission 200228) | Peat permafrost microbial communities from Stordalen Mire near Abisko, Sweden - II_Bog_E3_3 | ecosystem: Environmental > Terrestrial > Soil > Wetlands > Peat | place: Sweden: Abisko...
GAACTCGACTGCGTCATCGTGTCGGTCGAATACCGGCTTTCGCCCGAGGTCACCTGGCGCGAATCGCTGGCGGAGACCTGGGCTGCACTGCGCTGGCTTCATGCCGATGCGGCGTCGCTGGGCGTCGATCCCGGGCGTATCGCGGTTTTCGGGGAAAGCGCGGGGGGTGGGCATGCCGCGCTGCTGGCGCTGCGGGCGCGGGACAGCGGGGACGTGCCGCTTGCGTTCCAGTGCCTGATCTATCCCATGCTCGACGATCGTACCGGGACGACCCGATTTCCGGAGCCGGGGTTCGGCACGATCGGTTGGGATGCCGAAGCCAATCGGTATGGCTGGCGCGCCTTTCTTGGTGTCGCGCCGGCAACGGATGCGGTCCCCGACGAAGCGGTGCCGATGCGCGCCGCGAGCCTGCGCGGTTTGCCGGCGACATTTATCGGTGTTGGCGCGATCGACCTTTTTGCGCCAGAAGACATCGCCTATGCGCAACGTCTGAATGCAAGCGGGGTGCCATGTGAATTGCTGGTTCTGCCGGGCGCTTTCCATGGCTTTGACAAAGTCGCACCCGATGCGTCTTTGTCACGTCGGCTTGCTGCGGCGCGGATCGGTGCGTTACGGCAAGGGCTGGCCCAAACGTCGGCCATGACGGGAGCGAATTGATCCGGTGCAGGCCCTGTCGACGGCTCGCGATTGCCAAGAGGAAACGACCATTTGACCAAGGGCCCCAATCTCAAGCAACTTGCGGAAATGGCCGGAGTTACGCCCGGCACCGTGTCGCGCGCGCTTTCGGGCACGGGGCGGGTAAATGATCAGACGCGCCAGCGGATCATCGCTTTGGCAGAGACGCTTGGCTATCAGCCCAATCTGCTCGCACGCACGATGCGCACGCGTCGGACCCGTACCGTGGGCATGTTGGTGCCGCTTGGTCACGACACGCTGCAGCATCTGTCAGACCCGTTTTTCAATACGATGAGCGGATTCGTCGCCGACGAACTGGCCGATCGCGGCTATGATCTTCTGATTTCGCGCGTCATTCCGCGCGATGACCGGTGGATCGAAAACTATGCCAATTCCGGCAGGGTCGATGGCGTTCTGATCATCGGGCAGTCGAACCAGTTGGCAGTGATCGAGGCGACGTCGCTGCGGTATCGGCCGATGGTCGTCTGGGGCGGGCAGGTGCCGGGCCAGAATCACTGCGCGATCGGTTCGGACAATCGTGCCGGGGGCATGATGGCGGCGCGCCATCTGCTCGAACGCGGTTGCCGCAATATTGCCTTTCTGGGGCCGGTGGACGGGCCCGAATTCGGTTTGCGCCTGGATGGGGTTCGTTATGCGCTGGCTGTTGCGGGGGTGTCGGACGGACCGCTGGTTTTTCCGACCCATTATGAGCCGTCTGCGGCGTTTGAGGATGCCTTGGCCGTGCTCGGCAGGCTGAAGCAGCTTCCCGACGGCATAATCGGCGCATGCGATGTGACCGCGATCAGTGTGATCCGGGCCCTGGCGCGGCTGGGGCGTTCGGTTCCCGGTGACGTCAAGGTGATCGGCTATGACGGGCTGCCGCTGGGCGAACTGGTATCGCCGCCCTTGACGACCATCGACCAGCAATTGCGCCTGGGGGCGAAATTGATGGTCGAGACACTGCTTCGCCGCATGGATGGAGAGGTTGCCGGGTCGCAGCTGATCGAGCCCCGTGTGGTCATTCGCGAAAGCACCTGAAGCCGGATCAGGCCGGTTCCAGAATGCGAGACGTCGCACCGTCGAATGCAAGGCGCAGCCAGGGTGCCGGGCATCCGCCAAAGAGCGCGCGGCGCGTTGCTGCATCGGGCAAGGGCATCGTGCGCGCGACGCCCGGAAGATCGACGAAGCTGGTCGCCGAAAGATCCTTGAGCACCCACCAGCTATAGGCTTGCCATGGCGCTTCGGGCGGATTGGCGGCAATCAACCCGGTGTCGTTCAAGGGTGCGTAGGGCCCGAGCGGGGATGCGCTGACCATGCCGTAAAGGCCGGTGGGGGCAGGGGGCGCTCCGTCGGCGAAGACTTTTTCCTGGGTCGACCAGAACAGGTAATAGAGGCCGTCGATGTACCGCAAGTGCGGCCGTTCCAGCTCGTTGTTCACCCCGTCGGCGCTGATCAGCGGGGGCAGCAGATGCCATGGCCCGTCGATCCCGGCGAGCGAGATCGCGGCGCCGATCACGCCGTTCCATGGCGAGGTCGATTGCGCATCCGATCCCGTAAAAACCAGGATTTGCACGCCGCTGGCCGGATCGCGGAAATAGGCCGGATCGCGGAAAGCCTTGATCGTTCCGGCGGCGCCCTGGCTTCCCTTAACGCAGAGATAGGTTTCTCCGTCGGCGCGGACCAGTTCGGTGGGGGCCGACCAATCCGACACGCAAGGCGCGGCATCCCGCCATTCGAGTTTGCCATGGGTAGCAAAAAGGCGTTGTTCGAATGACGTGGTTTCCTCCCCCCTTCGCCCCGAAGCGGTGAACCAGCATGTCAGCCGGTTTGTTGCGGCCGAAAATGCCGCGCTACCCGACCATTCGCGGCTGCCCGGTGTATGTCCGTCAGCAAATGCCGGTCCCGTGTCGCGAAACCCGCCCGCATCTTCGACGAGGAAATGGATGCGGGCAATCGCGTGCCGGTCTTCGGGATCGTCCAGAACAGGCGCGGCCAGGGCCATCCACAGCCGACCTGCGGCAAATTGTACGGTTGTCCCGTCTTCGGCTTCGACCGGCCACATGTCCCAGACATCGAGACCGGAAATGCGTCGATCGCACCATTCGGCGGAAATCGGCGCGATTGCCGGAAACGGCCTGTCGGCGATTGCTGCCAGGTGCGCCTCGGTCCACCCGGTTGTGGGTGCCGCCAGTGCCGCGGCAGAGGAAGGTGATGCGGCAGCCAATCGTTTGGTCATATATCTGTATCCTTCCCGTTTCGATATATCTGTCAGCGTCATGTATTTGGAAATCATAAAATAAAAATAAGGTAAAACAATTGGTTGTGGGTTTAAGGGCTGTCCGGCAGATTTCGCTGGCCAAACGTTTGCAGGGTGATTATCAAATGCACAAACGATTGTGCAACAGATCGTGGTGTCGCGCAAGGCCGCTGTCCATTTTCGGCAGGGCCAGTCTCCGACAGGGGCGTGCGTCGATATTGCGACCTGAAATCTGGGAGGATGTTATGAAACGCCATGTATTTTGGCTGACTGGTTCAGCTGTTGTTTCGCTTGCCGCGTCGGCGCCATATGCCATGGCGCAGGAGGCGTCGTCCGCGATGGCCTCTGACAAGGGCGCGCCCGAGATCGTGGTTACTGCGCAAAAGCGCAGCGAGCGGCTCAGCAAGGCGCCGATTTCGGTTTCGGTTGTCACGCAGGCGGCGCTGGATCGTCAGTCGATCGTCAGCGCGGATCAGTTGATTACCACGGTGCCCTCGCTTCAGCTCAGCCAGAACGGCTTTGCCATTCGCGGGATCGGCAGCAACAGCGCTTTTTCCGGCTATTCGACCGTGGCTACCCAGTTTGACGGAATCTATAATCCTTCGTCTGCGGCGCTTGGTCTGGCCATGTTCGACGTCGCCTCTGTCGAGGTGCTGCGCGGTCCGCAGGGCACGGTCTATGGGCGCAATGCGACGGCGGGCGTGGTCAATGTCAACACCGCCGACCCCGGGCGCGACCTCGGCGGCAGCGCCAGCGTGCAATATGGGCGCTTTAACGAAATCAAGGCCCAGGCTGCGGTCGATGTGCCTGTCAGCGATACGTTCGCGGTGCGCGTGGCGGGCTTCCGGGATGTCAATGACGGCTACGGGCCGCAGCTCAAGGCGGCAGAACGGTTCGACAAGACCGATCTGGCGGGGCTGCGCGTTACGGCGAAATGGGCGATCACGCCGACGCTGACCTGGCGCATTTCGGGCTCTTATGGCCGCAATCAGGGCACCGACGCGGCGACTTATCTGCGCAACGTCAACTACTATCCCGACGCGAATCTCAAGACCGGCTCGTTCGGCCCGGTCACGATCATTCCGTCGGACGCCCTCAATCCGGGCCTCGATCAGGTGACCGCGAACCGGCAGGACGTCACCAGCTATGACGTGCGCTCGCGGCTTGTCTGGCAGGCAACGGGCAGTCTCAGCCTGACCTGGCTTGCGGGCTATTCCTGGCTCGACAACAATGGCGTTACGGCAACGACGGGTGTTTTTTCGCAGGAGTACTTGCACGACAAGACCAACACCTGGTCCAACGAGTTGGATATCAATTACCAGCAGGGCCCGATCAAGCTGGTTGCCGGGGCCTATCTCTATCAGGATACGCAGCCTTCCGGGCTCAGGCTGTTGCATGCCGGGAACACGGCGCCCGCGCCGTTTGCCGCTGTCTACAATGCCTTTGGTTCGCTGGTCCCCAGCGTCGGCAATCAGATCGGAACGATCAATGCCGTCGACGTGGTCAATGCCTATTCGGGCGAAGGCAGCCGTTCGCATGCCTTCTTCGGTCAGGGCACCTATTCGCTGACCGATCGCTTGCGCGTTCAGGCCGGTGTGCGCGGAACCTGGGATGAAGCCACCGCGCACGAGCAGCAACTGGTCTGTCCGGGGGCAACCGTTACGCGCAGCACTATCAGCGCCGATACATGCCCGACCGGCGTCACCATCGCCTATACCGACGATCGTTCGCGCGCCCCGGCCCATTTCAGCAGAGTCAGTTGGAAAACCGGGCTGGATTATGACGTGACGCGCGACATTCTGGCCTATGCGACGGTTTCAACCGGCTATCGCGGCGGCGGATTGCAGTCGAGTTCCAATCCGGCGGCGTATCAGCAGTATGCGCCCGAAACAGTCACCAACTATGAAGCGGGTCTGCGCGCAAGCCTGTACGATCACCGCGTCTATATCGGTCTGACCGCCTATCAGATGGATTACAAGAACCTGCAGGTGTCGTCGATCATCGTCGATCCGGTCCAGGGGCCCGTCTCGGTGACCACCAATGCGGCAAAGGCGCGCATCCGGGGGATCGACTTCGAAACAACGCTCCATCCCACCCCGCGTGATACGCTGTCCGGCTATGTATCATGGCTCGACACGCGCTTTTTGAGTTTCCCCAACGCGCCGGACAATCTCCATTCGGCGGACACGATGTACAATATTTTCGCGCCGATCCTCGGCTATGCGGCCATTCCCTCGGCGACGGCGGATTATTCGGGGAACCGCTTGCCCAATGCGCCGCGTTTCAGCGCCAGGGCCAGCTATGCGCATGTTTTTGCGCTGGAATCCGGCGCACGGATCACGCCATCGGCGGATTTCTATGTCCAGTCGATGATCTATGCCAGTGCCGACAATGTTGTTCAGGGTCGCGTAGCCGGCTATACCAAAACCGATCTCAATCTGCGGTTCGACGACGCCAGCGGGCACCTCTATGTCAACCTGTTCGTGAACAACGCCGAAAACAGCCGCATCACGACCAACGTTGTGCCGGTGTGGAGTTCGACGACGGCGAATTATGCCCTGCCGCGCACCTATGGGGTGCGTGTCGGATTCAAGTATTGATCATCTGCCGACGAGCTCCGTCCGGGTGTGACGGACGGAGCACGGGCTTTCGTGCGGGAGCAGACATTGACGTGGAAACGCCGCGAATTTCTGAAATCATCGCTGGGAACGACGGCCGGGTTCTCCGCTGTGGGGCTGGGCATGGCTGACGCGCGCGAAGCAGGCATTGCCCCGCTGCAAATCCCGTTTGGCGGCGGCCCGATCCCGCACGAATGGCAATCCGCGGCGCGCATGGCGCTCTGGCCAGGCGCCGCGCCCGATCATGTGGCGCATCGCGTGCCGCGCGGCGCCGATTGGCCCGCCACATTTCTCAACGGCGTGGTGCAGCCCGATCTGCATCTGTTCAGGCCGCAACGGTCCAATGGCCGGGCGGTCCTGGTGATCCCGGGCGGGGCCTACACGTTTGTTTCCATCCGTAACGAGGGCACCGATGTCGCGCGCGTGTTCACCGAACGCGGCTATACCGTCTTCGTTCTGACCTATCGCCTGCCGGGCGAGGGCTGGGCGCGGCCCTGTGACGTGCCCTTGTGCGATGCGCAGCGCGCAATGCGCGTGATCCGTTCGCGCGCCGGGATCGACGGGTTCGACCCGGAATCGACGGGGGTGGTCGGATTTTCCGCAGGCGGTCATCTCGCCGCCAGCCTGCTGACCGATCATGCCCAGGTGCTGCAGCCGCCGGTCGACTCGCTCGACACGCTCAGCGCAAGGCCGCGCTGCGGCATCCTGATCTATCCGGTGATTGCGGTGGACGGGCCCTTGTCCCATGCGCTGTCGGCACAGCGACTGCTGGGCGCGGCGCCCGATGCGCAGGCGATCGCGCGGCGCTCGCCTGCCGACCATGTCGATGGCACGACGCCCCCGGTGTTCATGGCCCATGCTCTGGATGATCCGGCTGTCCCGTGGCAGAATACCATGAAATTTGCCGAAGCGCTTGGCAGGCAGGGGAAATTTCCGGAAATGCACTTGTTTGGCGAAGGTGGACACGGATTTGGAATCGGCCCGGCGAACGGCACGGCAGGGCAGTGGCCGAAGCTTGCGATGCAGTGGGAAGAACGCCTTGCGATTGTCGGCAAGGCCGCGTGATCGTTTCAGACGAGGGTCATGCCGTGCAAAGGGAGAGTGACATGCATGTATTGGCACGGCGTGCGTTGGGTGCGGCGGGGTTTGCGCTGGGCTGTCTGATCCCGGTCGCCGTAATGGCGCAAGTCGATAGCGCAAGCGGCGCGATGGCGCCGCAGACCTGCAGCGCCACGATCCCGGTGACATGGCCCGAGGCGGGAACGCGGATCGAGCGCGCGCAGCATCAGCCGGGCGACCAGACGATCCCGGCCCATTGCGAACTGTTCGGGATCATGCACGAACACACCGGCGTCGATGGCCAGCACTATGCCGTGCGCTTTCACATGCGCCTGCCGGATGCCTGGAACGGGCGCTTCTTCTTTCAGGGTGGCGGCGGCTCGAACGGAGACATCGGCGATGCGCTGGGGCCGGTCGGCTTCAATCGCGAAGATCCGGCGCAAAAGCCTGCGCTGGCTTTGGGCTATGCCGTGCTCAGCCAGGATTCGGGACACAGCAATGCGCTCAACAGCAATCCCGCGCGCGGCGGGGCGACTGCATTCGGCTTCGATCCGCAGGCGCGCGCCGACTATGGCCATGCCTCGCTCGCGCCGGTGACCCGCGCCGCGCGGGCGATCATCGCCGCCTATTACAGGAAACCGATCCGCTATTCCTATTTTGTCGGGTGTTCCAAGGGTGGTGAGGAAGGCATGGTGCTGGCCCAGCAACACCCCGATCTGTTCGACGGGATCATCGCGGCAGCGCCTGGCTTTGCCTTGCCGCGAGCGGCAGTCGAAGAAGCGTTTCAGGTACAGGTTCTGGCCGCGCTCGCGCCGCATGCGGCGGGGGCAAACCCGGCCTTTGCCGATTTCGACAGGGCGTTCAGCCTTGCCCGGCTCGATCTGGTCGGCGGAGCGATCAATGCCGCTTGCGACGGGCTCGACGGCGCGCGCGACGGGATCGTGTCGGATACGGCGGCCTGCACCACGGCGCGGGTGCGGCCCAGGCTGGAGGCGTTGCATTGCGCACCCGGTCAGGATGGCGACTGCCTTTCCGGGGATCAGATCGATGCCGTGCTGCGCCTGATGGCCGGGGGCAAAGGGGCCGACGGGAGACCGTTCTATGCCTCGTGGCCGTGGGATCCGGGCCTCGCGTCGCCGGGCTGGAGCATCTGGAAACTGGGCTCGCCCGACGGCAAGGTGCCCGCGCTCAATATCGTGCTTGGCGGAGCCTCGCTCAACACGGTGTTCTCTGTTCCGCCAACCGCAGTGGCTGGCGATCCCCAATCGTTGCTCGATGCGCAACTGGCGTTTTCGATCGAACGCGACGGGCGGCGGATCTATGCCACAGGCGGCGGTTTCGATCGTTCCGCCTGGCAGGACAGTTCGGCCCATTCCGCCGATCTGGGCGCTTTCGCGGCGCGTGGGGGCCGCCTGATCGTTCCGCATGGCGCGGCCGATCCGGTTTTTTCATTGCGCGATACGGTGTCGTGGTGGGACAGGGTGAATGCGCGCGCCGGGGGCAAGGCGGCCAGTTTCGTGCGGGTTTTTCCGGTTCCGGGGATGAACCATTGCGTGGGCGGTCCGGCCACCGATCACTTCGATGCCTTTTCCGCTCTGGTCACCTGGGTCGAAAAGGGGCGCGCTCCCGACAGCATTCCCGCGCAAGCCGGGCCGCAGACCCCTTGGCCGGGGCGCACGCGCCCGCTCTGCCCATGGCCCGGCCATGCGCACTACAAGGGCCGCGGCTCGCTTGAAGATGCGGCCAACTTTGCCTGTGCAAAGTCCGGCAGTGCAAAGTCCGGGCATGCCGCGCAGCGTTGAGCAGCCCTTGCGCGACCGGATCATTGCCGAACTGAAGATGAGGATCGCGGCTGCGCTTGATAGGCATGCCCGGTTTCGTTTCATTGTGCTTGTGCCAAGAATGTGGATCGGCACGAAAGCCGGCACAGCAAAAGCCCGATTTCGTGCGCTTCGGATTCCACGATCTGCGCCATCTTTTCGCGGTTCGCGAACTGCACGCTGTCCACGAAGCTGTCGGGAATATCTCGCTGGCGTTCGGGGCGGTGGTGGTGGGCGGACTGTTTGAGGCGGTAGTTGTCTCCGTTCATGGCTGGAAAGCTGACGACGGGGACCAGCCGGTCCCACGGCGCGTCAGTCCGTCGTTCCCAACTGGCCGGAATCCTGACTACTCTCGAGAGGCCGCCCCACTGTGGCAGATAGGTTGCCTCATCGTGTTGAGGTCAAGGACGCAAGGCGTCACGCATCGGCAGCAGGTATCTCGATATCGATCCGCAAGCCGCCATCATGGCGATTGGCCGCCGAAATACGCCCACCATGCGCGGCGATTGCGCGCGAAGCAATGGCAAGCCCCAAACCAGCCCCCAATGATCCGCTCTCATCGGTTGCGCCCTCACCGCGCACAAAGGGCTCGAACATCGTGGTCAGCAGGTGCGCGCTCACACCTGGCCCCTGATCGCACACCCGAATGCGGAACAGCCGGGCGGAGGCGCCAAAGGAGACTTCGACTGCAAGCCTGCCACCTTGCGGTGAATAGCGCAGGGCATTGCGCAAGACATTTTCGAGGGCGCGGCGCACCAGGTCGGAATTGCCGCGCACCGGCGGCCATTCCTGATCTGCCTCGACCCCTGTCAAGGCGATGGTCACTGCCTTTACCTGGGCCTCATAGCGGGCATCCTCAACCACGCTTGCGGCCACGCCTGCCACGTCGAAATAGTCTTCGCCGGCGGCTTGATCATGCTCGGCGCGGGCCAGTATCAACAATTCGCCAACCATTGCATCGATCCGTGCAATTTCGATTTCCATGCGCTCCATGGCGGGCCCGATGCGCTCTGGCGACTGGCGCGCGAGCGCAATGGCCAGTTGTATCCGCGCCAGCGGCGAGCGCAACTCGTGCGACACATCATGCAGCAGGCGGTCGCGGTCGGCCACGAGATTTTCCAGACGCTGCGCCATCTGGTCGAAATCGCGCCCCAGATCGGCAATTTCGTCGCGTCTTTTTCCGATCCTGGGCGACAGGCGAGTGGAGAGTGCACCTTGGGCCAACTGCGCGAATGCAAACCGCATGTGATTGATGGGAAGCAGCAAATACCAAGCGAGCGCTGCGCTGAAGATCAGCCCTGCGATCAGCCCCAGCAGCAGCACCTCGGGCGGGGTGTGCATCGCCAGACTGGCCATGCCGTCTCTGCGATAGGTAAAGCGCAGATGCCAGACCTGACCATCAGGTGCGATGGCCTGACGCGTCAGCATGGCCTGCCCCATGGGTGGGGCCAGGGGGGCAGTGCGATAGGCGCCAAGATGACCACGCATGATGGGCGGCAGATGCGTCAGGGCTTCAGCGAAGGCCGGGGCACCGCCGCGCGCCATCGCCTGCGCGCCTGCCTCCAGCGCGCCCGGCCCGATCTCGCGCGCCATCACCATTTCGGGCGGATCACGCTTGTCGCCCAGCGCATAGACCAGCCAAACCGTCTGGGTGATAGCCAGGTAGGTAAGGAGGAAGGCCAGCAGGATCTTGCCGAACAGTCTGTGCCGGCTGATACCCGCCCCGCTCATTGGACCCGCAATCGATAGCCGACACTGCGCGCTGTCTCTACCCCCAGCGCGCCACGCGACGCCGCTTCCAGCTTGAGCCGCAGATTGCTGACATGGACATCCACGCTGCGGTCATAGGACTGGCGCACACGCCCCAAGGCACGCTGCGACAGTTCATCCTTGGTGGAGATGGCCTCGCCTGCGCGGGCGAGAACCACCAGAATGTTGAATTCGGTGGGGGTCAGGTCGAGTGTCGTATCGCCCCACAACGCCTCGCGCGCAGAAATCTGGATCACCAGATCGCCAAGGCGCAGCATCTTCAAATCGGGCGCGGCCTGCCTTGCAGGCGAATGGCGGCGCAGAATGGCGCGCAGACGAGCCACCAACTCGCGCGGATAGCAGGGCTTGGCCAGATAATCGTCCGCCCCCAGTTCGAGGCCGATCACCCGGTCCACCTCGTCGCCCCGGGCGGTCAGCATCAGCACCGGCACATCGCTTTGCTCGCGCAACTGGCGCAGAGCTTCGATGCCGTTGAGGCGGGGCATCATGATGTCGAGAACAACCGCGTCATAGCCCCCGGTCAGGGCAAGCTCGACGCCTCGCACACCATTGCCCGCGAGGTCCACCCGAAAACCCTCGCTTTCGAGATATTCCCGAAGCAAGGCGCCCAGATCGAGATCGTCATCGACCAGCAATATCCGTTTGGCGGTTTCCGTCACGCCTGTTCCCTGCCGCAAAGCCTGCGCCTTGTCTGCGCTCTTTGCGGAAACTTTACACTTCCCTTGCGAAGTCTTTACTCTCATCCGCGATTGCCCAGCCTATATTCGCGGCCATGTTCAAGAAACATCGCCTTGTGATTGGCGGCATCGTTGTGGCGGTGCTGCTCCTTCTGATCCTCATCTGGAAATTCCTGTTCGCCAGCCCGGCCGACCCTGAACTGGTGCTGGCCACGGTACGGCGAGGCACGCTGGAAAAGACGGTGGAGGCCACCGGCACGCTTGAGCCAAAAGAGTTGGTGGGTGTCGGCGCGCAGGTTTCGGGCCGGCTCGAAGAGCTCTATGTCACTTATGGCGATACGGTGCGCAAAGGCGATCCCATCGCGCTGATCGATGCGCAGACGGAGAACAACAGTCTCAAGACCGCGCAGGCCAATCTTGCCAACATGCAAGCCCAACTGGCCAGCACCGACGCCACCCTGGCACAGAAAAAGCTGGCTTTTGCGCGACAGAAAATGATGGGCGCCGGCGAGGCGACGTCACAGGCCGATTTCGAAGCCGCCCGCGCCGATCTGCAAGCCGCGCAAGCCAGCCGTGACTCGCTGGCCGCGCAGACCCGTTCGGCCATCGTGGCCGTCAACACCGCGCAAGTGCAATTGGGCTATACCAAGATCACCGCGCCGATGGATGGCGTGGTGGTCTCTGTGGTCACCAAGCAGGGACAGACCGTCAACGCCGTGCAGTCGGCGCCGACCATCGTGGTGCTGGCCAAGCTTGATCAGATGACGGTCAAGGCGCAAGTTTCGGAGGCCGACGTCATCAACGTTCGCGTTAACCAGTCTGCCTATTTCACCATTCTGGGCGATCCGGACAAGAAGTATGAGGGCAAATTGCGGCTGATCAAGCCCGCGCCCGCCTCCATCGTGGACGAGGTGAACACTGCCACGAACACCGGGACCACCACCAACAACACATCGACCACCGCGATCTATTATGACGCCCTCTTCGATGTGCCCAACGCCGATGGCCGGTTGCGGGCGCTGATGACTGCCAAGGTGACCATCCTTCAGGCCCGGCACACGCGGGCCCTGATCATCCCTTCCTCGGCGCTGGGCGCGCGGGCTGCCGATGGCAGCTATAGCGTACGGGTCAAGGACAAGGATGGCGTGATTGCCCAGCGCAAGATCACTGCCGGGCTGGACAACAATGTGAATGTCGAAGTGCTCTCCGGCCTGAAGGAGGGCGAACAAGTGGTGGCCGGCGAGGCCAAGGCGGGGACAACGACCACCAGCAAGCCGATGATGGGGACGCCCGGGGCGTGATGGAGGCGCAAGTCATGACGGATACCGCGCATCCACTCCTGTCGCTGGTGCAAGTCCGGCGCGAATATCCCTCGGGCGATGGCGTGTTTGCCGCGCTCAAGGATATCAACCTGGAAATCCGCGCTGGTGAAATGGTGGCGATCATCGGGCAGTCGGGATCGGGCAAATCGACCCTGATGAACATCCTGGGCTGTCTCGACCGCCCGACCAGCGGCATTTATAAGGTCAATGGCCGCGCCACCAGCGATCTGGAGCCTGACGAACTGGCGGCGCTCAGGCGCGAGCATTTCGGCTTTATCTTTCAGCGCTATCACCTGCTGGGTGATCTGTCGGCGGCAGCCAATGTCGAGGTGCCAGCGGTCTATTCGGGGCGTGACCGGGCGCAGCGGTCTGTCCGGGCCAGCCAGTTGCTGACCCGTCTGGGGCTGACCGAGCGCTCGGGTCACAAGCCGGGCCAGCTTTCGGGCGGCCAGCAGCAGCGGGTGTCGATTGCGCGTGCGCTGATGAATGGTGGCGAAGTGATCTTTGCCGATGAGCCCACCGGCGCGCTCGATTCCGCCAGTGGTGCCGAGGTCATGCAGATTCTCGATCAACTCCACGCCGAAGGCCACACCGTCATCCTCGTCACGCACGACATGGGTGTGGCCAAACACGCCGAGCGGATCATCGAGATTCGCGATGGCGCGATCATTTCCGATACCCGCGATCACGCCTTTGTTCCCACTGTCACATTGCCCGAGCCGCCACCCCATGATGGCACCGTATGGCAACAGATGCTTGACCGGCTGCGCGAAGCCTTCAACATGGCGCTGCTCGCGATGGCGGCGCACAAGCTGCGCACCTTTCTGACCATGCTGGGGATCATCATCGGTATCGCCTCGGTGGTCTCGGTGGTGGCGCTGGGCAACGGGTCGCAGCAGCGCATTCTGGCCGACATATCGAGTCTGGGCACCAACACGCTGACCATCTATCCGGGCAAGAGCTTTGGCGACACGCTCTCGGCCAAGATCGAGACCTTGCGCGATGCCGATGCCGATGCGCTGGCGCAGCTTTCCTATGTGGACAGCGCCACGCCCAGCGTTGCGACCAGCGTTACCGCGCGCTATCGCAACATCACCGCCACATCGCAAGTCAACGGCGTGGGCGAGGCCTATTTCCGCGTTCGTGGGCTGGAATTGAAAACCGGCCACCTGTTTGATGCCCGCAGCGTAAAGACGCTGGAGCAAGTGGTGGTCATCGACCAGAACACGCAGAAGACGCTGTTTCCCCATGGCGAGGATCCGCTGGGCGTGGTGGTTGTGCTGGGCAATGTGCCGGTGCGCATTGTCGGCGTGGTGGGCACCCAGCAGCAAGGCTTTGGCGGTAGCGACAATCTGACGGTCTATGCACCCTATACCACCGTGATGAGCCGGATGCTCGGGCAAGCCTATCTGTCGAGCATCACCGTACGGGTGAACGATAACACACCGACTGCCGCTGCAGAAGTGGCTGTCACCGCGCTGCTGGCCAAGCGGCATAGTACGACCGATTTCTTCATTTCCAACTCTGACGATATTCGCAAGACGATCACCAATGTCACCGGCACGATGACCCTGTTGGTCGCAGCCATTGCGGTGATTTCCCTGGCGGTAGGCGGTATCGGGGTGATGAATATCATGCTGGTTTCCGTCACCGAGCGTACCAGCGAGATCGGTGTGCGCATGGCGGTGGGGGCCCGCCAGTCCGACATCTTGCAGCAATTTCTGATCGAGGCGGTGCTGGTCTGTCTGGTCGGCGGCGTGGTGGGGGTATTGTTATCGTTCGTAGTGGGGCTTGGCTTCAAACTGTTCAGCACCAGCTTTCAGTTGTCCTATTCGGTCCTGTCGATCGTCTCTGCCTTTTTGTGTTCCACCCTCATCGGCGTGGTGTTCGGCTTTCTCCCTGCGCGCAGGGCGGCCAAGCTGGACCCGGTCGAAGCCCTATCGCGAGACTGACCCGTGGCTGATCCTGTCTTTTCCCCGCGCGGGCTCATGCGCGTGTTGCTGTCCGCCGCGCTGATGGCAACCGGCGGCTGCGCAGCGCTGACGCGCACGCATTATCAAACGCCGGTGCTGGCCACCGATGCGCGTTTTGCGGTGGCTGCTACGGGCGCGACCAGCGGCAGCGGCCCATGGTGGAATGAATTTGCCGATCCCGCATTGTCCAGGCTGGTGGAGGATGTGTTGGCGCGCAATGCCAATCTGGCGGCGGCGGGGCTGACGCTGAAACAGGCGCGGATGACGGCGGCGCTGGCTCGGCAGGGATTGCTGCCCAGCATTTCGGCCAGCGGCGGAACCACATCCACCAAGGCGCTGGCCGCAGGCGGTGTTTGGAGCAATGCCAGCACCACCTCGCTCAGCGCATCCTGGGAAATCGACCTGTTTGGCAAACTGGACGCCCAGATCGACGCCGCAGAATGGAAAGCCAAGGCCAGCGCCGCCGATCTGGCCAACACCCGCCTCGCGCTGATCGGCACCACGGTCGAGGCGTGGTGGGAATTGGGCTATGCCAATGAACAGATCGCGCTGGGGCAGGATAGCCTGAGCTATGTTCACCGACTGCTTGAACTGGTGCAGCGCCAGTATCAGGCAGGCGCGGTATCGCGGCTCGATCTGCGCGATGCCGAACAGACGGTCGCTGCGCAGGAGGCCACGCAGACTCAGTTGATCGAGGCGCGCGCCGAAGCGCTCAAGACGCTGGCCGCGCTGCTGGATCGGCAGTCCTATGATGAGGCCGAGCCCAAGGCCATGCCCACCGGCGATCTGCCCGCGATTGCCGAGGGCCTTCCCGCCAGCCTGCTTGCCCGGCGCCCCGATCTGGCCGCTGGCGAACTGCGCTTGCGCGCCACGCTGGCCACCAGCGACGCTACAAAGCTGAGCTATTATCCCGCGCTTACCCTGACCGGGGCGCTGGGGACTACCGGATCGGCGCTGCTCAAGATGTTCAGTGATCCGGCGGCCAGTCTGGGCGCGGCCTTGTCGATAGCCGAACTCAATCCCGCCAGGGCGCGGCTGGGGATCGGCATTGCCCGCGCAGACTATGACATCGCGGCGCAGACCTTCCGCCAGACTTTCTACAACGCTTTGCGCGACACGGAAATCGCGCTTTCGGCGCGCGATCAATATGGGCGTCAGGCCGCCTATCTGGATAGCAATCTCGCAGCCGCCCGCGATGCCGAAACTCTCTATGATCGGCAATATCGCGCAGGGGCCATCGCCCTGCGCGGTCTGCTTGACGCGCAAAGTCGCCGCCGCACCGCACAAAGCGACCTGATCGCCAACCGCTATCACCGGCTGGTCGCCCAAACCCAGGTCCATCTTGCCTTGGGGGGATAATCTCGGGCTTCCGCAGTGTCTCGGTTTGAATTTCAGTTCCCGAAACGTTTGGTGAAAGTGGTGCGGAAAGTCTTTTTCCCAACCGCTTGTCCGTGAACCCTGTTATGGATCATGCGCACAGTTGGCCAAGATCGTGGGCGATCCGGCGCAAGGCAGGTAGATAGCGGGATCGCATCTCTGCCGGGGACACGCGGGCGGCCTGCGTCCCGACATTGATCGCCGCGACGACATGGCGCGCCGAGACCACCGGAACCGAGATCGAACGCAAACCCGGCTCGAGCTCCTGATCGACCATGGCAAAGCGGTTCACCGCCACCTGGTCGAAGATGGCCAGTAGCGCGCGAGGAGATGTCTCGGTTCGTTCCGTCAACGCCTCCAGCCTGGTTCGCGCCAGATAAGCCTCCTGATCGGCCTTCGGTTGCGCGGCAAGCAGCACACGGCCCATCGATGTGCAATAGAGCGGGAGCCGGCTGCCGACCCGCAACGCGATCGACATGATGCGAGAGACTTCGGCGCGCGCGATATACGTAACTTCATCCTCTTCGATCACCCCGAGCGAACAGGATTCGTGCAGTTCGTCGCGCAGCTGGTCGAGCAACGGCTGTGCTCTGACCGCAAGTGTGCTCGACGACAGATAGGCATGGCCAAGCGACAGCACCTTTGGCTGCAACATGTATCGCGTATCCTCGTGAGAGGCATATCCGAGCCTTACCAGTGTGTGCAGGCAACGCTTGACCGCAGGCCGGCTGAGACCGGTCAGCCGACTGGCCTGAGCGATCGTCATCGGTCGCCGCTCGTCGGCAAAACAGCGCAGCACTGCCAACCCGCGCGCGAGGGATGTCATGAACTCCGGGTCGCCATTTGCGTCCAGTGTTTCATCCTGCGACATCAATTTCTCCAGATAACCGATTATCGGTTAATACATCGGTTATCGGTTGACGCAAGCGCAAGTCGGCCTCACGGATGCGATGTCGAACGGCCGCAGGAGAATCGCATGATCGACAAACAAGCGGCGAGCGCAGAAGCGGCGGTCGCGGATATTTTCGACGGTGCCGCCGTGATGATCGGCGGCTTCGGCACGGCGGGCATGCCCGACCAGTTGATCGATGCGCTGATCGCGCGCGGCGTCGGCGATCTTACCATAATCAATAACAACGCCGGGAATGGCGAGACCGGCCTGGCCGCGCTGATCCGCGAAGGGCGGGTCAGGAAAGTCATCTGTTCCTTTCCGCGCCAGGCCGACTCGCAGCATTTCGATGCCGCCTATCGTGCCGGAACGATCGAGCTGGAACTGGTGCCGCAGGGCAACCTTGCCGCGCGTATTCAGGCGGCAGGGGCGGGGATCGGCGCGATCTTCACGCCGACCGGCTATGGTACGCTGCTGGCCGAGGGCAAGGAAATCCGCGAGATCGACGGTCGGCACTATGTGCTCGAATACCCGATTCACGCCGATTTCGCGCTCATCAAGGCGCACCGGGGCGATCGCTGGGGGAACCTGGTCTATCGCAAGACGGCGCGGAATTTCGGGCCGATCATGGCCATGGCGGCAAGGACGGCGATCGCCCAGGTCGCTGAAATCGTGCCGTTGGGCGCGCTCGATCCCGAGGCGGTGGTGACGCCGGGTATCTTTATCCAGCGCGTTGTCGAAATCGCGTCGGCTGCCGTTGTGGCCGCTTGAGCAAGGACTGCCGATGAACCGCCTGAACCGCGACCAGATGGCCGCCCGCGTCGCTCGCGACATTCCTGAAGGTTCCTATGTCAATCTTGGCATCGGCCTGCCCACCAAAGTCACCAACTATCTGCCGCGGGAGCGCGAGATATTTCTGCAAAGCGAGAATGGCCTGCTGGGCATGGGGCCTGCGCCGGCGCCGGGCGAAGAGGACTGGGAACTGATCAATGCCGGCAAACAACCGGTGACGCTGCTGGCCGGTGGTTGCTATTTCCATCATGCCGACAGCTTTGCGATGATGCGCGGGGGCCACATCGACATCTGCGTGCTCGGCGCCTTTCAGGTTTCGGTAAACGGCGACCTTGCCAACTGGCATACCGGTGAACCGGGGGCGATCCCGGCAGTGGGCGGCGCGATGGATCTTGCGATCGGGGCGAGGCAGACGTTCGTGATGATGGACCTGCTGACCAAACAGGGCGAAAGCAAGCTGGTCGGGGCCTGCACATATCCGCTGACCGGGCTTGCTTGCGTGTCGCGCGTCTATACCGACCTTGGCGTGTTCGACGTTGGGCCGCAGGGGGCTTTCGTCGTCGAGACGGTCGACGGCGTTTCCATCGACGATCTGCGCAAGCTCACCGGCGTGTCGCTGGCCGCGTGAAAGGATCTGCCATGACTGAAGCCTTCATCTGTGATGCCGTCCGCACGCCAATCGGTCGCTATGGCGGCAGCCTTGCCAATGTGCGCGCCGACGACCTCGGTGCGGTGCCGATGCGGGCATTGCTCGCCCGCAATCAAGGTCTCGATCCGGCAGCAATCGAGGAAGTGTTCTATGGCTGCGCCAACCAGTCGGGCGAGGATAATCGCAACGTTGCGCGGATGAGTCTGCTGCTGGCCGGCCTGCCGCACACGGTGCCGGGGGTGACTCTCAACCGCCTGTGTGCCTCGGGCCTTGAGGCGGTGGGCGAAGCAGCGCGCGCGATCCGTTCGGACGAGATGGCGCTTGCCATCGCGGGCGGGGTTGAGAGCATGACACGTGCACCGTTCGTGATTGGCAAGGCTGACGGCGCCTTTGGTCGCGGCCAGAAGCTTGAGGACACGACGATGGGCTGGCGCTTCGTCAACCCGGCCCTCGATGCGCTTTACGGTACCGAGGCGATGCCTCGCACCGGCGAGAATGTCGCGGGGGATTACAAGATTACCCGTGCTGACCAGGATGCCTTCGCACTGCGCAGCCAACAGCGCGCGATCACGGCGCAGCAGAGTGGATTCCATGCCGAGGAGATCGTTTCTGTAGCGGTGCGCGGCGACCGGAAGGACGCGTTGTTCGAGGTCTCGGTCGATGAGCATCCGCGTGCCGGCACGACCATCGATACATTGCAAAAGCTCAAGCCGCTGTTCGGCGCAGAAGGCACCGTCACCGCCGGAAACGCATCGGGGATTAACGACGGTGCCGCCGCGATGATCATCGCCAACGAAGCGGCGGTCAGGGCCCATGGGCTGAATCCGCGCGCGCGCATTCTCGGCATGGCATCGTCGGGCGTCGAGCCGCGTGTGATGGGTATCGGACCGGTTCCCGCCACGCGCAAGCTGATGGCAAGGCTGGGATTCACGATCGGCGATTTCGATGCGATCGAGTTGAACGAGGCTTTCGCCAGCCAATCCCTTGCAGTGCTGCGGCTGCTTGGCCTTTCCGATGACGCGCCACATGTCAACGCCAATGGCGGTGCCATTGCACTCGGCCATCCGCTCGGCATGTCGGGCGCGCGCATCGCGATGACACTCGTCCACCAACTGGAGAAAAGTGGCGGGAGACGGGGCCTTGCCACGCTTTGTATCGGCGTTGGCATGGGACTCGCGCTGGCCATCGAACGCGTCTGAGATTGGTATTACGCAGCGAGAATGTCGAACCGTCCGCGTGGTGGCCGCTTTCACGCTGGACGTATGGAGAGCCAGTTTTTACAGAAATTCAAAATGTTGAACTTTGCGGGAGTTGCCTTCTTCATGAGCACGGCTTTGATTGCAACCGATCCGCGCAATTTTCGGGACGTGCTGGGATGCTGCCCGACGAGTGTTGCCGTGATCACGGCACTGAACGGCGAAGATCGGTTTGGCATGGTCGTGGGAACGTTTACCTCGATTTCCCTCGATCCGCCGCTGGTCGGATTTTTTCCCGCCAAAGGATCATCGACGTGGTCGCGCATTGCCGAAACCGGGCGCTTTTGCGCGAATATCCTGTCAGCAGAGCAAGCGCATATCTCCAGGCTCTTTTCTTCGAAAGCCGAAGACAAGTTCGCAGAGGTCATTCACGGATCGAGCCCGAGCGGGCTTCCGCTGATCGATGGGATTGCCGCCTGGGTGGATTGTCGCGTTCAATCGGTTCAGGAAATCGGGGACCATTTTCTCGTGGTCGGTGCTGTCGAAGCGATCGGGCAGGGCACGACTTCGCCGCTGGTATTCCTCAAGGGTGGCTATTGCGTCCCGCAATCGCTTTGATCGGGCAAGTCATTCCAAGTCGCGCGAGGCGCTGGGGCTTTCAAAAGGGGTGGTAGCCGTGCAAGGAATGGCACCTTCGACAGATGCGTGGCGGCTGCGACCTCAGGCGCCGGATCCCGGCACGCACATTGGACCGATCGAAAATTTGCAAGACGGCACGAGCAAGGAGTTCGTGTTTGGCGTCGGGCTGAACGCGTTTCGCATGTTTGTCGTGCGAAATGGCGAACGCGTCTTCGGGTATGTCAATCTTTGCCCGCATTATTCGTTACCGCTCAATGTCCGCGCCGACGAATTTCTTTCCCGTGACGGCACGCGGATTATGTGCCGCAGGCACCTTGCAATATTCTCGATCGAGGATGGGCTGTGCCTCGACGGCGCCTGCACCGGCAGCCAGCTCGATGCTGTTCCGCTCGGGATCGATGAAAACGGCATGATCGTGATCGGATAGCCATGCCCTATTTCATATTCAGAGGCTACGATGATCCGTCGACGTCGGCGACGATACGAGCCGACGTGCGGCCCGTTCATCGCGTCTATCTGCGCCAGGTGCACCATGGTGTGCGGGTGGTCGCCGGCGGCATGGTGGTTGCCGACGCCGGTGATGATGCAACAGGCACGATGCTGATCCTGGAGGGAGCCGATCGCGCGGCGGTGATGCGTTACCTCGAAGCTGATCCTTATTGGCGCGCGGGGCTGTTTGCGCGGTATGAAGTCGATCGCTGGGCATGGGGACTGGGCACCCCTGCGCCCCAGGACTGACCTGCGCCACCCGATCACCGCCCGGGCAGGGGAAGCATCGTCGCCCGATCCTTCCCCCACACACAGCGCTGTCAACGCGAGTAGAAAGGCGGGATCTGCGCGTCGACATTGACCCACACGGATTTGGGCTGGGTATATTCGCGCATGGCCTCGAACCCCATTTCGCGACCATAACCCGAAACCCCGACGCCTCCGAATGGCGAAGCCGGATGGACTCGCTTGTAGCAGTTGATCCATACCATGCCGGCATGGATCCCATCGGCAAAACGGTGCGCACGCGTCAGATTCTGCGTCCACAGACCCGAGCCAAGCCCGTATTCGGTTGAATTCGCGATGGAAAGCGCCTCTTCGTCAGATTTGAACGTGGTGACCGTGACGAACGGTCCGAACACTTCCTCGTGCTGGACGCGATCACCAGGCCGGGCTTTCACAATGGTCGGTTCGATAAAATACCCCCGCGCAAGATCGGGCGAAGCGGGCACTTTGCCGCCGGACAGGATTTCGCCGCCCTGGTCCTTGGCGATCTGGACATAGGACAGTACGCGTTCGTGGTGAAGCCGTGATGTCAGCGGCCCCATTTCGGTTTCGGTGTCGAGCGGGTCGCCCAGCCGGATCGAACGCGCAAGACCGATGAAGCGCTCGAGAAATTCGTCGGCAATCGCCTCGTGCAGGATCAGCCGCGAACCGGCAATGCAGGCTTGTCCCTGGTTATGGAAAATTCCGAAGGCGGCTCCGCCAACGGCGGCCGGGATCACGGCATCGTCAAAGACGATATTCGGTCCTTTGCCGCCAAGTTCGAGTTGCACCTTCTTGAGGTTTCCAGCCGAGGCGCGGACAATCTCGCGGCCGATGTTGGTCGAGCCGGTGAAGGACACTTTGCCGATTCCGGGATGGTCGGCGATGCGCTGCCCGGCGGTCTTGCCGTAGCCGGTGACAATGTTGACGACCCCTTTGGGAAAACCCACCTGATCCATCAATTCGACCACGCGCAGCGTCGAGAGGGGCGTGATCTCGGAGGGCTTCATCACCACCGTATTGCCCGCAGCCAACGCCGGCCCCAGCTTCCAACTGACGAACATCAAAGGAAAGTTCCAAGGGACGATTTGCCCAACCACGCCGATCGGTTCGCGTTTGACATAGTTGAGAAATCCCGCGTCGACCGGGATGACTGTTCCCTCCAACTTGTCCGCCATGCCGCCAAAATAGCGAAAGCACAGCACGGTGCGCGGCACATCCAGCCCCAGGCAGTCGCGTACCGGATGGCCGGTGTTGGTCGCCTCCAGCCGTGCCAGATAGTCGGTGTCGGCTTCGATCGCGTCGGCCAGCTTGAGCAGCAGCCGACCGCGTTCGTGCGCAGGCAAACGGGCCCACCCAGGTGCTGCGGCGCGGGCCGCCTCCACGGCGAGATCGATGTCTTCTTCGCGCCCTTCGGCAATGCGCGTGATGACCGAGCCATCGAAAGGATTGATGACGTCGATTTCGTTTCCCGCTCGGGCGTCTACCCATTCGCCGTTGATAAACAGACGGGTCTTGAGCGCGGAAGGATTGATTGGCTGAAGTCTTGGCACAACGGGCATCCTGATTGACTGGACCGAAAAAGGCAGGCTCTCGGTCAAGAGTCTGCCTTTGCTATTCAACATCTTCCGGGTTTGCTTACCAGGTAACCGAAACGTTCGGGGCTTCGCCTTTGCGGATCAAGTCCGGGATCACCGCCGAACCGTTTTCCCAAACCAGCAACATGGCGCGTTTTTTCGCGAAGCCCTTGTGGCGGATATCGGCAGGCATGCACGACACGTCGCCAGCGCGGGTGAGGACCGTCGCGCGCGGCTTGGCGGTATCCTTGTCCTTGATTTCCCAATCGATTTCATCGGAAAGGGTGATGAACCATTCGCAACGGTCATTGCCGTGATCGATTGGCAGGGCAAATTCCTCGGTCGTCGGGCAAAACAGGCTTTCGCCGACAACCGAACAGACCGAGGGATTCCAGGTGACATCGGAACGCGAAAGATAGTCGAACAGGTTGTAGGCCCAGACTTCGCCTTCAAAACCGGGTTCGGGTTCGACAACCGGCACCGATCGGTCGAGGTCGGCAAACATCCGGTTGACGGGAAACCCGTTCTGGTCTGTGCGCAGCGGCGTGTCACCGGGCAGGCCGACCACGCGCTTGGCCGACACACGGGTGCGGGTGATCGCGTCTTCGTTCTGACCGTTCTTCGAACCCCATGCCTCGCCGGTCTCCATGGGCGCAGCAAAGGGATCGAAGCCCGCGTTGGTCCAGTCGCTCATGATTGCCTTGAACACCGCCATGAGGACTTCGCTGGAAAAGCGTTCTTCATGGTCGCGTCCGGCATGATGGTAGGCGTCGTTGTAGCGCCCCGCGAACAGCGTCACTTCGCCGTAATGGTTGACAGTGCCGACTACGTCGTCGAAATTGACCGTCCCGTAAAAGAAACCCCAGGCGACATCGCGCATCATGGCGCGCAGGAATGCGTCGACCGGCATGGTGTGCGCGCCGTGGGGCCACGTGATGCGCGCAAAATATTCATCTCGCGAAAAGGCGAAGCTGCCCGCCGAGAACGAGCGATAGCCGGTCGTGTTGTCGATCGGACCTACTTCGGTCTTGGTGACGAGAGGCAGATCAGACGCGGGGGCGTCAAAGGCGTTTGCAGACATTGCCATCGTATCTATCCCATCCGTTATCAAGAATTTTGGCAGATTTCCGCCCATTTCTGAACAGTTTCCGGACCTTCGACGGTCTGGATCATCAGGCATGCGGGGCTGTCCGCCTTGAACCGATAGGCCGCGCCGCGGGGGAGGAGGCACTGGTGCCCGCGCGAAAGGACAATGCGCCCCATCTTGCGACCTTGGGGTTCGCCACCGAGCTTGTGCGCCCCCTGGCTGTCGAGCGGGGCAATCGTGGCGGGAAAGTCGAGCTTTACGAGTTCGATTTCGACTTTGCCGTCCATCGCCACGGCGAATTCGTCATGTGCGGCACAATACCATGCCGAGTTTCCCTCGGCACGGGTGACTTCGATCACATATTCGAAATTCTTGGCGACGGCCACGCGCTCATAAGGGGCAGATGTTGCCGCGACTTCGAAGATGTTTGAAAAGACATAGTTCTTTGGATCATCGTCGATCGGAATGACTTTGCCTTTTTCATAGTCGGAGATAGAGCCTAGCCTGGTGCGATATTCCATAGAATCAGGTCCTTGATCGGCATTGTGCCAAATAGATCTGCAGCGAATTCTCAACGAATGCGGCAGGTTGTAAATGGGCGTTGGCCGGGTGGTCCGTCTGGCGTCCCTTGGCCGATCCGGGCAGACCGGATGCGCGGGACGGTTTCAATCCATTGCGGGCGGCAGTCCTTCCCACGCCCGTTCGAGCATCTGACGCAGCCGGTTTTCATCCAGCGGGGCAGGGTTCCAGTAGGGTTTTGCCATTGTCAGCTCGACCACCCGGGCCAGCCCTTCGCGCGGCATGCCAAGCTCTCGCAAGGAAGTCGGAGCGCCCAGCGTCACGGCAAGGTCATGGAGCGCAGCGGCAGCGCCCGGTCGGCCAAGCGCGGCCTCGATGCGCACAATGGCATCGCGTGCATAAGGTGCGTTGTATGCCAGGGCATGGGGCAGGATTACCGCATGGGTCTGCGCGTGCGGCAGGTCGAACGTTCCGCCCAGCGTGTGGCACAGCTTGTGATGGAGCGCCATGCCGACAGCCCCCAGCGTCGTGCCGCACAGCCATGCGCCATAAAGCGCATCGGACCGTGCCGCGATGTCGAGCGGGGCCGATTTTATGCGCGGCAGTGCGCCGGCCAGCGCGCGGATGCCTTCCTGGGCGACCAGCGATATGATCGGGTTGGCCTGTTCGGAATAGAGGCCTTCGACCGCATGCGCGATTGCGTTCATGCCCGACACGACGGAAATCGCAACGGGAAGGCCGGTCGTCAGCAGGACATCGTAGACGATGACTTCGGGCAGCACGCGCGGCGTCGTCTGCGTCGTCTTGATGCCATGTTCGGTTTGCCCGACAATCGGTGTCGCTTCCGATCCCGCATAAGTCGTGGGAATGGCAATTTGCGGCAGGTCGGTTCGCAGCGCGATCGCTTTGCCAAGCCCGATCGTCGAGCCGCCGCCGATCGCGACCAGGCAATCCGCGCCAGATGTCTCGACTTCGGCCATTGCCGCCAAAGTGACATCGACCGGGGTGTGCATCCGCGCGCCGGAAAACGAACCGCATGCCAGATTGCCGATGCGCTGTACGAGGCGCCCGGCGTCGGCTGATTGTTCGGGGGTCGATAGCACAAATGCCCGTCGCGCGCCGAGCCGGGCGATTTCGTCGGCGAGGACATCAAGCTTCCCCGGGCCGAACACGACACGCGATGGATTGGACTGGTAAATGAACGGTGACAATGCGGTGCTCCCGTTTCGGCTAGGGGATTGTTTTTGACATTTGCATCCCGCCATCCGGATAGCACGGTCGCAAATGTCAGAATCGGACCACTAGTTCGAGGAAAGTCGAAAGGTGTGAGTCAGCGACTTCCAACCGTCTGGACAATCGCGACCGTTCGGGCCGATCCCCGGACCATGGTCGGCCAGATCCATGATGAGCGACTGTTTGACGCCGAACACGACATCGGAATCGAGATAGGGGCCCCCACGCGGAAACAGGTGCGTGACCAGTGTCCGGTGCTGTTCGGCCGCGATGCGGAAGTGGATGTGGGCCGGCCGCCAGGGATGACGGCCTGACAGGTCGAGCAGATCGCCGACCGGTCCGTCGTGCGGGATCGGATAGGGCGGAGATACGATGGTCCAGAAGCGGACGAGCCCCTGCGCATCGGTGCGGAACCGCCCACGCAGGAAAAAGCCTTCGCGTTGGGCATGTTGGACATCGTAGAAACCGTCAGAATCGCATTGCCACACGATCACTTCGGCGTTGCGCAACGGCTGCCCGTCGTCACTGGTCACAATGGCGGTGACGTGCAGTGGCTCGCCATCGTGGCCCATGGCAATGTCTGCGTCGATCGGCTGTACGGGTGCTTTCTCGACAAAGAACGGGCCCAGCACGGTGGACTCCGTCGCGTCGCCGAGATCGTGATTTTCAATGCCGTCGACCAGCATGGAAAGACCAAGGACGTCCGACAGGAGGATGAATTCCTGCCGGTTGTCATCGCACATCTGGCCGACACGGGTCAGAAATTCGATACCATTGAGCCATTCGCCAAAGGTGAGCGACGTTTCCTCCGCAAAGGCATGCAGATGGCTGACGAGCGCGAGCAGAATCTCGCGCAGGCGCGGGTCCGCAGTCCCCTGGAATTGTGCGAGGACCCTGGCGGTCAGCGTCGGTTCGGTGGTGCTGTTCATCAATATGGCCTGTTCAATGTGGTTTCCAGGGCTGCGGCGATGTCGGCGATCCTCGCGGCCTTTTCTGCGTCATCCGCTCTGTCGGCGCGCTTGCCATTGTCATCGACCGGGGCAGCGCGGTTGCGCGCGAGCAGGCGAGGCGCCGTTTCCTTGAGAAACAGCGTCAGGATGCCGCCCGCCGACAGGCCCGCCAAAGCAAGATACAGCATGGCGACGATGCCGAAACGAGCGATCACTACGCCGGCGATGACGAGAGCGAGGCCTCCGCCAAAGATCTCGCCGGCACCGATGATGACACCGGCTGTCGTCGAAATGCGGCCGACCGGGGCGGCTTCGGTCGCGACTGGACCGGTGAGCAGCGACAGCAGGCCAAAGCTGAAGGCGCAGGACAGAAACAGCAAAGCGAACAGCCGGGGCGTGTCGGCACCGATTTGCATGAACCAGTACAGGAACGCCGCGCCCGCAAAGAAACCGATGATCCCCGCAGGGCGTCGACCGATATGGTCCGACACGGCCGGCAGACCCCATTGTCCAACAAAGCCGCCAAAACCGATCGCCGAAGTCACCAGGCCCATCTGCGCCGCCGGGAGATGGAGATATCCTGTCAGGTAGATCGGTATGTTGGCGCTCAGGACAAAGATCCCGCACATCGCACAGAACAATCCAATCATGGCAAGGCCGACATTGCGATGCGAGAAAAGCTCGCGCAGCGTGGCGAAACTCGTCGGCTCTCCGGAAGTTTCCACAGGCGGCCGTGCGGTCGCCGTGGGCTCGCGGATTGTGCGCCACAACAGCACGGTGAGGATCAATCCGGGCAGGGCGACCAGCATGAACACGACCCGCCAGGAAAAGGCCGACAGCATCTGCGTTGCAAGGATGGGCCCGAAGCCCAGCCCGAACAGCGCAAATGCGCTTTGCTGGAGCCCCTGATTGAAACCCCGACGTGATGGACGCGACGCTTCCGCTGTCGAGGCAAAGCTGGTCGGACAAAATGCGCCCTCTGCCACACCCATCAGGCCGCGCACGACGAAAAGCGCTGCAAAGCCGCCGATGGCGCCGGACAGGCTGGACATCAATGAAAATGCCAGAAGCGAGGGAATGAGGACTTTTTTGCGACCGATCCGATCGGAAAGTCCCCCCATTAGGACGGCTGCAATACCCCAGGTCACGCCGAGCACGGCGACGAGGTTGTTGACCTGCTGGGGGCTCATGCCGAGGTCGGCGATCATGCTTGGTGCCAGCGGCGCAATGATCCAGCGATCCAGTCCGACCAGGCCAAAGCCGATCGTCAGGAGGCCGACCGCGCGGCGTTCATAGCCAGGGCTCCAGTCTGGCAGCCCCCCGGTTGCGGTCGCGCCGGCATCCATCCGATTTTTCCTCTGCTTGTTTTGCGCCGTCACGAGACACACGCGGCGGGCGGTTCGCAAGGGGCGCAGCCGCATTTGTCCGTCAGATGTACGCCGGGTGATTGACGGAGGCGGACCGATGCCTTTGGCGGCGGCCTTATGCCCCGTCGGGATACAGGCGCTTGCCGAACAGCAGAAGGACGGCAGTCAACAGGTTCAATCCGACCATCGTGGCGATCAACGGGACATAAGTATGGCTGCGGTCGAACAGCCAGCCGCCCAAAAATGGCGTGACGGCGCTGGCGACCGTCTGCAGCGAAATCGCGATCCCCGATATTGCGGCGAAGCGGCTCTGGGCCGTGCATTTGCTCAGCAAAGCCATTGCGCCCACCTGAACCGCGCCGAATCCGGAGCCGAGCACCAGCGGATAGGCATAGAAAAGACCGGCACTGCGCGCATTTGCCAACAGCAGGAGGCCGATCGCAAAGGCAATGCTGCCAGCCGCCAGATTGCGTCTCAGGCCCAAACTCTTGCCAAATGCGCCAATCAGGAAATTGCCGATAAGCGTCGAGGCGGCCATGATCGACATCGACTGGGCAGCAGCATTCGGTTGGTGTCCATAGTCCTGCAGCATGGCCAGACCGTGCGCAATATAAAGCGAACTGCCGGCCCCTGCGGTCATGATGCAAAAGATCACCAGCCAGATGCCAGGCGATTTCAACGTGCCGCTGCCCGTCGCCATTCCGGGAGGGCCGAATTCGACCGGGTGATCCGATCGCGGCGCATCGCGCACGACAAATACGGACAGCCCGAGCGCCACGCAACCGAGCACCGTGAAGACCAGCCAGCCTGTGCTCCAGTTATGCGCGGCACCGATCACTTCGCTGATGAGCGGCGCGGCGATGAACCCGCCGGCGCCCATGGTTGCATAAAGCACGGCAAACGGCCTTGCCCGATCGTCGACGAACCACCCGGCAACGCAGGCCTGGTTGGCCACAAACCCGCCGGCGCTCATCGCCAGGCCGATGAACAGACCGAATGCGGCGACGGCCTGGATCGGACCATGGACCAGAAACGCCATCGTCAGCGAACCGGCTATGAGCAGCGCGCTGCCAAGAATGAGTGTGTAACGGGCACCGAAGCGACCAACCGCGCCGCCCATCAACGGAGCGGTAAGGCCGGTTATCATCATGTTGGCCGACACCATGAGGCCGAGCATGCTCCGGTCCAGGTGCATATGGGTGACCATCGCCGTGTTCACGACGCTGGCGCCGTAGATCGGAAAAGCCGCGTTTATGCAGAGAATGCAGGCACATGCGGCGAGAATGCGCCATTTTTGATGCCCAATGCCGGCATTGGCGCCAGCCTCAGCTAAAGAATTCATTGCATTCTCCCGTCACGCGCCCGGTCGAGCGCCTGGCGCGCATGCGGATCCCGCCTAGGCCAAGACCCACCATGCCACAGCCATGCTCCCGATTTCGTCCGTGTGGTGTACCGCGCAATGACTTAACCCGCTCGGGGCGTACACCAACCGGACATGCATGGTTCGCATGTTGCGATGTGTCGTGTGCATGGACCAACCAACGATACGAACGCTCGACACCGCCGAGCTGCTCCAGACAATGAGGTAATAGCATGGCCATGGCAGAGGCGCGCTCAAAGGAAATGCTCAGTCCACCGGAACCCGGGCTGAGCCCCGCTGACATGATTGCCCGTGCCAGGGCGATGATTCCGGTCTTGCGTTCGCGGCAGGCGGAGACGGAAAAGGCTGGGCGGTTGCTCGAAATCACCAACCAGGAATTTCTCGCAGCGGGTTTTTACCGGGTCGTGCAGCCGCGCCAGTTCGGCGGCTATGAATTCGAACTGACAACTTACGCCCGCATGATCATGGAAATCGCGCGTGGCTGCCCGTCGAGCGCTTGGGTTCTTGCGCTGGTGTCCGGGCATCCGGTGATGCTGGCCGACTTCGATGTTCGGGCACAGGAAGAAGTCTATGGCGCCGATGGCGACTATCGTTGCCCGTCGGTGGGGTCACCGGTTCCGGTAAAGCCCGAAGGCGCCGGTTATCGCGTCAGCGGCAGTTGGGACTACGCATCCGGCTGCGACGTTTCGACCCATGTCATGGTCGGCGGTTTGGTTCCCGACGCAGCCGGCGGCATGGCGGCAAAGCTCATGCTGATCGATCGTGCGGATTACAAGATTGTCGACAACTGGAACATGATCGGCATGCAGGGCACGGGTTCGCGCCGGGTCGTTGTCGAGGACGTCTATATCCCCGCATACCGGACAGCACCGATGACGATGTGGCAGGCGCGCAGCGGTATAGCGGTTCACCCCAACCCGATGTACAGCGGGCGCAAGGGTTCGTACTTTTTGATCGAGCTGGGCTCGGTTATTGTCGGCACCGTCAAGGGGGCGCTCGACCTTTACGAAGAGATATGCCGCACCAAGGCAATGCGTTTCCCGCCCAGGATTCCTCTGTTTGAAAGCCATGAATTCCAGCAATATTTCGGTGATGCCCAGGGTAAGATCGACGCCGCCGAAGCACTGTTGATCAAAGTCATCGAACAGTATGTCGAAGCCTGCGTGAAAGACCCGTATACGGGTGGCGAATTCGGCGAAGAAACCGATCGCCGTCTGTTCGTCGCGGCGCAGGAGGCTTGCCAGCTTGCCTGGGCTGCTCTTGAAATCATTTTCACCACTGCCGGAACCAGCATCGGCACCAAGGAGTCCGCACTGGCGAGAATCTATCGTGACGCCGCGGTCCAGAAGACCCATTTTGTTCAGCAGCGGTCGCGCACCGCAGTCAATGCTGCGCGGCTGCATTTCGGCCTGGCGCCGCTGACACCGTTCTGAGCGATGACGGCAATAAGGGTGTCGGACGGAATGACGGAAAAAGAGATCGATCCGGCGTCGGTGCGCGCAGAGTTCATGCGTCGGCGGGGGCACTGGAACAACGACTGGGAGGCCATGCTCGGCTATTCTCCGGCCTACGTCGCGGGTTATCTGGAATTTTCAGCCTATGTAGCGGATCGCGGGACTTTGAGCCCCAAATTCCGTGAATTGCTTTATGTTGCGACGAATTGCACGCCGACGCATATGTTCGAAAAGGGTCTGCGCAACCACGCGCGACAAGCTGTTGCGCTTGGCGCGACCCGGGCCGAGTTGATGGCGGTGGTCGCCACTGTGAGTGCGATGGGGTTCTTTTCCTATCTGATGACTGCGCAGGCGGTCGCGGAGGTCGATCCTGGTCTGCCGGGATCGACCGACCCGGCCATGACGGCGCAAGTCCGCGCGGACCACGCCGTGTTATTCGGCGATGTTCAGGAGGAGTTCGCAACCGGGATCCGGCTGGATCCCGATTTTCACGCACGTTGGCTCGATTTCGCCAATGCTCCGCTGCTGGGGCCGGGTGCTGCGTTGACCCCGAAAGAGGCGCATCTGATTTCGCTCGCCGTGCATGTGCAGTGCACGCAGCTCGATCAGACCGGTGCGCGCCTGCACGCGCGCGCCGCGCTCGCCCACGGCGCCACAATCGAAGAAGTCCTCGATGTTGCGCGGCTGGTTGCCAGTATGGGTATTCACGCCATGGTATTTGCTCTGCCCGTCATCGACGACCTGTTCGGGGAAAAGCCATGACGATTGGTCTCGATCTTGATTATGCCGCCGGCACAGTCCCGGCGCGTGGGTATTACGCGCGGCCCGCGAACGGCAGGATAAAGGGTGGCGTCATCCTGGTCCACGAAGCGCCGGGCGTGGGCGCACACGTGCGACGTCGGGCCGATGCGCTGGCCGCGCATGGCTATGCCGCACTTGCCGCAGACCTTTATGGCCATGGCCATTTGGCCGCGAATCCACAGGAAGCGCGGCAATGGGTTGAAGCGCTCAAGGCCGATCCGGACGAGTTGATCGACCGGATGACCGGGGCGCTCGACGCGCTGGTCAAGGAAAGTGGCGGCACGGACGGCAACCTGGCCGCCGCCGGCTATTGCTTCGGCGGCTGGTGCGCGCTGGAACTGGCGCGCACTGGCGCGCCTTTGCGCAGCGTCAGCACGTTCCATGGATCGCTCGCCAGCGAACGCGGCGCGGGGCGCATCCGGGGGGCGGTTCTGGCCTGTGCCGGGGATACCGATCCGTTTGTTCCAATCGAACAGATCGTCGGCTTTTCGGCCGAAATGCGCGAGGCGCAGGTCGATTACCAGGTGTGCCTTTATGGTGGAGTCAGCCACGGCTTTACGGATGTGAACACGCCGACCATGCCCGGCTTTCGCTACGACGCCACGGCGGATCGGCGCGCCTGGCAGACTTTCCTGAGTCTGCTGGCTGAACACACCGCCGACCCGGAACAGGGCGGCGCAAAGGGAAACATGTATGATGCGATTTGACGACAAGACCGTCCTGATCACAGGCGCTGCGCGCGGGATCGGCCTGAGCACCGCGCGTCGCCTGGCAGACCTTGGCGCGCGCGTTTTCATCGCCGATCTCGATCGTGCGGGTGCCGAGACGGCTGCGGCCGGATTGGCAGGGCGCGGTGCGATGGGTTTTGGTTGCGATGTGAGCAACGAACGCGACGTGCAGGCGTTGCGCGAGGCTGTCCTGGCCGCCAGCGGCGGTATCGACATGCTGATCAACAACGCGGCCAAGCCGCCCGTAACCGGGCCGATCCTGTCGATCGGCATCGATCAATGGCGCGATGCGCTCGACGTCAACGTTCTGGGCTATGTGCGTCTGATTCAGGCTTTTCTTCCGGAAATGCTGGCCAGACGCAGTGGGCACATCGTCAACACTTCTTCGGGGCTGGCGCTTTTGCCCGACCCTCCGATCCGCTTCATGGGCCCCTATATTGCCTCCAAAGGCGCGCAGTTGTCGATGAGCTACGCCTTTGCCCACGCCCTGGCTGACAGCGGAATCAAAGTGTCGGTGTTCTGTCCCGGGATCACGGCTACGTCCGACAAGCCCGGTGGCGACGTCCCCCCCATGCCCGGCGCGCCCGGGCCCGAGGATTTCGGCATTGGCGTGCCTCTGCGTCGCACAGTAAGGGCGAGCGCCGAACACGCCTCGGGCGTCCTGGTGGACGGGTTGCTGCGGGGCGAATTCCTGATCTGCTCGCAGGACGGATATTTGCCCGATCTCATCGCGTTCGCACAAGCCAATCTCGATCCGCAGTCGATCGTGCGTCAGGCGCAGGCCGAAGCGGCCTGAGCCCGCACGGTATACCGGGGAGAGTGAAATGGGACGGTTACGGTACCTCGACTATGCCGATCTGGCGCCCGAAGATCGGGACATCCCGCGCTTGAAGTCCAATATCACGCGGGCAGTCGCGCACAGCCCAAAGCTGGCGCGACACGTGGCGGCACGCGGGATGTATTTCAGGCACGAAAGTGGGCTTGATGCGCGCCTGCGCGAATTGGCTATCCTGCAAGTCGGCTATTCGACACGTTCGGCGTATGAGTGGGCTCACCACGTAGATGTCGCCCTTTCGTTCGGCGTCAGCGAGGACGATATCCGGGCCATCGGCCAGGAGACTCCCATCGGCCAGGAGACACAGGGCCGCCGGACACATCTCGACGCGGTGTCATCGGCGGTGCTGGCAGCGGCGCGTTCGCTCACCGACGATCTGGTGCTGCCGCAAGGTATATTCGACACCCTGTCGCACGCATTGAGCACCGAACACCTGGTCGATCTGCTGGTGGCGATCGGCGAGTACAACGGTCTGGTGCGTGTCATGGCGGCAATCGAAATCGACCTCGAACCGGAATACGCGGAATATCTCGAACGTTTCCCGCTGCCACCGGTTGTCATTACCTCAGAAAAAGAAGGATCCTGAACGATGAAACTCCTGAGCTTCAAGAAGGACGGGCGCGAGAGCTTTGGCGCAGTGGTCGGCGAGCGTGTGGTCGACCTTGGTCTCAAGTTTGCAGGGCGTTACGCCGACATCGTTGCGGTACTCAAGGCCGGGGCGCTCGCGGAAGTCGAAAGCGCGATTGCCGGGGCCACGGGCGACTATGATCTGTCGGACATCGAATTCTTGCCGGTTATTCCCAATCCTCCGAAAATCATCTGTATCGGCGTCAACTATGATTCGCACCGGACCGAGATTGGCCGGGACCCGAGTGCACGCCCGATGGTCTTTGCCCGTTTCCCGTTGAGCCAGTCGGGACACCTGGAACCCATGCTGCTGCCGCCGGAATCCCCGACGTTCGACTATGAGGGAGAGATTGCCGTCATCATCGGCAAGGCCGGTCGGCGCATCGCCGAAAAGGATTGCTGGGACTACATCGCCGGCTACGCCCCGTACAACGATGGCAGCATTCGTGATTGGCAACGCCACACCGCGCAGTGGGTGCCGGGCAAAAACTGGTACAAGACCGGCGGATTTGGTCCGTGGATGTCGACTCGGGGCGAAATTGCCGACAATCAGATCCTGCACCTCAAGACTCGGCTCAACGGGATGGAAGTTCAAAATGCCACAAGTGATGAGATGATTTTCAGTATCCCGTATCTCATAGAATATTGTTCGACGTTTATTCCGCTAGAACCCGGCGATGTCATCGTCACTGGTACACCAGGTGGCGTCGGCGTCAGGCGTGAGCCGAAGCTGTTCATGAAGGATGGGGATCTGGTCGAGGTCGAAATCACCGAAGTCGGTGTGCTCAAGAACCCGATCAAGGCAGAACCGGCCTGAGGTGGTCGAGGGTGATCCGACCGGGAAATCTGTCGGATCACCCTCACGCCCCGGCACGACGGCTTTCGGCTGGGCGCGTTACAATCTTTCCGGCCGGGATTGTCGTGGTGTGGCTGCGGTTAATAGTGCCACATCGGTGCGCCGGCCACCGAGCTTTGGAACGTGACGAGCCGGTCCATGCGGATCGACCCGACAAACACGGTCTTGCGATCGGGCCCCCCAAAGGCGACACTCGCAGGGAAGTCCATGAATGTCCCCTGCGGATCTTCGAACAGGCACACGGCGTGGCCGTCGGGATCGATGCGATGGATGCCATTGCGTGTGACTTCGGTGACCCACAGGCCACCGTCGGCATCGAAGGCAAGTCCGTCGACGATTGCGCCTTCGAACAGGGGATCGGGCCCAAACCGTTCGATGGGCCCCAGATCGCCGGTATCTTCGACGCGCATGCGCACTATTCGTCCTTGTCTGCTTTCGGCGAGATAGACAAAGCGCATGGCGGCATCGAAGCGCAGTTCATTGGCAAAGCACAGGCCGTCGGCCATGAGCCGCGGCCCGGCGGGATCGAGTTTGAGGATATAGCCGTCAGGTATGGGCTGCTCAATGGCCCGCGATCGCGGCATCGTGCGGGTTGAAACGGTAATCCACAGCACACCCATGGGATCGAATGTAACAAAGTTCACGGCGCCCAGACCATGCCCCGCGAAGGTGGCGATGACCAACCGGGCCGAGCCATCGGGATGCAATGCGTGGACCGTGCCGCTGTCGATGCCCGCCAGATAGAGCGTTCCGTCGCGCCCCTGGGCAATGCCGTTGGTCGTACCGCCGGGGCAGGGCACATGGCTGCACGTGCCATCCGCCCGGATGCGGGTTACCCCGCCACGGCCATCCGATACGACCAGGTCGCCCCTCGGCTTGCCCGGCCCGGCCACCACGACGCATTCGGGGCGTTGGAGCGACGTGCCGACGGGACTGCCGGGGATCAGGCTATACGACACGCGTAGCCGGTGACGGAACCCGCGCCAGCGGAAGTACGGCGATCAATGCCTGGGTCTCGGCCGCTGACCGTGCAGTGCCGAAGATATAGTGATCGGGCCGGACAATCACAGCCTCCACGCCCAGCGCGTCGAGATAGTCATCGGCTTCACCGTCAAGCACTACGGCATGCGCAGCCTCCACGATGGCGCGTGTCACGGCACCGAAAGCGTGCGACAGGCCTTGTTTCACGATCACGGCAAAGTGCAACCCGACCACATCATCCATGCGCTGCCCTGAGCGAAGCCGGGGTTGGGCCGCCAATGTGCCGGCCAACGGGTTTCCCTCTTGGCCCCACAGGTCACCGCCCAGACGAGGCCGGATCGGGGCAAGCACCTGGGGATTGTTCAGCAGCATGGCGTCGCGCGCCTGGGCCTTGTCGAGATCGGTTTCCTGGATGACGGCCCCGATCCGGTTTGCTTCGGCGATGTAGTTGCTCACATGCGGAGCCAGTTCCCGCTGATAGCTGTCGAGCAGATCCGGGCCCGCCGATTGATCGAGTGCGCAGTCGAGTTTCCAGGCAAGATTGATGACATCGCGTGCCCCCGAACACAGGCCCTGGCCCAGGAACGGCGGGGTGAGATGGGCCGCGTCGCCCGCGATCAGGATTCGCCCATTGCGCCAGCGCGAAGAAACCGCCGAACCAAACACATAGACAACCGCCCGTTCAAGCTCGACATCCTCGCGCGAAATCCACCGGTCGAGCAACGCAAAGACATTGTCGGGCTCGGCAAAAGTCTGCGGGTCGTCGCCCGGCATCAGCATCACTTCCCAACGCCGCCGACGACCGGCGCCCTCGATATACGTAAATGGGCGCCCGGGATCACAATATTGCACGGTTCCTTCGGGCAAATCGGAATCCGGGACGCCGGGCAGCAGGATGAAGTCGGCAACCAGCCATTGCTGCGGCGGTGCAAGTGGCGCCATTTCGCCGCCGATCAGCGCACGCACTGTCGAATTGGCGCCATCGCAGCCGACCACATAGCTCGCGGTAGCGTGATAATCGTTGCCTGCTTCGTTTTGAGCGGAAATCGTGACTGCGGTATTGCTCTGGGTGAGCGCGGTAACGCGCCAACCTCTGCGAACCGTGACCCGGGGCGATTTGGCAACCCGTGCCTGCAGGGCGCTTTCGAGATCGGGCTGGTGAAACCGGTTGCTGTCGCGCCAGCCATGCACGCCCGGCGCGGTGGAACGTGGCCAGTCGATGAGCATTGCGCCATTGGCATCTTCGAAACGCATCCGTGCATAAAGACCCAGCTTTGGCGCCAGATCATCGGCAATGCCCGCCGCCTGAAAGATACGCATGGTCTCGCCATCGATATGCGTCGCGCGCGGCAACGGGTACGATTGGGCATGCTGTTCGAGCACCAGCACATGCCTGCCCTGGCGCTCCAGCAAGTTGGCAAGCGTTGCGCCGGCCGGGCCATAGCCGATGATAGCCACGTCAAAATGTT
>Ga0302193_10000500_pt1 | contig 35920 bp, 33 predicted proteins | sample II_Bog_E3_3_FD_200228 | JGI IMG/M metagenome (GOLD analysis project Ga0302193, IMG submission 200228) | Peat permafrost microbial communities from Stordalen Mire near Abisko, Sweden - II_Bog_E3_3 | ecosystem: Environmental > Terrestrial > Soil > Wetlands > Peat | place: Sweden: Abisko...
CTGCTCTCGGAGAATGTCGGCATGGCCAGCGTGACGGGTGGTCTCGGTGAGCATGTGGACCAGGACGTTGAACAACTTCACCTTCGGACGAGGCCACCACGGCACGTAGCCGGGAGCATCGAGATCAAGAGCTTCGATCGTGCGGTCGGCATGGGCGCAAGCCGCCCGGTAGCCGTCCACGATCTCAGTCCGGTGCTCATCGGGGGTAACCCAGGTGTCGGCGTCGCTGAACTCAGGGATGTGCTCGGAAAAAGGCCGGTCAAAGACGTCCCCAAAGTAGCGGAGCTCTGCAATAGACAGGTGCTTGACTAGGCCAAGCAGGTTGGTCCCAGTCGACGTGAGAGGTCGGCGGACGTCGTACTCCGACAGGCCGTCGAGCTTCCAGAGCATCACCTCTCGGACTTCTCGAAGATCACTGTGGAGGTAGTCCCTGGCGAAGACCTCGTCCATCCGTCGAGTTTGCCACCCCGAGCCAACATGGGGTGGTCCGTCGTCAGGTAGATCCACCCCACCAACCGGCGATGGGGGGAAGAGGACTCCCTAGTTGAGCTTCAGAGCCGAACTAGAGCTTTGGAGCGAGCAAGTGAGGCCGGTGGCAGTGCGCGTGCAGTGACTTCCTGTACCCAGCGGCGCCGCTGGCGTCTCCTGACCGCTCGAATCGACGTAGATGCCATTTCCCAGCGCCAACCCATTGCTATTCGGCAGGGTTCCGTAGCAGATAAAGATGATCTTCGACGAGGGCATACTGCTCCACGGTGCTGAGCTCATGCCTGCTGCCCGTAGTTGGTCTGCCGCAATGCCAGCGAAGATGGCGCTGGTCAGCGTTGTTCCCGCATGTGCCCTTGCACACGTGACCGAGGCCCTGCTTTGGGCATTGGCGATGCCGGAGATTAGAGAGTGATCGGTCCTAATGGCCTGGATCGTCGAACATCCCGCCATCGCGCAAACCGCCACAGCGATCAACACCACCGAACGCATCCGCCTCGCCATGCAACCCAGAATAATGAAATGACCTACGACCTGCCGGACGGGCTCCCGCTGACTATCCCCTACGCCCGGAAGTGCCGTTCCGGGCGCCCCAACTGCCGCGAGCACGACAGCGGGCGGGACCAGACCCCGCTCAGATTCGAAATGCCACTGATCCCTACTGCTGGATCCCCAGCTCGGCCGGTTACAGGTCCAGCACTGCCTCCAGCACGCCGGCCGCCTCCCGATCCCGTTCCGGCAGTGCGTGGGCGTACCGGTCGAGCGTCATGGTGGCCCGGGCGTGACCGTGGCGCTCGGCAACGGTCCGAACGTCCACCCCGGCGGCGATCAGGGTGGTCACGGAGAAGTGTCGCAGGTCGTGAAACCGGAACGGCCAACGCTGCCCCGGGGCGAGGTCTGACCGGGTCGCCTTCGGCTTCGCCTCCCGCAACCGCTGCAGTGCCGGCCTCTCCATCTGCACGCAGAGCCCGGCAAAGCCGTGGGTCAACGTGTCCGGGTTGGCCGCGGTGGCGCCGTTGGCGTTATAGCTGAGGACGTAGGGATCCTCCACCAAAGGGGATTCCGCCTCGGCGGACAGCGCCACCATGTAGTCCCAGCGGCGTCGGAGCACGGTGACGCCCAGTGGTTCCAGCGCGAGGTCCCGGCTCTGATGGGTCTTCGTAAGTCCGGTGTGCTGCTCTCCCCCGGCGACCGTCAGTGACCGAGCAATCCGGACCCGGCCTGCGGCAAGATCGAAATCGGACCAACGTAGCGCGACCAGCTCCCCTCGACGGGCTCCGGTCAAAGCCGCCAGAGCGATCGCCGTGGCAAGGACCGGGTCCTCTTCGTCTGCGACCTTCACCAGTGCGGAGAGCTGTTCCGGTGTCGGGACAACCATGTCCTTCCGGACCGGCGACGGTGGTGACGCTCGGTCGGTCGGCGCCCGGTCGATCCATCCCCACTTAACCGCTTGGCGACATGCCGCCGACAGGATCGAGTGGTACTTGTGCACCGTCGACGCCGACAGCCCGTCTGCCAGCCAGCCCCGGTAGGCGGCATCGATGGCGTCGGCCTCCAGTTTGTCGAGGCGGACATCCCCGAGCGCGGGACGGAGCCGGCCCTCGATCTTTCGACGGTTCTCATAGACCGTCCGGGGACGGTGGCTCACCGCCGTCGCCTCGAGCCACTTGTCGAGCAGTTGGCCGACGGTCGCGCTGGTTCGGTTGAACCTGCCCGCCTCGACCTCGGCCACCAGAGTCGAAAGAGCCTTGCCCGCTGCCTTCTCCGTGCCACGGAACGAGCGCGTGGTTTGGCGGGGCTTGCCGCTCTTCGGGTCGCGCCCGATGAAAGCCCGCAGCTCCCAGTGGCCCGGCGACCGCTCGCGCATGGTGCCCGGTTGGCTCTTCGTGCTCGCTCGACCGGCCATGCCCGCCACCCTACGCCGTTTCCGGCTTCTGTAGGGCATCTGTAGGGCAGACCCTCCGGCTCCGACACCAGAAAGTGCCTCTGACCTGGTGGGCGCTAGAGGACTCGAACCTCCGACCTCAGCCGTGTGAAGGCTGCGCTCTAACCAGCTGAGCTAAGCGCCCGGATGAAACGGTGCGGACACCGCATCGATGCAGACGAGCATGCTAGCCCGTGCGTGCTCCGGGGCCGGTCCGCAGACCCATCGAACAGCCCGGACGGACCCCCGGCATCTATCTCAACCCGCCGGTAGCGGTGCCACCTCATCGAACCCCAACGCCGCCTCGAGCGCGGCAGCAGACCGGAGCACGACCAGGTCGGCGTGCTGCGGCCCGATCAACTGCAGGCCGACCGGGACCCCGGCCGACGACGTGCCCACGCACACGGTGGCCGCTGGCGACCGGGTCATGTTGAACGGGTAGGTCATCTTCACCCAGTTGATGTCGGGCGTCCCGTTGATCAGTCCGGACCCACCGAGGGACCGCGGGGGCGGCACGCCAGCTGTCGTCGGGGTGACGAGCAGTCGCACGTCGTGGAACAGGTCGACCAGTCGCAGGTTCAAGGCGTGGCACAGGTCCTCGGCCCGCACCAGATCGAGTGCCGGCGTCCCGGCCGCACCCTCGATGAGGAGCCGCAGGATCGGATCGACCTCGTCCCAGGCATCGGTGCCCCGCACGTCGGCGTGCGTTCTCAGGTTGTAGGCGCCCGACAGTGTCAACCACGAGTCGATGGGGTCCTCGTCGAACACCGTGTCGACCTCCACCACGTCAGTGCCGAGGTCGGCCAGCACGTCGACGGCGCGGCGGCAGAGGTCGAGTACCTCCTCGTCGATCTCCGCGTACCCGAGCGTTGGCGACCAGGCCACACGAGCCGGTGGCGCGGGGTCGACGAGTGCGGCCAACCAGGAGGCCTCCGGCCTCGGGAGCGAGCGGAGGTCAGTCGGGTCGGGACCGACCACGACGTCGAGGGCGGCCACGACGTCGGAGAGCTTCCGGGCCATCGGGCCCTTGGTCGAGAGATGGGCCCAGTCCGGCGCACGGTCGCCTCCGGACGGAACCCGGCCGAGCGAGGCCTTGTAACCGGACAGCCCGCAGCAGGCCGACGGGATCCGGAGCGATCCCCCACCGTCGGATCCGGTGGCCAGCGGCACCATGCCCGCGGCGATGGCGGCAGCAGATCCCCCCGACGAACCACCGGGTGTGTGATCCAGGTTCCACGGGTTGTGGGTGGCACCGAAGAGCGGGTTCTCGGTGTCCGCCTTCCATCCGAGCTCCGGGGTGTTGGTCTTACCGATGACCACGCACCCTGCGGCCACCAGCCGCGCCACCAGGACCGAGTCCTCGGTCGCCGGTGCCCGCGTCGCATGGGCGGCCGAACCGTGGGTGGTGATGTAGCCGGCTGCGTCCTCCAGGTCCTTCACCCCGAGCGGGATGCCGGCCAGTGGCCCCGGGTCCTTCCCGGCCGCCACAGCAGCGTCGACAACAGCGGCCGCGGCACGGGCCCGTTCCTCGTCGACCGCCACGAAGGCGTTGACGGCGTCATTGCGGCTCCCGATCCGGGCGAGTGAGTGGTCGACCAGCTCAGTTGCCGACACCTCGCCGCTCCGGACCTGGGCTGCCAGGTCGACCACTGATGCCGTACGGAAGTCCATACGTCGACCGTACCGGCGGTGCCCCCAGCGGACAAGGGGTGCCGACGGCCCGGACCGGATCCGCCGCCGGATCGACAGGACCGCCCACTCGCGAGCAGTCTGGTGCGATGTCGAACCCACCCTCTGTCGACGCGCGCATCGAGGGCGCCGTCCTCGACCACGTCGCCCACGCCGTCCACCGTTGGCCGGACGTCTGGCACCGCTACGCCACCGACCTCGGAGCCGAGTGGAACTCGGGGGGCCCCGGTCCCGGATTCGCCCCCGCCCAACTCCGCTTCGCCAACGGTGCCCGCGTGGAGGTACTCATGCCCCACGACGTCGGGGTCAACGACTTCCTGGCACGCTTCCTGTCCACAAGTGGTCCCGGGCCGCACCACCTCACCTTCAAGGTGCCCGACCTCCAGGCGGCCATCGGGTCGGCCCGGGCGTTCGGGATCGATCCCATCGGCATCAGCTTCGACGACCCCGAATGGATGGAGTGCTTCCTGCACCCCAAGCTCGCCACCGGCGTCGTCGTGCAGCTCGCCCAGCAGCGGACGGGCTGGAAGAGCGACCCGCCCGCCGACTACCCGATCGGGCGCCGCCGGCGTGCCGACGGCTCGGGCCCGGTCCCACCCGCCGCGCTGCGTCAGGTCTGCCACGTCGTGGCCGACCTCGACGCGGCCCTCACCCTCTTCGGTGGGCTGCTCGGCGGTCGGGTGACCGGTGAGGGCACGTCCGACGGTCTCCGGTGGGTGGACCTGGCCTGGTCCGGGCCCCTCGGGGTCCGCCTGGTCGCGTCCGTCGGTGCCGATCCGGACGGGCCGGTGCCCCGGGCGCTGGCGGGACTGCCCGGTCGGGTCCACCACCTGCGCATGGAGGTCGAGGAGTCCGAGGGCGTACCGGGAGCGGTGCCGGCCACGTCGGTGTTCGCCTCCCTCGGCGGCCCCGGCGTGGGCGCCGGCACGTACGAGATCCCCGGCGCCGACAACGCCGGCCTCGGAGTCGTCCTGCAGTCGGTGCCCCGGAGCCATGGAGCGGCCCTCGGCGGCCCGGTAGCCTGAGGCCGATGCCCGACTCCACCGACACCGGGGACGCCGCCGACGGCGAGGCCCCCGCACCGCAGAAGAGCCTGATGGAGCGCCTCTTCTCGCCGGCGCCGACCGTGCCTGACAAGCCCTCCGTGGACAAGCGTGGCAACCCGACCAAGTGGTCGATCGACCGGCTCGACGGCCGTGAGCGGATCTACGCCTACACCGCAGCCGTCCTGGCCGTCGTGTTCTCACTGATCATCTACTTCGAGGAGCACCCCGCCAAGCACGTCGCCCACGGCAAGAGCCAGCTCTCCCCCGTCACCTCGCTCCTGCTCGGACTGGCCTCCGGGATCGCCCTGGCCGTGACCACCCGGATCGGCCGTCGGGCCCTCGTCGGGTTCGTCGCGCTGTTCGCCTTCCTGAGCTTCGGGACGGTCAGCACCATCGTCGGGCTCCCGTTCCTCATCCTCGCCGTCTGGCTGCTGTACCGCTCCTACAAGGTGCAGAAGGCGGCGACCGTCAAGCTCAAGGAGGAACGGGCCGCCGGCCGGGGGCCGGCCCCGGCTCCCCGTCAGAGCCGGGCCGAGATGGCCGCGACCCGGAGTGCGGCGCGATCCGGCAAGAAGGCACCGACGGGTCCGGAGGCCAACAAGCGGTACACACCGAAGAAACCCACACCCGTGGCTCCCCCGCCGGTCAAGCCGTCGTGGCGCGAACGCCGGGCGGCCAAAGCTTCCGAGTAGCCGCCCGGTCCGCTCGTGCCTCGACTACGGGTCAGCCGGGCTCGGTCACCAGGGCGGAGCGCAGCAGCTCCAGGATCTCGTTGCGGCGGCGGACGAGCGAGCGGGCCGTCGGCTCCTCGCCGAAGGCGCGCAGGACCTCCACCTCGGTGAGCATGCCGATGACCGTCGAGTAGATGGCCAGCAGCAGCAGCCGTGGATCGTGGCGGCGCATGTGCCCGGCGTCCATCTCCGCCTCCAGGAACCCGGTGGCGCGCTGCACCAGTGGTTCGACGGCGGTGACGAACCGGGTGGCCGCGGGGGTGCCCAGCCGACCCATCTCGCGCACCAGGCCGAGCAGTTCTGGCCGGCGGGCCGCCAGTCGGAAGACCGACCGGACGACCGACTCGACCCGGGACCATCCGGACCCGGCCGTGGCGAGCGATTCCTCGAGTGCGGTCGAGAGCTCGACCGCACTCCGGTCGATGACGGCCTCGAGTAGGACCTCCTTGCTCGGGAACCAGTAGAGGATGGTCTGCTTGCGGATGGCGAGACCCACGGCCAGTGCGTCGAGCGACGATGCCTCGTACCCCCGCGTGGCGAACGAGGCAAGTGCTGCGTCGAGGATCCGCTCCGACGTGGAGGCGCCGTCGGCGTCGGTCCTGCCACCAGCCGGCACGGGCCGTGGCCGGGTGCGGTCTCGGGCCCCGGAGGCCCCCTGTCCTGTGGTCGACCCCGTCACTTACCATATGGTAGACAGATCGGGTGACCCGCGTCCGCGACGCCCTGGCCGGTAGGCGATTCTTCATCACCGGCGCCACCGGGTTCCTCGGGACCGCGCTGGTCGAGCGCATCCTCCGCAGCGTCCCGGACAGTCAGGTCGTGCTCCTCATCCGTCCCGGTCGCCGCGCGACGCCGATGCAGCGGGCCACCAAGGAGATCCTGAAGAACGACTGCTTCGACCGCTTGCGCGAAGAGTTGGGCGACGGGTTCGACGAGGCCATGGCCTCACGGGTGTCGGCCGTCGCCGGCGACGTGGCCACCGACGGCCTCGGCCTGGACGCGCACGGCCTGGACGCGCTCTCCCACTGCGACATCGTCGTCCACTCGGCCGCCAGCGTCAGCTTCGACTCGCCACTGGACGCCGCCGTGGAGGTCAACCTGCTCGGTCCGTCCCGGGTGGCCGGGGCCATCATGGACGCGCGTGCGTCGGCCGAGGCCGGCGGGCGTGCCGGACCCGTCCACTTCGTGCCGGTGTCGACCGCGTACGTCGCCAGCACTCACCAGGGCGAGGCCAAGGAGGAGCTCCTCGACGCCAACCCCTTCACCGTGGAGGTCGACTGGCGGACCGAGGTGACCGCCGCCCGCCGCCAGCGCGGCGACACCGAGGCCGAGTCCCGCCAACCCGAGCGACTGGCCGGGTTCCACAAGGCCGCACGCGAGGAGCTCGGCGGCGCCGGGCTCCACCTGCTGGCCGAGCGGGCCGAGCGTCTGCGCGAGGACTGGGTCAAGAAGCAGATGGTCGAGATCGGCCAGGCACGGGCGCAGTCACTCGGGTGGCCCGACGCCTACCCGTACACCAAGGCCCTGGGCGAGCGGGCGCTGGTCACCCAGTACGGCGACGTCCTTCCCATGACCATCGTCCGTCCGTCCATCATCGAGTCGGCGCTGGCCGAGCCACGGCCGGGCTGGATCCGGGGCTTCCGGATGGCCGAGCCGATCATCATCTCGTACGCCCGGGGGCTCCTCCGGGAGTTCCCGGGGGTGCCCGAAGGCGTCACCGACGTGATCCCCGTCGACCTGGTGGTGGCCACCATCATCGCCGTGTCCGGCGACGCGTTGGCGTCCGCCGCGTCTGGCGACCCGGCGGACGCCTACACCGGACCGTCGGTGTACCACGCGGCCTCCGGCGTCCGGAACCCGTTCCGCTACGGCAAGCTCGTCGAGCTCGTGACGGCCTGGTTCCAGGAGCACCCGGTCTACGACCAGGACGGGCAGCCCATCGTGGTGCCCGAGTGGACCTTCCCGGGGCGTGGCCGGGTGCAGCGCCAGCTCACCCGGGCCTCCAAGGCCATGTCGCTCGCCGAGCGGGTCGTCGGATCGCTGCCCATCCGGGGCAAGCAGGCCGAGTGGATGGCGGCCCTCGAGGAACAGCACCTGCTGGCCGACCGGGCACTCGGCTACGTCGAGCTCTACGGGGCCTACACCGAGACCGACGCGCTCTACCGGGTCGACCGCCTCCTCGCCCTGTGGGACCGCATGGACGAGGACGACCGATCCGCCTTCTGTCTCGACCCCGCCGCCATCGACTGGACCACCTACGTGCGGGAGATCCACCTCCCGTCGATCATCGAGCACGCCCGGGTACGCACGTCGCCCGGCAAGTCGATCAAGACCAACCGGGCCGACCGGGCCAGGAAGAATATCCTCTCGCCCGACCGCCACCTGGCCGCCTTCGACCTCGAGAACACCCTCATCGCCTCCAACGTCGTCGACTCCTACGCCTGGCTCGCCTCGCGCCACCTGCCCCCCGGCGAGCGGGCCGCCTTCGTCGCCGATCTCATGGCCGAGGCGCCGCAGCTGCTGGCCCTCGACCGTCGCGACCGGGGCGACTTCCTGCGCTCCTTCTACCGGCGCTACGAGGGGGCGCCGGAGGCCCGACTGCGCGACGACGGCTGGGACCTCTTCCACAGCCTCCTGTTGGCCAAGTCGTTCCCCTCGGGCATCGCCCGCGTGCGCGCCCACCAGGCGCTCGGCCACCGGACGATCCTCATCACCGGTGCCCTCGACTTCGTGGTCGAGCCCTTCCGACCGCTGTTCGACGAGATCGTCTGCGCCGAGCTCGGCGTCGAGGACGGCAAGTTCACCGGGCGGCTCGAGACGCTTCCTCCCATCGGCGAGGCCCGCGCCCTCGTGCTGGCCGACTACGCCGAGTCCGAAGGACTCCGCCTCGAGGAGTCCATGGCCTACGCCGACTCGGCCAGTGACCTCCCCATGCTCCAGGCCGTCGGGTTCCCCGTCGCCGTCAACCCCGAAGCCAAGCTGGCCGCCATCGCCCGGCGCCGCGGCTGGCACGTCGAGACGTGGCACAAGGCCGAGGGCGGCAGTCAACCGCTGCTTCCCCTCGGACCGGTCGATCGGCGTGGCGCGGCCCGCCGCGGCCGGAGCAGCCCCGCGGCACGGGCCGGACAGGCCCGCCGCACGGCATCGGAGGCACGGCGGTGAAGGCGCTGGTCGTCGAGCGCAACCTGCCACGGTTTGCCGCATCCCGTGTGGCCTCGCTGCTCGGATCCGGCCGGGGAGCGGGCATCGGTCCCCTGCAGCTGCTCGACGCCGAGGCGCCGGAGCGACCGGGTGATGACTGGTATCCGCTCCGCCCGCTGCTGTCGGGCATCTGCGGGTCCGACCTGGCCACGCTCGACGGCCGTGCCTCCCGCTACTTCGACGACATGGTCAGCTTCCCCTTCGTTCCCGGCCACGAGGTCGTCGGCGTCCTGGACGAGGGCGGCACCGACGTCGCCGGTCGCCCGCTGGCACCTGGCGCGCGCGCGGTCATCGAGCCGGTGCTCGGCTGCGCCACCCGCCACATCCACCCACTGTGCCCCCGGTGCGGCTCCGGGCACACCGGACTGTGCGGCAACCTCGCGTTCGGTGCCCTCGAGCCGGGCCTCCAGACGGGCTTCTGCACCGACACGGGCGGCGGGTGGTCGACCGCACCGCTGATGGCCCACACCAGCCAACTCCACGCCGTACCCGAGGCACTGTCCGACCAGGACGCGGTGATGATCGAGCCCACGGCCTGTGCCGTGCACGCCGCCCTCTCGGCCCACGTGGCCGACGGCGACCTGGTCGCGGTGGTCGGGGCCGGGACGCTCGGCCTGGCGACGGTCGCCGCGCTCCACTCGATCGTGCGCCCGGCCGTGCCGTGCACCCTGGTCGTCGGAGCCAAGCACGCCCGCCAGCGCGAGCTCGCCGCATCCCTCGGCGCCGACCTCGTGGTGCCGCCCGACCAGCTGGCCAGGGCCGTGCGCCGACGGGCCGGTTCGCTCGTGCTGGCCGGACGGCTCACCGAGGGTGCCGACATCGTCTTCGACTGCGTCGGCAGTGCCGCCTCGCTCACCGAGGCACTCGCCATGGTCCGCCCGCGGGGCAAGGTGGTGCTGGTGGGCATGCCCGGCAAGGTGTCGGTGGACCTCGCCCCGCTGTGGCACCGGGAGCTGACGCTGGTCGGCGCCTACGCCTACGGCAACGAAACACCTCCCGGGGCGGGCCAGCCCGACCGCCGCAGCTTCGAACTGGCCATCGACCTGGTGGGCTCCGCCTCGCTCGGTCGGCTCGTCTCGGCCCTCTACCCCCTCGAGCGCTACGAGGAGGCCCTGGCTCACGCGGGCGCCGCCGGTCGCCGGGGAGCGGTCAAGGTGGCCTTCGACCTCCGCAACCCGAAAGGACGCTCACGATGAGCCCCAGGCCCGGATTCGTGCTCGACGTCGACAGCTCGACGCCACCCACCCTGTTCTGGCAGGGCGAGCGCTTCACCCTGGAGAAGCTGCCGGAGGGGAGCCGGGTCATCTATGCGCCCGAGCCCATCGACCCGCTGACCGACCCGCAGGCTGCCATCCGCCACGCACTCGAGCACCCGCTGGGTGACCAGGAGCCGCTGCCGGCGCTGCTGCGGGCCGGCATGACGTTGACGATCGCCTTCGACGACATCTCGCTCCCCCTGCCCCCGATGGAGCGACCGGACATCCGTCAGCTGGTGATCGAGCAGGTCCTCGACATGGCCGCCGAAGCCGGAGTCGACGACGTCGAGCTCATCGTGGCGCTCGCGCTCCACCGCCGCATGACCGAGCCGGAGCTCCGCCACGCCCTCGGCGACCGCATCTACGACGCCTTCGCGCCCAACGGCCTCCTCACCCAGCACGACGCCGAGGATCCCGACAACCTCCTCTTCCTGGGGCAGACCGACCAGGGCGAGGAGGTGGAGATCAACAAGCGCGCCGCCGAGTCCGATCTGCTCGTATACGTGAACATCAACCTGGTGGCCATGGACGGTGGCCACAAGAGCGTCGCCACGGGACTGTCCAGCTACAAGAGCCTGCGGCACCACCACAACCCCGAGACGATGCGGAAGTCCACGTCCTTCATGGACCAGCACCGGTCCGAGCTGCACTCGTCCAACTGGCGCATGGGCCGTCTGATCCGGGAGTGCGGCGTCAACGTGTTCCAGATCGAGACGACGCTCAACAACGACACCTTTCCGGGAGCGTTCAAGTTCCTGCAGAAACGTGAGTGGGAGTGGAAGGCCAAGGACCGCCTCGCCTACGTGGCGGCCTCCTCGGCACTCGACCGGGTACCGGCCAAGCACGCCCGGAAGATCTTCCACTCGGTCAGGGCCCCCCACCGGATGACGTCGGTGCAGGCGGGCGACGTCGAGGCGGTCCATGCCGTCACCACGGCCAACGTGTGGGAGCAGCAGGGCGTGGTCGTCGAGGGTCAGACCGACATCCTCACCATGGGCCTCCCCTACATCAGCCCCTACAACGTCAACTCGATCCTCAACCCGATCCTGGTGGCCTGTCTCGGGCTCGGCTACTTCTTCAACCTCTACCGCGGCAAGCCCCTCGTGCGCGAGGGTGGCGTGCTGATCATGACGCACCCCACCCCGTGGGAGTTCAACCCCGTGCACCACCCGAGCTACATCGACTTCTTCGAGCAGGTCCTGAGCGAGACGACGGACCCGAACGTGATGTCGGAGCAGTTCGAAGAAGTCTTCGCCACCGACCCCTGGTACATCCACCTGTACCGCACGGGCCACGCCTATCACGGGGTGCATCCCTTCTACATGTGGTACTGGTGCGCGCACGCCCTGCACCACCTCGGCGCCGTCATCATCGTGGGTGGCGACCCGACGTCCGTCCACCGCCTCGGCTTCCGGGCGGCGTCGACGATGGCCGACGCACTGGAGATGGCGCGGGACGTGGTGGGCCCCTCCCCCACCCTCACGCACCTCCATTCGCCGCCGATCCTGATGGCCGATGTCCAGTGAGCGCCGTGACCGGAGCCCAGCCGCGATGAGCAGACGACGATGAGCAAGGTGCGCGACACGTCGCGGATCCTGCGACCCAGCCGCGCCGTGCGGACCGACGCCACCCTGGGCGCCGACGCGGCCGAGGGTGGCGGGGCGACTCCCCTGCACCTGTCGGCGCTGCTGGCCCGGGCCGGGCGCCGACGCTTCCCGCTGGCCGCGCCGACGTGGCCGGGCTCGGTCCCCCGGCCCGCTCCCGAGCCCGAACTCGGCGTCCACTACGACACCACGTGGTCCCGTCGGTACCCGGTCCGGCTGGCCCGCGCCATGGTGCTCGACAACGTCACGCGACCCCTCGCCCGGGCGCTCGCCTCCCCCCAGCTACGCGGCGAGGACCAGCTGGTCGACATCGAGGCGCCGGTGATCTTCGCCGCCAACCACGCCAGCCACATCGATACCCCCCTCCTCCTGGCCTGTCTTCCGCTGCGGTTCCGGCACCGGACGGTCGTGGCGGCCGCCGCCGACTACTTCTTCGACCGGCGCTGGAAGGCCGACACGTTCTCCTTCCTGCTCGGTGCCATCCCGATCGAGCGGACCAAGGTCAACCGACGCTCCGCCGAGCTCGCCGCCGAGCTGCTGGCCGACGACTGGAACCTCGTCATCTTCCCCGAGGGGGGCCGGTCCCCCGACGGGTGGGCCCAGGAGTTCCGCGGCGGGGCCGCCTACCTGGCGTCACGCACCGGTCGGCCGGTCGTCCCCGTCCACATCGACGGCACGCGCCACATCCTCCCGAAGGGGGGCGGCGCCATCCGACGGACCCGGACCACGGTCACGTTCGGGACGCCACTGTGGCCGGCCGAGGGAGAGGACGCCCGAAAGTTCAGCACCCGCATCGAGGCGGCCGTCGCCACCCTGGCCAATGAGTCCTCCACCGACTGGTGGACGGCACGCAAGCAGGCCGCCGCCGGGGCGACGCCGTCCCTCCAGGGTCCCGACGTGGCCCCGTGGCGACGGGCGTGGGCGCTCGACCCGGCTCCGGACCGGTCCGAAGCCATCGACGTCGAGGGCAACGACTGGCCGAGGCGGTCGAAGGACTGAGCGCCGACGTCCGGGTCAGGCCGGTCGGAAGCGCAACGCCGACCAGACATCGTCGTCGGCCACCTGGCGCACCGGTCGCACCCCCTCGGCCTTCAGCAGCGCCGCCAGCACGTCCCGGTGGAGATCGGTCCCGAGCTGGCCGGACGTCGGGTGCGCCACCCAGGTCACGCGGTCAGCTGAGGCGGCGGCCACCAGGTCGGTGAGTCGGCCGGCGAGGGCGGAGCGATCGGTCACGACTACCAGCAGTCCTGCGTCGGCGCCGTCGTCGAGCGGCACACCTGCCGGCGCCGGCGCCGCCGCTGCATCGAGGCCTTCGACGTCCAGGCCCTGTCCGGGTCGCCGTTCCAGCGTCTCGGCCAGTTCCATCACCGCCGTCTGGTGGGGGTCGGCTCAGCCCGCCAGCCGCGCCCGGCGGGCGAGCGCCCGCCAGCCGCCGCCACCGGCGCCGTCGACCGCCTCCAGGCGCTCGGCCCGCAGGGCCAGTTCCTCGTGGTCGTCGAGGGGCTCGAGGACGACCCCGGTGCCCTCCGGCGCGGCGCCAGGGGCGAGTGCCCAGCCGAGCAGCAGGTCGGCTAGCGCGGTGTTGCGGGCGAGCACCGGGCCGTGCAGGTAGGTGCCGAGCACCCGCCCGGACCAGGCGCCCTCCGTGCCGTCACCCCCGCCGTTGCCCACCCCGCGCTCCACCCGGGCCAGCGTGTGTGCGCCGGGGCCGACGACCGACACGCCTCCGTGGTTCTCGAAGCCGGTGAGTCGGGGCAGGTGGGCGCCCGCCGCGGTGCGCGGTGCCTGCGGGGTGGGGGTGGCCACCAGCTCACCCACGGCACGCGGTCCCGTCCCCTTGGCCGTCGAGAGGTCGAGCAGGCCGACCCCTTGCTGGATGCGGTCCTCACTGTCCGGGAACGTGGTCCCGATCACCTGGAACCCGGCGCAGACGCCGAGGACCACCGCGCCCTCCGCCACCCGGGCGGCCAGTGTCCCCTCCTCGAGCAGCGTGGTGGCCGCCCGCACCTGGGGCCCGTCCTCGCCCCCACCGATCGCGTAGAGGTCGGCGGTGGGTAACGGTCGGTCCGAGAGCGCCTGGACGAGGTCGACGTCGATGCCGCGCCATGCGGCCCGTCGGGCCAGGATCACGCCGTTGCCACCGTCGCCGTAGGTGCCGAGGAGGTCGGGGTAGACCACGGCCACGGTCAGCCGGCGGCCGGGGCGGGTCACAGAGCCCGCCGGAGGTCGGCGAAGGCCGTGTAGTTGCCGAGGAATTCGATCGGCGCACCGTCGGGCGAGTGGGTGACGGCATGGTCGATGGCGGACACCGGGCCGTCGACGACCGCATGTTCCACGCCGGCGTAGCGGAGTCGGACGGCGAGATCGAGGCGGCGCTCCCCCGTCGCCACCACGGCGCGACCCACCAATCGTTCGAAGGGGACGTCCCACAGCCACGACGTGTCGAAGCCGTCGGCCGTGCGGGCGTTGACCGACAGCACCACCTGTTCGGCGGGGTGGCCGGTCTCGTCGAGGAGGTCGAAGATGGCGGTCCATCCGGCCGGGTTCTTGGCCAGCAGGAGACGGACCGGGTGCCCGGAACGGGCGACGGTGGAGAACCGGCCGGCGACCTCGGTCACCCCGTCGAGGCGCCCGAGGGCGGTGTCGACGGTCCCCTCGCCCTCCCCGGCGAGCATCGCCGCGGCCGCCATCGCGGCCATGCCGGCGTTCGCCCGGTTGAACGCACCGGGCAGTCCGATCCGGAGTGGATGGCGGGAGCCGTCGGCCAGGACGAGTTCGTCGTCAGCCACGTCGGCCGCCACGTCAGGTCGGGCGAAGTCGCACCGGTCACACGACCACCGGCCGTCGTCGGCGAAGGTGATGCGTCCGCCGCACGACGGACACCCCACGGCGTCGTCGTGCCACACCTGACCGGCGCCCACCCAGGTCACCCGCGGGGCCGTACCGGCCGCCCAGGCCACCATCGGGTCGTCGGCGTTGGCCACCACCACCGTGCCGGTGTGGCCTTCCGCCGGTGCGGTCAGGCCGGACAGCGCGACCCGCCAACGGTCCACCAGCATCCGGACCTCGCTGATGCGGTCGAGTTGGTCGCGCGACAGGTTGAGCAACACGACCACCTCGGGGGCCATCTCGGCGATGCACCGACCGAGGTACCCCTCATCGACCTCGAGTACGGCGACGGGCGCGCCGGGCGCGCCGACGAGGGCAGCCACGTGACCGGCCGGCATGTTGGCACCGGTGTCGTTGCTCACCACCTCGTCCCGGCCGCCGGTGAGTGCAGCGGCCAGCAGACGGGTGGTGGTGGTCTTGCCGTTGGTTCCGGTCACGAGGGCGATGCGCCGCCCGACGGACAGTGTGGCCAGGAGGCCCGGGTCCACGAGGAGTCCGGCGCGCCCCCCGGCCACGGTTCCACTGCCGCGGCCGAGGGCCCGGGACAGCCCGTTGACGCCCGCGACGGTGGCGGACGCCACGGTGGTCCGCGTCGTGTGCGGGTAGGCGGCGGCCGAGGAGCTGACCCGGACCGTCACGCGGTCGGGCGCGTGGCGGCCAGTTCCTCGTCGTTGGGGACGTGTGGTCGGCGTGCCTCGTCCGGCAGCAGGTCGGCGACGGCATCCATGAGCGTCCGGGTATCGGCCACGGCGTCCGTCAGACCGAGGTCGACCGGCGGGCCGACGGTGACCGTCACCCGGGGCGGATGCTGGAGGTTCGTCACGTTCGGGACCTTGGAGGACCGTGGCCACACCGCCTCGGTGCCCCAGAGCCCGATGGGCACCACCGGTGCACCGGTGTCGGCGGCCAACCGGACCGCTCCGGTCTTGCCGTGGAGGACGGGGTCGAAGAAGGCCTCGCCGCGCGGGATGGTCCCCTGGGGCAGGACGATGACGGCCTCGCCGGCGTGGAGGGCCGCGGTGGCCCGCCGCATGGGATCACCCGAGCCACTCCCCCGGTCCACCGGTATGCCGCCGAGCGCCCGGGAGATCTGTCCGACCACCGGCGCGTCGAAGAGCTCCTGCTTGCCCATGAATCGGACGGGACGGCCGAGTCGTGCGGCCACGATCGCGAGGGCGGCGACGTCGAAGTAGCTGCGGTGGTTCGACACCAGGATGACCGGACCCTCGTGGGGCACGTGCTCCACCCCGTTGACGGTGAACCGGGCATAGGGGAACGACTCCGGCCGGACGAACGGGCGCAGCAGGTGGTACGGCTCGAGGCCGATCACCGAGGGGACGCCCGGTGGGCGGTCCCAGTGCTCGAGCGGCCAGCGCCTGGCCAGGGCCACGGCGGTCAGGCGCGGGTCGGCATTGAGCGGGTGGGGGTGGCCCACGGCACCGAGCAGTGGTACGTCGAAGAAGCTGTCGGAGTAGGCGTGGCACTCCGCCAGGTCGATGCCGCGGACCTGGGCCCACTCGCGGGCCGCGTCCCGCTTGTTCGTGCCCCAGATGAACCGGCCCATCAGCCGTCCCGTGTACTTCCCGTCGATTTCCTGGTAGCGGGTGGCGAGCACGTCGTCGAACCCGAGCGCCGACGCCAGCGGGTCGACCAGGTCGTGGGGTGAGGTCGTGGCCAGCACCAGGAGGCGCCCGTCGGCGCGGTGGGCGGCGAGCTCCTCGAGCGCCCAGGGCTGGACCAGGTCGATGAGGTCCTCGACCACGGCCGCGCCGGCCTTGCGCACGCCGGCAGCCGGGCGACCCTTCATCATCCGGGCCGCCGCCCGGGCCAGGCCCATGAAGGGGACCGTCTCGCCGAAGGAGTTGTAGAAGCCGTAGAGGTAGCGGTCGCCCGGGAGCTTGCGCCCCGGGGACAGGACCCCGGCGTCGACCATCGCCTCCTGGAACACCGGACCCGACGCCGACCGGATCAGCGTTCGATCGAGGTCGACGAAGACGGCACCGGTGGCGTCGGACATGTCCTCAACCTACCGCCGGGCAGCGGCCGACGGGGGCTGGCGCCGGCGAGGCCTCCGGATGCACCGTCCCGGGAGTGCCCCCGGCGCCCGGACTGTGCCCTCCACCAGGAGAAACTGCCCCTGGACGCGGCAAAGGGACCACCGGGGGGGAGAGGTGGTCCCTTCGCACTGACTCAACGAGGAAAGGAGGGGGATTCCTATGTCCTGTGGTCGTGGAGTCACTGTATAACGGTCGCGAGCAATCAGTCAACCAGTTTGTCTAGATAGCTGGTATCTTGTTTCACGATGGAACTCCGACACCTCCAGGCGCTCACCGCCATCAGCGACCACGGCACGTTTTCCGCCGCGGCCGACCACCTCGGCACGGTCCAGTCGAACATCTCGGCCCACGTTGCCCGCCTGGAGAAGGAGCTCGGGACCCCGCTCGTCGACCGGGCCGACGGACGCCTCACCGCCGAGGGGACCGTCGTGGTGGCCAGGGCACGACGCATCCTGTCCGAGCTCGACGCCCTCATGTCCGACGTGGCCGCCTGCAAGGACGAGGTGACCGGCACCGTCCGGGTGGGGATGATCGGCACGACCGCCCGGTGGCTGGTCCCCCGCCTCATGGATGCCGTGGCCCAGCGGCACCCCCAACTCCGTCTCGTGATCGTGGAGGGCACGACCACGGGCCTCGAGCCCCAACTGGCCAACGGCCAACTCGACCTCGCCATCTTGAACCTCCCGGTCAGCGGCAAGGATCTCCTCACCCGCCTCCTGTTCGAGGAGGACCTCATGCTGGTCGTGCCGGAGGGACATCCCATCGCCGCCCGGGAGCAGCCCCTCCAGCTGGAGGACCTGGCCGAGCTCGAGCTCCTGCTGCCGCTGCCGGGCACGGCGTTCCGGGACGAGCTCGACAGCGTGACCCGACCGCTGGGCGTCACGCTCCTACCCGCCGCCGAAATCGACGGGCTCCGGCTGATCGCCTCGCTGACCTTCGAAGGGTATGGGCCGGCCATCCTGCCGGCCACCGCCATCCCCGGGTGGCTGCGGGAGCGGTTCCGACCCGTGCAGGTCGTGGGACTGCCCCGCCGCCGTGTCGGCGTGGCCCAGCGCAGCCGGGGCCTTCCGTCCGCGCCCACCCGGGCCCTGCTGGAACTGCTCCGTTCCACGGTCGCCCAGCCCGACGGTCGGCCACAGGGGCTGCACGTACCGGTCTGACCGGGGCGCGGCCGGCTCAGTTGGCGGCAGGATCCACCGGGTAGCCCGATACCAGCGCCAGTGCGCCACCCTGGCGCCGCAGCACCCGGCGCCACAGGCCCTCGGGATCGGCGGACACCGGGTCGCGGGCCTCGGCGGGCACCACGTACCACGAGCCCTCCTCGATCTCGTCCTCGAGCTGGCCGCCCTCCCATCCCGCGTAGCCGGAGAAGAGGCGGGCGGCCACGATCGAGCCCGCCACGGGTGCCGGATCGATGCCGAGGTCGACGGTGCCCACCGGCCGGTCGTCGTCGACCACCGGCCGCCAGCCGGCCGGACGGCCCGGCGAACCCTCCGAGGCGGCGTCCCGGTCCGCCAGCCGCACCAGACCGACGAGCGAGTTGCGGGACACGGGCCCTCCCGTGAACAGCTCCGCCGGAGCCGTGGCCAGGTCGTGCCACTGCGGCAGCAGCTGGTCGACGGCCACCCCGCCCGGCCGGTCGATCACGACGCCCATGGAGCCGTGCAGACCGTGGTCCAGCACCAGGATCACCCGACGTCGGAAGTTCGGATCCTCGACGGCGGGAGTGGCGATCAGCAGGTGACCGACGAGGTCCGGTGGCTCGGGATCGCCCCCGAAGGGGTCGAACTCGCTGAAGGGCTCGATCGGCACGCCCCGATGATGGCCCATGGTGGACCGGTCGGTCACGCCGGGGGCCACAGACGGAGGGCCCCGCAGCGGCGACGCGGCGCCATGAATGGCGCGCCCGGCGCCAGTCGGTGAGGCTGTGGCCATGGCCCTCGTCACCGTCACCACGCCCGCCGCGAACGTACGCACGATCACGCTCGACAATCCGGCCCGCCTGAACTCGATGTCGTTCGCACTCGTGGCCGACCTCTACGCCGCCATCGCCGAGGTGGCCGCGGACAACGACTGCCGCGCCGTGGTCCTGACCGGCGCCGGGCGGGCGTTCTGCTCCGGCCTGGAACTCGAGCACGCCGGCCTCCCGCCCGGCGCCGAGGACCTCGGCCGGCACCGGATGGGCCTCCGGGCGATGGAGTACATGGGCGGCATCGTGCCCGCCCTCCGTGGCATGCCCCAGGCCGTCATCGCCGCCATCAAGGGCCCGGCCTACGGGGGCGGGATGTGCCTCAGCCTGGGTGCGGACATCCGCCTGGCCGGCCGGTCGGCCGTCTTCTGCGGCGCGGGCATCACCAACGGCCTGACCGGCTGCGAGCTGGGCGTCAGCTGGCTGCTCCCCCGGGCGGTCGGGACGTCGCGGTCCAACGAGATCATCCTGACCGGCCGCAAGGTCGGCGCCGAGGAGGCGGAGCGGATCGGGCTCGTCTCCCAGTTGCTGGAGGACGACGAGGTGCTCGACCGGGCCGTCGAGATGGCGGTGCACCTCTGCGCCCTGAGCCCGCTCGGCCTCACCCTGACCAAGGACACCCTGTGGGGATCCCTCGAGGTGGGCAGCCTCCAGACCGCCGTCGACCTGGAGAACCGGACCCAGCTGCTGGCCGGTTTCACCGGGAACCTCAACGAGGCCGCCGCCGCCTTCAAGGAGAAGCGGCACCCCGTGTACACGGAGTAGTCCGATGGCCAAGGCACGACGGGGCCGGAAACCCCCGGCACGGCGCGACCCGCCGGATGGTGGCGGAGGACGCGAACACTGGCGGGCCGACGGGCAGCCGAAGACCCGCTACTCCTCGTCCGACGACGCCAACCGGTACGCCTTCCAGGCCCGGCTGGAGGACGGGGTCCAGCTCGACCCCTACGTGTGTCGCATCTGCGGTGACTGGCACCTCGGGAACAGCCGGAACTGAACTGTACCGTCCAGACGGTATAGTTGTTCCGTGACCGCCACGACCGCTCCACGCACCGCGCCCGCCGACAAGTCCACCGGACGGGCCCACCGCGACAGCGCCGCCACCAAGCGGCGGATCCTCGACGCGGCCGAGCAGGTCGTCCTCCGCGACGGCGTGGGTCATCTCACGCTGGAGGCCGCGGCGCACCAGGCCGACCTGTCCAAAGGCGGCGTGCTCTACCACTTCCCGACCCGTGACGCCCTGGTGTCGGCCATGGTGGCGCGCATCATCGAGCAGTTCGACGAGGACATCGCCGCCTACCTGCCGGCGCCGGGCACGCCCGGACACGGCGGTCCCGGCGCCTTCACCCGCGCCTACGTGCGGGCCACCATGGAGCCGATCTCCGAGGGCGAGGAGCGCCTGGGTGCCGCCCTGCTCGCCGCGGCCGCCGCCGAGCCCGAACTGCTCGTCCCGCTGCAGGAGGCGGCCGACGGCTGGCAGGCGCGCCTGATGACCGACGGGCTCGATCCCGCCACGGCCACCGTGATCCGGATGGCCTGTGACGGCCTGTGGCTCTGCGACCTGTTCGGCCTCGCCTCGCCCCAAGGGGACCGGCGCGCCCGGGTGGCTGCCGCGCTCGAGCACATGATCGGCGAGCCGTCATGATCCGGCGCGGACCCGCAGGCGGTGTCGCGCCGTTGCCCGACACCTCGGTACGCCTCATCCGGATCCTGGCCGTCACCGTCTTCCTCGAGTGGCTCGGTGCCACCGCCATCGTGCCGATGCTGCCCGTCTACATCCGCCAGCTCGGCGGGACGGACGGACTGGCCGGTCTGGTGATGGCCTCGTTCTTCGCCGCCGGGGTGCTCTTCCAGTACCCGGTGGGACGTCTGTCGGACCGCCTCGGTCGCAAGCCCGTGCTGGTCGGCGGGCTCGTGATCTACTCGCTCGCCAGTTTCGCCTTCCTGCTCCACATCGCGCCCGCCATGGCCATCCTCCTGCGTGGGCTCCAGGGCCTGGGAGCCGGCGCCTCGGCGGTGGCGGCGCTGGCCATGGTCTCGGGGGCGGTGGCCGTCGAGCGCCGGGGACGCGCCTTCGCGTCCATCTACGGAGCCCAGATCTCGGGCATGGCGGTCGGCCCGCTGATCGGCGCCATCGTCGGTGTCCACCATATGTGGATCATGTTCCTCGGCTCCGGCGTCGTCTGCCTCATCGCGTGCGTGCCCGCGCTGCGCATCGTCGAGCCACCCGAGGAGGCGGCGCGGCGCCTCGAGCGCACCAACGCCGACGGGTCGGTGGCGCCATTGGCGCGCGTCCAGTGGAACCGCTCGATGGCCGGTGCCATGGTGGCCGCCGCCGCGCTCGGCCTCACCACCGGCATCTACGACATCTGCTGGACCCTGCTCATGGTCTCGCGCGGCGCCGCCGGGTGGGAGATCGGCGTGTCCTGGACGCTCTTCGCCGTGCCCTTCGTGGTGGCCGCCCGACCGAGCGGCTGGTTGGCCGACCACATGGACCGTCGCTACCTGGTCCTCGGGGGCATCGGCCTCGCCATGGTGTTCTGCGCCGGCTACCCGTTCATCCCGGTGGTCCCGCTGCTGATGGTGCTGGGCGGCACCGAGGCCCTCGGGTTCGCGGCGGCCATGCCGTCGCTCCAGTCACTCCTGACCCAGGGGTCCGCACCCTCCGAGGTCGGCCGCATCCAGGGCATGTACGGCACCACCCAGACCGCCTGCACCGCCGTCTCGGCCGCGCTGGCCGGTGCGGCGTTCGCCTACGCCCGCTGGCTGCCGTTCCTGTCGGCCTCGGTGTTCACGGCCGTGGCGCTCACCGTCGCCGCCCTGGTGTGGCGCACCGTTCCCGGTCACGTGCACCCCAGGTTCGAGCAGATCGAGGTCGACGCCGACGCCCCGGTCGACGCTCAGGCGGCGGTCGGGGTCAGCTCCGAGGTGCAGTAGGCGCACTTCGTGGCCTTGTTCGAGACCTTGGACAGGCACTCGGGGCACTCCCGGACCGGCTCCTCGCTCGGGAGACGACCGAGCTTGGCCATGAGCGAGTTGACCGGCTTGATGACCAGGAAGAAGATGACCGCGGCGACGATCACGAAGTTCAGAAGGGCGTCGAGCACGTTGCCGTAGTGGATCTGGGACCCGTTGATCGTGAAGTGCAGGCTGCCGAACTGCGTGGAGCCCCCGAAGATGGCTTTGATCAGCGGGGTCACCAGGTTCGTGGTGATCGACGTCACGACCGCGGTGAAGGCGGCACCGATGACGACGGCCACCGCCAGGTCGAGCAGGTTGCCCCGCAGCAGGAACTCCTTGAACTCCTTGATCATGGTCGATCTCCTCGCACAGGTCGGGGCCGCCACGCGGCAGGGATGATGAATCTAGGCCCGGTCACCCGGGTGGTCCACCTCGGGGTGGAGGCGCGGGCGGCGCGCACTCAGCCGAGGCCGGGATGGACGGCGGCCTCCCACCGTCCCGTCGCCTCGACCTGGCACACGATCGTCGCCGACCGCAGCAGCCAGTCGATGACGGCGCGGTTGTCGGCGTCGGCCGGGACCTCGGCGACCAGGCCCCGGCGAGGATGGTCCTGGGTCACCCGCCACCCCTCGGGAACGGGGAGGCCGACGTCGCGCAAGCGCCACGCCACCCTCGGGCCCGACGCGTGCTGCAGCCCGACCGTCGTCGGCCGTGCGGACCGACCCTGCTGGTGCTTGCCCGGCATCCACGTCACAACGGGAACCTTGTAGGTCGAGCCACCGAGGAAGGCGAACGGGCCGGGCTCCGGTGGGCGCCGGTCGTCGTCGATGACCGGCTCGATGTTGATCCATCCGGTACCGCCCGCCTGCACCATGGACATCTGGGCCAACAGTTCGGGGTCGTCGTGGGCGACGAAGCCGAACACGGTGGGCCGGGTACGGCTCATGTCTGGAGGTCACCCACCGCCGCGGCGAGCGCCTCGAGCTCGGCGCGCCAGGAGTCGCCCGGAACGAGCGGCCGGACGACGAACTTGGAGAAGCCGACCTCGAGGAACGCCTCGAGGAACCGCCGGAGGTCGTCGAGTCCGGCCGGGACCACGGTGGCCGGGTCCACGCCCTTGCGGGCCCGGCCGAGCGCGGCCGACAGCTTCGCGTCGAGCGGGCCCGGCGCATAGGCCAGCGAGACTCCGAAGTGCTCGCGGCTGAGCTCCCGGCCGGCGGCGGCCGCCGCCGCATCGATGGCGTCCCGGCCGGCCACCACCTCCGCTGGCGTGCACGATGACGGGAGCCAGCCGTCGGCGAACCGCCCACAGCGCTCGAGGGCGGCCGGCACCATACCGCCGGTCCAGAACTCGAGCGGCTCCTGGGTCGGGAGCGGGGCGAGGGTGATCTGCTCGAAGGACCCCACCGGGCCGTCGTGGTCGACGGACTCCCCCGCCCACAGGCGTCGGAGCAACGGGAAGGCCTCCTCCATGCGCGGCCCCTTCTCCTTGCCGGGCACGCCGACCGCACCGGACTCGGGGGGCTGGGCCAGACCGGGAACGAACGTCACCAGCAGCCGACCGGCCGACAGCCGGTCGAGCGTGGCGAGTTGTTTGGCCAGGCGGACCACGTTGCGGCCGGGGAGCAGCATGGTCGTGCCGAGCTTGAGATGCGGGTTGTGGGCGGCGGCAAAGGCCAGTGCGGCCAGCGGGTCGAGCGTGGGTGCGCTCAGGACCTCCGGCAGCCACAGCGAGTCGAAGCCGAGCTCGTCGAGGTCGTCCACCAGCGACGCCAGGCCGGTCGGGGAACCGTCGAGAGGTCCGGCACCGACCCCGATCCGGACCTTCACCCGGCCCCCAGAGGTGGGCCGTCGAACCGGTCCACGGTCGTGAAGTCGTCGACGTCGCCCCGGCGGAGACGGGTGACCTGATGGACCGGATGGCCGAGGGCGAGCACACCGGCCACGACAAGGGTGTCGGGCACGCCGAGTAGCTCCAGTACGGCCGCCTCGTCGCGCACCACCATGGTCGTCATGACCCCGGCCAGACCCTCGTCGCGGGCGGCCAGGAGCAGACTCCAGGCAAACGGATAGATCGATGCCCCACCGACCAGGGTGTAGTGGTCGAGATCGCGATCGACCGTGGCCAGGCGCTCCAGGTCGGCCAGGAGCACCAGCAGGACCGGCACCTCGTCGAGATGTTCGGCGAACCCTCCCGGTCCGGCGGCTGCCGCGGCGGCCACCTCGTCGGCACGCCCGATGGCGCGTCGCTCGAGGTCCCGGTCCGTCACCGCGGCCCAGGGCGTGAGACCGGCCGATGCCTGGGCCAGGTACTCGTACCAGTTCGGCACGTAGACGTCCCGCAGGGCGCGACGCACCGCGGGGTCCTGCACGACCACCACCCGCCAGGCCTGGCGGTTGCCCCCGTTGGGCGCGAACCGGGCGGTGTCCAGGAGACGGCGGACCGTGGCGTCGTCCACCGGTTCGTCGGTGAACTCCCGTACCGCCCCGGTGGTGCGTAGCGCCTCCGTCAGCTCCACGGCCCGTCTCCCGCTAGAGCTGTTCGAGGACCGCGTCGGCCGCGCTGACGGTCAGGCCACCGCCCGGCTCCACGAATAGCCCGGTCACCACCCCGTCCTCCAGCACCATGGCGTAGCGCTGCGAGCGGGTGCCGAGGCCGAAGCCGCTGCCGTCCATCTCGAGGCCCACGGCCGAGGTGAAGTCGCCGTTGCCATCGGCCAGCAGGACCACCGTGTCGCCCACGTTCTGCGACTCGCCCCAGGCGGCCATGACGAACGGGTCGTTGACCGAGATGCAGGCCACGGTGTCGACGCCCTTGGCCGCCAGCTCGTCGTGGCGGATCACGAAGCTCGGGAGGTGATAGTCCGAGCAGGTCGGGGTGAATGCCCCGGGCACGGCGAACAGCACGACCTTGCCGGAGCCGAGGACGTCGCTGGTCTGCACGTGGGTGGGTGACCCACCGCTGTTCGTCATGACCTGGATGTCCGGGATGGTGTCGCCGACGGCAATGCTCATCTTCACGCTCCTCAGGATCGGACCCCGCTCAGCGGGAGTGCACGGAGGGTCCTCCGCTCGGGTGGCCCTCCGTGCAGCATACGGTTCGCCGCCGCCGGTCGGTCACCGGACGGCCCGCCCGCCGCACGGGTGGCCCCGACGGCGCCACGACGACGGCACGGGACCGGTCACCACGGGATCGGGGGCTCGCCACCCTCCTCGGACGCCGATGTCGCACCGGGCCCGGACCACAGGAGGATCGCCGCACCCACGGCGAAGGCGACGGCGGATCCGGCGAAGAGGCCGAGTTCGGCAGCGGACACCAGTCGGGGGCTGTCGACGAAGGCGAGTTCGGCGATGAGCAGGGGGACGGTGAAGCCGATGCCGGCCACCGCCGCGCCGCCGACGAGGTGGCGCCAGCGGATCGTCCCGGGAAGCCGACCGATGCCCAGTCGCACCACCACCAGACAGGCCACGGTGATACCCCCGAGTTTGCCGAGTACCCGGGCCAGCCCGACGCCGGCGAAGACCGCAGCGGCACCGGGGGCGGCCAACATCCCGGTGTGGAAGGTGATGCCGGCGTTGGCCACGGCGAACACCGGCAGGACGACGAACGCCGACCAGGGGCCCACGCGCCGCTCGAGGCGTTCGGCAGGTTCCCGACCGGCGGCATCGCGCCGGGCGGGGACGAGCAGACCGGCGACGACACCGGCCAACGCCGGCTCCACACCGCCGGCGGCAAGCAGGGCCCACAGGACCACGCCGCCGGCCAGGACCACCCCGGTGGTGAGCCGGACCGTCCGGCGCAGCGCCACGAGGACCACGGCCACCACGGCCGCGCCGACCAGCGCCGGCACCGACGTCCTCGACGAATAGAAGACGGCGAGCACCACCACGGACCCGATGTCGTCGGCCACCGCCAGGGTGAGCAGGAACACCCGCAGGCCGGGCGGGACCCGGCGGCCGAGCAGGGCGAGGGCGCCGAGGGCGAAGGCGATGTCCGTCGCCATCGGGATGCCCCAGCCCGGACCACCCGGACCACCGTGGTTGGCCAGCGCGTAGACCAGACCGGCGCCGACCATTCCACCGAGTGCGCCGGCCACCGGCACCACGGCGGTGCGCGCGTCGGCCAGGTCGCCGTGCCGGCGTTCGCGGGCGATCTCGAGGCCCACCACGAGGAAGAACACCGCCATCAGCCCGCTGTTGACCCAGTCGCGGACAGTCGTGAGGTCGGCGAAGGCCCGACCGCCCACACGCGTGGTGTGCAGCCAGGTGCTGGCGTAGGTGTGGGCCCACGATCCGTTGGCCCACGCCATGGCACCACCCACGGCGATCACGAGGATCCACGCAGCGGCGACGTCGGAGTGGAGGATCCTCCGGAACCAGGGTCCGGCGGGCAACGCCGGTCAGGCCCCGCCGACGACGGAGAGCACCGAGCCGGCGAACCGGTCGATGGCGTCGAGCTGGGCCGCCCGCGTGTCGCCGGGGAGGGACACCGCCACCCAGTCCACGCCGACGGCGGCCAGCTCCTCGATCGAGGCCACCACCCGTCCCTCGTCGACGGGACGGTCGCCCATGGACAACCCGTCAGGGATGAAACAGACCGTCAGCGGCTCCGTCCGTCCCACCGCGTCGGCATGGTCACGTGCGTAGTCGAGGGCCTCCGCCAGGTCGGCGGCCGAGCGCATGGGGGCGGTGCGGGTGCGCGACGCGGCGCTCGCCGGAATGGGGAACGGACACCAGCCGTCCGCCGACTCGACGGCCCGTCGGATGGCACGTCGACTGTTCCCGCCGATCCAGAGCGGCGGACGCGGCCGTTGCACCGGGCGCGGCAGCATCGTATTGCCCGGGGCCCGGTAGGAGGCACCGTCGACGCTGACGCTCTCGCCGGACCAGGCGGCCTCCATGGCCGCGAGGGCCTCGTCCATGCGGTCGTTCCGCTCGTCGAACGGGACGCCGAGCGCCTCGAACTCCGGCTCGAGGTACCCCGCGCCGAGTCCGATCACCGTGCGGCCGCCGCTCAGCACGTCGAGGGTGGCGATCCCCTTGGCGGCCAGGAACGGGTTCCGGTAGGCGACGATGAAGAGGTTCGTGTGGAGCAGGACGGTCGACGTCGCCGCCGCGGCGAACGACAGTGCCACGAGGGGGTCCAGCGCGTGGTGGCCGCCGTGGGCGAGCCAGTCGTCCCCCGGGAACGGGTGGTCGGTGGTGTAGACGGCCCCGAACCCGGCTTCCTCGGCGGCGTGTGCCAGTTCGCCGATCGCCCCGGGGGCGAGGAACTCGTCACCCCGGTCGACTCGATGGGTGGGCAGTCCGTAGGAGACGCGCACCGGCTCAGTCGCCCGGCCCGACGAGCCCGGCCAGGAACGCAGGCATCCGGGAGGGTCGGCCCCGCCCGTCGACCGCGCCATGGACCGTCACGGCGGTGGCCCGGGCCTGACCGTCGACCGTGAGCAGGTAGCCGACCTGGAACGTGGTGCGGGTGAGGTCGTCGACCACCACGTGCACCGCCACGAGGTCGTCGAAGCGCAGGGGGCGTCGGTGACGCACGTAGAGCTCGAGCACGGCGAAGTCGACCCCGTCGTCACCCGCGCGGACGTCCTCGTAGGGGAAGCCGGCATCGCGCAGCATCGCCGCCCGGGCCTCCTCGAGGTAGGCCGGGAAGTTGCCGTGATGGATGATGCCCATGGCGTCGGTTTCCGCGAACCGGGTCCGCACGCCATGGACGAACCGGTAGGCCGACGGGTCGAGGGACGGCTGCAGCGAAAGGCGCACCGCGCCGACGCTACCGTCCTTCGGGGGTCGGCTGGGGCTGGTTCCACTCCACCCAGCCGCTGCCCCGGCGCCCGTCGGCTGCGGTCAGCCGCACCTGGGCGCGCGGGAACCGCGACACACGGCCGTCGGTGGCCGTCAGGACCAGTGGCCCGAACGCCACCGGGTCGATCGTGAGGTCGATCCCCCCGGGCTCGATACGGGCACGGCCCGTCGTGGGGAGTCCGTCGGCGTCGGTCACCTCGGTCACGTCGAGCCCGGTCACCGTCACCGGCACGCAGGCGTGCTCCTGGACGTACCCGAGGGCGAGCGGGTGGCCAGGAATGCGGATGTCGGCCCCGTGCACCCGCGTCCCGTCGTCGAGCCGGCCGGCGAACCAGCACCATCCGAACGCCCACCAGTCGCGTACACCCCAGGAATGGTCGCGCTGGCCGTGTCCCTCGACCGCCATCACCTCGTCGCCCGCGGTGATCGTCCCGGCCACCAGACAGGGGATCTCATAGCGGGTGGTGACGTCGTACTGATAAGGAATGCCGTCGGTCGTCCAGGTCAGGTCGAGGGCAATCGTCGTCGGCCGGCCGGGCTCGTCGCGGTAGATGGCGGCCGGCTCGTCGAAGACCGCCGCGGGTGCCCTCCCGTGGACGCGCACCCGGTCGAGCGGGACCTCCACGTCGGTGGACATGGCGAAACCGGAGCCGTGGAGTCCGAGGCCCAACTCCGGTACCGGGAGGTCGTAGGCGATGGAGGCGACCACGGGACGGTCCGGTCCGACCACCATGGCCGTCCACCAGGTGACGCCGAGGTTCGGGTAGAGCCCGATCCTGACGTAGCCGGCCACTCGACCGTCGTGGGAGACGACGTCGAGATAGTGGGACTCGTTCCACAACGGGTCATCGGACGGCAGGTGCCGTTCCTCGTCGTCCGGGTCGACGGCGTGGGGGTCGCTCTGGCTCATGGCTGCTCCTCGCTCGTCGGCACGGGTGGGACCGACGGGTGGCGTTCGCTCTGCCGGGCTCCGCTGTCCCGGTGGTCCAACGGGTCTAGCAGGCCTGGACGCTGCAGCGATGCGCCGTCACCCGGCACGCAGCCCGAGGGGCGTCCGGTGCGGATGCGTCGGGCGCCGCCGGTCAGCCACGCGTCACGGGGTGGAGGGGTCCGACCCACTCCCCGACGGCGCCGTCTGACCCCCGGAGGCGCCATGGTGATGACCACCCTTGCCACAGCCGGCACCGGTCGTCGTCGCGTCGGTCGTGCTCGTGCTCGTGCTGCTCGCGCTGCTGGGATCCGTGGTGGTGGTCGTGGTGGTCGAGCCGGTCGAGCCGCCCTTGCAACCTCCCCCGCCCACGCCCTGGTTGCCGCCCCTGCTGGTTCCACCGCCGGGCAGCGTCGTCGGCGGCGTGCTGGGTGTGCCGGGCGTGCCTGGTCCGGCACCGTGGACAGACGCCTTCGTCGGGATGACTCGCGTCGGACGAGGGGAGACAGGGGCTGCAGACGACGTCACGACGTGACTCCGCACCGGGAGCGGCGCGGTCAGTGCGCACGACGGGGTCCCTACGGTGCCGGCGACACCTGACGACACGGTCCCTCCGGTGGTGCACCCGACGTGCACGGACCCCGTGGGGTGCAGGGCGGGTGCGCTCACGGCCTCGACGTCGGCCGAGCCGGTGGCCGCCGGGGCCGCGGGCGCCGACGTCGGCCCGATGTGCACCCCGACGCTCCCGAGGAGACCGTCCACGGAACGTCCTGCGGATCCGGGCAGCTCCGACGCGGCGGCCAGACCGGTGGAGGCGACCAGCAGGGCCGCCATCGTCGTCGCGGCGACGGCGGCGGGTCCCCGGCGCATCCGGGGGCGCCGGCGCGGTGTCGGCCACGACTGGACGGCCGAGCGGAAGGCGGTCCGGGCGGCGAGCTCCCCACCCAGCTCCTGCTCCTGGGCGGGGCCACCGGCCGCGGCGAGCAGGTCGGCCAACCGGCCGTTCATCAGATCGGGCAGGGCCACGACGTTGTCGTCGACACCCCTCGCCTCCGCCGGGTCGATCATCGGTACCTCATGCATGGAGCCGCCGCTCCTCCTCGGTGGCACCGGCGTCAGCGGTGACACCGGCCAACGCACGGCCGGGCGGCGTGCGCACGTCATCGAGCTCGAGCAGCCGCTGTTCGAGTCGCCGCAGGCCCCGATGGCACAGGACCCGCACGGACCCGGGTGACCGCTCCATGAGTGCGGCGACCCTGGCCACGTCCATTCCCGCCACGATGCGCAGCATCACGGCTTCCGCCTGGTCGGGGGGCAGCTCGCCGATGAGGGCGACGGCCTCGTCGGTGGCGGAGCGCTCGGCCGCCTCCTCCTCGACGTTGTTCACGGCCGGCAGGAGGACCAGGCTCGAATACTCGATGAGGTCGGGGCGACGCTCGCCGTTGCGGTACCAGTCCGTCAGGCGGTTCCGTGCCGTGGTGTAGAGCCACCCGCGGAAGCCCCGCTCGTCGCCCTCGAAGGTCGGGAGCGCACGCAGCACCCGGAGCCAGATGTCGGCGGCGAGGTCTTCGGCCACCGGAGCCGCCTTGATGCGGAGGTAGCGGAGCAGGCCCGGCTGGAACTCGCGCCACAAGCGTGCGAAGGCTTCCTCGTCACCCACCTGCGCCGCCAGCACGGTCCCCCGGAAGTCCAGCATGTGTGCCACCTGTCGTCTCGGACCACCCTCACCGGGCGTCCCCCCGGCAACGTTCTTACACCTACGGTCCCCGTGAGTCCAGCACTTCGAACCGTCGGCAGCGCATCGCACAGCGACGGATTCCGTGGTGTAACAACTCAGGGGTCCCGTTCGTTGCACACGGTGGCCCCAGGTGGGGCTGCCGGTCGATCTGCCCGCATCCGGGGCCTCCGCCAGCCCGATCGGAGGATCGCGATGTACCATCTCCCGCTGGCCGCGGGTCAGGGGCAGCCGACATGAGGTCGTACGGGGGACACGCTGATGCAGTCAATTCCATCACACCGCTTGCGGCCCCGGACGTTCAGTCTCGCGTGTGCCGTGGTGGTCCTCGTCCTCGTGGCCGTCGCCAGCGCGGCCTGCGGTCAGTCCGCCACTCCCCCCGGCGCTCCCGCTACTGCCCAGTTCCTCCCGGGCAACGGCCAGGCGGGGGTCGTCTGGACCGCTCCCGCCGGCACGGCCGACGTGACCGGCTACCGGGTGTCGGCCACCCCGGGAGCGCACTCCTGCACCACCACCCACGCCCTCAGCTGCCTCGTCCCGGGTCTGGTCAACGGAACCACGTACCACCTGTCCCTCCGCTCCACCGGCCCGGGCGGGTCGAGCCGCCCGGTGACCGGAACCGTCACCGTCGGCACCCCGTGGACACCCGGCGAGGTCGTCGGGACGCCCGGCGACTCGACCGTCACCGTCGGGTGGTACCCCCCGATCTCCACGGCGTCGCCGATCACCTCCTACTCGGTGGTCGCCGATCCCGGCTTCGCCTCCTGCACGACGACCGGTTCCTCCTGCATCGTCAACGGACTCACCAACGGGACCAGCTACACGTTCACCGTCACCGCCACCAATGCCTTCGGCACCAGTACCAAGTCGGCGCCGAGTCCGTCGTACACGCCGTCCTCCCTGGCCGGCGGATCGCCCGGCATCGTCTACCTCGGCCCGGTCAATGCCAACCAGGAGACGGCGACCGGCACCATCCTCCAACGGGACGCCGGGATCAGCGTCGCCCTCCCCAACGGACGCGACCTGTGGATCTTCGGCGACACCTCCTCCTTCTCGGCCGACGCCTCGCAGTCCAGCGCCTTCATCGGCGGGAGCACCGCGGCCAAGGGCCGGTACATCCCCGGTCAGTCCCCCACGGCGCTGCGAGACATCCAGCCGGCCGGCTCGGGTATCGCCTCGTCGGCCCGGGCCCCGACCCAGTTCATCCCCACCCCGTCCGACACCTACATGCCCGACGGGTCCGGTCGGGCGTGCACGCCCGCCAACGGGGCCGTCTACACGGCACGTTGGCCCACGGGGGCCGCGCTGCTCGACGACCAGTCCCAGCTCTTCGTCACCTACACCGACGTGTGCGTGACCTCGGCCACCAACTTCACCGTGGAGGGGTGGGGCTTCATGGTCTTCGCATGGAAGGGGGGCAAGATCCGGACCGGACCGCTGGACGTGTTCCCGCCGGCATCGTCGGGGGCCGCGTTGCCGGCGGCGCGCAGCTACCAGTCGCCGGTCGTCTCCGACGGCCAGGTGACGTTGTTCACGTCGGAGTGCACCCAGCTCTTCATCACCTGCACCGGCGGGAGCGTCACGGCCACGACGGTGGCGGACAACCTGATCGCGCTGGCCACCCCGTCGTCGTACGTCGGCCAACCTGCGCTCACCGTCCCGACGACCAAGTGGACCCCCGCCAACGTGACCGTGGCCGCCTATCCGAGTGGGCTCCGACTCATCGAGCAGACATCGATCGGCGGCACGTTCGTGGTCTACTCGTCGGCGTCACCCACGGGGCCGTGGCAACCGCTCACCTCCGGCGTCCTGCCCGGCTGCAGCACCACACCCCGGGGGTTCTGTTACGCCTTCGTCGGCCATCCGGAGCTCGGCAGCAACACCAGTCTGATCCTGTCGTTCTTCAAGCCGGACTCGCCGGAGAACGCCAACGTCGGTCACGTCGACCTGGCCGCGGTACCGGTCCCGGCCGGCTGAGTCACGCCCTCCGGGGGCGTCAGTCGGGCAGCGTGTACGAGTTCTCCAACTCGTCCTGGAGCACCGTGGCGACCGTGGCCGTCGTGTCGACCACCAGCTCCTCGTCCAGGATGCGGGTCCGGTAGGTCCAGCCGTCGGGCATGTCCAGGCGCTCACCGAGACCGGTGAGCGAGGCTTCGGTGATCGTCGGGTCGACCCCGACGCACAGGGCCTGCATCACATAGGCCCTGCCATCGGGCGCCACCAGTTCGTAGACCGGCTTACCAGCGTCGAAGAAGAACACCGCACCCCGGTCCACGTGCACTTCGGTGTACGGACCCGGGGACACCTTGTCGCCGAGATCGATGACCGCCAGGCGTCGCATCAGAATACCGTTGAACTCACGCAGCACCGGCTCCATCGCATTGACCTTGGTCCCCATGCCGTCGAGGACCCAGTAGCGCGGACCGTTGAGCTTGACGGCCACCGCTCCCATCTCCTCCGCGATGGCTGCAGCATCGAGACCGTCCCACAGGTCCTGAGGGCAGTCGTTGAGGAACTGGGTGCCGAACACCTCTGCCTCGATGCGACCGTCACGCAGGTAGGCGACGATGACTTCGCCGTAGCGGACGCCGCGGACGTCCGAGATCAGTCGGGGGGTGTCGGTGGTGGTCATCGAGCTGCCTTTCTGCCGTGGAGTGCTCCAGGGCAAACTCTAGTCATAGTGACTGACAGTTTGCCGGCGGACCGGTGGTGGGCCGGACGGCGACCTCGTCCAGAGCGCTCCCCCCGCTATTGGATGGACAGCGTGAGCGGCGTCAGGACCTTCTGCTTACCGGCGGAGGTGACTTCGTTGATCGACACCTTGACCGAGTAGGGACCGGCAGCGAGCTTCGTCGACGGGGTCCCGCTGATCAGGCCACCGGTACTCAGCTTCAGGCCCTTGGGGAACTTCCCGGACTCCTTCCAGACCAGCGGAGCCGCGGCATGGTCGGCCGTCAACTGGAACGAATAGGGCGTGCCGCGCGTCGCTGGCGGTAGCGAGGTGCTGGTCACCTGCGGACCGGACACCGTGAGCACGAGGGTGCCGACGGCCGGGCTGCCGACGCCATTCGTCGCCGTCACGACGACATCGACGGTGCCGTCCTGGGCCGGGACCCCGGAGAGCACGCCGCTCACGGGGTCGATGGCCATTCCCTTCGGTGCACCCGACGCCGAGTAGGTGGCTACCGGGTTTCCGGTCGAGCCGACGGTGACCGAGCTTTGGGCTCCGAAGGTGAGCACGGAGGGAGCCGGCAACGTGACCGTGGGGGCGGCGAGGTCCGTCTCGGCCAGTGTCTGGAGCAGCCCGGCACCCGTCTCCTCGGACCCCGTGGCCACACAGGCCGACCCGACGCAGTCGACGCCCGCCAGCGAATTGCCGTAGAGGCCCGGCTCCGGGTTGGCGGAGGTCGACCACGCGCCACCGCCGGCGGACTCGACCAGGCCCTGTTGGATCGCCCCGGTGGTCGTCGAGTAGCCGACCGCCGAGCAGGTGCCGCCCGTCACACACGAGACCGATTGCAGGACGTCGTCGCCGGTGGTCGGGTCCGGGCTCGAGCCGATCGACCACGCGCCGCCCGACAAGGTCTCGACCAGCGTCCGGTAGGCGGTGCCGCCGGAGACATAGGCCGCCCCGACCGCCGTGCATGTGGTGGCCGAGGTGCACGAGACCCCGTTGAGGGAGTTGGGCAGGGTGGTCGTGGTGTCCGGGCTCGGCACGACCGCCCAGGAACTGCCGACCCCGGACTCGACCAGATTCTGTTCCGCTCCCGACCCGTCGACGGAGTAGCCGACCGCCGTGCACGACGCCGTCGTCGGACAGGTGACGGCGGACAGGCTGCTGTCGGCACTGCCGGAGACGTTCGGACTCGATGCCTGCGTCCACGAGGAACCGTTCCACGCTTCGACAACGGTGACCGATCCGGTGGCGATCGCGGCCGAGCCGACCGCCGTGCACGTGGTGGCGGAGGAGCACGAGACCCCGTTCAGGCCGTTGGGGAAGCTGGGGCTGGTGTCGGGCGTGGGAACGATGGCCCACGACGAGCCGTTCCACCGTTCGGCCAATGTCTGCAGATAGCCCGTCGAGCTGGTCGCCGTGCCCACGGCCATACAGGCGGTGGCCGACCAGCACGAGACGGATGCGAGGGTGTTGTCGAGGGCCGCACCGGTGTCGGGACTGGACACGGTCGTCCACCGGTTGCCGTTCCACGACTCGACGAGCGTCTGGAGGTAGCCCGTCGACGTCGTCGAGTCGCCGACGGCCACGCAGTCCCCACCCGAGACACACGAATCGCCGTAGAGGACGTTGGTGACGTCCGCCGCGGTGTCGGTCGTGGCGGACACGGTCCACGTCGCTGGCGACGACGCACTAGCGACCTGCACGGACGCGACCATCATGGCGCCGATGCACATGGACGCGGCGACTGCGGCCGCGCAGCGAACAACCCTCATGTCGTACTGCCCCCCTACTGCTACTTCCCACACCACGCGGTGCGTACTGAATCCCCGGCGTGATTCCTAGCAAACGGAATCAGCCGCGACAACAGGTTCGGGGGAGATTTCTGGCGATCTGGCATTGCTGCGGGCACGGAACCGCGTCGTTCGAACGTCGGCGGTGACGGCACCGCCACGGAGCGGGATCGGGTGGAGTCGGAGCCCACCGGCGCACCAGGTCCCGGGCAAGGGGGTGGCTGGTCCCCGGATGGCCGTTGGGAGCGGAACGAACCGCCTCGGGGAGGACTCCGACGGAAGTTGATCGACGATTCCTTACACGGTACGAATTCGTACTCCGTACGCCTTCACGGAAATCCGGCAACCGGACCGCTCGCCTGGCGGTCAGGCGGTCGCTCGCCTGGCCGGCACCGATCCGACCCGACGCAGGAGGGCCGCCGTGTCGGCCGCCGGGGTGACACCCAGATCGGCGAGCACGGCCAGCGTGTGTTCTGCCGCACGCCGAGCGCCGTCGTGGTCGCCGAGTGTCAGACGGGCCTCCACCACGACGCGCTGCGCCCGTTCGGACCACGGATCAGTGGCCAGTGCGCGATGGGCCAGGGCCTCAGCCAACCGAGGATCCCCGGCGGCCAATGCTCGGTCCCCCGCCGTCAGGGCTGCGGCGATGACCAGGTCGTTCAGCCGGCGCCGGTGCGGTTCGAGCCACTCGCCGACGGGACTCCCCCCGAGCAGCGACCCCGTTCCGGATCCGGCGAGTTGACGGCCGAGTGCCAACAGAACGGTCCGGTCAGGCTCTGGCGTGGCGACGATGGCCGACGCCTGGTCTTCCAGGTCCCACAGGTCGATGTGGAGCCCGCCACCACGGGTGAAGGAGAGGCTGCCGGCACGGTCGGCGACGACCCGACTCCCCTGGGACCGCTCGCGATCGGGGTCGAGTACGTCGAGCAGGTGCGTCAACGTCACCCGCAGGTTCCGGCCAGCAGCGCGATCCTCCAGGTCGGGCCAGATCGCCGCGGCCACGCCTTCGCGGCTCCTGTCGTCCACGAGTGCCAGGTGGAGACACAGTTCCCGGACACGACTCCGACCCCACGCGGGGTGGTCCACCAACCGCACGCCCCGGTGCACCGTGCCCGTCCCGAGCAACGAGATCGTCACCACCGGCGAGTGGGACGTGCACCAGCGGG
>Ga0302193_10000511_pt1 | contig 35241 bp, 32 predicted proteins | sample II_Bog_E3_3_FD_200228 | JGI IMG/M metagenome (GOLD analysis project Ga0302193, IMG submission 200228) | Peat permafrost microbial communities from Stordalen Mire near Abisko, Sweden - II_Bog_E3_3 | ecosystem: Environmental > Terrestrial > Soil > Wetlands > Peat | place: Sweden: Abisko...
CGTAAGTTCGTATTCCAGCGCCTTGATCTGCTCTTCTAGCGCCTTCTTGATGTTTTCGGGCATGAGTTTAGGTCCGCTTGACTGCCTTGCGGAAGAGCTGCAGAGGCCAGGGTAGTGAAGACTCTATTATACGAAATCGCGCGCATCGTATCGTCGTGCGCGGCCGATTTATGCGTCTGGATCGGGAAGGAGCGCTGGGCACTGTGAGGATAGGAACGCCTCCAGTAAAACCGTAGCGGCAACCTGGTCAATGATGTCACGCCGATCGATCCGCGCATTCCGGCCAGCACTATGGTTACTATGTCCGGCGGCATCAAGCCGCGCGTGGGCTTCCTGCGTAGTGAGTCGTTCGTCGAGCAGGAGATGTGTCAGTGATGGGTGCGCCTCGCGGAGGGCCGCAGCAAATGCCTGCGCTTTGACCGCTTGCGGGCTCGGGCTGCCATCAACGTGCAGGGGATTGCCTACGATAATCATCGCGACGGAATGTTGGCGAAGGAAGCGAGCTACTGACTTGAGGTCAGCTCGCAGATTGGTGCGGTGGATCGTGAATAAAGGCTGTGCGGTCAGGCCGAGCGCGTCTGTGATAGCCAGGCCGATGCGGCGATCGCCAACGTCCAACGCGAGGATGCGGCCGGGAGAGGGCACGATCCTAGTGTACGTTTGCACGAAGGACAATAGAATGCTAGGCGAGAGGTGGTGTCCATGCGTCAATGGAAAGCGCTCGGAGTAGCAGGTTGTTTGATGGCTATTGGGTTAGGATATGTCGCTCTGGTTCCATATGGCCCTTCATCAGAAACTTTTGTCGAGATCGCGCCCGGCTCGGGGAGTACTGGCATTGCGCAACAGTTGCAACATAAGGGCATTGTCCGCAGCAGCATCGCATTTGAGGCCTTAAGGGCGTGGAAGAAAGCGACCGGGGACGCCCGGACCCTAAAAGCAGGCGAGTACCGGTTTGACCATCCGGTGTCACTCTTCGCGGTATATGACCGCCTGAGCCGCGGCGACGTATACACACGCACGGTCGTTATTCCAGAGGGATTTAATATTTTCGATGTGGCGAATGCCGTAGCTGAAGCAGGATTGGGAACACGTGACGACTTTCTGCAAGCGGAGATTTACCATACTGAGTTAATCGCGCGCTGGGCTCCGGGAGCCACATCGCTAGAGGGATTTCTTTTTCCTGATACATACAAGTTCAACCGGCATGCTACACCAGAGCAGATGCTCAGCATCATGGTGAAACGTTTCGCACAGCAGACACAGCGTCTGGGTATCACCACGGCACAAGTGTCTCGAACAGTCACCATGGCGTCGCTCATTGAAAAGGAAGTACATCTCGACGCCGAGAGGCCGGAGGTAGCGAGCGTCTTTGAAAATCGCCTCGTCGCAGGTCTTCCGTTACAAACCGATCCGGCGGTCATCTATGCGTCAATGCTTCGCGGAACATGGACCGGCGTGATTCACCAGTCGGAACTGCACTCGGACTCTCCCTACAATACCTATGCACATCCTGGCCTGCCGCCGGGGCCGATCTGCAATCCGGGCATTGCTGCGTTGCAAGCTGCGATTCATCCTGCAAATACTCGCTATCTCTATTTTGTTGCGGATGCCAACGGAGCTACCAGATTCGCGACCACACTTGCGGAGCACAATGCTAACGTCGCAGCCTACCGGGCATCGCTGCCGTAGACGTTGCATCTGTCTTGAAGATGAGTTGCTTGTGGTGTTCGACATGCGGGGGCTATTAGTAGGGGCTGCCAGAGCGCCAGTCTCTGCAACTCCTGCCTATTTCTCGCACCAGCGAATACTTAGCGAACCTATCAATGTAAATCACCCCCAAAATACCACCAAAGAATTGTAGGAATTGGGTTTAACCCACTTAGCAGTAGCCGGAAACTTATTTGTTGACAGTGGGTGGGGTCGCGGCTATAACCGCAGAACTTCAAAGCCGGTGCCGGAGGCCCGGAAGGTCCATTCAGGACCGTTCAGACCATCAGCAAAGCCGCGATGTGGGCATGGCAGATCGGTATTTCTCGGGACCGGCCTTTGCCACGAGACAAACCAAACAGGTTGCGTGGAGATTGCGGATTTGTGCCGAAGAGTGCGAACCGCAAGCGCGCAGGCCTCCTAACAACTGAGCGAGCCCATTCCGACCGCTGAAAATGACCGAGGCTCGCCAGGGGAACATCCTGGAGACAACAACAATGAAGGACTTTCGCGTTGAACTGAAGATTTGTGAAGGGTGCGGGGCGTTATGGTTGCGCTCTGCTGGCCATGGGATCTACTGCCACGGTTGTGCGCTGCGGTTGTCGGACTTTCCGGCTCCTCTACTGCACTTTCGGAGATGCCGCAGGCGCAGAGCGCTCAGACTGGCTGTCGAAGTGGGAGGTGCGCGATGACAAGACCCACACAAGACAGGAAGCATGCAGCAAGAGTAGTTGTTATTCGACAGGTTCGACCCACAGAGCGGGTGGTCAGAGAAGGAACCACCGGTCGTGTTGTCGAATGCCTTCCCAGGGTGTGGGCAGTTGCTTCACCCAGGCCGCAACGCTGTCGAGGAAACAAACATCCGAATCCACCTGTCCGTGTCCCCGTCGCAGTGTCGCAAGCTGTAGCACAGTCCACTTCAGGGGAGCCGGATTCGCCACCTCCGGAGCTGGCGTTCTATCGCAAGTACACTCAGGCGCTATTGAGGCGTTATATGCGGCTTTCGATGGGCGCAGGCCGGGTTCCTTCACTGATTGGGCGTGAGCTCTTTCGCGGCAACGTCACCCATTATCGGGTGCATGGCTTAGAAGATGTCGTCATCTTCTGCCATGACGTAGAGAAGCGGCTGCAACAGCTCAAGGACCTGGACCGAGAGCTGATTAAGCGGGTCGGGTTGCAGCAATTCTCTCAGGGAGAGGCAGCCGTGATGCTGGGCATCAGTCTGCGCAATTGCGTCCGTCAGTATGCTGAGGCATTGGATCGGCTCACGCTCTGGTTCCTGAAGGACCGGCTGCTTGAAATCCAAAAATGCTGTCAAGAGGGTAAATCGCCCCATCTCGAGATAAATGTATGATTCTTTATTGAAATAAACATTCAAAAAACTTGGCGTAGTTACATTGTTCAATTTGGTATTCTGAATTAGTAGACATCAAGCGGGAGACCTCTCAAGGGCTCCCGCTTTTATTTTAGGAGGTGAAATCGCTGGATACACTGAGGTAGGGGGCCGAATTTAATTCGGGCGCATTCGCGCGAAGAACGCTTGGGCGAGCAGGAGTGGCACATCAGCTTTGGCCGAGCAAATGCGCAAAGTCAATGGATTCTTCTGAATCCAGGAGCAGGGCACACGAGTCGATATACTTGTAGATGGTGTTGATGAGGATCTCCCGAACGATGTCGATGATGGTGTTGGTGATGGTAGCTGGCTTGACCGGCTGCTTTTCGACCACCCGCGTCGTCCAGAAGACCCAGGCGCCGGACAAGTACCTGACGGCATCAGTGGAGCAACTGGAAAAGATCGTCTCTGATCGTGATGACGCCATACAGACGCTGAACGCGCAGGTATTGATTACTACCAGCACGGGAGGATCCAAGGAAGGCAAGGTCACGGAGTACACCTCCTTTCGGGGATACATCTTCGTGCGCAAGCCGAGGGACCTGCGGGTCATACTGCAGTTGCCGGTCATCGGATCGCGCGCCATGGATATGGTCAGTGACGGTAAATCCTTCACGCTGCTGATTCCGCCCAAGGATAAGGCAATCGTGGGCACGAATGAGATTACAAAGCCCTCAGAGAATGGGTTGTATAGCCTGCGGCCGGCGGTTTTTCTCGACTCCTTGCTGATTCCCGGGGTCAAGCCGGATGAGTATGTAACGCTGACGGAGTCTACCCGCGAGATCCAGCCGGAGTCGCGCCACCATGCGGCAGTCGAGGAGCCGGACTATGACCTGACAGTCTTAAAGCTCAAAGGCGGCAACGTGATGTCAAGGGAAAGAACCATCCACATCAGCCGGGTCTCGATGCTGCCGTTTCAGCAGGACGTCTATGATGATAGTGGCCGCATCGTGACACAGGCGATGTACGATTCCTATCAGCTAATGGGGGGTCAGCAGTTTCCCATGCTGATAACCATTCGGCGGCCGCTGGACGAGTACTCGTTGAAGATTGACTTCACCAAGGTGACGCTCAACGAAAAACTGGAAGACGATCAGTTTGAGCTGAAGATACCGCCAGGCATCGCCGTGCAACAGATGCAGTAATGCCCTCTAACGCAAGCCGGTGCTGTGGGCATGGGCTGCAATTCGGTCATTGATCTCCAGCGCTAAAGCCAGTGCCTGGCGCCCGTCGTCGCCGGTCACTCTTGGCGAGGTGCGATCACGAACGGCATGCAGGAAGTCTTCGAGCTCAAGTCGCAGAGGTTCGCCTTTGGGGACGTCGATCTTCTTGAGCGACAGGCCGGCCGAAGGATGAGTGCCGTCGCCGGCCTGCGGCACATTCAGCGTGGATGTGCTGCGTGGCTCCGCGGCAATCACTGCAGCGATGATCGCAGGATCCACATCGATGGAGAGTAGCTCCTGGCGCGCAAAGTCGAGCGAGAGGTACTGGTGTGGTTGAAAGAGCCGCAGTTTGCGCACCAGTTCCGTGCTGACACGGCTGGCAGTGAAATTGGCAACGCATCCGGACTCGAACTCCAGCCTCACGTTGGCGATGTCCACCTTGTCGGATAGAACGGGTAGTCCAACGGCGCGAACCTCCTTCACCGGAGACCCGGTGAGTGCGAGGACGATGTCGAGATCGTGAATCATCAGATCGAGCACCACATCCACGTCCAGAGATCGCGGCGTGAAGATGCTGAGCCGGTGGGCCTCAAAAAACATCGGTTGCGTAATTCGCTCTGCGAAGGCGGTCACGGCTGGATTGAATCGTTCCAGATGACCTACCTGAAGGATGCTATGACGCTTCTTGGCAATTGCCAGAATATGGTCTGCCTCGGCAAGTGATGCAGCAAAGGGCTTTTCAACAAGGACATCGGCTCCGGCAAGCAGAAGCTGCTCGGCAACTACGGCGTGGTGCCTGGTGGGGACACAAACCGATGCAGCGGCCAGTTCTTGTCCAGCCGTGAGCAAATCTTCAATCTTCGCAAAGCCGGGGACGCCATATCGTGCGGACAGTTCGGTTCGTCGCGCCGAATCCGGATCGACCAGCGAGGTCAGCTGAACGAGCTCGGGATGTGCAGCCTCTATCTCGCGATAGACACGCAGATGGTTGCGCCCGAAGGACCCGGCGCCAACGACTGCGACACGCAACGGAAGCGAATGCGGCATGGCTATTTTTTTGCGGCCGTGGTCGGGGCTTCTACAGCCTCGCGGCAGCGCGCATAGAGCTGTAGTAACTGCGCGATCAGATCATCCGGCTTGGCGTTGGAGGGAAGGCCGAAGCCGGTGGACGACGTCGACTTGCTGCCCAGGTTGGCATGACCCGCCACGAACTTGAGGAGATCGAGTGCGATGTCTTCAGTGCGGCGAACGGAGAGGTTGTTACTGGTGTCCATGGGTGCCTTTCGATGCGTGTAGTGCTGGCGCGCTGGTCGCTGAATCGATGGTAGCGGTTGGAGGGAGATAGTGGCAACGTGCCGCTGCAGTCTGCCTCTGGTTCACAACAAGTGAGTTCAGAACAACGAAAGTAATAGCGAACAACAAAGGAGAAAAACATGAAGAAGAATGAACTGCAGACGATCCTCGGCTACCTGAACATCGGCCTTGCCATTGCACACAGCACGGGTGTTTCTATTGGCCACTTCGGCGGCACGGACTTCATCCAGCTCGCCCAGAACATCAACGGGCTGCTGTTGAACGCGATTGCTCCTGCGAATGCCTCAGGCACGGCTGCAGCCAGCTAAACCAACGGAGATCTGTAGCGAGTGCGATGTAGAACGCAAACCAAATTTCAAGCAACGGTGGAGGCTGGAGGAGTAATGAGTGATGTAAGGCGAGGATTAACGCTGCTGGCTGTCCTGCTGGCGATGATGGCAGGATGGTCGGGGCATGTAGCGGCCCAGACAAGTTCGATTCCGACAACGACGGTGCAGGACACCATCTATAGTGCGAATGGAACGCCGGCCAGTGGTACGGTGTTATTGAGCTGGAATGCATTTACCACCGCAAACGGAGCCTCGGTTCCTGCCGGCAGCACGTCGGCCATGATCGGGGCGGGTGGTGTATTGACCATCGCGCTCGCTCCCAACGCCGGCGCGACCCCGATGGGAAGCTACTACACGGCGATTCTGCACCTCAGTGACGGCACAACAAGCCGCCAGTATTGGGTGGTCCCTGTGGCAGTGCCCGGTGGTGGGCCCGCGAAGTTGGCGGCGATCCAGAACCAGGTGCTGCCCACCAGCGTGGCCATGCAGACCGTGTCCAAGCAGTATGTCGACAACGCGATTGCTGCTGCGGTCACAGGCTTTCCCACGGCGTCCTCCCCTTACGTCCTCAAAGCCGGTGACACCATGACCGGACCCCTGGTCCTGCCCGCGGATCCGGTCAGTCCCAATCAGGCGGCCGACAAGAACTACGTGGACAACAATGTCGCAGCCATCGCCGGAGGCCTGGGTCAGAAGGTCAGCCTGCTGCCCTCTGCCACACAGGTTGTCGCGCAGCCCGGCGGAACGCAACTCCAGGTCAACGATCTGAATGGCGACCTCTATGCGAGCCAGTACGTCAGTGGCGCGGGCAATAACGGCATCGCCAACGCTGTGGGCAGCGCAAACTGCACCAGCGGCTGCACCGTCAATGTCGAGCCTACCTACAACTCGTATGAGCAGGCCAACAGCTCGAGTATGCCTTCCGCTACAAACGTGGTGGACCAGCGCGGCGGAACAACCGTGGTTACGGCGGTGAATCCGCTTGCACCGGAGGCGACGGCTAACACGGGAGCAAGCATCACCGAGGTGGAGACTCTCTCCGGACCACAGTTGCAGGCCCTGCGTCCGGGAGCGGTCGGGATCAGCACGGAGGCACTTTCGCTCACCACCAGGGGTCAGGCTGGCGGTTCCAACCAATTTCCGCAGGGCATTGAGCAGCCTCCATACTTCAAGAGCACCTACGGTGTACTGCAGATGCAGGGTATCTACAACACGCAGGGACAGCATGTTCAAACCACCAATGACGTCTACTGCTACGCCGTAGGCGATTGTCTTGCCGGCGGCCAGTACATCTACTCTTCAGGTGGTTACCGTGATGAAGGCGATGAAGGAGCTCATCCTTTTGACCTGAACATCAGCGAAGATCAGCGCGTCTTCGAAGGAACCTGTGCAAGTGGCTGCACCATCGGATCGACGAATCTTGGAGTGACCGCGACGGCGAGTCCTGGAACGCAAGGTGACGGTCGCTTCCTGATAGACACAAATCCTGCCAAAGTTATCTCCACGGGGACCCTTGTCTCCGGCATCAAGACACTCTTTGGTGTCGCAGGCTTCAGTGGCACAACTTTTCCGGCCAGCGTATTCCTCAGCACGTCGCAGGCCGCAACCTCGCAGAGCAACAACCTGGCACCAGGAACGGTGACGCTGAGTATCGCTACGAGCGGTGTGCCAAGTGGATTCGATACCAATACTGCAGCTCTGCCGGCAACCACCGGAGTGGCCTGCGTCGCCGATGTGTCGGATACACCCAACTTCGAGACGGCGAGCTATACCGTCATAGACGGCTCGCATCTCCAGTTGGCTCTCAATAAGGTGCACGCCTCGGGCGCTGCCATCGCAGTGGGCGGACTCTGCGGTTACGGCCTTGAGCAGAAGGTGGATACAACCAACGGGATCCGCCAGGTGTTTCCGGTAATTGGATCTATCAACGCAACGCAACTCTACTATTCGGATGCGGCGATGCCGATCATCGCTTACCGCGGTGCCGGCAGCACTAGCGGCTATCTGAACCTTTCACTGGCGGTCGCCTCTATCACCCGAACGGCTAACGTCGTGACGGTCACTACGGCGGGCAACCTACCCTATGACGTGAATGGCCTTACTCTGACCGTGAGTGGCGTCGCCGACTCGAGCTACAACGGAAGCTACGTCGTTTCGACCACAGGCGCAAACACGCTCACCTATACCAGCAGTGGCGCCAACAGCACCAGCTCAGGAGGAACGCTTACGTTCCTCACGGGCAACTATGCCTTGTATCCAATGGCCGAAGTCCTTAGTGTCTTCGATACGGCGACCAAACAGGTGAATGGATCGTTCACCCTTGCGGCGAACACAGTTCCGTGGGCTGCGGGCGATACGATCGAAGAGCCGCACTACTACAAACAGTTGACCTCGGCGGATGTGGAACAGATTACGCAATATGTCCCGCGTCCGATTCAATATGCCAGCGCAGGCAAGACCTACGAAGGTCTTGTAGGTGCGGGTCTGCGCGGTTGGGCTGTCACCAACCTGACGCCGCTGACCAGCTACCTCGGTGGCGGGGGCACATACACCACGCCCGATGACGCCTATCAGGTGAGCGGAGCATGGAGCAACGACTTCGAGGTGGATGCCGGCGTGAATGCCATCATCCGTGCACATTGTAATCTCAACACCTGCGGCCGCTGGGACTCGACCTACAAACTCTTCGATCTGGATGGCGCGCTGAGCGAGGATGCGCTGGTCTACTATCCGCAGTCCAGCACGGCACAATGGCAGCTGCATGGCACGTCGTACACATTCTCGCCGACGGGCTTCTCTGCCGGAACGATCAACGTAGGCACGCTCAATGCGACCACCCTCAATGGAGCGGTCAACGCGTCCGCTATCAGCAGCGGTACTGTAAGTGCCGCAAGGCTCCCGCTCTTCGGGCCGAGCGGCTCTGCCCATGCCGCGGGCATCGTCCCGGATCCTGGCGCGACCGCGGGATCCTCTCGCTACCTGCGTGAAGACGGCAGTTGGGCCGTGCCCGCTGGAGGCAGCGGCGGATCTGGCAGTGGAACGATGGCTTCGCAGAACGCATCTTCCGTGGCCATCTCCGGCGGCGCCATCGACGGGACAGTGATTGGTGGCACAACGCCTGCTGGGGGGAGCTTTACGACCCTTACTCCGAAGACCATCGTGGGGCCAAGTGGAATAATATTTTCATCGACGGCCCCCACGATAGCATCAGGGTTTGGATCGACTCCCTCTATCATCTCCTCAAACGGGACGGCGGCTGTCACTATTCATGTGAGCGGCACGCCGGGCAGCGGAGTGCTTACATACCCTGCGGCCACGACTGGATGGACTTGTACAGCCAATCAGGTAACGGTGAACTCCACGTCATTTTTGACGACCGCATTTGCTACTTCATCGACTACGGTGGCTCTTCAGGCTTACAGCTCCTCAGGTTCAACTTCGACGTGGGCTAACAACGATTTTATTACCGTGCAATGCGTGGGGCGGTAATGGCCAAGCGACCTTCTGCGACAGCGGCACGTGAACGACCAAGATAGGAATCGTGGCGCAGGACGAGGCTCGGCTTCGTCCTGCGCTCTTCTGTGTGGACCGGTCCGCATAACTGGCTGGAATTGGATGCCGCCTTCGGCATTCGTTGACGCTCGAACTTAGGGAGGATAGCCGTGGGCGAATTCGAGGAACTGATGGAATGGGGAAAGGAGGAACTGATTGAGCGCGGAAAGTTGATGGAGCGCGTGCCGGATTCCATTCTGGTGCTCGCCGAAGAGTTGATCCAGGTCCGAGACCGCAACGGTCTCCCCTGTCCGCTCATAGCGAACGCCGCTCAGCAAAGATTTGAAGAGCGGCGTGGGCGGCACAACATCGTGCTGAAGGCGCGGCAGATGGGGATTACCACCTGGATCGTAGCGCGCTTCTTCCTGCGCACCATCACCATGCCCGGGACGCTGACGCTGCTGGTCGCGCACAATCGCGAATCCGCGGAGGCCATCTTTCGCATGGCGCTGCGGATGTGGCAGGAGCTTCCCCACGATTGGCGCAAAGGTCCTTTGGCGCGCAGTCGAGCCAACGTCGGCCAGATGGTGTTCCCCGAACTGGACAGCGAGTTCCGCATCGCCAGCGCCGTGGATGAGAATGCCGGCCGCGGATTGAGCATCCAGAACCTGCACTGCAGTGAGGTCGCCCGCTGGCCGGGCGACGCGGCGGCAACGCTGGCCGGACTGCGAGCCGCTCTGGCTCCAGCGGGCGAGTTGGTGCTCGAAAGCACGCCTAACGGCGCGTACGGAGCGTTTTATGACGAATGGGCATCCGGAGTGGATGCAGGTGAAGGTCTGGTGCGGCACTTTCTGCCCTGGTGGCTGGAGCCCGCCTACGTCGGTTCCGCCGTTGACGTTGATCGGATGAGCAAAGAAGAGTTGGACCTGCTGCATCGTCACGGCCTTAGCCCCGCCCAGATCGGCTTTCGGCGAGAGTTGGAAGCGCGCTATGGTGTGATGCGCTCGCAGGAGTTTGCCGAAGATGCTGAGAGCTGTTTTCGCACCACCGGCATGTGCTGCTTCGATCTGGAGTCGATCGAGCGGCGCCTCATCGAGTTGCGCGCGGAACCGCTGCAGCGCCGCGGTGGAGCCTTGCAGATCTGGCTGCCCCCGGCCGCTGGCCGGGAGTACGTCGTTGCTGTCGATTCCGCCGGCGGCGGAGAGGATGGTGACTTCGCTGCGGTACAGGTAGTAGAGCTCGCCACCGGCCTGCAGTGCGCAGAGCTTCAACAGCGCCTGCGTCCGGTGGAACTGGCAAGGGCCGCGGCAGAGCTTGCGACCGAGTACAACCGGGCGGTCATTGTGGTGGAGCGCAACAATCATGGCGCCGCTGTCCTGGCTTACCTGGAGACGAGGGAACGCTACGACCGAATCTGGTGCGGCGGCCGCCAGCGCGGCGAACCCGGCTGGCTCACAACGGCTTCGTCCAAGCCCGAGATGATTGCCCGGCTCGGCTCGCTGCTGCTGGAGTCGCCAGAGCGCTTTTACAGCCGCAGGCTGCTCGCAGAGTGCCGCACGTTTGTCGCATCGGCTCACGGCGCGACCGGAGCCATTCGCGGCGCGCACGACGACCTGGTGATGGCGATGGCCATTGCGCAGGCTGTGCGCGCTGAGGTCTTGAGCCGCAGGCGCCCGGCAGCGTAGTCTCGATGGATGTACCGGGAGGGATTAGAGAGTTGGCGGTCATGGCAGTGCAGGCAATTCGACGTATGCGCGGAGGCGCGCAGAGCCAGTTGATGTTAGGTGCGGACTCACAGTTGTGGGTAGTCAAGTTCAAGAACAATCCACAGCACATCCGCGTGCTGGCCAATGAACTTATCGCCAGCCGCATCGCCGAGGCGATAGGCCTGCCCGTGCCTAAGACCGACGTGATCGAGGTGAGCGAGTGGCTGGTTGCCAACACGCCGGAGATGGTCATCGATCACGGTCGCGGCAAGCTCGGGCGCTGCGAGTCCGGCTTGCAGTTCGGCAGCTGCTTCGTCGGTGGTCTGATGCCCGGCCAGGTGATGGACTATCTGCCCGAGCAGCAGCTCGACGAGGTTCGCAATCTCGCCGACTTCGCCGGCATGCTGGTCGTGGACAAGTGGACCGGCAACTGCAATGGCCGTCAGGCGGTCTATGAGCGCAAGCCGCGCGAGCGCAAGTATCGTGCGATCTTCATCGACCAGGGTTTTTGTTTCAACGCCGGTGAGTGGACTTTTCCGGACGCTCCGCTGCGTGGTGTCTTCGCCCGCAACCGGGTCTACGCCCGCGTGACGGGCTGGAATAGCTTTGAGCCCTGGCTCAGTCGCGTGGAGAACTTCGCCGCCACGCACCTGGGCCAGATTGCAGAGGAGGTTCCGCCGGAGTGGTACGGCGGCGATCCGCGCGTGATTGAGCAACTGATGGAGGCATTGCTTCGTCGCCGTTCGCGCGTCAGGGCTTTGATCGATCACTTCCGCGAGTCCAGCCGCCGGCCATTCCCCAATTGGGGAGCGACAGTGACGATATCTGTACCCACGGCGTTTGAGGATGCCGGCTCTGCAGCTAAGTTCGTAATGTAGTTCCATGGAAAGGAGGCTGAATGGTTCAGGATGTTGCATCGACGCTGGGCATCGACTATCTGCACGGCTACTGGCAGCGTGTTCGCCACCTTGCTGGCGCTCCTGCTGGTGCAATCGATCTGGACCATACTCTGCGCGGCGGTCTGCGCATCAACATTCTGGAGACCAGCCGCTTTCTCTACGATGGCAGTCCATCCTTTGAAGCGTTTGAAGCCTGGATACTCGAACGCAACGGTGGTGTCATCGAAGAGGCTGCACTCGATCGCTTACGGCGAGCGCTGCGCGGCGAAGCCGTCGGCTCTGAGATCGGCAGCCTGGAGAACATCGAAGGCCTCAACGCGAGCGACCTGCACCACTGGGACCAGCACGGCTACGTTGTACTGAAGAACGCAGTGACGCATGAGCAGGCCAAAGCCGCGGAGATGGCGATCTATGAGTATCTGGCGATGGACCCCGATAAACCGGAGAGCTGGTACGGCGGCAAACAGGGACACAGCATCTGGGTCTCGCTGCTTCGCCATCCTGCATTCTGGGCCACGCGCCGTTCGCCGCGCCTCATCAAAGCCTTCGCACAACTCTGGGGTCGTGAAGATCTCTGGGTCACGGTCGATCAGGGCGGACTGAATCCCCCGGAGCGGCCGGACTGGAAGTTTCCCGGACCGCGTCTGCACTGGGACACGACCATCGCGCCGCCCCACCACTTCGGCATACAGGGCATTCTCTACCTCGCCGACGTTGCGGAGGACCAGGGAGCCTTCACCTGCATCCCCGGCTTCCATCGCGAACTGTCGAGTTGGCTGCAGTCGCTTCCCGCGGACGTTGATCCCCGCGAGGCGATCTTTCAGGTTGGAGGAGCAAAGCCCATCGCCGCGGGCGCGGGTGATTTGGTGTTGTGGCATCAGTCGCTGCCGCACGGCAGCAGCCCCAACCGCGCCGCACGACCGCGCGTTGCCCAGTACGTCACCATGAAGCCGACACGCTGGCAGCACAACGAGGTATGGAGATAGCATGGACCAGCCATATATAGAGCAACGGAGGCCAAGGTGAGCGAGCGGCTGCAGTGCGAGTTCTCCCTCATCCGCTATGTACCGGATGTGGTGAAGGGCGAGTACGCCAACATCGGCGTCCTGGTGCGGGAGTCCGGCCGGCACGGCAATGCTGCGGTGCGCTTCACGCGTGACTGGAGCCGCGTGCGCTGCCTGCATCCTGAGGCCGACGTCGACCTACTCGAATCCCTCGAGTCCGAGATAGCGTCGCAGCTCGAGCGCGAGGCCGATCTACTTGTCGACACGAAGCCGCTGCTATCAACACTGGAAGAATCGCTCTCCAACAGCGTGCAGCTCACGGAGATGCGGGGAACGCTCGCAGAGAGCCTGCCCGCCGAGCTCGAGCAGTTGCTGCGCCTGTACGTTGAGCCACTGAAGCAGACGTCGTCTCGGCGTAAGTCGAAGGGCCGCACCGCGATCGTAGCGCGCATGCGATCGGAGTTCGAGCGCGCTGGCGTCTGGCAACTCATGCGCAAGCGCATCGCCGCATCGCAGTACACGCAGCCCGGCGATCCGCTCAAGCTGGACTGCGGCTACCGCAATGGTCGCGTCCGAATCTTTCACGCGGTCTCACTCGAGAGCGACGTGGAGGCGGCCAAGGGCATTGCGTACAGCGCACCGGCGCTGCGCGAAGGCGTCTTGCGCGTGGACGGCGCGGAGTTGGAGTTGACCGCAATCGTTGAGAGCATTTCGACGGTCGCGGAGGAGGAGCAGTACAGTTTCGGTGTGCAGATCATGGAGCGCGAAGCAGTTCGCGTGCTAACGATCGCGGACCTGGGCCGCGTAGCGGAGACCGCGCGGCACGAGTTGCGTGTGTAGTCGGAGATTGAAGTCATAGCAGTCGAACCGGGCGCAGCTTTCGAGCTGCGCCTTTGCTTTTGTCAGGAGGCGATAAGGATGGGTTTTAGCACAGCAGTAAAACAGATGTGGGAACGCGTAGCGGGTGTCGAAGCAGTCGCGGTGGAGGACGAGGGCCAGCGCAAGACGACGTCGACACCCCTGGGCCTGAGTTCAATCTTCGCGCCGTTCCGTACCACGGGCGTGCAGAACGCGCTGCCGAAACCAACAGCGGCCAACCTGCGCCGCTTCGCGGAGACTCCGGTCGCGCGCCGCGCCATCAACTGTATTAAGGACCGCATCGCCTGCATGGAGTGGCGCATTGAACCCGGCCCGGATGTTGAGGTCAAGGGCTACGCCGCGCAAAGGGCGGCTGCCCTCACGCGCGCATTCGATACACCGAATGAGCGCGACAGCTTCCGCACACTGATGGAGCAGGTCATTGAAGACATCCTCGTCGGCGGCTTCGGCGCTGCTGAGATCGACACCACCGGCGACGCATCCATGCCGGTGCGTTTGTATCCGGTGGACGGCGCGTCCATCCAGGTCAACGCGCAGTGGACGGGCGACCCCAACGATCCGCGCTACGCCCAGGTCACCGGCAAGCTCGGCAAGGACGCCCTTACGTCACTCCGCGACGACGAACTGATGTACATCCGCCTCAACCCGCGCAGCCACACCGTCTTCGGCCTGGGCAAAGTCGAGATCGCCTTTGAGGCTATCTCCAGCTTCCTCCAGGCGCATCGTTACGCCGGCCGCCTCGCATCGAACAGTGTCGTGCAGTATGCGCTCTGGCTGAACGAGCGCACGCCCGAGCAGCACGAGCGCCTGATTCGCTGGTGGCAGGATGAAGTCGAAGGCACCGGCCGCGTGCCGGTGCTCAGCTCCGAGCAGAAGCCGGAGGTGCTGCGCTTCGCCGGTGGTACGGATGCTGACCTGCGCCTGGAGTGGCAACAGTTTCTGCTGACAATGATCGCTAATGCCTTCGATCTACCGGCGATGCTGCTCGGCGTGACGCAGGATGTGAACCGCTCCACCGCGCAGGAGTTCGCCGATGAGGCGTTCCAGAGCGCGGTCGTTCCACTCGCCCGCCTGGTCGCCGACCACCTCACCCGCGATGTCATCGTCAAGCGGCTGGGCTGGAGTGATCTGCGCTTCGTCTGGAGCGGGCTCGAAAGCCGCGACGAGATGGTTGAGGTGGAGATTCAGACGAAGTTGCTTGCGGCGGGCGTCCTCTCGGTTGCAGAGGTACGCAGTATGCGCGGCCTTCCCGCAATCACCGAGTAGTCCGACAAACAACAGCTAACAACAAGGAGGTGTGCGTGGACGATGCAGTGCGGTTGCATCGAGGTGTCCGGCCGCGATGCGGTTGGACGATGCAGGCGATGGCAGTGCAGATTCCGGAGGTTGCAGGTCACCCGAACCGGCTGCCGTTTGAAGGCTGCCTGACGCTGGTGGACGTGGCCAGTGACCGGGCGCCGAGCGGCGCGCGCGGGCATCGCGTGGTGCTCACACGCGCCGCGGCGGAGGCGGCGCTGCCCAGCCTGCTGGGTATGGCAGTGGACTACAAGGCCGGATGGGATGGGCATGATGCGCGGCAGAAGTGCGGCATCATCACCACCGCGAAGCTGGAGGGACGCAAGCTGATGGTCGGCGGCTATCTCTTCGCGCGCGACTTCCCTGAAATGGAGGCGCGTCTTGGCGGCGTGCTTGGTGGAGTCGGCGCGGAAGCTGTCGGCGACATGGGCATGAGCTACGAGCTCGCCGACGCCCACGTTGCCGACATGCGCGCGCCAATCTGGACGCTCACGCGGGCGACCTTTACAGGAGCGGCGATCCTGCTGCGCGAGAAGGCCGCCTATCGGGCGACCACCTTCCGCGTCAGTTGGAAGTCGGGTCAACGCGCCGGGCGATCAGCCCTCGCGCAAGGATGATGCACAACGATGAGAGGAGAAGCAATGAAGCAGAGCAACATGATGGATTGGACAGAGACGGCCCAGCGCCTGGAAGCTGTGGCAGCGGCGCTGGAGCAGACCGCTGCACGCATCGCCGAGCAGCACACGGCGCTGGCCGCGGAGGCGCAGGAGAGTGTTGGCCGAATCGTCGCGACGGTGGAGTCGGCGCGCGAGGCCGAACTGGAGCGCCGGCTCGAAGAGGCTGAGGCACGCATCGCGGAGCTGACGGCCGCAGCGGCGCCCGCAGGACGCAAGACGCTGCCCTCGGGTATGGCGTCCATGCTCGCCAAGCAGGGAGTCACCGTGGAGTCGATGGAGGCCGGCGCAATTGACGCCGCGCTGTCGAGCCTCAGCATCGAGCAGCGCATCGCCGTCAAGGCGGAGCTGCTGCGCGCGGGGTTGTTGGGGTGATGCTCGCACTCCCACCACTGTCATCCTGAGCGGAGGTGCTCAGAGCTTCATCGTGAGCACCGCAGTCGAAGGACCCCGACGCAGCACGAGTTATAGACGTCGTTTGGAGCTTTCGTCCACGGATGCGGTCGGAATTGTGGTGAGAAAGAGCTCGAAGCTTGAGGTTAAGCAAATAGCGTCGGGGTCTTTCGACTTCGGCTCGCAAAAAAGCCGCGAGCCTTCGCTCAGGATGACAAATTCTAACCAGTCACCGCTTCCTTCCCCGGGGCGTTGCCCCGGGCTGGGATGAAACGCGCCGTTGGCGCCAGGGCAACAATACAAGGAGAACAGAATGAACGCGAAGTTTACTGAGATCAGCGCAGCCGCCGACTACATCGGCCCCGGTGCCATTGAAGTGCCGCTCTACCAAACCGAGATCCTGGACCTGGTGCGCCGCCGTGGCGTCTTCGGCCAGCGCATCAAGCAGGTCCCCGCCACGGGCCATCCGTCGCGGTTCTTTGAGGAGACTGCGATCCCGTCTCCAGCAGCCTCCGCCGGCTTCGTGGACCCGCGCAACATCGTTGCTCCGCTGGTGCAGCCGACGCGCGTGGAGCACAGCGTGCCGCTCAAGGCACTCGTCGCGCAGATCAACTACAACCTCTTCGACCTGGAGCTGGGCAAGCAGCAGAGCCAGTTCGCTTACCTGCAGGCCAAGGACCTGACCGACACCGTCGATGGCGTCCTGCGCACGCATGACATCGCGCTGTGGAACGGTACGGACACCAGCCTCACCTCGCCGACCACAGCGCAGTACTTTGGCGCTGCCGGGCAGATCGCAGCGGGTGGAAACACCACCACCATCGGCACCAGCCAGAGCATCGTCGACGGTCTCAAGACCACCGTCGCCGAGATGCTCGCCAACACCAGCTTCGGCGTGCTGCCCACGGCGATCTACGCCAACCCGGTGCTGCTCGATCTGATCGACCGCGAGATGAAGGCCGAGTACAACGTCGTGCTGAACACCAAGCCCATCGAAGGCGGCCTCACCGTCAAGACGCTCAGCACGCAGGCCGGCGACATCCCGCTCATCCCGGAATGGACGCTGCCCTACACCGGCACCCCCGGATCGGGCTCGGCGGTGCTGCCCGCGTACATCGTCACCGAGGATCTGATCGAGTACCACTGGCTCGGCGAACCCAACCCGCGCGTCTTCCAGCTCGGCCTGCCCGGATCTCTGGCGAGCCAGTACGCGGTGGTAAAGTTCGGCGCCGTCGTAGTCAAGGGCGCCAACTACGCGCACTACCAGGTGCTCGTCGACCGCTAGACCAGTGAGCAGAGCGTAAGGAGTAAGGAGTAGAGAGCACAGGAGAAGCGATCGCGGATCGTGAGTCCTGTTGGGCTTTCTCTGCTCCTTACTCTCTACTCCTTCCCCATTTGTTCGGGGATGGATGAAGAACTTAGGAGGAGAAGAATGGGATATCTGTTGCCCGCGGAGTACGCGGAGTTTGGACTGACAGCCGAGACCGCCGACGCCTGGGTGACAACGGCCTCGTCGATGATGGAAGCCTACTGCCGCCGGCCAACGCTGCTCGCGTCAAGTTACACCGAGCGCATGCGTGTGCCGCGCGAAGCGCAGACCGTGCGCCTGAGCTACACACCGGTCATCAGCGTGGATGCCGTTCAGGCGAAGTACGCTCGCCACGAGCGTGGCGAGCCACTCAGCGGAGAGGCAGCGCTGCTCAGCAGCTTTGCGGCGGCGTTTGCTCTGCCCGGCCAGTGGGTCACCGTCGATCCCACCACGCTGGACATCAGCCTGCCCACCGGAGAGTTTCGCTTTGCGTGGAACATGATGGGGCTGCGCTACAGCGAAGCCGAGGTCACCTACACCGCCGGTCTCGCAACTGTGCCCAACGCAGTCAAGGTCGCGTGCGCACAGATCGTGCGCAATGCGCAGACTACGCCGGGACTCAATGTCAAATCCAGCAAGATGGACACGCTCGAAACACAGTACTTCGGCGACTCGCTGATCGACAGCCAGGTGCAGGCACTGCTTCGTCCCTACGTGGCAGAGAGGCTGGGCTAATTATGGGCAATCGATGCAAAGATGCAGTTGTACGTGCAGCCGAAGCCGCGCTGCGCAGCAACGGCGGACGCGCAGTGCTGCTGCGCATGCCAGCTCCTGCTGCCTCCGGCACAGATGCCGAACAGCTCGGACTCACTACGCCGCAGTTTCAGGATCTGCCGCTGTATCCGGCGGCATTTCGCAAGAACCTGAGCACCTCGAAGTTACTGGTCTCAGCCAGCGCCGTCGCAAGCCTTATCGGCGCCAGGGCCTTCAACTCGGCGGAGGTGTTGTTCGAGACTGCGGCGGGCGTCGTCGTGGACGACGTGCTGTACACGATCACCGGCAGCGTCACCTACCAGGCGGACGGTGAACCCTACTGCTACTGCCTGGCGCTGCGCGCGCCCGTGCGCTGAAACATACCAACCAACTCGCAAAGGAGGCGAAGGTGCAGAACGCGAAGGATACCTTCTATGAAGTCTTGCGCGGCCGTCTGGCCGCAATCAATCCGGAGCGCACGATCGTGCTGCGCGGCGTGGAGCGTCCCGGCGTGCTGGTGGAGGAGAACGAACTCATCACCACCGTCGCGCTGCCGGAATGCTTTCGTCTGCGCTGGACGCAGGCCGCCGCCGACCCCAACGGCGCGCTCGCAACTATTGCGCTCGAGTGCGAGATCGACTACGAGACCGCGGGCAACGCCTTCAACAGCGGCATGGACCGCGGCCGGTCACTCGCCGCCATGGACGCCGAACTCCAGTCCACGGTGAATGCCACGCCGCAGTCTGCGCCCAAGAGCAACTACACCGGCCTCGCCAACGGCGCCGCTGCCGTACCGATGTCCACCAGCATCTGGTGGGGTCCGCTCGTCTTCGGCAAGACAAAGATCACCGACGACCGCATCGGTCGCACCGCAACCGTCGTCGTCAACAGTTTTCAGGAAGCAGGTGAGCTGTGAGTGAAGTCGTGGAAACAATGGCCCCGCTGCTGCGTCGCGTGCGCGCGTACTTCGCGCCGGTGAACCGCGCGTCTCACCAGACAACCCTCTTCGACCCCGCGCAGAGCGGCGGGTTCGCACTCGACTCTCCGCCCGCGCCGTGGGTCGACCTCGGCTGGATCGCCGGCTTCACGCGGCACTGTGCAACGAAGATTGATCCCATCCGCGCCGGCGCTCCCGCGGCCACGCAGTTGCAGGCACGCTCGGAGATCGAAGCGACCGTCGCCTTCGCCTTTGAAAGCTGGGGCAAGCTGCAACTCGCGCTCTCTGCGGGAACGCAACAGATGAACCTGCTCAAACCCGTGAGTGGTGCAACGCCTGAAGGCTCGGGCGCATCGGCCATCGCTGCCGCGCCGCTGCTCACCGGATCGACGGCCAGCGTGCTCCAGGTCGGCGCTACCGCAGCCGCCGCATTCACTGTGGGCGAACTCGTCGCAGTCGATGTCGACAACACCGGCGCGACCGGCTTCGTCGGCAGCGGCGTGAGCGGAGCGTATCTTCAGACCGCGCTCACGGACGTCGACTACATCCGCCGCATCACGCTGAACGTCGGACGCATCGCGTCCATCAGCGGCGGAGCGCTCACGCTGGAGTCGCCTCTGCTCGCAGGTGTTCCCACCGCTGCGATGAAGCTCAGCGCCGTCGCCGGCTTCTGCGATCGTGAGGGCTCGAGCTTCTTCCAAGAGTGGTCGGCACTCTTCGTCGGCGCGGGCCAGCAGGGCGAGCGCATCCTCTGGCACTATCCGCGCCTGCAGGCGAGCACCGGCATCGCGGAGACCATCGCGCCCGTTCTCGGCGGCTACGAGAAGGCTCGCCTCACAGCCGCCTTCCGCGCTCTGCCCGTCAAGGACCCCGTGGACGGCGAGACCGTCGTCTGCTTCCGCAGCTACATCGCAACGTAAAAGGATCCTTCAATGAAAATTACCATCGACAATCTCGACGGCCTCGGCGCGCTCGACTACACATCAGCCGTCGCCGCGGAAGGCCCCATCACCGTGCAGCGCGCGCTCAATGCACCCTCGCGCTGTACCGCGGAGATCGTGCTCGGCATCAACGGTCTCGCGGTACCCGCGCGGCGAGCTCGCGTCATCGTCACCAACACAGCAGGCACGCTGCTCTTCACCGGCTATCTCGCAACGGAGCCGGTTCGTCTCTACGCCGGAGAAGCCACCACCGGCGCTGCGTATCGTGCGCGTCTCTCCGCCGTCAGCGACGAGTGGCTGCTGGACAACCTCGGCTCCGGCGCGGGCGCGCATGACGCAACCCTGCTCGGCCTCACCGGACGCGAGCTCGTCGCACAGCTCACGGCGCGGGCACAGGCCGGGGGAACGTCAGCGCTCACCATCGCATCCTCACCCGCGGGCCAAACCACCGGCGCCTTCACTCCGCATCGCGCCGCACCCTGGAGTGCCAACGCCGCAGCAGCTGCGGGCGCGGCCTATGCGGGCTATCGCGCACTCAACGGCCAGGTGCTCTTTCAACCGGCCGGCTCGGTGACCCACGCGTTGAGCGACGCCGACGGTACGCTCTCCGTCGCCGAGCTCGCAACCTCTGCCGTTCGCGATCTCGCCAACGACATCACGCTCTCCGGTGCAGAGGAACCCGCCGCCTACATCGCGGAGACCTTCCTCGGCGACGGCACCACCAGCGTCTTTGATCTCAGCGATTCCGCCTATCGCGACGCCGCGCGCACGCTGCTGCTCGACAGCTTCAACGAGCCCGCGTTCGACACAACGCAGTGGACCGTCGCCGACCCAGGCAGCCATCTCTCGCTCACCTCCGCTGGTCTCACGCTGAACGGCGGCAATGGTGCGGACGGCCAGACCACCGTCACCGCGCTCGACGCCATCGAGATGAGCGGCACTGTCACCGTGCAACTCGGCGGCGTTCTGCTCAACGCCGCGTCGGACGGCATGCTCGGCGGCTTCTACCAGGGCACGCCTGTGCTGGCCAACTGCTTCGCCGGATTCCGCGTTCGCCAGAGTAGCGGCGTCACGGCACTCGTCCCCGTCGTCAACGGCGCGGAGCTCGGCACGGTCTTCACGCCCATCACCGGCCACGCATACACTATCCGCCTGCGCTTGCACTGCGTGGAGATGCAGCGCGTGATGCAGCGCTACTACTCAATGGTCGATGGAGTCGTGCAGGGCTTCGGCTCTGCCAGCGGCGTAGCCGCGCCCATGGACGTGGCCTTCGATCTCATCGACGAGGGCGCAGCATCGAACACTCCTGCGACCGTGCTCTATGACAGCGCCGCCGCCGCTGCACCGCTCGCCTCCACTCCCGCGACCTGCACCTTCGTCGCTGCGAACTCCACGCAGCTCTTCGGCTCTATCGCATCGCTGAGCGTCACGCGCCCCGGCAGCCTGTGGGTCGTCAGCACACTGCCCGGCGGCGCGTTGCAGACGCGGCTCATCGGCATCCCCGGACAGGGCATGGACTGCGCCGCAACGTACGGTACGCAGGCAGGTTCACCCGGCAAGGTCACCTTCTTCGCCGGGCGCGTCCCCATCGTGGGCGAGCGCATTACGGTCTACTATCGCTCCCGGCAACGCTCGGTCGCGCGACTCGCTGACGCAGCCAGCATCGCAGCAGAGGCACTCGGCGGCGCGACTGGCACCTGCCGCTGGCTCGGCAAGGTCCTAAAGCCGCCCGCACGCAGCAGCGCGGATTGTGAGAGCGCCGCGCAGTCTGTTCTCGCATTCTCCACGAGCCGCGCAGCGGCCGTCGCAGGAACATATGCGATGGTCAACCCCGCACAGGACATCTGGCCGGGAGATGTACTCGCCATCACCAGCGGCGGCGTTACGTCCTCGCTGCTGGTGCGCAGCGTCGTCGCCAAAGACAGCCACGCCGTGCCCGAGGTCGTGCAGGTCGAAATTAGATTCGCCAACGACTGGGCCACCGAGTATGCCGACGGCCTCGGCCTCAAGTTGAGTGCAGAGATTGCGGCGGACGTCTTTCTGCCGCAGACCGCGTCAGCGGCTCCCGGCCAGGTGCTTGCGAACCTGCAGCAACTGGCCGTGACCAGCCTGACGGAGACTGCCTTGCAAGTGGACGCCGGAACGGCGCCGCCTGCAGGCGGCGGGTTTGAGGTTCGCCGCCGGGACTGGGAGTTCGGCTCGGCCGTCGATGCCGCGGACCTCGTCCTGCGCAGTCCGGTCCGCAGCTTCAGCATCCCGCGCGCTGCACAAGTGGAACGGTTCTACGTGCGCAGCTATGACAGCAGCACGCCGCCCATCTACTCACGCTTCTCCAGCGCAATCTTCGTGAACGCGCCCGTCAGTTAGCCAATATCAAACCGAAAGGAGTTGAAGATGACAGACTTTGAAAGCCAGGTTCTACAGCAGCTCAGCGTCCTGAAGATGCAGATGGAGCAGTTGCTCGGCAACGGACAGCCCGGCCGTCTGCGCGAACTGGAACTACGCGTAGAATCGCACGAGCGCGGCATGCAACGGCTGAAGGGTGTTGGAGTCGCTGCGGGAGGCTTGCTGACATTGGCCCATCTGGTGATTGCGTGGTGGATAGGAAGGAGGTAAGCGTTAACAAGCTGAAATATGTCGGCCTTGGTGGGATGACACAAAGGCGCTAGAATAATTGAAGGCTGGAGGTGTCCATGAGCGAATCAGATCTAAAGATGTTGATAGCTGAGTTTGATCGTGTGGATCTCGAGTGCGATACGCCTGAGAAGGCCATGCGTCAGCTACAGTCCGAAGGGCTTCTGGATGAGAACGGTGAGTTGCCGGCGCGTTACGGTGGCGGCGCGGAAGTGTAGTTCGCATGCTCCTGGGCTACCACGGCTGCCACACGGATCAAGCTCGGCTTTTGTTGCAAGGCTCTGGCTTTCATGCAAGCGATAAGCCCTACGACTGGTTGGGCAACGGTGTGTACTTCTGGGAGAGCGATCCGGTGCGGGCTTATCAGTGGGCCCTTGAGCGACGTTCAAATTCTCCGTGCGTTATAGGAGCTGTGATCGATCCGGGTAACTGTCTCGATCTGACCAAGCAGTCGGGAATTGCGGCCGTTCAGCGCGCCTATTCTTCATACCTAAGCTTGCAGACAAAATTTGGAAAGCCGGTTCCACAGAACCTCGTTGGCCGAGGGTCCAGGCCAAGCGACTTTGTCCGCAGGTTTCTTGATTGCGCAGTCATTGATCATCTTCATGACTCGTACGCAGCAGCCTCGAAGCAGAGTTTGGGTGTGGCAAAGGGCTTCGACACGGTTCGCGCTCTATTCCCCGAAGGAAATGAATTGTTTGATCGATCCGGATTCAAAGACAAGACGCACGTTCAAATCGCAGTTAGAAATCAAAGGCAGGTGCTCGGAGTATTCCGGGTACCAGTTTGGCAGTTAAGCGAGCTGAGTCTTCCGCTAGATATTTACTCGGGACTTTAGCCGATATCTTCCGACCAGTTCTCCAGATAAGCATTAAAGTCGGACATGAACTCATCCCGCCGGGGTCGGCGGCCTGCTCACATTCCTCCACATCGCCATCTCATACTGGAGCGCTCGCCGTAACTAGGCGGGCGCGTACACGCAGTACCCCCGCGGCGGAGCCGGAAACTCTGCGTTGCCGTCACCATCGGTCGTGCGCTCATCCGGATAGGCTTCGTCGTGCCCGTCCCACGCGACCGGCTTGAACTTCTGGTTCTGCCACCTGGTCTTCACGGAAGTGCCGCTCCACTGGTTGCCGAGGTTGTTCAGCACATAGATCAACCCGCTCTGGCTCTCTGTGCCGCCACGCTGCATGATGTACAGGTCAGGATCGACGTGCAGCACGGTGGATTCGCCGCCTGCGTGTTTGTGGTGCGCCGCGATCAACGCATCAATCCCATGCGGCGTTTCGGGGCGCGCCAGCTCGCAGTTGAAGTAGTCCCACCAGAACACGCACGGATAACCATCACCGGTCAGGATGAACGAGTAGGCCATCATCTTGTCGTTGATGATCTCGTTGCCGCCCATGTCGTGGTTCTCCACGAAGGTCACCGCATTGAACGGCCTGGCCGCAACCACGGAGCCGCCGTTGGTCAGGTTCATCAGGCTGTAGCCGGGGGAGTCACACACGTCCTTCAGCTTGTAGCGCAGGGGGAAGTCGAACGCGGCCATCTGTTGATCGGTGACTGCGCGAACCCCGTCGAGCCAGCCCTCGATATCTTCGGGCCCTGACCAGTACTCGCCCACTACGAACGGCGTGAACTCGCGGCCGTCTTTCTTCTGATACTGATACTTGGCCAGCAGGCCGATCATCCATGATCCAAAGCCTTTCACGTAGTCGAACCGGAAGCCGTCAAAGTCCAGCTCCTCGATGATCAGCCGTGCGTAGTCGTACATGGCGCCATAGACGCTCGGATTGCGATGGCACAGGTGCGGGAACTCGGCGTAGTTCTCGCCCTCGACCATCACTCGTTCATAGCGGCTGGGATGGAAACAGTTCCAGTCACGAGGAAATTTGCCACTCTTGGGCTTGAACTTCGTCCACCGCTTCTGCCCGTCCAGCGGATTCACCTCTTCCTCGTCGGCGCCGGAGTTGTGGTTGATCACCATGTCAGCGATCGCGCCCATGTTGTGCTTGTGCATCTTCTCTATCAGCGACTTCAACTCGGCGCGGTTGCCATATAGCGTCTTCACCGAGCCCTTCTGGTCGATATCGCCCAGGTCGAAGTAGTCATACGGGTCATAGCCGTTGGACGTTGGGTTCGCCGCCTTGCATATCGGCGGCAGCCATAGCGCATCGAACCCGGAGGCCGAGAGCTGCGGGACCTTCTCGGAGAGATGGTTCCACCACTCCCCCTGTTTCTTCTCCTTCACCGCGCCGTCCCAGTAGAACGCCTGCATCATCACCGCCATGAGTAAACTCCCGTCGAATCCGAGGTGTCGGATTCAAGCGTAGGATGCGGGCATCCACGGTGTTAGCAGCTTGCATCCACGCAACGGAAAACAGCAGACTCGCGGAGAGTCTGCCGTTTATTTCATATCGTTTCAATATTTTGCCTGCAAGATCTCTGCAATCAATACTTTGACCCCGGGGGCACCCGCCAAATCATTGATTGCAGAGACTCTACAGAAAACGGAAGTAGGGGGAGGGTATCGGCTACCCGATATCTTCACTCCAGTTTTCGAGATACGCCTTGAAGTCGGACATGAACTTGCCTGCATCGGCTCCGTCAATCGTGCGATGGTCAAATCCCAGCGTGAACCGCTGAATGCTGCGGATTGCAATGCTGTCTTGCCCGTCTTTGTCGGTCAGCACAACAGCCTCCTTGTTCAGACCGCCAATGCCGAGGATCGCCGACTGCGGTTGAGCAATGATCGGCATTCCGAACTGCTCGCCGAAGATGCCCGAGTTGGTCAGCGTAAATGTGCCGCCTGCGACCTCATCCGGAGCGAGCTTCTTGTTGCGCGCGCGGTCGGCAAGATCCACAATCGCCCGCGTAATGCCGAGGAAGTTCTTCTCCTCGGTCTGCTTGATCACCGGAACGATCAGTCCCCAGTCGAGCGCGACCGCGATGCCGATGTTGATGTTCTTGTTGTACAGAATCGCTTCGCCCTGCATCGACGCATTGACGATCGGATGCTTCCTCAGCGCCTGCACCGCAGCGCGCGTGATGAACGGCATGTAGGTCAGCTTCACGCCGTTGCGCTGCTCGTATTTGTTCTTCTCCTTCTCACGCAACTTGACGATGCGCGTCATGTCCACCTTGAAGACGGTGTGGACATGTGGGCTCGTCGCCTTGGACTCCACCATGCGCTTGGCGATGATGCTGCGCATCTTGGATAGCGGAACCAGCTCGCCTGGCTGCGGCGCGGAGACTGGTGCAGCAGGCGCGGACTTCGCGGCAGTTGGCGCAGCTACAGCCGGAGCAGCGCTCGGCTTTGCCGCTCCACCTTCCATATATCCAGTAATGTCCTGCTTGGTGATGCGGCCTGAGGCTCCTGTTCCCGGAACCGACCCCAGATCGACATTGTTCTCCTTGGCGATCTTGCGCACCAGCGGCGAGGAGCGCAGACCCTCGCCCGTCGCAGCGGCAGCCGCGGGAGCAGGAGCGCTCGGAGTCACCGGAGCTGGCGCAGGCGCAGCGGGAGTAGCAGCAGGCTTGGCCGCAGAAGCGGGAGCAGCAGCGCCTCCGCCGATTACAGCCACCACGGAGTTCACCGTAACCGTCTGGCCTTCCTGCACCTTGATCTCGGTCAGCGTTCCGGCCACCGGCGAAGGAATCTCGGCATCCACCTTGTCGGTGGAGATCTCAAAGATGGGCTCGTCGCGCGCGACTGTGTCACCGATCTTCTTCAGCCACTTGGTGAGCGTGCCCTCGGTAATGGACTCCCCCATCTGCGGCATCAGCACTTCGGTGCCAGGACCTGCGGCTGCAGCAACTGGCGCCGAAGCAGCGGTATCCGCCGCCGCAGTCACTACCGCCGCTGGAGTCACGGTCTCCGCCTTCGGCGCGGCCGCAGCAGGAGCAGCAGCTCCGCCTTCGTCGATGGTGCACACCACGGTGTTCACCGTGACCGTCGCGCCCTCCTGCACCTTGATGTCGCCCAGGGTTCCCGCAGCCGGCGAGGGAATCTCGGCATCCACCTTGTCGGTGGAGATCTCAAACAGCGGCTCGTCGCGGGCGACTGTGTCGCCGGGCTTCTTCAGCCACTTGGTCAGCGTGCCTTCGGTGATCGATTCGCCCATCTGGGGCATCACTACGTCGGTTGGCATGGGGAACGGGTCTCCGGAAGGGTCTTTGCGGCGCGGGGAGCGCAACCCTTGGATTATACGGCGGCAAACCAGGGCCTGGCGCTCAGAATCCGGGGGTTTTGTACTCAGCGGTAGAGAATCAAATGGCGGAAGCCGTCGCGAGCAGCGCGTTAAGCGACTCAGCCGCAAGCACTTGCCGCTGGAAGACGCGGCCGAAGTTCGCCGCGACGCTGTTTGCTGCCTGCGCGAGCGTCGGCGGAACGTCCTGCGGAGACTCCAGCTCCAGCGAAGTCACGCCGCGATCCGTAATGCCGCAAGGAACAATCCAGTCGAAATCGCGCAGGTCGGTCGTGACATTCAGCGCAAAGCCGTGCGAGGTCACCGCCCGCGAGACATGAATGCCGATCGCCGCAATCTTCTTCTCCACAACGCTGCCTCCGGCGAGCGTCCACACGCCGGTCAGCTTGCAGATGCGCTGCGCCGGAACGCCGACGTCCTTGCAGGTAAGAATCAGTGCCTCTTCCATCAGCCGGACAAAGTCCACCGGCCCCAGATGGGGCCCACGCTTCCCGGGAAGATCACCGCGCAGGTCGAAGATCGGATAGCCCACAAGCTGTCCAGGCCCGTGATAGGTCACATCGCCGCCGCGGTTAATCTCGTGGACTCCGATTCCTTTTCGCGCGAGTAGCTCATCACTTGCGAGGATATTCGACCGCGTGCTGTTGCGGCCGAGCGTCAGCACCGGAGAATGCTCCATCAGCAGCAGCGTATCGCCGATCGTACCGGCCTTGCGTGCAGCCACCAGCTCATCCTGAATCCGCAGGCCTTCAGCGTAAGAGATGCGGCCGAGTTGGAGAAGGTGGATGTGCATAAGATGAGTGAGCCCGGCGTAATTCGCCGGGCTCGAGTCAACACACAACAGACGCTACACGTTGATTGCCATGCCCTCAACACTGGAGAACCCATCCAGCAGGCTCTCGCTCAGCGTGGGATGCGCGTGGATGGTGAACATCAGCTCTTCGACCGTCGCTTCCAGCTCCATCGCGACCACGCACTCGGCGATCAGCTCCGTCGCCTGCGGCCCGATGATGTGTACACCGAGCACCTCGCCGTACTTCGCATCGCTGACGACCTTCACAAAGCCGTCGTGCGAGTCGAGGATCGTCGCCTTGGAGTTGCCGACGAACGGGAACTTGCCGACCTTCACCTGGAAGCCCTTCTCCTTGGCCTGCGCCTCGGTCAGCCCAACGCTGCCAATCTGCGGATCGCAGTAGGTGCAACCCGGAACGCGGTCCTTGCGGACAGGCCGCGCGTACTTGCCCGCGAGCTTGCTGGCGACAACCACGCCGCACATCGCGCCCACGTGCGCCAACTGCGGCAGCCCCGCAACGATGTCGCCGATGGCATACACGCCCGGCTCTGAGGTCTCCATCCACTCGTTCACCGGGACAAAGCCGCGGTCGAGCTGGATCTTGGTCTTGTCGATGCCCGCATCCGAAGTGCGCGGGCCACGGCCGACGGCGACCAGCACCTTCTCCGCTTCGCGGAACTGCGGCTTGCCAGCGGAGTCGGTGAAGCTAACCTTCACGCCGCCTTTGGTCTTCTCAATCTTCTCGACCGTGCAGCTTACGTTCACATCGATGCCGCGCTTCTTGTATGCGCGCGTCAGCTCCTTGGAGACATCTTCATCCTCCACCGGAACGATGCGCGGCAGCGCCTCGAGGATGGTGACCTCCGCGCCAAAGCTCTTGAAGACCGAAGCGAACTCGACACCGACCGCACCCGAGCCGATAACGATCAGCGACTTGGGAAACTTCGGCAGCGAGAGGATCTCGATGTTGGTCAGGATCGTATCGTCGGCTTTGTACCCCGGCAGCATGCGCGCGTCGGAGCCGGTGGCGATTACCACCTTCTTCGCCTGCACCTTCGTCGCTGCCTGCAGCTCGGAACCCTGATCCTTGCCCTTCTCTTCGGCAGTCACGTCGATGGTAAAGACGCCATCCTTGGTGCTTCCTGTAAGCCGCCCATGCCCGCGCACCACGGTGATCTTGTTCTTCTTCATCAGGAAGTCGAGACCCTTGGTGTGCTTCACGATGATGTCGTTCTTGCGCTTGAGCAGGTTCTCCCAATTGAGCTTCGGGGCGGAGACACCCTCAATGCCGTAGCTCTCGGCGTGCTTCAGGTGGTCCCAGACCTCGGCAGAAAACAGCATCGCCTTGGTCGGGATGCAGCCCCAGTGCAGGCAGGTGCCGCCGAGCTTATCGGTCTTTTCGATGATGGCGACCTTAAGCCCAAGTTGCGCGGCGCGGATGCCGCAGGTGTATCCGGCGGGACCGCCGCCGATGATCGCAAGGTCATAGATTGGTTCTGCCAAGAGAGTGTGCTCCATTCGGGTTTGCTTCGTAAAACGCTGCCAGCATAGTCTACGCTGCCACGAATACCCAACAGAATTGGATGTTCGAGTACCGGATTGGACTCATCCGGCGGCTGCTCCGGATAGCATGGAGGACATGCCACGCATCGTCCTCATGGACACCGATACCGCCTCCGACGACGCTGTGGCGCTCATCATGGCGCTCCGCTCGCCGCTGGTTCAGGTCGCGGCCATCACAGTCGTCGCCGGCAACATTCCGGTGGAGCAGGCGACGCGGAACGCCCTCTATACGGTGGAACTCTGTAGTTCGGATGTGCCGGTGTATGCAGGCGCGTCGAAGCCACTGTCTCGCGAACTGGAACCGGCAACCTGGTTCCACGGCATGGACGGCCTCGGCGACTGCGGATATGCACCGACCAGGCGCGTACCTGAGCCAACTCACGCGGTGGACGCCATTATCGCCACCGCACTCCAGCATCCGGGTCTCGAGGTCATTACTCTTGGCCCGCTGACCAACCTCGCGCAGGCCATCGCGCGCGAACCACGCATCGTCGCCAACATCGGCCGCTGCGTCATCATGGGCGGCGCACCCTGTTGCGAGGGCAACGTCACCCCCGCTGCCGAGTTCAACATCTGGGCAGATCCCGAGGCCGCCCGCGCGGTCCTGCTGTCTGGCCTGCAGATTGAGCTCGTCGGCTGGCAACTCTCGCGGTATGACGCAGTATTGAATGCGCAGGAGATTGATCAGATTCTTGCTATTGGCACGCCGCTCGCGGAGTTTGCCATCCGCTGCAATGGCCGCGCCCGTGAAGCCTACCTGGAGCAGACCGGGGAACACGGCATCTCGCTTCCCGACCCCATCGCGATGGCGCTGCTTCTCGATCCCCAGCTGGCGCTGGAGGCTAGCGAACACTACATTGAGATCGAAACCATCAGCCCTCTGACCCGCGGGATGACGGTAGTAGACAGGCTTGACTTAACTGGCGACTCCCGCAACGCAGCAATCTGGCGCGAAGCGCATGCAACCGGACGGAAGCCGCGGATCATCTGGAAGCTCGATGTTCCCGGCTGGAAATGCCTGCTGTTTACGGCGCTCTCCTGATGCCGATTCCCGCGCCAGGGATTAGGATATAGCTACGGAGTGTGCGCTATGGCGAGCTCGGTTCTCATACCGGTCAGCGAGTACTTGCGGACGACCTACCGCCCCGACTGCGACTACATCTGCGGCGAAGTGAAGGAGCGAAACGTGGGGGAACGGCCTCATACGCAGCTACAAATCATTCTTGGGGCCATCTTCCGCGAACACCGAAAAGACTGGCACGTCATTGCGATGGGCGACCAGCGCGTCCAAACCTCTGCTGAGAATTACCGGGTCGCGGACCTCTGCGTCATCAGGGAGGGCGACCCCTATGAGCTCATCGTTGTGACTCCACCGCTGCTTTGCGTGGAAATACTCTCCCGTAACGATACTCTCGATGAACTCCAGGAACGGGTCAATGACTACGTACGTATGGGTGTGGCGAATGTGTGGGCCATCAATCCATGGAATCGGCTCGCATACTATGCCACCGTCCGCGGATTTTCTCAGCCCGAGGATGGCGTCCTGCGCATCCCGGGGACATCGATAGCGATTTCGTTGGCTGAGGTGTTCGCGGAGCTGGATGAGTCTTAGTTGACGTCTCCGCATTGCCATTTACGCAAGCCACACCTTCCGCATTCTTTAGCAAAGTAATTAATTACGAATCCATGCAAGCGAGCGTAACGGCGACCATTGCACCGTGGGCACCGGAAGTCAACGCGGATTGCGCTAACGGTCAGAACCGTTAGCGCATAAAGTGCAGCTACGACAAAGTCCACTGTGGGAGCAACGAAAAGCCTAATTGAACACCAGCCAACTAAGCCCATAACAGGAAGCCAGCCCAATACCAATCCAGTGAGCAGGCGCCCCAGCATACGCTGGCGTCTCCACGCAGAGCATGATTCCCCGTGCAGATCACAGTGTTCGACCATGGTGTACTAGATGACCCTCGCCGCATCCTTGGCAAAGTACGTAACGATAAAGTCCGCGCCCGCACGCCGAATACTCAGCAGGCTCTCCAGCATGGCGCGTTCGGGCTCCAGCCAGCCGCGCTGAAACGCCGCATGCAGCATCGAGTACTCACCCGACACCTGATACGCCCCCATCGGCAGATCGAACCGCTGCCGCGCCTCGCGGATCACGTCGAGATACGGCATCGCAGGCTTCATCAGCAACATGTCACAGCCCTCGGCGATGTCCTGCTCAATCTCGCGCATCGCTTCGCGCAGGTTGGCTCCATCCATCTGGTAGGTCCTGCGGTCGCCGAACTGCGGCGCGGAATCCGCGGCCTCGCGAAATGGCCCATAAAACGCTGACGCAAACTTCGACGCATAGCTCAGAATGGGCGTGTTTGGTTTACCGGCCTCATCCAGCGCTCTGCGAATCGCCGCCACGCGTCCGTCCATCATGTCGCTGGGCGCGACCACATCGGCGCCGGCCTCGGCCAAGGATGCAGCGGTCTTTTCCAGCAGTGCAACGCTGGCATCGTTCTCGACCTGAAAGTGCTCCCCATCCTGCGCGACAACCCCGCAATGCCCGTGCGAGGTGTACTCGCACAGGCAGACGTCGGCGATCGTCACCAGCGATTGTGAAACCTTGGTCGCCTTGATCGCCCGCAGCCCGCGCTGCACGATTCCATCGGCTGCATAGGCGCAGCTGCCCAGCTCATCCTTCTTGTCCGGGACACCAAACAGCAGCAACCCGCCAATCCCCAGCGCCGCACACGCCTCGACCTCTTTCACGGCCTCATCTATAGACAGGTTGAAGACGCCAGGCATGGAGCTGATCTCACGCCTAACGCCCTCGCCTTCGCACAGAAACAGCGGGTAGACCAGCGCCCCGGGATGCAGATGGGTTTCGCGCACCAGGGAGCGCATCGCGGGGGTTGAGCGCAGCCGGCGCAGCCGTGTTGCGGGGAATTCCATGTCGTTCATTCTACTTGGCTATTGGTTGCGGTCATGGCCCAGGGAGCCATTTCCCGTCTCCCTCGCGGTCGTTTAATCCCCGTTCAATGCAGAATCTCGCCATTCGCTGCTTTATCAGCGACTTAGCCCCCCTGTTCGCCTAGGCTGACTCTATGTACATGTGAATCCCGGAGCTGTAGAGACTCACCATTCCGGGAAGAGCCTCAAGGACCCTCGGGTAGCTCGATTGGCTGGGAGTTCGCTACTTACGCAGACACTGCGTTGCATCTTCAGGAGATAGATAGGCATATGGCAAAGGCGACGAAACTCTTTGAAAAAGGCGTGGTGCTCACCGCGAAGGCCGGCTGGAGCGTGTTCAACAAGCTGAACTCGATCAGCCCTAACAAGAGCTTTACGCCCAAGTGGAGCGACAAGCCCCTGCTCAAGTCCTACCAAAAGGAGAAGCCGCCCCTCGGTTGGCCTCGCACCACGGACTCCCTCTGCCCGCGCTGCGTCCCCGAGATCCGCCAGCAGATCGTCGACGGCAAGCTGCCTCACGAGATCCTGCTCAATGAGAAGGTCGGCGAGATCAAGGCCCAGATCATCGAGCGCGACGGCCAGATCCTGATGGTGAAGGACTGCCCCATCCATGGCCACTTTGAAGATGTGATGTCCATCGACACCGCCTTCTTCAAGCACCTTGAAGAGGTCTTCCCCGGCCGCGACATCCGCGCCCACAACGATGAGAAGCTGCACAACCACGGCACGTCCACCGTCACTCACGGTCGCGGCTCGGTGCTCACCATCGACCTCACCAACCGCTGCAACATGATGTGCGACCCCTGTTTCATGGACGCCAACCAGGTCGGCTTCGTCCACGAGCTCACATGGGACGAGATCAAGACCATGCTGGACAACGCCATCACCATCAAGCCCAAGCGCCAGATGAGCGTTCAGTTCTCCGGCGGCGAGCCCACGCTCAGCCCCTACTTCCTGGATGCTGTCGCCTACGCCCGCAAGGTCGGTTACAACTCCGTGCAGGCCGCGACCAACGGCATCGAGTTCGCCAAGTCCAAGGAGTTCTCCAAGGCCGCAGCCGAAGCTGGTCTGCGCTACGCCTACCTCCAGTTCGACGGCATCGGCAACGCTCCCAACTCGCACCGCAAGGTGGGCAACGCGTTTGACGTAAAGCTCCAGGCCATCCACAACCTGCATGAGGCCGGCGTGGACATCGTCCCCGTCACCTGCATCATCAACGGCATCAATAACGAGCAGGTTGGCCGCATCATCGAGTTCGCGCTCGACAACCCCAAGAAGATCAACTTCCTCAGCTTCCAGCCCGTCTCCTTCACAGGCCGCGATGAAGAAGTCTCCGACGAGCGCCGCATGGCGCAGCGCTATACGCTCTCGCACTTGGCGCATGACGTCAAGAACCAGACCGGCCTCGGCGAGCCCGTCCGCGACTGGTTCCCCATCAGCTTCATGTCCACCTTCAGTGACTGGGCCGATCTCGTCCATGGCCCGGAGCACGACTGGGGCCAGCTCTCCTGCGGTTGCCACCCGAACTGCGGCATCGGCATGGCGCTGATGATCGACAAGGAAACCAAGGAAGCTGTGCCCGTCACCGCCTTCCTCAATGCCGATCGTCTGGCCAAGGACATCGCCCGCGTCAATGACGCAGCTCGCGGCAAGTTCCTCACCATGGTCGGAGCGGGTCTCGCGCTCATCCGCAACTATGAGCCGGCGAACTCGCCCACGCACTTCAGCATCTTCTCGCTGCTGCAGAAGTTTGATAAGTGCTTCGGTGCCACCGGCCGTGACTACGGCAAGGTCACCGGCGACCGCACCATTGACGACATCAAGAAGCGCCGCGCCGACCGCTGGAACTTTCTGTTCATCGCCGGCATGTGGTTCCAGGACCTCTTCAACTACGACTTCCGCCGCACTGAGCAGTGCATCATCCCCTATGCCACGCAGGAAGGCGAGATCAGCTTCTGCGCCTACAACACCGGCGTGGGCTGGCGCAACATCATTGAGAAGATGCACATGACCAGCTCGCTCACCAAGTGGTATGAGGAGCATGGCCGGCATGAGATCTTCGCCGGCGGCAAGAAGGTCGGCCTGGAGAAGGAAGCCAAGTACGACCTCGTCCTCAATCAGGAGCACGTGGACTCGGCGGCGAACGACACCTTCGACAAGAGCGGCATCGCCAAGAACGCCCGCGAGGAGAAGATTCGCGCCCGCGACCAGAAGCTGAAGGACGACGCCGAAAACGCCCGCATGGCCAAGCTCTACCGCAAGGAGATCCTCAAGGAGCCTGAGCTCCCCGGCGGCTTCGTCGCCCTCGGCGAGATCGGCGGCCTGGGTGGCATCAAGCCCGCAGCCCCGGTCAGCAAAGCTGAGGTCGTGAGCAACATTGAAGAGACCGTTGCTGGTGACTAACGAACTTTCACGACACCAATCCCATTAAAAAGGGCCGCCGACTTTGGCGGCCCTTTTATGCATCCTGGTGCATCCTAGAATAGTCCCGGAGGGCATTCGTGACCCAGGCCTACCTCAACCGCATCGCAACCGCCGTGCCCGACGCCGACGTCCATCAGGCGTTCGTCAACTTCGCCGACGACATGCTCGAAGACCCGCGCGTGAAGCCCGTGTTTCAGCGCATGGCGCAGCGCTGCGGCATTCGCCGGCGGTTCTCCTTCATGACGCCCAACGGCACAGGCACCGGATTCATGGTCACTCCGGAAGAGGTCTACGGTCACGGCAACTTCCCCGGCACGGCGCGACGCATGGAGATATTCGAGCACTTCGCCCCGCAGCTCGCGCAGCGCACACTCGACAAATTGAAACTCACGGAAGAAGAACGCAGCGGCATCACGCACGTGTTGGTTACGAGCTGCACGGGCCTCTACGCACCAGGACTCGACTTCTA
>Ga0302193_10000515_pt1 | contig 35197 bp, 35 predicted proteins | sample II_Bog_E3_3_FD_200228 | JGI IMG/M metagenome (GOLD analysis project Ga0302193, IMG submission 200228) | Peat permafrost microbial communities from Stordalen Mire near Abisko, Sweden - II_Bog_E3_3 | ecosystem: Environmental > Terrestrial > Soil > Wetlands > Peat | place: Sweden: Abisko...
CATGCGGGTGGGGTGCCTGTGGCGAGACCTGCCCAAGGCGTCTGGATGTTGGAGTGCCATTTACAAGCGGTTCAATGCCTGGTCAGCCAGCGGCAAATGGCTGAGTATCTTCAAAACCCTGGTGGTTGAGCCAGATTGGGAGTGGGTATTCATTGATGGCAGTTATGCCAAAGCCCATCAGCACAGTGCAGGCGCTGCCAGCGATGACCGGAAGGCATTGGGAAAAGCCGTGCTGGCAATACCTCGAAGATCCATTTGGCCGTGGATGCCCAAGGGTTACCGGTGGAGTTTGCCATCACTGGCGGCGAGATCAATGACTGCACAGCGGCGCCCGCCCTTATCGCTAAACTACCGGGGGCGGGTGCAATTATTGCAGACAAAGGCTACGACAGCGAGCGCCTGCGGGAGCAGATCGAATCCCAGGGAAGCCAAGTGGTCATTCCGGGAAAGCAGAACTCGATTAAAGGAAACGCTGATCTGGACCGGGGCTTGTATCGCTATCGGCATTTGGTGGAAAACGCTTTTGCTCGCCTGAAACACTATCGAGGCATCGCTTCGCGATTCGACACGTTGAAAAGAAACTATGAAAGCGTGGTAGCCGTGGCCTGCGTACTCCTCTGGCTACCTATGTGAAACGTCAGCAGACCCCAGGTGCTAACCGGGATTGGCCGTTGCTCGATGGTATTTTTGGGGTGTGGGTGGCTGTTTTGGCATTCATTATAGTAGGAGGGGCGGCAATGGACGCGGAACTGAGTACCTGGTGGGTTTTACGTGACGGTGGGCGCGCTGGCCCCTATAGCCGCTCGCAATTGCAGGCGATGGCGAGTCGTGGCGACATCGACGCTGCCGACAAGCTCTGGAAGGACGGCTTGGCCGCGCCGGTGCACGTGGCCGATGTGCACGGACTAATGCCCGAGGCGCAGCCGCTCGCGGCATCAGTCAATCTTGCCGCGCCGGTTGATATCGGCGCAGTAAACGACGTTGCGCTACCGCTGACAGCAGGGAGCCCGGTGGAGGGGCCGAGTCGGCTGTTCCTGAAAATTGTCTTTTTGACGGTGACGCTGCTGTTTTTTTGCGGGGTCGGTGGCATTTGCCTGTTTATAGCCATTGCACAGCACCAGGCAGCGCCCCTTATCGTTGTCGGCATCGCCTTTATGATGCCGGTCTTGCTTGTCTACGGTATCATAAAGACAAGGCAAACAAGAGCTTCGCGTCGCAAGCTGGCCGCCGGAGCGGGCTTTGAATACACAGAGGCGCCCCCTGATAAATTCGGGGCGGACATTGTCGCGGGCTCGGTCCTTATGCGCGATAAATATAATTCCGCGAAATTCGGCCTGCTGCGAGGTCAACGCCACGACAGTTTTTTTCAGGCCATCGATTGTACGTACAATGTCGGCAAGGGTTTTTTTAGCCAGAGCGTGGTGGCTGTGCGACTTCGGCATGATAACCCGGTACCCTTTGCCATCGTTGATTCTTACCTGCAGGATGATTGCAAGGCGCTTGGCCGGGTGCCGTTGGCCAGCCAGCCTTTCGGGCTGCACGAGGATCAGCTATTCGTGGCGTCGCCGTATCAAAAGTCAGTGCCGGTTTCCAACGAATTCCTGCAGGTTTTTTGCCGCAGGGAGGGTGCCAATGTCGAAGTCATGCGGGACCACCTGCTGGTGTACCGCCTGCGAAAATTGCTGCGTAGTGATGACTATCTGGAGTGGATTGATTTTGCCCTGGCGCTGGAAGCACAACTGGAGCACCGGCCCGGAGTGGCTGACGCCGATATAGCGAACGCAGGGGAGCCTGAGACGAAGCCGCCTGAGGCTGACGGGCCTGCAACTGTCGGTCAGGTGCTCACAGGGATCGTTATACTGTTGGCGATCCTAGGGGGTGTGGGCTGGGCAGTTGCCCGCTATTTTTCCTCCGCTTCCCAGCTAGTTGAGCTGTTACTGGCAGCAGTGGCCATCAATATTGGCTGGCATCTGTGGCGGCGCCATACGCACCATGAAGATCACCTCGATCTTTTTGTGAGGGTGTCCATGTATGCACTGCCGGTAGCATTGGTGGCCCTGGTTTGGGCCTGGCTGGCGGGAAGCTGACCCCTCCGGTGTATGCTAACGTATTGATCTCAAGACCGGCGCGACCGTGAAGGCCATCAAGCCATCAGGACTTTCGCGTCCGCACCAGCTTCAAGCCCATCTTCTGCGTCCACCACAGTGCGCCCACCACCAACTGGCGCTTGTCTTCGACAAACGAGGGCTTTTTGCCTTCAAACACATGGCCGGCGAACTGGAAGCCCCAGCCCACGGTGAACAGGGGCACGGCCAGCGGCAGGCCGATGATGGTGGCGCCAATCGGCAGCGAGGCGACGATCAGGGGAATGCCGATGCTGTGGCAGAGCTGGTTGCGGGGGTCCTGGTGATCCTGGCGGTATTGCTCCACCAATCCGCTCCACTCCTCGTTCAACTCAATCGGCAGCATGGCTCTTACTCTCGGGCAGGGGCGCAGCGGGGGTCTGCGCCATAATTGGTACTATAGTACCAAAAATTGCCCGGAGGTCAAGCTTTCGGCAAGCGCCGGCCGAGCACGGTGCCCATGCGCGTCGGTGTGCCTTCGCGGTACTGCCGCTCCCAGGACGCTACGTCCTTGCCGAACAGCACTATGGCGGTGGAGCCAAGGCGGAAGCGGCCCATTTCGTCGCCCTTGTTGAGCACGATGGGGGGCTGCTTGTCGCCGTAGCGGGTGACAACCACCTGCCGGCCATGGGGCTGGATCAGGCCGGCCCAGATGGTTTCGACGCTGCTGACGATCATGGCGCCGACCATGACCACGGCCATGGGGCCGAGGTCGGTGTCAAACAGCGCCACCACGCGCTCGTTGCGCGCAAACAGGCGGGGCACGTTGGCGGCGGTGCGGGTATTGACCGAGAACAGGTCGCCGGGCACATACACCATTTCGCGCAGGGTACCGCCATAGGGCATGTGCACGCGGTGGTAGTCGCGTGGCGACAGGTAAACGGTGGCGAACACGCCATTTTCAAAGGGCCTGGCGCGGGCCGGGTCGCCACCCAGCAGCTCGTTCAGGGTGTAGTGAAAGCCCTTGGCCTGGAACACGCGGTCGCCTTCAATGGGGCCCAGTTGGGAAATGGCACCGTCGGCCGGGCAGACGATGCTGTCGGCGCTGCCGTCCACCGGGCGCGCGCCGGGCTTGAGGGCGCGGGTGAAAAAGGCATTGAAGCTCTGGTAGGACTGTAGATCAGGCTCGGCCGCCTCGTTCATGTCGACCTGGTAGCGGGCGGCAAACTTCTGGATAAAGGTGTCCTTGATGGCGCTGCTGTGCGAGGCCGCCAGCAGGCCGACCACGCGTGACAGCAGGTGCTGCGGCACGAGGTACTGAATCCGGGTCAGGAGCTTGTCGCGGGGTGTATCGTGCATGGTGGTTTCCACAAAGGTTGAAGCGGGTTGGCGCTCAGCGCTCGATAGGTGTGTCCAGCGTATTGCCCCATTCGCTCCACGAGCCGGGGTAGGCCTTGAGCCGGGGGAAGCCCAGCAGCTTGCCGACGAGGTAGGTAAAGCCGGAGCGGTGGTGGGTCTGGCAGTGGGTGACGATGGTCTTGTCGCCGGCGATGCCCAACTCGGCCAACTCGGCGCGGATGGTGTCGAGGTCGCGCAGGCGCACCGCTTTGGCGCGGTCCATGGCGCGCGTCCACTCGTAGTTTTTTGCGCCGGGAATATGGCCGCCGCGCTGGGAGAGCAGGCGGGTGCCGGTAAATTCGTCGGGTGAGCGCGCGTCCCAGATCACGTGGTCGGCGTCCTTGTAGTGCGCAAGTACATAATCCATGTCGGCCATGGGCTCCTCGTGCAGCTTCACCACGTAGTGGCTGCGCGTGGGAATGCCGGGGGCGTTGGACACCGGCAGCCCCTCGGCCAGCCAGGCGTGAATGCCGCCGTTCAGGTAGGAGTAGTGCTGGTGGCCTATCATGTCGAGGATCCAGATCATGCGCCCGGCCCAGCCACCGCCTTCGTCGTCGTAGACCACCACGTGCTTGTCGGCCGCCAGGCCCAGCGAGGAAAACGCCGCCGACAGCTGCTCCACCGAAGGCAGCTTGCCGGGCGCGGGCAACTGCCCGAGCACAAAGTGTTTGCCATAGACGCTGACCGCGCCCGGCACGTGCGCCTGCTGGTAGACGGACTCCTTGCCAAGGTCGAGGATCAGCAGATTGGCGTCGTGCAGGTGGCGGGCCAGTTCGGCGGGTTCCAGCAGCAGGGGCAGGCTCATGGTGTCTCCAATATAAATGTGAGGGCCTGTTAACACTAATTTGGTCGCTGCGCCGGAGACTGTAAAGCCCCAGTGCAAGGAGTGAGGAGCGTAGTGTACTTTATGTACATGAGCGACGAATGACGCCGCAATGGGGCTTTACAGTCCCGTCCCGGAGGGTTGCTGGCCAAAATCGTGCCATACGTCGTTACTCACTCCTAATGTGGAGTCACCACACCGCGTCGTTCGTGCCTAGTCTGGCACGATTTTGACCGGCAACGCAGCGATCAAATTAGTGTTAACAGGCCCTGGTTGATTGTACCTTGGAATTGTCAGAAGCCGTACTGGGCGGCTACGCTAGGGCATTGTCGTTTGGTCATTCGTTGCGGTTCAAGGATAACGCTCATGCACACCCTGTACCCGGAAATCCAGCCCTATGCCACGCACCATCTGGCGGTGGAGCATCCGCACGTACTGTACGTGGAGGAGTGCGGCAACCCCGACGGCATTCCCGTGGTGTTCCTGCATGGCGGGCCAGGGGCCGGCTTTCAGCCCTGGAACCGGCGCTTTTTCGACCCCGAGCTGTACCGCATCGTGCTTTTTGACCAGCGCGGCTCGGGCAAGTCCACGCCCCACGCCAGCCTTGAGGGCAATACCACCCAGGCTCTGGTGGCCGACATAGAGCGCCTGCGTCACTTTCTGGGCGTGCAGCGCTGGCTGGTGTTCGGCGGCTCCTGGGGCTCCACCCTGGGGCTGGCCTATGCCGAGGCCCACCCCGATCGCGTCACCGGGCTTATCCTGCGCGGCATTTTCCTCTGCCGCGACCAGGACCTGAGCTGGTTTTACCAGGACGGCGCCAGTCATGTCTTTCCCGATGCCTGGGAAGAGTATGAGCGCATCATCCCGCAGGCCGAACGCCACGATTTCATTAAAGCCTATTACAAGCGTCTGACCGGCAGCGACGAAATCGCGCGCATGGCCGCCGCCAAGGCCTGGTCAATCTGGGAGGGCATGTGCTCCACCCTGCGCCCCAGCAATTCCGTGGTCGATCATTTTGCCGACCCACACACCGCGTTTTCACTGGCGCGCATCGAGTGCCATTATTTTATTCACGATACCTTCATGCAGCCGGGTCAGCTGCTCGCCGATGCACATAAACTGGCCGATATCCCCGGCGTCATCGTGCATGGCCGCTACGACATGGTCTGCCCGCTCGACAACGCCTTTGCCTTGCACAAGGTCTGGCCGCAGGCCGAGCTGCATATCATTCGTGACGCCGGGCACTCGGCGGCGGAGCCGGGCATCATCGACGCGCTGGTCAAAGCCACCAAGGATTTTGCGCGCAAGCTGCGCCGGGCCTGAGGAGTCGTTCTTGCGCGGTCTTATTCAAAGGGTCAGCGAAGCCAGTGTAGTTGTCGAGGGTGAAACCGTGGCCCGTATCGGCCCCGGCATTCTCCTGCTACTCGGCGTCGAAAAAGGCGACAGCGAGGAGCAGGCCCGGCGCCTGCTCGACAAGGTACTGGCCTATCGCATTTTCCCCGACGGTGAAAGCCGCATGAATCTCAGCCTGCGCGACATGGGTGGCGGCCTGCTCGTAGTGTCGCAGTTCACCCTCGCGGCGGATACCCAAAAAGGCCTGCGCCCCAGCTTTTCTTCCGCCGAAACCCCGGCCCGCGCGCAGGAGGTTTACGAGTATTTTTTGCAGGCAGCGCGCAGCAGCCACGCCGAGGTAGCGGCGGGGCGCTTTGGGGCGGACATGAAGGTGGGGCTGGTCAATGACGGGCCGGTGACGTTTCTTTTGCAGGTGTGATGTTCCACGGCGCCTGATGCGCGTTCCTCATTCAGCCTGAGTGTGTGCCGGGCCAGGGATGTTGTTGCCATGATTACGCTGGAAAGCAGCACTGAATTGATGGACTACGCGGGCTTGCTGGTGACGCCCGTGCTGGCTGTGCTTATGGCTGCAATGCTGGCAAAGCATCCCGTTCGATGGCGAAATGCGGCCTACTATACGGCGCTGATCATTGTACTGACGGTGGGGCTCGGCATTCTTTTCAGTGTTGATTTCTGGTCGCCTTTGCTAAGTTCGCTGACTTTTCTGCTGGCCTATGCCAGCTACGGCTTCCTGGCGGTTTCCTGTCTCACGTCGCGAATGCGTGTGCTTGGCGTGTTGCTTGGCATTCCTCTGGTCATCGGTGTTTTGGCTGGGATTATTGGTAGCCTGGGATTTGTTTTTTTCGATGGGAACCATGGTGTCCTTTCATCACAGGACAAAGTCCTTTCAAGCGGACTGGTGTGTGAAGATATTGAGTGGAGCGATGGCTCCACCGTGCCGGATGATGGCTGGAAGAACATGGTCGTATATCGAAAGCTCCCCCTGGGCTTGCGTCAGCAGATGTGGTCACGTCTGCTGGATGAGAAAAAAAGCGTCGATGTTGCTACACAGGCGGCGATAGATCAGTGTCTTGAGTGAATGTAAAACGACCTTCCGCTTTCGCCGCCCTTTGCTTCTTCATCATTTTCCCGAAAAACAGCCCCACCTCAAACAGCAGGCACATCAGCGTGCCGACCATTGCCATGGGCATACTGCCCGGTTTGAGACATCGCACCCACCCAAAAAGAGAGCGGCAGTTCGGGCGGGCAGGGTGCGCTGTGCGCACGCGTAAAGTTTTGGCCCTGCACACGTGCGCACAGCGCACCCTGCGACCACGCGCTTCTACTGCAACTGCTGCCGTCCCGGTTTCCTGAGCCTTTCCGTCAGCTGTCCTTCCACACCAAACAATTTTTCCTTCCACTCCGCCAGCAGGGCATCGGTATTGTGGTGGCTGGGGTGAAAGCCGGGTTTGAACCAGTCCAGGTATTGCGGCAACAGGCGCGACAGTACACCGCGACGCCCGAAGATATAGCGGAATCCGTCAATATTCTGGCGCAGCTTGAACAACTGCCCGTCGCGGGCCAGCAGGCGGGTCTGGAACCAGAAAATAACGCCGAAGAAAATCAGGGTGGTCGGGATCATGGTGGCGGCGCGCAAAAGATAGCCACCGCCCACGGCCTCGTAGACATCAAAGGCGACCGTCTTGTGCTCGTTTTCTTCCAGTGCGTGCCAGAGGTAGAGGTCGCGGATTTCGGGCGAGAAAGTTTCTGACACATCACTGTCGCGCAGCAGCATCTCGGTAAAGACGGCGGTGTAGTGCTCCAGGCAGGCAGTCACGGCCAGCTGGGCGATGGCCGGTGTCACCCGCTTGACTACCCGTAGCAGAATGCCGACATCGCGATCCAGCTTGTCCACCGGAAAGCCCTGGGCAGTGGCGGCGTCGTTGAAGGCCTTGTGCGCTTCCGAGTGCAGGGCTTCCTGGCCGATAAACCCGGATACCTGGGCCTTGAGCAGGGGTTCGGTGATGCGGCTGCGGTAGTGGCGCACCGACTCCACGAAGAAAAACTCCCCCTCGGGAAAGAGCGACGACAGGGCCGTGACAAAGGTGGTCTTGAAGGGACTGCCATCCACGTAATAGCGCGGCACGCGCGCGGGAGAGAAGTCGAAGCTTAGCCGGCGCGGCGGAATCTTGTTGACGGCGACCGGAGGGATTTGCCCGATGGGGGGTTCTGAAGCGGCGATCGTGGACATCATGGCGTCTCCTTGTGTGAACGAATGTACACTGATATTGTGTTGTCACTGCCCAGTGAGACATAGGTCAATGAACGCCAATTTCCTGTCATATCGCGCCAGACTGCTGCCATGAACAAGCCTGTAGCCGAGCGCCGTACCGTGCCGGGCGCCTATGTCGGCCTGCTGGTGGACGTGGTGGCACGCTGGAATGTCACGGTGGAGCAGTTGCTCGACGACAGCGATCTGGCGGCGGGGCAGTTGCTGGACCCGTCCTGGCAGATCGATTTCGATGTGTATACCCACCTGCTCCGGCGCGCACTGGCGCTGACCGGGGAGCCGGGGCTGGGCTTTCACCTGGGTTTACAGATGAAGGTGACCTGCCACGGCCTGATCGGCTTTGCCGCCATGATCGCCAGCGATGTGCGCGGGGCGCTGGAGGTGGCACAGGAGTTTCTACCCTTGCAGTCCTCAGCGGTGGGGCTGCGCTTGGTGGTCGAAGGCGATATGGCGTCGCTCTATGTTGACCAGAAGTGGCCGGACCGGGCCTTGTGCGAGGCCGGCGCACTATTTGTGCTGTTGGGTTTTGCGCAGATGGGCGAGGCGGTGACGGGCCGCAAGCTGCATGGCATCGGCGACTTCACCTTCCCCCGGCCGGATTATTTTGACCGCTTTGAACATTTGCTGCCGGGCACCGTGCGTTTCAGCCAGCCCGAGACGCGCGCGGTGTTTCCCGCCGGGTACCTCGACCTGCCGCTGATCATGGCCGATCCGCTGACGGCCAGGCTGGCGCGCGAGCAATGCAAGCGCGAGCTGAATGCGCTGGCGGGACGTGCCGGCGTGGCCGGACTGGTGCGGGAGCTGATCTACGATGAGGCGCTGGGCTTTGGCACTATGGACGACGTGGCGGTCAGGCTGCATGTTTCGGTGCGCACCTTGCAGCGGCAGCTGGCGCAGGAAGGCAGCAGCTTCAGCGCCATTCTTGACGAGCAGCGGCGACACCATGCCATCCGGCTGGTCAGGCAGCATCAGGCCAGCCTGGAGAGCGTTGCGGAAAAGCTGGGCTATTCCGATGTCACGAATTTCAGCAGGGCCTTCAGGCGCTGGACCGGAAAAACGCCGGCGCGGTTTCAGGGCTGAGACCCTGGTTCAGGCGGCTTCTGCCTCTCGCCGCTTTTCCATCATCTTCCCGAAAAACAAGCCTGCTTCAAACAGCAGGCACATCAGCGTGCCTACCACGGCCATCGAAAACATGTCCGGCGGAGTGACAAACATGGCCACGCCAAAACAGATGACGATGACATAGCGGCGCTTGTCGGCGAGGTAGGCGCTGCTCATCAGGCCCGACCAGATCAGCAGGAAAACGGCGACCGGAATTTCAAAGGTAAAGCCAAAGACCACCGCCAGCTTGAGCACGAAATCCAGATAAAGATTGATGTCGGCCATCACTGCCACGCCCTGCGGCCCGCTATTGACGAAAAAGCCCAGCACCGGCGTCAGCGTCACGTAATAGACAAAGGCGACACCGGTATAAAACAGCAGCACGCTGGCCACGAGCAGGGGAATGGCCACCTTCTTTTCCCGTGTATAAAGCGCGGGGGCGATAAAGCCCCAGATTTGCATCAGCCAGTAGGGCACCACGATAAACAGGGCAGCAAAAAAGGTCAGCTTGAAAGGAGCAATAAAGGGCGCGGTGACATCGGTGGCGATGATATGGCTGCCAGCCGGCAAGACCTTGCTGAGTGGCGCGGCGACGAAGGTGTAAATGTCGTTGCGGAAAAAAACCAGTGCAAGAAACACAATGCTGAGTGCAATCAGCATGCGCACCAGCCGTGCCCGCAGCTCGATCAGGTGGGCGATCAGCGGCATTTCGTCTGCCGGAGTCTGGTCTGGATTCATGAGCGGCGTTACGTGTCCTGATGAGTGCTGACCGGCGCATGGCCGGCCTGCACAAAGGCTTTGAAGGCTTCTTCGCCGGGCTTTTCCGGCTCGGGGGCGGCAGGCACGGTTTCGGCGGCAGGGGAGGGCAGGGCCGTCATCAGGCCGGTGGGGGCTGCCGGGGTCGTGGCAGGCTTGCCCATATCAAGAACGCTGTCATTGACCTCGCCGGAGGTTTTCTTCAGTTCCAGCGCCAGATCAGATTCGCGTATACGCTGCATTTCTTTTTCAATGCGCTCGCGCATTTCCTGCGTGGCGACTTCCTTCTCGATTTCGGCCTGAATGGAAATCACGCTGCGGCGTATGCGCCCCACCCAGGCGCCGGCCATGCGCGCAGCATGGGGCAGCTTTTCCGGGCCGAGCACGACCAGTGCGATCACCGCGAACAGCGTCAGTTCACCAAAGCTGAAATCAAACATGACAATCCGTCAGTGGGTCAGTGCCCGCGTGCGCACAGCGCACCCTACACGAACAGTAGTGGCTCAGACCTTGTCCTGCTTGTGCTGGTCGATCGTGGTGGGAGTGCCTTGCTGCTGGCTCAACTGCTGCGGCGCCTGCGGCTGCTGTTCGCCTTCGCGCATGGCGTCCTTGAAACCCTTGACGGCGCCGCCAAGGTCGCGGCCCACGTTGCGCAGCTTCGATGTGCCAAATACCGCCAGCACGATGAAGAGGATGAGCAACAGGTGCATGGGGGAAAGACCGGAAATCATATTAACCTCTACTATTGGGTGACCTCTGCAAGTGACAGAGGCTTGCCAGCACAAGGATCTGCTGGCCGCAAACCGCTTGCGTCAGCAACCGGTTGGGCGTGAGTGATTTACCGACATGTGCCGGAAATCACGGGTTCTGTAAAAGTCAGGATGACTTTTACAGAACATCAGGAGTCTCGTGAGGCCTTTTCCGTGTGGCCGGAAACATTGAAGCGCCGCGCCAGTTCGTCCAGTACCTGCTGCGGGTGCAGGTCCAGGTGGGCCAGCATGACCAGTGTGTGGAACCACAGGTCAGCGGTTTCGTAAATCAGCTCGCTCTTGTCGCCGCTGATGGCGGCGTCCTTGGCGGCGAGCAGGGTTTCGGTGCACTCCTCGCCGACCTTTTCCAGAATCTTGTTCAGGCCCTTGTGGTAAAGGCTGGCCACGTAAGACGACTCGGGCGTGGCGCCCTTGCGCGCTTCCAGTATGCGCGCCAGTTCCTGCAATACATCATCACTCATGGTAAATCTCGTGCGGGTCTTTCAGCACCGCATCCACGGTGGTCCACTGGTCGCCATCGAGGCGGCGGTAAAAACAGCTTTCGCGCCCGGTATGGCAGGCAATGCCACCCAACTGCTCCACTTGCAGGTTGATGACATCGCCATCGCAGTCCAGGCGGATTTCCTTCACCAACTGCACATGGCCGGACTCCTCGCCCTTGTGCCAGAGCCGGCCGCGCGAACGTGACCAGTATACGCCCCGGCGCTCCTGAGCGGTCAGGCTCAGGGCTTCCCGGTTCATCCAGGCGACCATGAGCACGCGGCCGGTCCTGGCGTCCTGCGCGATGGCGGGAATCAGGCCCTGCTCATCAAATTTTATGTCATCAAGCCAGTTCATGCCGTCCTCTTGAGACTGGAAGCATACCGCATCGGGGTGGGAACACCTACACCAGCCGGGTTTGCAGCCCGGTTACCCCTTGATGGGGACGGCGCCAAGGCCTCTCAACTCGCCACCAGCCCAACTGTCACGGGGGCGAGCCGACGCCCCGGATAATGCAATATGTGCTGGCGGCGGTTTTGTAGGATGGGTGGAGCGCAGCGATACCCATGCTGCCGGTGTTCTGGTTCAGCGCTGATATGACGCTCCTGCGATGGGTATCGCTATGCTCCACCCATCCTACATTGTGGTTTTTTTGTAAGTATTTCACGCTAACCTACTTAGCCCGCCGCAAACCGCCACAGCAAGGCCAGCGCCGCCACCGTACCGGCAAGGCCCGCGAGAAAACCACTGGCGCTGACAGCGCCAAACACACCCAAACCAACGCCACACAGCGCCAGCAGGTCGCGGCGTCGGGCGCGGGTCAGCTCGGTCTTGAGGCTGTGCAGCTCGCGCAGCTGGCGCTCCTGCCACTGGCCGCTCTGGCGCAGTTGTGAAAGGGCGTCGAAGATCATCTGCGGCATCTCGGGCAGGCCGGTTATCCAGTGCGGGGCGTTCTCGCTCATCTTGCGCACCAGCGCAGCGGGGCCGATCTGGTCCTTGAGCCAGCTGGTAATCAGCGGGCGGGCCATGGTCCAGATATCCAGCTCGGGGTAGAGCCCGCGGCCCAGCCCCTCCACGTGTACCAGTGTTTTCAGCAACAGCACGAACTGCGTGGGCACTTCCAGCCGGTAGTGGCGGGCCATGTCGAGCAGGCCGAGTATGGTCTGGCCGATATTGACCTGATCGATGGAGCTGGCCAGCACCGGCTCGACCAGCCGCCGCACTTCCTCGGTCAGGGTGCTGAGGGAGGTGCCGGGCGGAATCCAGCCGGCCTGATGGGCCACGCTGATGATCTGGGCAAAATCACGCTGCACCAGGGCCATCACGAGGCGAGCCACCGCCATCTGGTCTTCCCTGGCGAGGTGGCCGACGATGGCGCAATCGAGTGCGATATAGCGCGGGTTCTGCGGGTCGTGGGTTTCCACGTAGATATTGCCGGGGTGCATGTCGGCGTGGAAGAAATTGTCGCGGAAGACCTGGGTAAAGAAGATGGTCAGGCCCTTTTCCGCCAGCTGCTGGCGGCTGATGCCGAGGCGCGCATAGGCCTCGAAATCGGTGATGGGCACACCATAAATACGCTCGGCCACCATCACGTTACGCGTGCACCAGGCGCTGTGCACCTCTGGCACATAGAGCATGTCGGAGCCAAGGAAGTTGGCGCGGAACTTTTTGGTGTTGGCAGCTTCCAGCGATAAATCCAGTTCGTTCAGCAGGGTGCGCTCGTAGTCGCTCACCACCTTCAGGGGGTGGAATGGCGCCAGCGCCGGCACACGGCTTTCGAGCAGGCTGGCGGCGTCCTTGAGCAGGGCCATGTCGGTGCGGATCAGGCTATCAAGACCGGGGCGAATGATCTTCACGATAACCTCGCGCCCGTCGGGCAGGGCCGCGGTGTGCACCTGCGCCACCGAGGCGGCGGCCAGCGGCTCGGTATCGAAGCGGCTGAATTTTTCGCTGAGGGGAGCAGCCAGCTCCCGCTCAACGATCTGCCGCGCCAATATGGTGTCGAACGGGGGTACATCGTCCTGCAACTTCACCAATTCGGCCAGTATCTCCGGCGGAAACAGGTCGCGGCGGGTGGACAGCATCTGCCCGAACTTGATGAAGATGGGCCCCAGTTCCTCGAAGGCCAGACGCAGGCGGTCGGGGCGGGCAGCGCGGTCGGCAGAGCTCCACCACAGGGGGTGCAGGCGAATGAGGCCGATCAGCAGGCCCAGCCTGGGTGGCAAAGGCTGTGGCAGCACTGTGTCGAGCCGATAGCGGGCAACAACCGTCCAGATGGCGAGCAGGCGGGGCAGGTGTTTGAGCATCAGTGTTTGGCCGCCAGGGTCTTGATGCGTTTTTCAAGGCGTGCAAGGCGGGCCTCAAGGCGCTCGCTGTCGGCGCGCAGGTCCTGGCCCTCGCTCAGGAATTCCTCCATTTCCCAGCGCACCGGCAGGATCTGTTTTTCTTCCTGCAGGTATTCACTGGTATTGAGGAAGAAGGTCTTGGCCGCTTTCTGCGCAAAGCCCAGCAGGCCACGCACCTGACGCCCGACCTGCGAGGCCGCCACATCGCCAAACAGGCGCGCCAGCGGCTCTTCCCAGTCCACGTCCAGCTGCCGCACGATGGCGTGCAGCTCCTGCACCAGCGCGGTATTGCCATTGATCTTGATAGCGCTGCCGATCAGGTCCGGGTCACGCTTGAGCGACTGCTTGATCAACTCAAAGCTGGAGGCCTCGATGGTGGCGTGCGGGTGCTGGTTCATTTCCGGCAGCAGGCGGATACGGCTCTTGCTGATCTGTATGCCAAAGCTCAGGCGCGGGGTCAGGGTTTCCACGTAAATGCACTTGCCGCTCAGCGCCTGCAGGCGCAGCCGGGTGGCCGGGTCAAAGCGCAAGGCTTGGTTAACCAGACCCTCAAGGGTTTTCAGTGCAAGTACAAAAGGTAAGGATGGCATCGCAGCGCGCTCAGAGTTTAAAACCCCGGTGCAGCGCAACCACGCCGCCCGTCATATTATGGTAGTCACAGCGCTCGAAGCCCACCGCCTGCATCATGCCCTTCAGGGTTTCCTGGTCGGGGTGCATGCGGATGGACTCGGCCAGGTAGCGATAGCTCTCGGCATCCTGCGCCACCAGCTGGCCCATGACGGGCAGCACGTTGAACGAGTAAATGTCATACAGCTTCGACAGCGGCTTGATCACCGGTTTGGAAAACTCCAGCACCAGCAGGCGTCCGCCCGGCTTCAGCACCCGGTACATGGAGGCCAGCGCCTTGTCCTTGTCGGTCACGTTGCGCAGGCCGAAGGCGATGGTGATGAGGTCAAAACTGTAGTCGGCAAAGGGCAGGCACTCGGCATTGGCCTGCACATACTCCACATTGCCGGCGATGCCCTGGTCGAGCAGCTTGTCGCGCCCCACCATGAGCATGGAATCATTGATGTCGGCCAGCACCACCCGGCCCTCGGCGCCCACCTCCCGCGAAAAGGCGCGGGTCAGGTCGCCAGTGCCGCCGGCAATGTCCAGCACCTGCTGGCCCCGGCGCACACCCGACAGCTCCACGGTAAAGCGCTTCCACAGGCGATGGATGCCGAAGGACATCAGGTCGTTCATGATGTCGTAGCTGGCCGCTACCGAGTGGAAGACCTCGGCCACTTTCTGCGCCTTCTCGGTCTTGGCCACGGTTTTGTAGCCGAAATGGGTCGTTTCTTGATCCTTGTCGGACATGGAGCACTCAGCCTGAACCAAAGGGGGGCCACCAGCGGCAGCCGGGGCATTTTCCGTGGAATCGAAGGGTCTGGCTAGCGAAATTCGTGGGGAAGTGGGGTGGGGCTGGGGGGAGGGCGGGTTTTGGTCGGGGGGAGACCGGGGCAACGGGGGTTTGCAAGTCTTCCATGAGGACTGCGAGCGATAGCTACCCCCTCCCTCCGGGAGAGGGGGTAGCTCCCTTTTTGCCGAAAGGCTCAAGAGCAGACTACCGTGCTCAAACGTCCAGCGGATTCTCCACCCCATGGTGGATATTGTCGAAAATCTGCCTTTCCTTGCCGCTGAAGGTTTCCAGGAAGACTTCGGCGGAGCCCATGGGCCGCATTACTGCAAAGCCGCGACCGAGGAAGTCATAGAACCCACCCAGGCCAGCCAGATGCGCCGGGCGGTGGGCCAGCTTGAAGGTGGCGAAGATCACCCGCGAGCGTACGTACTTGTCGAGGCCACGGCCCAGCTCCACCAGCAGGTCCATCTGATGGTGGCGCAGCTGGAAGTGGTCAAGGCGGCGGTGCGCGGCGATGACGTCTTCCGGCGTGGGGTCTTCGACGCCCATCACCTCGTACACCATGTGGGTCAGGGCTTCGTCGAGCTCGCCAGTGAGGGCGTTCAGGTCCAGCGCCACGGCGGAGGTGCGCATGACCGACTCGGGCAGCAGGCGGGTGGCGATGGGGATGGCGCGCTCAAGCTCGCGGGAGAGCTCGGCCAGATCCATGCCGCCGTAGAGGTCGTTCAGGAAGAACTTGGTGATGGCTTCGTAGCGCGGGTCAACCAGCAGGGCGGCGTGGGTATTGGTCAGCCGGCCGACCTGCATCTGCTGGATGTGCAGGAATTTCTCCTGGAACACGGGGTCGCTGTGGCTGCGCCAGGCGCGGTAGCGGCCCAGATGGTAGCGCAGCAGGTCTGCCGTGGACTTGATGTCGTCACGGGTGATGGCCTGGCCTTCAGGGGTAAGCACGGTGCTCGGGGGGGTGTATATGGAGCTGACGGCTTCCATCAAGACTCTCCGCGACAGTCAACAAGGTAGAGGAAAGGGTTATGCGAGAAACATGCCGACCCTGGCTGTGCTGCCCTTGATGGGGCGAATTGTAGCAGCGCCGCTGTGTCAGGTCAGTGTCAAGCTGTGCCAAAATGTGAATTCCTGCGTGACCGGAGCGGCGCGCCGACGGGCAGAATGTGACAGAGACTGCCCTGTAATCCGCTCTGACCTGACAGGGATGGGTTATTCCCGCCGGCACTAAGCCTTGCGGGCCAAGCCACGCGCAGCAAGCTCGGCGAGGTAAGCCGCCCACAGGGCGTCCCGGTCCTTGCACAGCGCTTCCAGATAGGCCCAGCTGTAGATGCCGGTGGCATGGCCGTCGGAAAAGCGGATTTTCACCCCGTAGTTGCCGGTGGGCTCAATGCCGGTAATGCCTACGTTTTCCTTGCCCACCTGGAGCACGGCCTGCCCCTCGCCATGGCCGCGCACCTCGGCCGAAGGGGACTGCACGCGCAGGAACTCGGCGCTCAGCACATGGCGGCTGCCATTGGCATAGTGCAGGGTCAGTTCGCGTTGTTCACGGTTATAGCGCAGGTCGGTTGGTATCATGCAGGACTCTTGTCGGAAAAGCGTAGGGAGGATTGCAAGGCGGCAAAAGGGCTCTCATTATGACACAGAGCGCGCTGCCGGTGCGCCGGTGGCTGCCTGGCAAGGGTCTGATGTGTGTCAAGGAAACGCGGGCCTTGATGCCCTACACTGAAGACAAATACGCACCCCAAGGAGATTGCCCATGCATAACAACAAGTTGCTTTCGCACGTACTGGCTGTCGAGTTCCCGGAACTGGCGCCACGTATTCATGACCTGAAATCGAGCGATCACCACTTCGCCCATCTCCTCACCACCCATGACGATATCGACAAGCAGATCACCCTGGCGGAAAAGGGCGCTGCCAACCTGGACGACATCGCCCTGGAAAAGCTCAAGAAGGAAAGGCTGCACCTGAAGGATGAGCTTTTTCGCATGGCTTCGACGGCACACTGAGGCAGCAGAGCTGGCGCGCAGAGGGCGCGCCGGTGCACAAAGCGCTGCTCCCGGTAGAGCTGCGGCTCAACCGGGTAGCGACGATCTGTCCTTGCTGCCCATGTTCACGCCCCTTGCCTCCACGCCAAGGCTGGTCAACAGGGCGATCAGCAGCGCGACAACACCCGCCACCAGGCCCAGAGCGAGGCCATAGTCGCCCCCCAGCACATGGGTAGCCAGGTAGATCTGCACCGTGGCATTCACCGATGCCAACAGGTTGCCCAACTGATAGACAAAGCCTGGAAAGGTGGCGCGCGCCTCCGGTGGTGACAGCTCGTTCAGGTGTGCCGGTACTACCCCCCAAGCCCCCTGCACCATGAACTGCATGAGAAACGCCCCCGCCGCCAGCCAGAAGGGCGAGCCCGCCAGTACCCACAGTGGCAGCACTGGCAGCGCCAGCAGTGAGGCCAGCACAATGGCCCGGCGCCGGCCAATACGCTCCGACAGCGAGCCGAAAAAGATGCCACCCAGCATGGCGCCAATGTTGTAGACCACCGCGATCACGCTCACGGCATGGGGCGGCAGGTGATGCTGCTCGCGCAAAAAGGTGGGGTACACATCCTGCGTGCCGTGGCTGAAAAAGTTGAAGGCCGTCATCAGCAGCACCGTGTACAGCGCCAGCTTCCAGTGCTTGCGCACCACGGCGATGGTGCTGCCCTCCTGCGCCGGTCGCCGCGACCAGGCCGGCGACTCCGGCACGTGGCGGCGCACATAAAACACCAGCAGGGCCGGCAACACCCCCGCCATGAACATGCCGCGCCAGCCGATATAGGGAAACAGTACGCCATAGACGATGGCCGCCAGCAGGTAGCCACAGGGATAGCCCGCCTGCAAAATGCCCGACACAAAGCCGCGCGCATGCACCGGTACCGATTCCATGGTCAGCGACGAGCCTACGCCCCATTCCCCGCCCATGGCAATGCCATAGAGCGCACGCAAGACGAGCAGGGCGGTCAGGTTGGGCGCAAAGCCCGACAGGAACTCCAGCACGGAATAAATGACGATATTGACCATCATGGTCGGCCGCCGCCCATAGTGGTCGGCAGCACGCCCGAACACATAGGCCCCCAGCGGGCGCATGGCCAGGGTCAGCACTACCGCCGTGCTCATTTTGGTCATGCTCACGCCAAAGTCGGTGGCCACATCCTTGAGCACGAAGATCAGCAGGAAGAAATCAAAGGCATCCAGCGTCCAGCCCAGAAAACTGGCCAGCACCACGCTTTTTTGTTCGTGTGTCCAGCCGCGCAGGGCTTCGGGGATGGGCATGGGGACTCCTTGCCTGATTATTATGATGGGGCTTGGATTACCTTGGCAGACCACGTAGGGCGGAACCCCGAAGGGTTTCCGCCGCATGTTGGACTCAATACGTCAGTGACAGCTATTCATGGCCCCGGCGCAGACGTGATAAATAAATAGTGCGCCGGGAATATGCCCCGCTCATGCGGCGGAAACCCTTCGGGGTTCCGCCCTACATTTCTGACATATGTGGGTCGCCTACAAGGCTGTCCATCTGGTGGATACTTTTCCATTGTTCTGCTGAAGGACTCAGAACAAACAAGGGGCGTCCGTTGACGTCAATTTGCCGGAATTCGCCAGCTTTCAGGGGGCTCAATTTGACAATATAGGTAAAGTTATTACGGGACTCAGCATTGGGGTTCATCGCCCGCCCAAACGGAATCATGGCGCAGCCAATCCCTGCAAGCATCATCAGCAAGGTAGTCCACAGCAGCAGGCGTTTGCGCATTCGGGGCACTCCCTGTTACCCACAATATGCGTCGTCAGGGGCAATGCTGCAAGCCTGTCATTTATGTCAGTGTTGACTCATCCACTGTCTGTTTCCTGCCACCCAGCCGCAAACTCCAGTGAAACAGCACCGGCATCACCACCAGCACCAGCGGCAGTTGCACCAGCAGGCCGGCGATGATGGCCACCGCCAGCGGCTGCTGCATGGCGGAGCCCTGGCCGAGGGCGAAGGCCAGCGGCAGCAGGGTGAGGATGGCGGCGAGCGTGGTCATGGCGATGGGCCGCATACGGTTGATGCCGGCGTCCACCAGCGCGGCGTCGTGGCCCAGCTTCGGCACGCAGTCCTCGTATTCGGAAAAATAGAAAATGGCGACCTCGGTGACGATGCCGACGATCATGGTCATGCCCATCATGGCGGAAATATTCAGCTCGATGCTGGTCAGCCACAGCCCGACAAAAACGGCGCCCAGTGCCAGCAGGGGCATGGCGAGAATAACGAGAGCCACACGCGCCCGCTCGTAGATAAACATGAGCAGCAGAAACACCAGCGCCACGGCGGCGGCGAGCACGGCCAGCAGGCCGTGGAAGGCAATCTGCTGCTGCTCGTAAAGACCGCCCAGCTCGTAACGTATGCCCGTCGGCAACTGGCCCTGCATGGTCTGTTTGACATCGCCCATGACCGAGCCGAGATCGCGCCCACTGATGCGAGCCGTCACGGCGACCATGCGCTGGAGGTTTTCACGGTCGATTTGCGGCTGGCCGGACACCGGTACGATACTAGCCACCCGGCTCAGCGGCAGCAGGTGGCCATCGCCAGCATGTATTGGCAGTTGCGCCAGCGTGGCCACCGTGCCCTGTGCGGCTTTATCGAGAGTGACGCGCACGTCGATGATCCTGGGGCTTTTGGCAATATGCGTGGCGCTGGTGCCAGCCATCGCGGCAGTAACTTGTCTTAGCACACTGTCGGCGTCCACACCTTCGAAAGCGGCGCGTACCGGATCGACATGGATTTCCAGCGCGTCGCCCGCCGGCACGATACCGTTGCGCACATCGACCACGCCGGGAATATGGCCGATGCGTTCGGCGGTGGCGCTGGCGGTTTTTTCAAGCTGCGCGGGGTCGTCGCCAAAGAACTTGATTTCCACGGGTTCGGGTACCGAGGTCAGGTCGCCGATCAGGTCTTCCATCAGCTGCGCCATTTCAATATCGAGGCCAGGCACAGTGCTCAGCACCCGCTGGCGTATATCGTTCATGACCGCATCGATGGGTTGGCGCTTGCCCGTTTTCAGGCGCACGAAAATATCGCCCTCGTTGGCCTCGGTAACGCCGCCACCCAGTTGTGCCCCGGTGCGCCGGGAATAGGTGGCGACGTTGGGATTGGCGCGGATGATGGCCTCCACCTGCCGCAGCAGGCGGTCGGTTTCGGTCAGCGAGGTACCGGGCGCGCTGCGGTAGTCGAGGATAAAGCCACCCTCGTCCATGCTCGGCATAAAGCCGGTGCCCACGGCGTGGTAGCTGAGCGCCCCGGCCAGCAGCAGGGGCAGCACGCCCGCCAGAATCCACAGGGGCTGGCGCAGTACGCGCTGCATCAGGCGGCGGTAGCGGGTGTGAAACCAGTCCGTCAGGCGGCCGTCGTTCTGGTTCTGGATGTCGCGCACGCCAAGCAGGCGGTCGGCCAGCAGAGGCACGGCCAGCCAGGTAATCAGAAAGGAAATGAACAGGCCGGCGGCCATGGTCAGGGCCAGCGCCTTGAAGAAAGCGCCGGTCACGCCGTCAAGAAAGGCCAGCGGCAAAAAAATGATAAGGGTGGCGGCGCTGGAGCCAGCCAGCGGCCGCAAGAATTCGGCAGCGGCGGCCAGCACACGCTCATGATGCGCAGTGGTGGAGTCTTCGTCGTGCAGGCGGCGCATGATGTGCTCCACCATGACGATGGCGTCGTCGATAATCAGCCCGACCGCCGCCGCCATGCCGCCCAGGGTCATGATATTGAAGCTCATGTGCAGCTGGCGCAGCAGCAGGACGGTGGTCGCCAGCACCGCCGGCACCACCAGCAGGGCGATCAGCGTGACCTTGATATTACGCAGGAACAGCAGCAGCACGCCCCCTGCCAGCAGGGCGCCTATCAGGATGGCGTCGCGCACACTGCTGGCGGCGGCCACCACCAGCCGGCTCTGATCGTACCAGTTGGCGATATGCACATCGGGCGGCAGGGTCTTTTGCAACTCGGCCAGCCGCTCCGTCACGGCGGCGGCAATGGCGACACTATTGCTGCCCGGCTGCTGGTTGACCTCCACCAGCACCGCGTCCTGCCCGTCGGCATTGATGCGCTGCCATTGCGGTGCGGCCATCGCGCGCACCGTCGCGACGTCGCGCAGGCGCAGGAGGCCATCGGGATAGCTGCGCAGCACCACATTGCCGACATCCTCGGGGCTTTGCAGGCGGTTGCTGCCGATGAGCAGGTAGAGCTTGCCCTGATCCTGCACATGGCCGGCGGCAGTGATAACGTTCGCGGCGGCCAGCGCCTGGCTGATGTCGTCCAGACTCAAGTCCACGGCTTGCAGGCGCGCCGGGTCAACTTCCACCCGGTATTCCTCCTCGGCGCCCCCCTGTACATGCACCTTGGCCACGCCCTCGATACCGGAGAGCAGGGGCAGCAGCTGGTATTGGGCGATATCGCGCAGGGCGACCTGCGAGCGTGTGGCCGAAGTCAGGCTATAGGCCAGCACCGGGAATACCGTGGGGTCCATGCGCCGGGTTTCGAGGTCGGTGCCGGCGGGCAGGCTGGGCAGGATTTGCGCCACGGCGGCATTCACCTGCAAGGTGGTTGCCGCCATGTCGCTGCCCCAGTCGAAATTCACCGAAATATCAGCGCTGCCCCGGCTGCTGGTGGAGCGTATGGAGCGCACGCCGGGCACGCGGCGGATGGCCTGCTCGACCGGCGCCGTCACCTCCAGCGCCATCTGCTCCGCCGGGCGGTCGCCAGCATCCAGACTTACCTGCACACGCGGGAAATCGACGTTGGGAAACAGCGTTACCGGCAGGTGGAAGGCGGCCAGCAGGCCACCCAGCGCCAACAGCAGCAGGAGGGCAAGAATGGAGCGGCGGTGTTGCTGGCACCAGGCCATGCCCGTCATGGGGTAGCTTCCCGCACGGCCATGCCTTCGCTCAGGCTGTACTGGCCCTCCACCACGACCTTGCTGCCGGCGGGCAGGGCGGTGTTGAGCGGCAGCCAGCCGCCGTCTTCTGCCCCGGTGCTGATACCGACGCGGTGCGCCTTGCCGCTGGCAACGGTGTAAAGGGCCTGACCCTGATCGTCATTGAGCAGGGCGGCGCGCGGCACGGCAGGCTGCTGGCGGCTGCCCAACTGGATGCTGCCTTGCAGGCGGCTACCCGGCAGCGGGCCGCCCGGCGGCAGTTGCACGGTGACATCCAGCAGGTGACTCTGGGCGTTCAGCTGCCCGGCCACCCGCAGCACATGGCCCTGCCAGTGCTGGCCAGGGTTGAATACATCGCTCAGAGCGACGGTCTGGCCCGGTCGCACGGCGGCGGCCTGGGCGGATTCGATACCGAGCAGTACCTGACTTTTGCCGCCGGTAGCCAGTTGCAGCAGGAGGGCATTGGCGGCAACGCGGTCGCCGGCGGCCACGGCAACTGTGGTCACCAAGCCGGACGAAGGCGCGTTCAGGGTTTGGCGCGGCTGGTTGGCGCCCTGGGCTTGCAGGCTCTGGCGGGCCGCTTCGGCGTCATGCAGGGTATGCTCGGCACCGTCCACCTGACTCTGGTTGGCGAGGTGCTCTTGCAGCAGCCCGCGTTGGCGTTTCAGCTCGCGCTCGGCATAGCTCACCGCCGATTGGGCCTGTACCCAGGCCTGCGTGGTGGCCGGATCGGCCACAAAATCCAGCAGGGCTTCACCAGCCTGCACGGTCTGGCCGGGACTGACGCGCAGCTCTTGTACCTGGCCGGCAAAGGATCGGCTCAAACTAAGCAGGGAGCCAGGCTGGCCAGTGACGACGCCATAGCCCTCGGCATGGCTGACAAAGGTATGCAGGCTGACGGTGACTGTACGTACCGTGGCGGTGGCCGGCGGGGCAGGCGCGGCGTTATCGTCGTCATCCGCATGGGCGAGGGTAGCGAGCAGGGGTAGCAGGAGGGCGGCGTGGCGCAGTTTCATGGGGCGGGGCTCTCGGGATTGGCGTCGGCGGGCAGCGGACCCAACTCGGCCTCCAGGCTGACGTCGGCCTCGGCCAGCGCATCGCGCAGGCTGGCGGCCTGCTGGTGCAGGGCGATGCGGGCGGTGGCGAGGTTGCCGTAGCTGAGGGCGTCCAGCGCACCAGCGGTATAGGCTTTCCGGGCGGCGGCGGCTTGTGTATCAAGTTCGGTCAAGCGCGTGTCCAGACCCGCCAGCCTTTGCCGGTCTTGCGCCTGTTGCGCCTGCAACTGGCTGATCTCGCGGTAAGCGTCATTGAGGCGGTTCTGGTATTCGTCATACAGGCGCTGGCGGGTGGCCTTTTCAATGGCGATGCCGCCCCGGTTGCGGTTGAACAGGGGCAGGGTAAAGCCGACGGCAGGGCCGATGGAGTTGATGCCGGTATTGTCGCGCCCCAGCGTCAGCCCGATGTTGAGGCTGGGAAACTGCGCCAGTATGGCCTGCCGCAGCTGGGCTTCCTCGGCCGCATAGCCGGCGCGCAGGGCGATCAGGTCGGGACGGCGCTCGGGCAGTTGGGCGACAGCCTCTTGCACGCTCGCTGTATCGGGTTCGGCTGGCGTAGAGGCCACCAACTGCAGTTGCGTATCCGCCGGCATCCCCAGCAGGGCATTAAGGTCGAAGCGCGTCTGCCGGGCCTGCGTCGCCGCGTCCTGATATTGCTGCTCGGCGTCCTGCGCGGCGCTCAGCACCGGCTGCGCCACATCCAGACCCAGGCTGCCCGACTTGAGCGCGCCCTGCATGGCTTTGGCCTGTGCTTGCAGCAGGTCACGGTTTTGCGCCAGCCACTGCTCCTGCTCTTCGGTCAGTTGCACTTCCAGAAAGAGCAGGCGAGCCTTGGCGATGGTCTGCCATTCCTGCCAGAGCAGGTCCAGCTCGACCTGACGGCGCTTTGCCGTAGCCCCGGTGACGATGGCATCATGCTGTATCAGGCTGCTGAGCTCCTCGCTCAAGCCAAGACTAAAGGCCGTGCTGGTGCCCGCCGGAGCATTGACCGGCTGGTCCAGCGATAGCGCCACCTGTGGGTCGGGCAGCAGGCCGGCGGCAAAGGCCTGGGCCCTGCTGATGCCGGCGTCATCACGGGCGAGGATCAGGTCGGGGTTGTGGCAGACGGCGAGCATGGCGATTTCGGTCATGTCGAGGCCGTCGGTGGGGTTGAAGCGGTGCTCTGTCAGTGCCGTGAAATGCAAGCTGGCTGCATCAACACTGAGGGTAGCGGTTGAGGTCGCCACCGGCAGGGGCTTGGCGGAATAGCTGGCGCAGCCGCTGAGCAGCAGTAGCAGCAAGAAGGGCGGGGCAGGTCGCGACAGCATGGCAGCAGGCCGGTTTTTGAGGGTGACAGCATAGCGCCGCAATCTTAAACCTCAATTACACCGCAGCACCGGGAGCGGGGAAAACCACTGACACCCATAGCCCCTGACCGTCGCTGCGGTTGCCAAGGCGGATATCGGCGCCATGCTGGCCGGCAATCTGGCGGGCAATGGCCAGCCCAAGACCACTGCCGTGGGGGTCGCTGCGGTCTGCCCGGTAAAAACGTTCAAACACGCGGCCGAGCTCGGCTTCGGGAATGCCGGGGCCGTTGTCGCGGATATCAATGATCACTTCGCCGCCGGCCTGCTGGCGACTACTCAGGTCAACGCGGCCTCCCGCAGGAATATAGCGCAGCGCATTGTCGATAAAGACCTCGAACAGGGCCTGCAGGCCCGCCGCCGAGCCGTGCACGCTGAGCACCCTATTGTGTTCCATGCCCAGGTCGATACCCCGTGCATCGGCCAGCGGCAGCAGGGTGGAAATGCTGTTTTGCAGCACCTCGTGCAGGGCCACCGGGCCATGCACGGGCAACTCCATGGCGCGGCTGTCCTCGCGCGCCAGCGCCAGCAGTTGCTGGACGAGATGGGTGATGCGGCCCATGCCGGCGTCCAGCTGTGCCAGCGCGGGGCCCTGGGCGGGGCTGGCATGGGCCTTGAGGTTGTCCACTTGCAGGCGCAGGGCCATCAGCGGGGTGCGCAGCTCGTGGGCGGCGTCGGCAATAAACTGCTTTTGCTGCCGCAGCGCCTCCGCGAGGCGGGCCAGCAGGTCGTTGATGCTGTCCACCAGCGGCCGGATTTCCTGCGGCACCTTGTCAACCGGCAGGGGCGCCATGCTGCCGATATGGCGTTGCGAGGCCGCCGCCGTGATGGCGTCCAGCCCGCGCATGGCACGGCCGATGGCAAACCAGATCATCACGGCCACGAGCGGAATGGCTGTCAGCAGCGGCAGCATGGCGCGGGCGGCGGCCTCGAAGGCCATTTCCTCGCGCACCTCGTAGTGCTGGGCGACCTGTACCGTGTGATCAGGCGCCACCAGCGTGTACATGTGGTAGTCGCTGTCGCCAGCGCTGTAGTCGAGGAAGCCGGCGGCTCCCGGCGGCGGCATATAGGCCTCCGGATTGGAGCGGTGCAGGAGCTGGCCGCCGGGGGTCCAGACCTGGATCAGGAAGTCGTCTTCCGGGTCGAAGTCGCCATGAGGCAGGGGGCTGTCAGTCCAGACCGTGGCAGGCTTGCCCAGCTCATGTGCTACCTGAACCAACTGCTGGTCGAGGAACGTGTCGGCCTCCTGCCGCGCCAGCAGGAAGCTGGCCAGTGTGGTGGTGAGGCCGACACCGAGCAGTAACAGCACCGTCCACCATTGCAACTGCCGACGTAGCGAACGACTCACGCCGGCCTCCGCGCCACCATCCAGCCGGTGCCGCGCACATTGCGGATGATGCCGTTGCCGTAGCGGCGGCGGATGCTGTGCAGGAGCACGTCCACCACATTGCTTTCCGGCTCCTCGCCCCAGGCGTAGATGCGTTCCTCGATCTGGGCGCGGGAATAGATAACGCCAGGCCGCTCCATGAGCAGGGCCAGCAGTACGAATTCACGCCGGGGCAACACGTGGCTGACGCCCTGGAAGCTGACCTCGTGGGTGGCGAGGTCGAGTACGATCTCGCCATTGGTGATCTGGTTGGTGGCGCCGCCGCCACGCCGGCGCAGGAGGGCGCGCATGCGGGCCAGCAACTCGGCCATCTCGACCGGTTTGACCAGATAGTCGTCGGCGCCGGCATCAAGGCCTGCCACCCGGTCTTCCACCGCATCGCGGGCGGTCAGGATCAGCACCGGCAGGTCTTCGCCCAGCGCCCGCAGCTGGCGCAGCAGCTCCAGCCCGCTCTTGCCGGGCAGGCCCAGGTCCAGCAGCATGATGGCAATGCCGCCGATACGGGCCGCCGCCAGACCCTGATTGCCGTCGCGCACCCAGTCCACGGTATAGGACTGGCCCTGCAGCGCCGTCAGCAGGGCCTGCCCCACCATGGGGTCGTCTTCGACGAGGAGTACGTGCATAGGGTGCTCGGTGTGGGGCAAAGGCGTGAATATACGGGAAGTGGGGGGCGGCAAAACAGCCCTGGCGCCTCCGTTCGACGCTCTGACGGGTTTATATAGTATAATTTCATTGTCCATGAAGGGGTATGGAAGCGTTTTGCGTTCCTGCAAAGCTTTTCAGCCTGCCCGATGGACACCATGGTGGCACGTGGTGGTCTGTGTCGGGCATACTGCTGCCGCGTGGCTTAAGGGGCGCTATGCATGACTGATATCAATGCCCCGGGCACAGCAATGCGTTTCCTGCAGTGGTGGAGTCAAACATGAAAGCAATAGTGGCGCTGGTTTTCGGCTCAATGCTGCTGGTGGATGCCGGCAGTGTGCTGGCGGACCAGCAATGCCTGGGTGGCTCGTCCAGTACTGGCACCTGTGTTGAAGGATCCAACCGCATCTACGGTGACAGCAACCAGTCGCTCGGAAATGAGATGATGAAAAGTGACAGTGCTGCCAGCAATGTCAGCGGGCAGTCGGCAAGCGGTCTGATCCAGAACGGCCTGCTCCAGAACGGACAGGGTGGGCAGGGCCTGGGCGGCTCCTCAGGCTCTGGTGGTCTTGGCAGCTCCCTGGGCAAGCGCAGCGATCCTTTGCAGCAAAACAGGTTTACCAGTGGCAACGGGCCTGGCTCCGCGCAGAGTAACCGCTTTGCCAGTCCGGGCCAGAAGAATCAACGCAGTAGTAATGGTGAGGCGCAGTCCAGCTCGAAAAACGCCATGGGAGAGAGCGTGGATTTCTTTGGCGATGACGCCGAGCGCGATATCCATGGCAGTCTCGTCACCTGTCTCAAGGACTCTTTCGGGCATCACGTCTGCATGTGATTTTCAGGCTGCCGCTTCAGTGGCGCGGCCCGTCAGCGGTACGCAAGGCCAGTTCGTCTTCCGGAACCGGTGCTGGCCGGGTCTGGCGATCATGCTGACGGCGGCTGTCTTCGCGTAACAGCTCACCGGCCAGCCGTTCAAACCCGGTCTGGAAGGCCGCCAGCGTCCACTGTCCGAAGATGGTGTGGCCGCCCTCGTAAGCCTGCACCTGATATTCTTCCTGCGTGGTCACATAGCCCATGTATTCATTGCAGTAGGTGCAGATCAGCACCTGCTCCACGCCCTGCCCGAGCAATACGGCTTCCACCGCCTGCACCACGCGCCGCCCGGCCGTGGTAGTGAATTCGCCGGGGCAGCACACCAGCGCAAGCGTGCCGATGCGCACGATCTGCAAGGGCAGTACGGTCGGCACCATTTCGCTCTTGTCGAGGGCGCCCAGATTGGCCAGACGTTTCATCTCGGCGATGATCGGGTCCACCAGATCCGGCAGCCTGAGCCCCTTCATGGCCTGACCCAGTACGCGCTTGCGCCCTGTTTCCATGACGATGGCCTTGGGGCCCTGCGCCGCATAGAGGCGGCGCAGGTAGGCCTGCTCCTCGGGCGGAAACCCATCCATATGGTCCATCCGGTACTTCTTCACCGCCCAGGCCAGACGGCTGACAACGGCGGCCAGCGGCTTGCTGATACCCAGTCCATCCACCGGCGTGCCGGCAATGAAGGCAACGCCATGGCAGGGCTCGCTGGTCCAGGCTTCGGCTTCGCCATTGGCAAATTTGGGATCAGCTTTCTGCGCGTTGAAGTCGAGGTAGGTCAACACCGCATCAATGTGGCCAGACAGCGCTGTTTCCTGCCCGTCAGCCGCAAGGCTCAGCGCACGCTCGCTCTGGCGGCGGCCATTCTGCTCGGCATAGGCATATTCCGCCTCGCCCACCAGCTTGCGCCGGCGCTTCAGGTCGCCCGGCCCGTGGTAATAGGGTGACACATCGCCGGCGGTGGCCTGGGCAAAAATGGCGACGGGCTGGCGGATGCCATCGGCTTCCAGCTGCTGTTCGACCTGCCGGGCGGCATAACCCTTGTTGTCACCGTCGTAGCTGTGCAGGCCGCTCCCCAGGCAGGTGGCGTGCACGCCAAACAGGGAGAGCATGGCCTGCAACTCGCCATCGCGGCGGAAATTCAGCACATCCATGCGCCGGTTGAGCGCGCACTGGGTTTGCGAGATGGGGTAGTGCGGCACATCGGGATTGCGGTTCCAGGCTTTCAGGGAGCGGTTCCAGGCCACCGGCACCTGCTCGGCAAAGCTACCCTGCGCCAGCCCCAGCATGGTTGCTGCCCGGCTGCGCCAGGCCTGCAGGATGGCACTCACCGCTGCCGTAATCACCGCCTCCAGATGGGCCGGCACAAAGCCCGGCGTCACCAGATTGTACATGGCCTCGTGGGCACAGCCGCCCGGCCCCGAGTGGGTGTGGGTGCAGGTCAGCACCAGTGCGGCCTCGTCAAAACTGGCGCCCAGTTCGGCTTCCAGACGTGCCACGACGCCCTTGCGCATGGACCAGGTGACATAGCCAAGGTCAAGACAGCAAAAGACCAGCGACTTGCTGGCGTCGTCGCCCAGCACCAGCGCCCGCGCATGCAGCGGCGAGCGCTGGGCGGTGGCCCGGTGGTGGGGCATGCCAAAGCCGTGCATGGCATAGCCCGGATGCGTGACGATGATTTCCTGCTTGCCCCAGCCGGCTTGATACATGGCGCTTCCCTGGCAATGATTTCAACGCTGGCTAGAGTACAAGGAATGAGCTTGGCAGGGGAGGGCAGAATGTGTTTTCAGTCGGGAGACATGACCGTCTGGTGCCGGCCCCGGCGCTTGGCTTCGTACATGGCGTTGTCGCCTTTGTTGACGATGGCCTGTGCGGTCTGGGCCGCGTCCGGGATACAGCTCGTCACGCCGATGCTGATGGTGACATGGGCGGCAGTAGGCGAAGCGCGATGGGGAATTTGCAGGGCATCAATGCTGGCCAGCAGCTGGGTGGCGATTTCCCAGGCGCCCTCGGCATCGGTGCCCGGCAGCAGGACGGTGAATTCCTCCCCGCCATAGCGGGCGGCCAGATCGCCGGGCCGCCGCATGAAGCTGCTGAGGATGGCGCCGACCTGACGCAGGCAGTCATCGCCCGCCGGGTGGCCGTGCAGGTCGTTGAACTGCTTGAAGTGGTCTACATCCAGGAACAGGAGCGCCAGTGGTCTCTGCTCGCGGCGGGCGCGTTCCCACTCCTGCGCCAGCACCTCGTCGAAGTGGCGGCGGTTGGCCACGCCGGACACGGTGTCTTCACGCGCCAGCAGCGCCAGGCCGGCATTCAGCTGCTGGATCTCCTCATTCTGGCTGGCCAGCAGCAAGGCTTGCAGGAACACTTGCCGATTGCGGTTTTCCTGCATCCAGGCCAGCCCGAGAAAAACCGTGGTGCCAGCGGCGTAGTAGGCCATGAACAGGCCGGCAAAATAGGTGTTGCTGGCCCAGGGCAGCAGGGCAAAGCCGCAGGCACCGAGCAGGCAGGCCAGTGCTGACACGACTATCGGCTTGGGCATGGCCAGGGTACAGATGGCCATGATCAGCAGGGTCAGGATGACGTCATTGCGCGCCAGCAGGGGACTCTGGAAAAACAGGCCCAGTGCCACCTTGGTCAGCAGTACCAGCCCGACCGGGATGGCTTGCCAGCGCAGAAACGAGCGCCGCAGGCCGGGGCGCAGGGCCAGACTCAGGCAGACCAGCATTACGCAGCCGACAAAGGCGGAGCCCAGCCAGGCAATATGCTGGTCCGCACCGTGGATGACCTGATGATACAGCCCGTAGGTCAACAAGCTGGCCAGGAGGTAGGCCAGCACCAGCAGGGGCCAGGCGACGACGATCATGCGGGCAAAATCGGCGGCCCGGCGGGCTTCATAGGCCGGGCGCAAGCTCAGGGGCATGGGCAGGAACCAGCGGCCATCCAGCAACAGGGCCTCGAGCTCCGCCTTTTGCATGTCCTCCACGAACCTGTTTACAGCCCCTGACGTCATTTCAGCGTCGTATCTCCACCGTTGGTTCGCTCAATGAATAGCGGATCAGGTATTCACCGCCGCTCTTGACCGCCTCGCCCAGGGAAATGACGCCGTGGCCGTTCAGGATCAGTTCTTCACGCTTGAGGTAGACCGTCTTGCCGTCTTCGGTCAGCACGAAGCTGCCGTTGGTGCTCTGGTCGATGTAGACAAATTTGTTGCGGCGGTTTTCGATGCGGGCGTGCAGCCGTGAGGCCAGCGGCGAGTTGACGTAAAGGTCGCAGGTGTCGCCACGGCCCATGGTCAGACTGGCGTGGGCCGGCAACTCCAGCGGCGTGCCCCGGTACTCCAGGTGCAGCACATTGGCGGCGCCGTCGCCTGCCTGGGCCGGCGCCAGCGCCGTCAGGTTGTCTTCTTCCCATACCAGTTCGTATATGGCCATGCTGTTCTGTTTGCCCTTGACGCGGGTGTCGTCGACCAGCCGGGCTTTTTCTCCCATCTGTCTGGACATGGCGTTGATGCTGGCCTGGGTGGTGATGATCTGGCCGGCGCGGGCGATGGCGCTCATGCGCGCCGCCACGTTGACGGCATCGCCAAAGACATCGCCGTGCTCATAGATCACCGGGCCCCAGTGCAGGCCCATGCGCATATGCATCTGGCGCGCACCGGGAATGCCGACACGCAGGATTTCCTGGATGGCAATGGCGCAACGGCCGGCCGCATCGGCCGAGGGAAAGCGGCACATGACCTCGTCACCGATGGTCTTGACCAGCACGCCGGCGTGCTTCTCGGTCTGGGCCACGGCAATGCTCAGGGCCAGACCGATGATGTCCTTGGCCTGACGATCACCCAGCTCTTCGTAGAGGCTGGTGCTGCCGGCCACGTCGGCAAACATGACGGCAGAATAAGCGGGCAACGTCTGATCCATGAAGGCCTCAATGCTGGCTAAGGGTGCCGGGTTACGGGGAAGGCTCCGCTGCAGGCGAGCCTTGTACATGCCGGTCTGTGCCGGCGTTTGTTTACAATTATGCTGGCACAAATGTGCCAGGCTTCCTTGTACGATACTATGTAAGCTCTGCGCAAGGTTTTAGAGCGCTGCTGCAGGGGCACCTGCAAAAGTTGACAGGGCTTCTTCAGGTGCCTTTCCTTACAAGCTCCGAATCTTTTCCAGTTGCAGCAGCAGGTGCGCGTGCGCTGCACGGTTCTCGGCCAGCTTTTCCTGCTCCCTGGCCACCACCTCGGCTGGAGCCTTGGCCACGAAAGCCTCGTTGCTCAATTTACCGTCAAGACGGGCAATTTCCTTGTACAGGCGATCAATTTCCTTGCCCAGCCGGCCAGCCTCGGCCTCGGTGTCGATCAGGCCCTTCAGCGGCACCAGCACCGACATGCCACCGACCAGCGCGGTAGCCGCCGGCGGCAGCTCGGCGTCGGGTTTGAGCCAGGTCAGCTGTTCCAGCTTTGCCAAAAACTTCAGGAAACCGGCATACCTTTCAAAGCGTAGCTGATCTTCATCGCTACCGTTGCTGAGCAGGGCGGGAATGCTGCGTGCCGGGGAGATGTTCATTTCGCCCCGGATATTGCGCAGGCCCAGGATCACGGCCTTGATCCACTCCACGTCGGCCAGGGCAGCGGCGTCGATACGCGTCAGCTCCGGCACGGGATAGGGTTCCAGCATGATGCTGTCGCCGGTCTTGCCCACCAGCGGTTTTACACGCTGCCAGATTTCCTCGGTGATATAGGGCATCAGCGGGTGCGCCATGCGCAGCACGGTTTCCAGCACGCGCAGCAGGGTGCGGCGGGTGCCACGGCGGGCCTCGGGGCTGGCATCCGTGCCGGTCAGCACCGGCTTGGTCAGCTCAAGATACCAGTCGCAGTACTCGTTCCAGACAAACTCATAGATCGCCTGCGCGGCCAGGTCGAGGCGGTACTGGCCGATGGCCTCGATCACCTCGGCCTCGGTCTGTTGCAGGCGCGAGATGATCCAGCGCTCGGCCACACCCAGCGCCACGGTATCGGCGCTGTGCAGGCCTACGTCCTGGCCCTCGCAGTTGCTGAGCACGAAGCGGGCGGCGTTCCACAACTTATTGCAGAAGTTGCGGTAGCCTTCAACACGGTTCATGTCGAACTTGATGTCGCGCCCGGTGCTGGCCAGCGCGCAAAAGGTAAAGCGCAGGGCGTCGCAGCCAAAGGGGTTGATGCCCTCGGGGAATTCCTTTTTGGTGGCGTCGGCAATCTGCTGCGCCTTTTTCGGCTGCATCAGGCCGGCCGTGCGCTTTTCCAGCAAGGCATCAAGGGTGATGCCGTCCATGATGTCGAGCGGGTCCAGCACATTGCCCTTGGACTTGGACATTTTCTGGCCGGCGCCGTCGCGCACAAGACCGTGCACGTACACGGTCTTGAAGGGCACCTGCGGCTTGCCGTCGGCATCCTTCACGAAGTGCAGGGTCATCATGATCATGCGCGCGACCCAGAAGAAGATAATGTCGAAGCCGGTCACCAGCACGTCGGTGGGGTGAAAGGTCGCCAACTCCGGCGTCTGCTCCGGCCAGCCGAGGGTTGAGAAGGTCCACAGGGCGGAGGAGAACCAGGTGTCGAGCACATCCTCGTCCTGACGCAGTGTCACTTCGTTGCCGAGATGGTAGCGCTTGCGGATTTCGGCCTCGTTGCGGCCCACATAGGCCCGGCCGTCAGCGTCATACCACGCCGGAATACGGTGGCCCCACCAGAGCTGGCGCGAGATGCACCAGTCCTGCAGGTCGCGCATCCAGGCAAAATACATGTTTTCGTATTGCTGGGGCACGAACGTGATGTCGCCGTTTTCCACGGCTTCGATGGCGGGCTTTGCCAGCGCTTCTGTCTTCACATACCACTGGTCGGTGAGCCAGGGCTCGATAACTACACCGCTACGGTCGCCACGCGGCACCTTCAGGCCATGCGGCTCGATCTTCTCCAGCCACCCTTCGCCTTCGGCCTGCGCCACGATCTTCTTGCGTGCGGCAAAACGCTCCATGCCGGCATAGGCAACGGGCGCTTCTTCGCTGGCGGTGGCCTTGCCGGTAATGTCCAGCACATCGAAAGCCGCCAGCACATGCGCATTCTTGTCGAAGATATTCACCAGCGGCAGCTGGTGGCGCTTGCCCACCTCGTAGTCATTGAAGTCATGGGCTGGCGTGATCTTTACGCAGCCGGTGCCGAATTCCTTGTCCACGTAGGTGTCGGCAATAATGGGGATCAGGCGGCCCGTGACCGGCAGGCGTATCATCTTGCCGATCAGGTGCTGGTAGCGTTCGTCTTCCGGGTGCACCGCCACGGCCGTGTCGCCCAGCATGGTTTCCGGGCGGGTGGTGGCGACGATCAGGGCGCCGCCGCCTTCGGCCAGCGGGTAGCGGAAGTGCCACATGGAGCCCTTTTCTTCCTCGCTCAGCACCTCCAGGTCGGAAATGGCGGTATGCAGGGCCGGGTCCCAGTTCACCAGACGCTTGCCACGGTAGATCAGGCCGTCGTCATGCAGGCGCACGAAGACTTCCTGTACGGCGTTCGACAGGCCCTGATCCATGGTGAAGCGCTCGCGCGACCAGTCCACCGAGGCGCCCATGCGGCGCAGCTGGCGGGTGATGGTGCCGCCGGACTGCTCCTTCCATTCCCACACTTTCTCCAGGAATTTGTCGCGGCCCAGCTCATGGCGGCTCACACCCTGCGCCGCCAGCTGGCGTTCCACCACCATCTGCGTGGCGATGCCGGCGTGGTCGGTGCCCACCTGCCAGAGCGTGTTGCGCCCCTGCATACGGTGGAAGCGGGTCAGGGCATCCATGATGGTGTCCTGGAAGGCATGACCCATGTGCAGGGAGCCGGTGACATTGGGCGGCGGAATCATGATGCAGTAAGACGCACCCTTGCCACTGGGGGCGAAGTAGCCGGCGCCCTCCCAGGTTTGATACCACTTGCGCTCGATGTCGGCGGGATTGAAGGTTGTTTCCATGCTCATGGCTCAGACTCGAAACGGCGGAAAGCGGGCGATTATAAAGGAGGGCGGGGCAGGTTTCAGGGTTTTCTGGCTTCGGCGCTGATCAGGCTCTCCAGCTCCGCCCGCAGGCGGAAGCGCAGCTCGGCCTTGAGGCCCAGTATGTGCTCCTCGATCAGGGTCTCGATGATGGGGCCGAGGCGCTCGCGCATTTCCTGTTCCATGCTGGCGGTATCGGGGCTGACCGGCGGTGGGGTGGGCGGCGCCTCCATCAGCTCGCGCAGCTTGGCCTCGGCCACCACCTGACCGCGCAGCAGGCGACTGAGCAGGTCTCGGGACTCCGAGTGGTCGGGCTCGGGCTCTGGCGTAGCGGCAGGTTCTGCGTCGATCGTGATGGGCGCGGGTGACAGCAGGGAGTAGGTGTAGGGCTGTGCTGGCGGCGCCAAGTCGTGTTCGTCGAAGCTGCGATACAGGCTTTGCAGCTCTGCCAGCAGCTCGCGCCGTTCACGCAGGCTGGTCGCCCGCCAGCGCCGGTTAAGGTGCGGGCCCAGATCAACGCTCAGCGTGTGGCCCAGAGGGTGGGTATAACCCGGCTCTTCCATGATGACTCTAGAGGTTATGTGACGTCACAGCGTAACCCTGTTGCTTGTAAAAGCGCCAGTGCTGGCGGGCTGGCGCGCGCAGCGCCTCGTCGCCGCCGACAATTTCCAGTATGCGACGGAAACGCTCGAAGCCCGTCGGCACCTCGGCCGCCAGGTTCACAAGCAGGTCGCGGGCATCGGCGGCCAGCGGGCCGTGGCCGATACGTACGGCGGGCGGCGGCGTGGGGCCATCCCCCACCAGATGGTGGGGGATGAAGCTTTCCGCCTTGAAGGTCCACAGCAGCTCGTCCAGCTGTTCCGCCTCGGCCCGGCTGCCCGCCTGCACATAGACCTGGTGCTTGCTGCGAAAGGCCTTTTCGATCAGGCGACAGGCCGTGGTGAGGCGGCTGGCCGGGTCGGTGGGGGTTAGGACGTAGAAGGTGATTTCCATGCAAAGCCTGTTGTTCGCTAACGTTGTAGCCCGGATGGAGCGTAGCGGAATCTGGGGCCGGTGCTCAAACCCGGATTCCGCTGCGCTCCATCCGTATATGGACTCCCCCCGTATTGCAAGCATTTGAGGTCGTCTGGCGAAGGTGCAACTGCATCCGTATATCCGGCCTCCTGGTGGAGAGTAAAGCTCCCCGGGCCATGATGGATAGTCGCT
>Ga0302193_10000523_pt1 | contig 34902 bp, 32 predicted proteins | sample II_Bog_E3_3_FD_200228 | JGI IMG/M metagenome (GOLD analysis project Ga0302193, IMG submission 200228) | Peat permafrost microbial communities from Stordalen Mire near Abisko, Sweden - II_Bog_E3_3 | ecosystem: Environmental > Terrestrial > Soil > Wetlands > Peat | place: Sweden: Abisko...
CGGTAGTCAATGAGTGTTTGAGCTGTTGGCATTCGCTGAATGCCTTAAGGCGCCTTTTTCAACTCTCCAGCTGGGTATTCCTCGATTTCAGGACCGCCAAAGCCGACATTCCGCAAGGCCATCAGTTGGGAGTTCGGCGGGTGGCCCTGATCCCTCGTTCCTCTTCTAGACCACAACGAGGGTGCCCCCGGTCCCTCGCACTTGGGGACCGGGGATGGAAGCGCCCGAACCTTACACCGGAAGATTCCTAACGAAAAGTCGCCCAGCGTTCGCCGATCTGACTAGGTATGATCCAGGGTTGACGAGAACAGCCCAATGCACTCATCCGGCGTGGCTTGCGTGCCAATGTGAAGATAGGTATCGGCACACGTCCCAGGGTCCGGAATTGAGGTTGGGTTCGAGGGTGTCCCGCAATTGCGGCGTCCGCCAGCCCCCCTCCATTTGCAGAGAATTACCTTCCCTTCGCGCACAATAGCTCCATACTGCCTTTCGCAACCCATACATCTCCGAGCCGATTTTGCGGGGCAGGAGCTAATGGCTAAAAGCTCCCAAAAACGCCCCTAACCCCTTTGTCATCAGGATTCTGCGGCGAACTCTATTAGAATCAGGAATTTGCCGCGCCACGCACCTCGCATTTCATTGAAAATAAGAAACTTCCATGCAGAATACCCCAGGGGGGGGAGGATCGAGATGTATCAGGAATGTCGTCATATTATGCCCAACGGCGTCAGGTGTCATTCGCCTGCCCTCCGCGGCACGGCGTATTGGCGGGTGGCCCACCCTTGATTGGCCCTTGAAATGGGTGCCCCATCCTTCGCGCATTTTGCGAAGGGTGGGGGAGCATGAACCGCAACCACGCTTTCGTTAAACGCCGATCTCGATTCCAGACGGGACCGGCGCACGGAGGAACGCCGGTCTCCATCAGGTTTGCTCTGGCCCCGCTCCAAAGGCCGCTTTGCAGATCATTATCCCCCTTGGCGCACACTGCCAATAGAGCGAAGCCTCGATGCCTCTCGAAGGCCGGACCATGCGAACCGTCAGAAACATCGCCGCAGCCGTCGAACTCGAACTCAGCCGCGCTCGGCAAAAAAAGCGAAATTCCGCCCTGTACGCCTGCAATGCCACTCAACCCAATTGCCTTCAGCAACTCGCGGGATAAGACTCGATGCCCCATACAAGATAAGTATTTCAGTATTCCCACCATAAGGCCATCATTTCAATGGGCTTACGAGCCATTCACCAAATCGCGCATTTCCACCGCTGTATGCCAGTAAAAACGCCCTTTAACCCGCAGATATATAAGAAAAATAACCACTTATCCGTCCAACAATCCGCAAAGCTTGCGCGGCGCAATGCGGCGTTTTTGCGCCCCACCGCGCCTTCCCCTCCGCAGCGCCCAAGCGCGCCTCTCGATGGCGCCAGATCAGGTTGCCAGGTTGCCTGCGTCGCCGTCCCCTCCTGCGTCTAGAATGGCTGCATGACCTCGCCACTTTCCAATCGCCGCAGTTCCAAGACGCCGCCGCCGGGTGAAACCGGCCAGGAAGCGCTCTACCTGCGCTCTCTCAGCGATCGCCAGGTTCCCGTCTGCATCAAGCTGCGCGACGGGGAAACCGTGCGCGGCTGGATCGAGTACTTCGACGACGCGATGCTGCGCCTGACGCGCGAGGGACAGCCGAATTTGTTCATCTACAAGCATCAGATCCGCACCATCTCCGAGACCGGGCGCAAGCGCGCTCCGCGGCCCGAGGGCGCGCGCCGGCCGGTTTCCAACGGTTCCGTCTCGAATGGAGAAGCCCTTTGAGCGGCGCGGCGGAGTGGGCGTGGGTGCCCAAGGCCGCGGCCATTGCGCGCGAGGCCGGAGCGCGGCTGCGCGAGTTTCTGGCTGCCGGCGTGGAGACCGAATACAAGGGCGATGTGGACCTGGTGACGGTGGCCGACCGGACCTCGGAAACCCTGATCCGCGGCCGGCTGGGCGAGGCCTTCCCGGAGCACGGAATCTACGGCGAAGAAGGCACCCGCGAACGGCTCCAGAGCGAGTACCGCTGGTATGTCGATCCCCTGGACGGAACCACCAACTTTGCCCACGGCATTCCCCACTTCTGCGTTTCGATGGGCCTGGAGCACCGCCCCGCGGAGCTCAAGCCGGAGGAAGACGGAACGCTGGTGGCCGCCATCATCTACGACCCCATGCGGGACGAACTCTTTGCCGCCGAACGGGGACGCGGCGCGCTGCTGAACGGCAGGCCGATGCGGGTTTCGCGAACGCCGGAACTGGCCGAGGCGCTGGTGGCTACCGGCTTTCCCAGCCGCAAGCGCCACTTGAGCCCCAACGTCCACTTCTACCATGAGTTCACGCTGCGCTCGCACGGGGTGCGGCGGGCCGGCTCGGCCGCCCTGGACCTGGCCTACGTGGCCTGCGGGCGCATGGAGGGCTTTTGGGAGTTCAACCTGAATCCCTGGGACACGGCTGCCGGCATTCTGCTGGTGGAAGAGGCCGGGGGCCGGGTGAGCGACTTTTCCGGCGGCATGTACCACCTGGACAGCCGCGAGGTTCTGGCCTCGAACGGCCTCATCCACGGGGAACTGGTCGGGCTTTTCGAGGATCTGTTCGCCGGGCGCAATCTGACGCCCATCCCCACCCCGCAGGAGTTTGCAGCACACCGCGCAGCGCGCGCCGCCGCGACGAGCAAGACACCCTAGGGCTCCCCCCGTTCCCGCAGGACAAAATGGGATTGCCGGGGGAAGTCAGCCCCCGGCTTCCTGTGCTACTATCAGCGTCGAGAGTTTAGCTCTTTAGCTCCCCGGAGAGATCAAAAGATGGCCTACGTCATTGCAGAACCCTGTATCGGCACCAAGGACACCGCCTGTGTAGACGCCTGTCCGGTCGATTGCATCCACCCCAAGAAGGACGAAACCGGCTTCGGCGAAGCCGATCAGTTGTTCATTGACCCGGTCGAGTGCATCGACTGCGGTGCGTGCGTCCCGGCCTGCCCGGTCTCGGCCATTTTTGCCGCCGACGACCTGCCCGAGAAGTGGGCCCACTTTACCGAGAAGAACGCAACCCACTTCGGCCGCTAGAGCAGCCGCAGGCACTTTCAGCAGTTCAAGGTATTCAATGCGCGCATCCCGCCCGGCGGGGTGCGCGCATGTTTTTGCGCGCAAAACCGCCGTCCGGAAAAACAAGAGAGTTCTCCCCGGTTTCAATACGGGTATATGGCGTGAAAAGTCAGAAGGGATTAATCGAAGACCGGGACGCGATCCTGGTCCGGAGGGCAATCCTCCAGGCCGATGGTCGAAACGGCACCGGGTACAATGGCAAACCGTCCCTTTTCGATTTCAACGAAATCGACGTTATCGCCAGTCTTGAGTCCAAGTTCTTTGCGCACGTGGGATGGAAGGGTGATGCGGCCGTTGAAGGTGACCATTGCGGTGGGCATTTGGAACCTCTGCCTCCATTGTAACCTTGAACCCGGCTCCCGGCATCCGAGGTAAATCGAAAAAATACCGTTAACCGGGGTTCATCCGATCAGTTCCATGCCCGCATCGCGAGCCGCCTTACGATCGAACGTCGCGGTGCGAAGGCACCCGGCGGCCTTCGCGGAAACGGCGATCAGGCAATCGGGAAAATCCGTATGGCCGAAGCGATAGAGCCGCAAGGATTCCCGAACAACCTTGTTCTGCTCGACGACAATTTCCTGACTGGCAAGCAAAGTATCGAGAACCTGGACCACACGGGCGCGGTTCACGCGATAGATTCGGGTCAATACCCACACCAGCTCCAGCAGGACGGCCAGCCCCACCCATCCGGTCTCGGTGGCGGACAAGGAATAAATCAGGCTGACCGCTAGCCGGGTCTGTTCGGGATCGTCTTTTACGAAGTAACGGACAAGGACATTCGTATCCAGACCGATCACGCCGCTTCACCTTTCGGGGACACTGGACGCGTTTGACCGGTACTCGTGCTCGCAAGGTAGTTTTCGGCGGCAGCGTCCTGGATGGCCTCATCCATCTCCTCAATCGTAGGCACATAGTCCAGCTTGGGGATGCAGCCTTCCAAATCGCGGATAGAGGCAGTCCTGGGCTTGATGGCAAACTGGCCCGCTTCGATTTCTACGAAATCGACCCTGTCCCCCGCCTTCAGCCCGAGAGCGGTGCGCACCTGGATGGGGATCGTGATCTGGCCTTTTGAGGTGACGGTCGCGCTCGGCATCGGAATTCCTTTCAGCTGCCATTCTAGCTTACATTTTTATCGATTCCTTACTTTTAGGTAAGGAATATTCAGGGCTGCAAATCCCGGGTGCAGGGCCGAATGCGATGATAGGAATCGCATGAGCGTACTCTCCTCAGAAGCCGTGGTTTTGCGCACCTGGCCGGTGCACGAGGCCGACCTGATCGTGAGCTTCTTCACGCGCGATTACGGCAAGGTGCGGGGCGTGGCCAAATCGGCCCTGAAAAGCCGCAGGCGCTTTGGCGGGGCGCTGGAGCCGATGACCGTGGCCCGCGCATGGTTTGCCGAACGGCCAGGCCAGGAACTGGTGCGGCTGGATCAGCTGGAAATCATGCTCTCCCCGCTCTCCACCCCCGTGGATCACGCCCGCATGACAGTGCTGAGCTTTTTTGCCGAGGTGCTGGACGAGGCGCTGCCCGACCACGATCCCCAGGACACCGTTTTCCGGCTGCTGCTGGCGGTGCTGGAACAGACCACCGTGGAGCAGCCGTGGATGCCGCTGACCTATTTCTCCCTGTGGATGACGCGCCTCATGGGCCTGTTACCGGATATTGGCCACTGCACTGCCTGCGGCAAGGCGCTGGCGGCCGGCGAAACCAGCTTTGATGCACTGGGCGACGGGCTGTTCTGCCCGCTGCATGGCAGCGCCAGCTCGAACGCGCTCTCGGCCGACTCCTGGCAACTGGCGCAGCGGATGCTGCGCGCGCCGGCATCGGCTTTTGCCGGCGAACCCTGGCCCCGGCGCCGCGGGCTGGACCTGCGCCGCTTTACTTTGCAGTCCCTGGAACGGCACCTGGAGCGCAAACTGCGCGCGGCCGAGGCGCTGGCCCGGCTGGGAGGCTGATAAAATTGCCTCAGTTCCGACTGAGAGAGAATTCCACGTGCCCTTGTCCCCCGTTTCACCATCTCCGGTTCCATCTGCCGCGAAACCCACCGCCCTTACCTTTCAGGAACTGCTGTTCCGTTTGCAGAGCTTCTGGGCAGAGCGGGGCTGCATCCTGCAACAGCCGTTCGACGTTGAGGTAGGCGCCGGCACCATGGCCCCGGAGACCTTTCTGCGCGTGCAGGGGCCCAAGCCCTACCGGGTGGGCTATGCCCAGCCCTCGCGCCGTCCGGCCGACGGGCGCTACGGAGAGAACCCCAACCGGCTTTTCCGCCACACGCAGTTTCAGCTCATTCTGAAGCCGCCGCCGGTCAACGTGCAGGAGCTTTATCTGCAATCGCTTGAGGCCATCGGCATCGACCTCAAGAAGCACGACGTGAAGTTCGAAGAGGACAACTGGGAAGGCCCCACGGTGGGCGCATGGGGCGTTGGCTGGCAGGTGATGATGGACGGGATGGAGATTACCCAGTTCACCTATTTCCAGCAGTGCGGCGGCCTCGATCTTGACCCCATCTGCGCGGAGCTGACCTACGGTCTGGAGCGGCTGTGCGCCTTCATGCAGGATGTGGATTCGGTCTACGACGTGGTCTGGGCGCGCGATCCGGAGACGGGCGAGACGGTCACCTATGGCGACGTGCGGCTGACCGAGGAGTTGCAATACTCGGTTTATAACTTCGAAGATGCCGATGTTGAGCGGCTCTGGGCGCACTTCAATAGCTACGAAGCCGAGGCGCAGGCGCTGCTTGCGCGGGCCAGCGCCTTGATGACGGATGAGAAGGCAAGCGCGGCGGAGAAACGGCGCTTTCCACTCATCTCCACTTACGAGCTGGCGCTCAAGTGCTCCAACCTGTTTAACCTGCTGGACGCGCGCGGCGCGATCAGCGTGACCGAGCGGGTTGGCATGATCGGGCGCATTCGCAACCTGGCGGTGGGCGTGGCCAAGGCGTACGCGGCGCAGCAGGCAGCGTGACCTCGCAAGCCGGCGAGTCAGCAAGTCAGCGTATCTGACAACTCATCACTGATTACTTAAGCGGTACGCAGAAAGAAACTCAAGTTATGGCTGATTTTTTGTTGGAGATTGGACTGGATGAGATTCCGGCCCGCATGATTGCCGGCGCCGAGGCCGAGCTGGGAAAGCGGGTCAACGATCTGCTGGGGCGGGAACGCCTGCTTGGCGCGCAAGCCAGGGTGACGACTTACTCCACGCCGCGGCGGCTGGCCGTGCTGGTGGAAGACGTTCTGGCCGCGCAGGCCGACACTGAGGAGCAGTTGACCGGCCCCTCGTGGAAGGTGGCCTTCAAGGACGGCGCGCCCACTGGGGCTGCTCAGGCCTTTGCCAAGAAGGCTGGCGTGGCCGTGGAAGCTCTGCAAAAAGTCACCAACGCCAAAGGCGAGTACGTGGGCGCAACCGTGAAGCGCCAGGGAGTGGCCGCAGCGCAGGTGCTGGCGGCGGAACTGCCCAAGGAAGTGCTGGGCCTCTATTGGGCCAAGAACATGTACTGGCGGGCGGGCAAGCCGGAGCGTTTTGTGCGGCCGGTGCGCTGGATTGTGGCCCTGCTGGATGCAGCCATCGTTCCCGTGGAGATTGCCGGGATCGCTGCGGGCAATGCGAGCCGCGGGCACCGCGTGCTGCACGGCGACGCGCCAGTGCTCATCGATGTGCCCAGGAGCTACTCTGAGGCGCTGCGCAAGGCCTACGCCGTGGTGGAAGTGGCCGCGCGGCGGGAGTCGATCCGCAAGGCCCTGGATGCAGCCACACGCACAGTGCCCGGCGCGCGCTGGCGCGAGGATGCGGAACTGATCGAGACCGTGGTGCACCTCACCGAGTGGCCTTCGGTGGTTCTGGGCACGTTTGAGACCGAGTACCTGGCCCTGCCCGACAAAGTGCTGGTCACGGTGATGCGCGACCACCAGAAGTATTTTGCGGTGGAGGACGCGGCCGGCAAGCTGGCGCCGCACTTCCTGGCCGTGCTCAATACGCAGGTGGACGCGGAAGGCGAAGAGATCATCCGCCACGGCAATGCGCGCGTGCTGCGGGCGCGCTTCAAGGACGCGCGCTTCTTTTGGGAAGTCGACCAGAAGACGCCGCTCGCCGAGCGCGTGGAGAGCCTGAAGGCCGTTACCTTCCAGAAGGAGTTGGGCAGCTATCACTGGAAGACCGAGGCCAACCTGGCCGTGGCGCGGCAGCTGGCGGCAACGGTAAAGGCCGCGGGCATCGCGATTGACGAGGCCGCGCTGCTGAAGGCCGTCGAGCTGGCCAAGACCGATCTTACTGCTGAGTTGGTAAAGGAATTCACCGAGTTGCAAGGCGTCATCGGCGGCCTCTACGCAAAGGCTCAGGGGCTGGGCGAGACGGTGGCGCGAGCCATCTATGACCAATACACGCCGGCCTCCATCGAGGACGCGATTCCTTGCACCGCCGAGGGCCAGTTGCTGGGCCTGGCGGACCGCATTCAGACCATCACCGCCATGTTCGGCATCGGCTCCGCGCCCACCGGCTCGAAAGACCCGTTTGCGCTGCGCCGCGCGGCCAATGCCATCGTGAAGATTCTGGCCGAGTCGGGATTGCCGCTCACTTTGAGCGATGTACTCAGGGCTGCGGGCCCAGACGATGCCAACGGTCAGCAGGTTGCGGCCTTCCTGCGCGAGCGGTTGAGCTTCTACCTGAAAGATGTGCGCGGCTTTGCCTACGACGTGGTCAGCGCCGTGCTGGCTGCCGGAGCCGACGATGTGCGCGATGCGATGGCCCGGGCGGAAGCGCTGTCGGCAGCCCGCGAGTCCGCGGACTTTGCGGCCATCTCCGCGGCCTTCAAGCGCATCAAGAACATTCTGCGCCAAGCCGAGGAAAAGCAGTTTGCGATTGGCTCTGCCGTGGACGTGAAGCTCGCGCCTGAGGCGCAGCAACTTTTCGACGCTGCCGCATCCCTAAGGCCGCAAGTGGCCAAACTGCGCGAGCAGAGGGCCTATGGCGAGGCGCTGGCCGCCATCGCCACGCTGCGGCCGGTAGTCGACGCCTTCTTCGACAAGGTGATGGTGCTTGATCCCGACGCGGCGGTGCGCGGGGCGCATCTGGGCCTGATTGACGAAGTTCTGCGCGGCTTCAGCGGCATTGCCGACTTCAGCGAGATCGTCACAGCGTAGAGCGGAAGCCGGTTTCGCCGGGCCGATGCGCTTTATGGTTTCGCAGGTGTCAGAAGCGGCGCGCCCCGGCTGGGGCACTTCCTTTGTGTCAGGGCACGACTGAAGCCGTGCCCTGACACAGCGACCTTCTTCTGAAGTTCGCTGTGGACAATACCGCTCAGTAACTCAGTTCCAGCACGTTGATCGAGTAGGGCGCAAAGCGCTGCTCGAATTTAGGTCCCGCAACCTCAACCTTGCGCTCCACCGGAACCACTGCGTTCGGGCTGGTGATGCTGTTGGTGGCACTCGGCGACTTGCCACTCAGCGAAATCAGCGTCGCCTGCTTCGCTACACTGAGTGCGCCCTCGATCGCAATGCTCAGCGGAGCCGCTTCTGACGAGGCGTTGACCACCTTGACGAAGAGCTTGTGCCGCTTTTCATCGCGCGTGACCGAGGTGAAGACATGCGGCCCGGCATTGTTCAGTGTGGTCGCAACGACCTCGGTGCCCAGACGGCTGCCGAACATCACCTGCGCCCAGTAGCTGGGCGATCCGTAGCTCGAGAGCGCATCGTAACCGATCAGATCCGGCGCCCACTGCAAGCCCCCGGGGTTCACATTGGTCAACAGGGGCGCATAGCTGGCCATCACGATCAAGTCGCTGTTGCGCTCCAGGCCGGTCATCCAGGCCGAGTCGCTCAGCGCCGCCTGCAGGTCCGGGGTCGGAGCGCCTTCCATGGTCGCCCATTCGCCGACAAAGATCTTCGGTCCGTTGCGGTCGGCCGTGTCGTAATGGCCGGCGTCGGCAAAGAACTGGTCCGCCGTCAGGTAATAGTGGTCGTCCAGCACGTCGGGCTTCACGCTCTTGATGGGCGCGGTGGCAATCAACTGCAGTTCCGGATAGCGCGGCTTGATCGCCTTGTAAAACTGTGTGTAGCGGCCGTCATAGGAGCCGGACTTGTCGAACTCATCTTCGTTGCCGATCTCCACGTATTGCAGCGGGAAAGGCGCGGCGTGGCCGTCCTTGGCGCGCTCGGCGCCCCACTTGGTGCTGGTGCTGCCGGTCACGTATTCGATCTCATCCAGCGCATCCTGAACATAGGGCTCCAGAGCCGAACCCGGTTCAACATGCTCCTGCTGCAGCGAGTAGCCGGCATAGACGGCCAGCACCGGCTGAATCTTCAGATCCTCGCACCACTCCAGAAACTCCAGCAGTCCCATGCCGTCCGAAGAGCGGTAGCCCCAGGGGCTGGGATGCGTGGGACGATCAACCCAGGGACCGATCGTCTTCTTCCAGTCAAAGCGTTCGGAGATATGGTTGCCTTCCAGGTAGTTTCCCCCCGGCAGGCGCAGGAACTTGGGATGCATGGCCGCCAGCTTGTCCATCAGGTCGATGCGGTTGCCGAAGGGGCGGTCATGATAGGTAGGCGGAAACAGCGAAACCAGATCGAACCACACCGTCCCTGCACGGGGAATAGTCAGCACCAGGTGGTTGCTGGCGGTGACGGCCACTTCGCCGGTCTTGAGCGTGAAGGTGAACTGCTTCCAGTCGCTGCCCAACCCGGTGACCGTCGCGGTGGCCGCAGTGACGCCGGTCTGGTCGTTCACCAGGCTCGCGGTCACCGGCACGCCCGCAATGTCGGTCTTTGCATAGAAGGAGCCGGTATAGGTGGTCTTCGGCCGCACCGGAATGCCCCAGAAGCCGCCGTTTTGCACGCCGGCCGGGCCGGATTCCGTGGCCGCGCTCACGCTGACTTTGAGACTGCGCGGCAGCGCAGCGCTGGGCCCGGTCTTCTCGTCGACAGAGATCTTGGCAACGGAATTGCCCCGCACCACAGGCGCCCAGTGGAAAAGCGAACCCCAGTCGCTGCCGATGGCGCGATCGCGGACCAGTTCAGGGTAAAGGCCGCCGTCGTAGGAGAAGTTGATCTCCTCGGTCATCAGTCCATAGAGCGTGGGGCTGACCTTGGCCGTGGGATGATCGACCTGGATGGCGAGCGATGGAGTCTGGGCGAAAAGGCTCCCGGACAGCGCGAGGACGGAGAGCAGAGCGAGGGCAGAATATCGTTTACACATGAGGAGGCCATATTATCGAAAGCGGCGGCCTGTGGCAAGCGGGATAACGTTTTCTCGACAGTGTCATTTGATGCCAGGCGATGAGCTAACCCACCCTAGGTTTTTGACAGCATGATTTCGTGCCTCTTGGATTTGCGCTTTCCCACCCATTCGCCAGAAAAAAGCCGAATGGATGGGGCACGGAGTTGGTACCAATTCAGGTTGTCAAAGACCTAGCCGCAAGAACAAAAACGCGGCGAGGTTGGGGCACCCAACTGGAACTCCCGGGAAGGGCTTGCTTCAGATTTCAGCGACCACGCCCTCCTGTCCGAGATAGGCTCCGCAGGAGCGGCGCACCACCAGGCGCGTGGGCACCAGCACATCGCGAACCGGCAGTTCGGGGTGTTCCAGCCGATCCAGCATGGTGGCCATGGCCACGGATCCGATGCCGGCGCAATCCTGGTGAATGGTGGTGAGCGGCACGGGCAGCAGGCTGGCGTACTTCACGTCGTCCATGCCCACGATGCGTATCTCTTCAGGAATGCGCACGCCCAGACTCATCAGCGTCTGCATCAGGCGGGCGGCGGTCAGGTCGTTGGCGCAGACAATGCCCTCGGGGCGCAGCGTATCGAGCAGGCGGCGCACAAACGCCTCGTCCTGCGGGCTGCCGCGCCAGGCGGGGTCCTGTTCCGGGCTGATCTTGAAAGTCCGCAGCGCCTCATGGAAGCCGCAGATGCGGGCATCCACGGTGTTGGCGGCATTGGCCTCGCCCAGAAACGCCACGCGGCGCACACCCAGCCCGAGCAGGTGCGCCGTGGCCAAGTAACCGGCCCGGCGGTTATCCACGCCCACCAGATCGTGGGCCGAGCGCTCGGGAAACGGCATGTAGCAGCGGTCGAGCAGCACAAAGGGAATCTGCGCCCTTTCCATGATGCGGGCAACCCGCCGATTGGCGACGTCCTTCTCCCCGGTCAGCTCCAGCGGAGCAAAAAACACGCCCGAAACCTTCTGCACAATGAAGGAGTTGACCATCTGCTCGGCTTCCTTGGCGCTTTCCCGAACCGAAGTTGAGGCATTGCCCCACAGCAAGGCGTCGGGGCGGGCAAAGGGCGAGCGCATCATGCCATGGCAGATGGGCTCGAAGATCTCAGTGAGGCCAAGCTCGGGAATCAGCAGGCCGAAGGTGCGGCCGGCGGCGTGGTGCTGCGCCAGCACATGGGTGCCCGCACCGGGCCGGCGGGTGACCAGGCCCATGCGCTGCAAATCGAGCACCGCTTTGGCCACGGTGATGCGCGAGGCGTCAAAGAGCTTGCCCAGTTCCGCCTCGCTGGGCAGGCGGTCACCCACCTTCAGAGCGCCGGACTGGATGCTGGCATGCAAATACTCAAAGACGCGGCGATGCTTGGCTGTGTGGTCGCCTGGTTCCTGATCCGGTGGCGGAGCCAGCTTGATAGCCGTCTTGCGCGGTCGTGCCATTCACTCGCCCTTCTTGCCGGACCCGGATTCGTGCCCTCGCAACCCACGTGCGGCTTTCAGAAAACATTACAGCATCCAGGCGACATTTGTCGATGCATTTTCGCCCGGTCAGCACGGCAATCGTGCGCATTTTCCGGGACCGATTGTCTGCTCATGGCCGACCGGACTCAAGCTCTTCCCGAATCGCTGTATATATTTAAGCCCCGGCAGAAAAGGACTTACCTGTCATTGCTCCGATTTTCATCCAGTTGTTGCAGCGGCTCAATGCTGGTGATCTTGCATCGATTGGGCGATCTTTGTCTTTCCAATCTCGAACGGCTTCCAGACAATGGGATCGAGTTCCTCCCGATCCTCGCGGATGTGGAAGGCGCGATCCATCGGCACGTTGCGGAAGTGCTGCCGCACCCCGGAGACCGGCCACCAGATCTCGATCTCCCGGATGGAGCTTGCCTGGCCCAGGCCGATGTGCTGGCGCAGGGGGTTGCCGCCAAAGCTGGAAACCGAACCCACAGCCCGGTAGATGGAGCGCTGATGGCCATTCTCTTCGATGGTGACCTTGATGCGGGCGCCATAGGCGGCGCGGTTGGTCCTTACCCCTTCGAGCAGCAGCGTGACCCAGTGGTTCCCGTGCCCCGGATTCTGATAGAGCGTGGGCACAAACTTGTCGCCGGGATAGGCTCCGCCCAGCTCCTCGAACACGTCTTCCCGGCCGTTGTTCTCGATGTCGGCAAAGGCGATGCCGTGGCCTTTTTGCAGATTGCCGAAGCCCCCCGAAGTGGTCACGTCCTGAAAACTGCGGCCATGGTCGTTGCGGAACATGCGCTTGGGCAGCAGAGATTCAAAAGAGCCCTCGCCCAGGCCCAGGTAGACATCCAACCAGCCGTCGTTGTCCAGGTCGCCAAAGTTGGCCGCCATCACGGTGATCGCTCGGTCGAGGCCCGCCGCCTGGGGAACATCGGTAAACGTGCCGTCGTGGTTGTTATGAAAGAGGTGCGAGACGGAGGCGCGGTTGGGCTTGCCCAGCTCGAACAGGCCCACGTCTTCCATGGAGGTGGTGGAGTAGCCGCCGGCAAAAATATCCAGCCAGCCGTCGTTGTCGTAGTCGAAGAACCAGGTGGGAAAGGTGTACCGCTTGCCGCCAAGGCCGGCCTGCTGGGTCACGTCGGTAAAAATCCAGTCACCGGTTTCCGGGTGTTTGGGATCGCGGGGGCCGTCGTTGCGGAACAGGTGGCTGCCGCCGAACATGGAAGACACGTAGAGGTCGGGGCGGCCGTCGTTGTTGTAGTCGCCCCAGGCCACGCCCTTGACATAGCCCAGATTGGAGCCCAACGGTCCGGCCCCGGCGCCCGCGCCCGGTGCAGGCACCTCAGTGAACGTGCCGTCATGGTTGTTGTGGAAGAGCTGGCATAGATGCACGTTGTCTGGCCCAGGCTCAGGTCCGGACTCGTGACCGACAAACAGGTCCAGCCAGCCGTCGCCATCGTAGTCGGCCCAGGCTGCGGTTTGCGTAGGCCCCGCGGTCATCAGCCCGGCCTCCTCGGTCACATCGTCAAAGGTGCCGTCGCCGTTGTTGCGCAACAGCGACAGCGGGTACATGCCAAACTTCTTCCACCAGGCGCCACGCAGCACCAGCACGTCCGGATGGCCGTCGTTGTTGTAGTCGGTGAGCACCAGGTTCAGCCCGCCGATCTCATCACCCAGGCCGGCCTCCCTGGTGCGGTCGGTGAAGGTGCCATCGCCGTTGTTGTGGTAGAAATGCATGGAATCGAGCGGCCCCGACGAAGAAACCATCACGTCGAGCAGGCCGTCGCCGTCGAAATCCTCCACAATGGCCCCGCCGGAGAGCTCCTGGTTGCTCATGCCGGCCAGGGCGGCCACCTCAGGAAAGTTGCCAATGTCGAAATCGGAGGCGAACAGCTCCGGGGGCGCCAGCCACTGCTTGGGAACGTCCTGGGGATAGCGGCCCAACTGCTGGTAGGCAATATTCAGCAGCCAGCGCGCAATGTTGCTTCCAGGGTCCAATTCCAGCGTGCGGGTGTACTCGCGAATGGCGCCTTCCGCGCCGCGCGGATTGTGGTGCATGCCGCTGCCGTGAATGGGAAAATTGCAGGAGAGCGCGTTGTGCATGCCGATGCAGTTTTCCTGCTCGCCCAGGCGCAAGTAGGCCAGGGCCAGTTCCTGGTGGATTCTTGCTTGAATGTTGCGCGGCACCTGGTCAAGGTGGGGCTGGATGTGTTTGACCAGGGTCTCCAGGGTATCGACGGCTCTTTCGGCGTGCCCTGCGCGCATTTCCTCATTGCCCAGTTCCATGCGCACAGCCACCTCGTCGCAAAGGACGAGGTGGCGGGTGAGCAAAAGCTGGTAATAGACAATGCGCTCGAAGGGCTTGCTGGGATCGGCCCGCCAGTCGTAGTTGTCGAAGGTGGCCCTCAGGCGGGCGCCCATGCGGCGCGCTCCTTCGCCGTGGGGCAAGGGCGGCGTGGGTGGCGGCATCGGCTGCCAGTTCAGCACTTGAGCGGGCGCGGAATCCTGTGTTGTCCTCTGGTCCTGGGGATTGACCTGGCTGCCCATGGCATCCTGCCGTCCCACGGCCGGACTTCCCTTGGCGTTGTCAGCGGGAATCAGCACGGGAGTCTCGAAGGGGTTTTGCGTGGGGGTTTGCGGAAGGCTCTGCGCACCCCCCCCGCAAGCGGCGAGCAACAGCGCGCCGCCTGTCAGTATCCCTCGCTTGCAGCGCGCGTACATCGCTGGATTCACGCCCCACCCTCGATCGCGGCAGCCATCCGGGCGCGCACTTCATCCGGCAACGCAGGCATGGCGCCGGACTGCGACGCCACCCAGCCGCCCCAGAGGTTCCCAGCCTCGTTGAGCGTGGCCAGATTGGCGCCGCGCAGCAGGTAATGGGTGAGCGCCGCGGTAAAGGCATCGCCCGCGCCGATGGTGTCGGCCACCTGGATGGGAATGCCGGGGTGTTCGTTCCACTCCGCGCGCGTGACCAGCAGGCTGCCGTGGCCGCCACGGGTGATGGCCACCATCTCCAGCGTGGGGAACTCATCGAGCAGCCGCTCGGCGCCCCAGCGCAACTGTTCGCTTTCGGAGCCCTCGCCCGCAGGCAGCCCCAGAAGCCCCAGCACCAGCGGCACCTCGGCGTCGTTCATCTTCATCACCGAGGCCAGTTCCAGAGACTCCTGGATCACCTCGCTGGAATAGAACGGCGCACGCAGGTTCACATCGAAGACGCGAACGCATCCGGACTTGGTCTGCGCGGCCAGCGTCTGGATGGTCTGCCGCGACTCCGGGCAGCGCTGCGCCAAAGAGCCAAAGCAGATGGCGTCGGCCCGCTCCGCCAGGTTCACCCACTCGTCGGAAAGTTCGGCAAAATCCCAGGCCGCCGGCTGGTGAATGGTGTAATGCGGTTGCCCATCCTCAAAGGCCACCGTCACACGACCGGTCTCGTGCGCCGGGTCCACTTGCAGAGAACTGGTGTCGGCGGGCAGCGGGTCCAGCCGGTCTACCGCCTTGCGGCCCAGTTCGTCGCGGCCGATGCGGCTCAGAATGACGGCGTGGTTGCCCAGCCTGCCCGCCATCACGGTAAAGTTAGCCGGCGCGCCGCCCAAGCGTGGTCCTTCGGGCAGAACGTCCCACAGCAACTCGCCTATTCCCAAGATCAGATGCGGTTCCCTCAAGGTCTAGCTCCAGCGGGTGCCCAATTTAGCCCACTCCGGCTTACCGGAAGCAGGGCTCTATTTGTCATGGCAAACAGATGCACAGGCTGCCCAGGTAACAGCTTTGTCCCTGCAAGGCTGTCTCGTCAAATCCCCGGCGATAAAAGTTTTCGCCTTGGCGCCAAAAGCTGCCATCTCCGCCTGTTTGGACCGCCCGGAATGGATGCTGTTTTTCGCGGGGAGCAGCCGATTCCGCCTGCGCCGGGCCAGGGCACTCCCTGCCCAGATGCTCTAGACTCAAAGCTGGACCACTCCATGATGAAGTTTTTCAGCAAAAAGAAAGACGCGGCGGAAACGCCGGCCTCCGCACTCGACTCCGGCGCGGAAGCGGCGCAGGCCGAAGCGCCCAAAAGCGGCTTCTTCAGCCGCATGAAGCAGGCCGTTTCGCGCACCCGCGAGACCCTATCCGCCAAGATCGATAATATTGTCGCCCTGACCCGCACGGTGGACGAGCGGACGCTCGAAGACCTGGAAACGGCGCTGCTGACCAGCGACCTTGGTGTGCAGACGACCACCACGGTGTTGGACGCCTTGCGCGACCGCGCCCGCCATCAGGCCATCGAGGGCGGCGAGGAACTGCGCGCTCTGCTCAAGGAACAGTTGCGAGCCATTCTGGAGGCTCCGCAGCATCCTGTTCGCACGCCCGAAGCCCCGCCCAGGGTCACCTTCCTGGTGGGCGTGAACGGCACCGGCAAAACCACTTCCGCGGGCAAGCTGGCCGCCTGGTACCGCGCGCTGGAGCACTCCGTGCTTTTGTGTGCCGCGGATACCTTCCGCGCCGCGGCGATCGAGCAACTGGAAGTCTGGGCCTCGCGCAGCGGGGTGGAGATGATCAAGACGCGGCACGGAGGCGACCCGGCAGCGGTTCTGTACGACGCGGCCATGGCCGCCAAGGCGCGCAAGATCGATGAATTGATTGTGGACACCGCCGGCCGCCTGCACACCAAGACCGGTCTGATGGACGAGCTGGACAAGATGCGCCGCACCGCCGCCAAACTCATCCCCGGCGCTCCTCACGAGGTGCTACTGGTGATGGATGCGACCACCGGGCAGAATGGGCTGCAGCAGGCGCGCCTGTTTACCCAGGCCGCCGGAGTCACGGGCATCGTGCTCACCAAGCTGGACGGCACCGCCAAGGGCGGCATTGCCGTGGCCATTGCCCGCGAACTCAATCTGCCGGTACGTTTTGCAGGCGTGGGCGAGCAGATGGGCGACCTGCTGGAGTTCTCACCCGCCGACTTTGTGGATTCGCTGCTGGGATAGGGGCGGACGCGCGCCATGGAAAGCGTGATTCGATGAGCGCATTGGACCAAGACACCTACTGGATGCACCGCGCGCTGGAACTGGCCCGCCGCGGCGTCGGCGTCACTTCGCCCAACCCGGATGTGGGCTGTGTGATTCTGGACTGCGCCGGGCAAGTGGTCGGCGAGGGCTGGCACGAGTACGACCTGCTGGACCACGCCGAAATCGCGGCCCTGAAGATCGCCCGGCAGCACGCCGGAGAACGTCTCAAGGGCGGCACGGCCTACGTCACCCTGGAGCCCTGCAACCACACCGGACGCACCGGCCCCTGCACGGAAGCGCTGATCGCCGCCGGACTGAAGCGCGTGGTGGCCGCCACCATTGACCCCAACCCGGCGGTCGCCGGGCATGGAATGGACCGTTTGCAAGCGGCGGGCCTTGAGACCGTTGTGGGCCCCTGCCAGGCCGAGGCGCGGCGGCTGAACGAGGACTTTGCCCGCTGGTGCCAGCACCAGCGCCCGCTGGTACTGATGAAGGTGGCCATGACCCTGGACGGACGCATTGCGCCGCCGCCGGGCGAGCACCAGCTCCGCGAACCCTACTGGATCACCAGCGAAATCTCCCGCCAGGCCGTGCAGCCGTTGCGCTGGCAGGCGGACGCCGCGCTGACCGGCGTGGACACCGTGCTGGCCGACGACCCCATGCTCACCGACCGCAGCGGGCTCCGCCGCCGCCGCCCGTTGCAGCGGGTGGTGCTGGATTCTGCTCTGCGCATGCCGCTCGGCTCCAAAATGGTGGCCACGGCCCACAACGATCTGGTGGTCTTCACCGTTTCCAGGGACGAGGCCCGCATCCAGGAGCTGCAAAGCCGCGGCGTGCGCGTGGAAGTGCTGCCCGCGGAAGCCGGGCGGGTTCCGCTGGGCAGGGTGCTGGATAAGCTGGGCGAGGAAGGCATCCTCAACCTGCTCACCGAAACCGGCACGCGGCTGAATACGGCCCTGCTGGCCGGCGGCCACGTGGACCGCGTCCATCTCTTCGTCTCCCCGCAGATCATGGGGTCGGATGCCGTGCCCGCCTTCCGCGGCATGGCCAGCCCCATCCGTATGGCGGAAGTCGAGGTCGAGCGCTACGGCAACGATCTGGGGCTGTGTTCGCTGCTGAAGGACCCGTGGGAGAACGGCAGGGATCAGGGATTAGGGGTTAGTTAGGCCGACTCTGCGCTTGCCGGCTTTTTTGGTTTCCCAGGTCCCAAAAGCGGGATCTTGGGGCACCCGGCTGAAGCATCTCGACAAACTGGCATAGTTCCAAGGGGAACTGGCCCTGTTCCCTATCCCCTACTCCCTATTCCCTGTTCCCTGTACCATTAGAATGAAACCATGTTTACCGGCATTATTGAACAGACGGGCACGCTGGTCAGCCTCAAGGAAACGGGCGGCGTACGGCGCATTACGGTTGAGGCTCCGGGGCTGGCGGGACGGCTGCGCGAGGGCGACTCGCTGGGCGTTTCCGGCGTCTGCTTGACGGCGCTGGACGTGGACCCCACCCTTTTTCACGCCGACCTGGCGCAGGAAACCCTGGACCGCACCTCGCTGGGGGCGCTGGCGCCCGGATCGAAGGTCAACCTGGAACTGCCCACGGCAGCCGGCAGCCCGCTGGGCGGACACATTGTGCAAGGCCACGTGGACGGCTGCGGGACGCTCGCCTCGCTGGAGCCGGTGATCTCGCCGGACAGTCCGGAATTCAACAAGGAGACCACCGACTGGACCCTGAAGGTAACTGTTCCCGAAAATGTGCGTCCCTGGATGGTGCACAAGGGCTCGGTGGCCATCGAAGGGATCAGCTTGACCATTGCCGACTTCGACGGCGAGGCGATTTCCATCGCCATTCTTCCCCTGACGTATTGGCGGACGAATCTGCACACCCTGATGCCCGGCGCACCAGTGAATGTGGAGGCCGATGTGCTGGTGAAGCTGGCCCACGCCCAGATGCTGGCCAAGCAGAAGCCGGAACTGGAGTTGACTGAGGCCTGGCTGGTAGCCAGCGGGTACTGAGGGCAGCCGGAGTATTGAGGGACCTGTATCGGACGTTTGCCCTTGTGCTTTCCCAGGTCTCAAAAGCGAGACCTGGGGCACCCGCAGAGAACCGGAATGCGGTTGAGTGTCGTGGATTCCCACCCTTGCGCCAGAAGAAAGGCGAGTGGATGGAGCACGGAGTGGAAAGGGCTGGTGGAATAGACATGAAATCGACGGGTGAGATTGGCCTGAAGATCACCTCCGGCCAGCGCGAGTTCTATCGCTACACAGGCGCGTCGGCCGCATTGGAACAGCGTGGCGCGGGCTCATCGCGGCCCGCTCTGGCCTGGGTTCAGCGGCAAAAACGAGAACGGGAAGAGCTGCGTGCCGCCTCGACCTTGCCGATTCGGCACGATTGAATTGTGTCGCTGGTAGCCAGCGGGTACTGAGGGCGAGCGAACGAGTAGTTTTGGCGAAAATACCGGGTGCAACGCAATCCGGGTTCTGCCATACTTCACCTAACCGCTGAAACGGGGCCGCTTATGCAAACCATTCAAGCCGCCGAAGCCAGAACGCACTTCCTGCGCATCCTTGACGATGTGGAGCGGGGCGAGAGTGTCCTGATCGCCCGGAATGGCAAAACCGTGGCGCGCATCAGCCCCCTGACAGAGATCGACCGCCAGGCGGTAGAACAGGCCATGGAAGGGATGCGGGCGCTGCGGCAGCGGATCGGCAAGCTCTCGATCGAAGAGATTCTCTCCGCGCGCGATGAAGGCCGCGCCTGATGGCATTCGTGCTCGATGCCTCCGTTTCGGCGGTGTGGGCGCTGGCGGACGAGGCATCTGCTGTGGCGGAGATGGCCGCTGACCGGCTCAAAAGCGAGATTGCGCTGGTGCCGTCGATCTGGTGGTACGAGGTTCGCAATCTTCTCGTCGTCAGCGAACGCCGCCAGCGAATGACCGCGGCCGATTCTGCCTTGTTTCTCGATCTACTCTCCTCCTATCCCATTCAAATCGTCCCGGTCCAGGACGAGCAGGCAGCCCTTCGCTTCGCACGGGAATTTCGGCTCTCTTTCTACGACGCCGCTTACCTGGCAGTTGCCCATCGCAACCAACTGCCATTGGCAACGCTGGACAAAGCGCTCCGCGCCGCTGCCGTGGCAGCCGGTGATGCGCTTCTGGCGTAGGGCCTTGCAGACCCATTTCATTTCCCGCAGCGGAACTGTTCCACGAACCTTCCTCGTCCGCGAACGCTTGCGGCGCCCAAATCGTCTATCGTGCTGTTGAGACTGATACCCTTGACCAAGAGAAACCTCTAGAGGAAGGCCGGCGGCGCAGGCAGATTGGCCCCGGCGAGCGGAGACATGGCAGAGTTCGTCATCAAGTTGGCCGATGAGCGTGGCCGCGTGCAGGAGCAGGTGCAGACGGCGGCCACCGCCGAGGAGTTGCGCGCCCGCTTTATCCATGCCGGCTACCACGTCTTCTCCATCCGCGCGCGCAGCGCCATCACGCTGTTTTCAGGCCGCAAGGTCAAGCTGGAGCCGTTCCTGATCTTCAACCAGCAGTTTCTGACGCTGATCCGCGCCGGGCTGCCGATTCTGGGCTCGCTGGAGATGCTGGCCAAGAACCAGAAGAACGTCCACTTCTCCAGCCAGTTGAACGACGTCTGCAACCGGGTGAAGACCGGCGACGCGCTCTCCTCGGCCTTCGAGGCGCAGAGCGGCTTCCCCATCATGTACACCACCACCCTGCTGGCCGGCGAGCGCTCCGGCAACTTGCTGGAGGTGCTGGAGCGCTACGTCAGCTTCCAGCGCATCTCGCTCACCTTCCGCAAGAAGCTGACCGCCTCGCTCATCTATCCCAGCGTGCTGCTGACATTGGTAAGCGGGCTGATGTTCTTCATGTTCGTGTTCGTGGTGCCGCAGTTTGCCGTGCTTTATGACCAGATGGGCTCCAAGCTGCCGGCCATGACCATGGACCTGCTGGCCTTTGGCAAGTTCCTAAACCACAACATTCTCTGGATTCTGCTCATCCTGGCGGGCGTGGTCAGCGGCGGCTACCGCTTTTCGATCACCGAGCGGGGCCGCGAGTTTATCGACGCCTTCCGCATTCGGCTGCCCATCTTTGGCAAAATCTGGCTCAAGTACCAAGTGGCGCTGTTTGCGCGTACGCTCTCCACGCTGCTGACGGGCGGCTTGCCGCTGGTGCCGTCGCTGGAGACGGCGGCCCGGTCGATCTCTTCGCGGCGGGTTTCCCGGGCGGTCATCTCCTCCATTTCGACGGTGCGCGAGGGCAAGAGCCTGGCCGAGGCGCTCAACCAGACCGGGGTCTTTCCCGACCTGGCTTCGGAAATGATCACGGTGGGCGAACAGACCGGCGCCCTGCCGCAGATGCTCAACTCGGTAGCCGAGTTCTTTGAAGAGGACGTTTCCACCGCGCTCACCGCCTCGCTGGCGCTCATTGAGCCGGCCATTCTCATCGTGATGGGCCTGGTGGTGGTCTTCATTCTCATTTCGCTGTATCTACCCATCTTCTCGCTGGGGCAAACCGGCGGGAGTCAGGGATGAATCATGGCTGACGCGACACTGCTTACGCTTCCCCCGGTTCAGGACGAACGCGCCGTGGCCGAGGCCCTGGCCCAGCGCTACCACGCCGAGTTTGTGGATCTGAAGAACTTCAAGATCCAGCACGAGCTGCTGCGCACCGTGCCGGTGGAACTGATGTTCCGCTACAACTTCGTGCCCATTGAGCAGCAGTTGGACGCGCTGGTGATTGCGGTCAGCGATCCCTCGCAGTTGATGGTGCAGGACGAGATCGCCGGTCTGCTGGGCCATCGCATTGTTGCGCGCGTGGCCACGCTCTCGCAGATCACCGACCTGCTGAAGAAGACCGAGCAATCGCAGCGGGTGCTGGACGAAGCCAGCGAAGGGCTGACCTTCGACGTGCTCACCGGCGAGGACAACAGCGACGAAAACATCTCCATCGAGAAGCTGACCAGCGAAGAAGACATCAGCCCCATCATTCGCCTGGTAGACACCACCATCTTCACCGCTCTGGAGCGCAGAGCCTCGGACATCCACATCGAGACCAACGATGACTCAGTCGTGGTGAAGTACCGCATCGACGGCGTGCTGCAGGCGGCCATGGCGCCCATCGCCCGCGAGCACCACTCCACCATCTTGAGCCGCATCAAGATCATGAGCGAGCTGGACATTGCGGAGCGCCGCGTGCCCCAGGACGGCCGCTTCAGGGTGCGCTACAAGGGCCGGCTGATCGACTTCCGCGTCTCCATCATGCCCACCGTGCATGGGGAAAACGCCGTCCTGCGCGTGCTGGACAAGGAATCGATGAGCGAGAAGTTCCACCACCTGACGCTGGACGTGGTGGGGTTCGCCGACGAGGACCTGAGGCGCTTCCGCCGCTACATCCGCGAGCCCTACGGCATGGTGCTGGTGACCGGACCCACCGGCTCGGGCAAGACCACCACCCTCTACGCCGCACTGAACGAGATCAAGAGCGACGAAGACAAGATCATCACCATCGAGGACCCGGTGGAGTACCAAATCCGCGGGATCACGCAGATTCCGGTGAACGAGAAGAAGGGGCTTACCTTTGCGAGGGGGCTCCGGTCGATCTTGCGCCACGATCCGGACAAGATTCTGGTGGGCGAAATCCGCGACACGGAGACGGCGCAGATTGCCATCAACTCCGCGCTGACCGGGCACCTGGTGTTTACCACCGTCCACGCCAACAACGTGGTAGACGTGCTGGGCCGCTTTATCAACATGGGTGTGGAGGCTTACAACTTCGTCTCCGCGCTCAATTGCATCCTGGCGCAGCGGCTGGTGCGCACGGTGTGCGAGCATTGCGCACAAATCGTGACCTACGACGACAGCGTGCTGCTGGCCTGCGGCATGAACCCGGACGAGTGGCGCGGCTTCGGCTTCCGCGAGGGGCAGGGCTGCATCGAGTGCGGCGGCACCGGCTACCGCGGCCGCACCGCCATCCACGAACTGCTGGACTTGACCGACCCCATCCGCGAGCTGATTCTGGAAAAGAAACCCACCTCCGAAGTGCGCAAGATGGCCCGAAAAGAGGGCATGAGCTTTCTGCGCGAATCGGCCCTGGAGCGCGTGCGCCGCGGGCTGACCACACTCAAGGAGATCAACAAGGTCACGTTTATCGAGGCATCGCGCTAATGAGTTCGATTTTGAGCAAGGCCGGTTCCCAGCCCGGCGGGCGTCCGCCGGCGGCGGTGGAACTTTCGCCGCAGGGAGTACTGGCCGGATCGCTGCCCGCACCGGGGCAGCCGCCCGTCTACGCTTTCCAGCCGCTGCCGGCCGGTGCGCTGGTCCCCGGCATTCTTGAGGCCAACCTGCATGCGCCGGAGGCTGTGGCGGCCGCCATTCGCTCGGCGCTTGGCCAGGTGTCGCCGCGCAGCCGCGCCGTCACCCTGGTGCTGCCTGACACGGTGGTGCGAGTTTTTGTGCTGGACTTCGATTCCCTGCCCGGCAAGGCGGCGGAGGCTTACCCGGTGTTGCGCTTCAGATTGCGCAAGATGGTTCCCTTCGATGTGGAACACGCGGGCCTGAGCTACCAGATACTGACCGAGACCAAGACCGAGTGCCGGGTGCTGGCCGCTGTCATTCCCGGGCCGGTGCTGGCCGAATATGAGGCCGCGGTGCGCGCAGCCGGCTACGAGCCGGGCGCGGTGCTGCCCTCCAGCCTGGCTTCCCTGGAGGCTGTCGACTCCATGGAAGCCGTTCTGACCGCCAACCTGAGCGCCGGGACGCTGACCACCTCCATCGCCAACGGCCGCGACCTGCTGCTTTACCGCACGCTGGACCTGCCCGAGGACCCCAGCCAGCACCTCTCCGAAGTGCAGCGCGGCATTGCGGTGGCCGCGGCCTATTTTGAAGACAAGCTGCAGGCCCGCCCCAGCCGGTTGCACTATACGGGCAACCTGGAGAGCGCGGAGTTCGCCCGCTGGATGGATGACCCAGAGCTGACCGTGGTGGAGCTGGCGCCTCATCCCGCAACTGGAGCGGTTACCGCGCTGGGCAGTACAAGCATTGCCGGGATTGCCGGCGCACTGGCGGGGGCAAACTGATGCGCATCACTCTCAATCTCGCTACCCGCCCATTCTCTGACCTGGGACCGGCCATCAAGCACCTGCGCATCGCCATGGGCGTGCTGGCCCTGGCCGCCATCGGCTTGGGGCTGGGCTTGCACGCCGTTCACCAGAAGGCCGAGGAAGCCCGGGCACGCGACCACTCGCTGGACGGCGAACTGGCCCGCATTACCCAGGAGCGGCAGGGCTACCAGGAGCGCATGAGGCAGCCCGCCAACGCCCAGTTGCTGGTGCAGGCCGAAGCGCTCAACCGGCTCTTCGACGAGAAAGCCTTCTCCTGGACGCTGGCCATGGAAGACCTGGAGACCGTACTGCCCGGCGGGGTGCAGGTTTCTACCCTGGAGCCGGTGCGCGCCAAGGACGGCCACATCACGCTGCGCCTGCGGGTGATTGGCCCCCGCGACCGCGCCGTCGAGCTGGTCCGCAACCTGGAGCACTCCAAGCGCTTTCTGCTGCCGCGCATTGTGGGTGAAAACTCCGAAACCACCGGAGGGCCCGGCGAGCAGATGCAACCGGTGAGCGCCTCGAACCGCGTGAACTTCGATCTGCTGGCGGAATACAACCCGGCCCTGCCGGGAGAGCGCAAAGCGGCAAAGGGGCAAGCCTCGACAGCGGGAAGCGCCGAGGACTCTTCTGAAACGCCACGCGTTGGCGGGCCCGAACCCGGCCAGCGGCCTGCCCGTTCACCCTATACCGGAGCCCCTCAGCCGGGGACCAACCGTTCCAAACCCAACCCAGGAGCGACGCGATGAGCCGCCCGACCACAACATGGCGTGAACGCCTGGCCTCCCCGCTTACCTGGCACTATGCCGGCTTTGGCGTGCTGTTGCTGCTGGTCATCGGCCTGGCCGTCCGCTTCGGCCTGGACTGGGCCGCCACCAACGGCCACTCAACGGACGCCCTGGCTGGCAAGCAGGTCGAGCTCAAGGCGCTGGACCTGGAAACCGCCCCCCTGCGCGGGCTGGACAAGCGCGTCGAGCTGACCCGCTCGCAGATTCAGGCGTTTTATACCAAACGCGTCCCGCCCAACTACTCCTCCATCGCCACCCGCATCGGCGAGTTGGCCATCAAGGGACCGGTACGGCTCTCCAGGGTGCAGTATGCCCAAGGCCCCGCCGGCAGCGAACTGACCGAAATCCAGATGGACGCGGGTATCAGCGGCAGCTATCCCGAGATCATGCGCTTTGTGAACAGCCTGGAGCGCGACCAGACCTTTTTTGTCATCCGGGCCATGTCGTTGACCGGACAGCAGGGCGGACTGGTGAACCTGCGGCTGCGCGTCTCCACCTGGCTGCGGCCGGCGGATGCGGCGGCCAGCGGGCTGCCGGCGGCTCAAGCAGAGGCCAAACCCTCTCCCGATGAAAAGGAAGGTCAGTAGCCATGGCCCTGCCTCTGGGAACCGAAAAGAAAAGCCAGGTCTACCTGGTCATCGTGCTGTTCGCCTTCATCCTCGGCTATGGCGGCTGGCAGGTCTACGGCATGTTCGGGGGCGCCCCCTCGACGCCGCGCCCGACGGCGCTGCCCGCGCAATCAACCACAACCGCCGGCCCGGACGCCCAGAAGCTGAGCAACGCCGGCATCGACCCTTCCCTGCACTTTGCCAAGCTGGCACAGAGCGAGCAGGTGGAATACCTGGGCTCTGGAAGGAACATCTTCTCTGCCGACTCCGCGCCCATTCATATCGAGGAGCCAGCCAAGAGCGCCCGCGCCAACCAGCCAGGGTTGAACGCTGCCCCGGTTGCGCCCGGACCGCCGCGGCCCCCGGCAATTGATCTCAAGTACTTCGGCTACACCCAGGCCAAGGATAAGTCGTTGCAAGCCTTCTTCGTCCACGGCGACGACATCTTTGTGGCCAGGGCCGGAGAGATTGTGGACCATCGCTACAAGGTGGACGTCATCCGGCCGGGCAGCGCCCAGGTTACGGACTTGAGCTACAACAACACCCAGACCCTGCCGCTGATGGGGAATTAGGTTTTTGAACGTTTGATTTCGAAGTTTCGATTGAGAATGGTACTTTCCCGGGTCCCACAATCGGGACATGGGCACCCAGCCAGTTGGTAGCTACTAACTTTCGGAGGCTGACAGCTAGAAGCAGCATGATGAACCGCATCCCAATCCGGCGCCAGCCGAAGCCTTCGGAAGAGGGCTACATCCTGGTCGCGGTCATTTTCATGCTGGCGCTTCTCATGATCGCCATGGCGGTTGCCGCGCCGGTCATCAAGAAGGAGATTCAGCGCGACAGGGATCTGGAAACCATGGAGCGCGGCAAGCAGTACGCCCGCGCCATCAAGCTCTATTACAAGAAGTTCAACGCCTACCCGCCCAACGTGGACGCGCTGGTCAAGACCAACGAGATCCGCTTTCTGCGCAAGAGATACACCGACCCCATCACCGGCAAGGATGACTGGAAGCCCATCCGCTTCGGTCAGAACAAGGTTCCGACCGCCATGGGTTTTTTCGGGCAGCCCCTGGGCGGCTCCACGCTGGCAGGCACAGGCCCCAGCGGGGGAAACGGGGTTGCGGGCGCTTCCACGCTGGGCAGCGGGCTCAACTCCTCCACGGGCAGCAGCGGGGCTTTCGGCTCCAGCAGCTTGGGCGCCAGCCCGACCTCGCCTACCAGCACAACAGGCAGTCCCAGCGACACCTCCAGCAGCGGCGCGCTTTCCGCCACGGATCCGAACCTGGGCGGGCAAACGGGGCAGACCTTTGGCGGAGCGGGCATTATCGGCTTTTCTCCTGGCAGCCCCAAGCAGTCCATCCTGGTTTACAAGAAGAAGAACCACTACAACGAGTGGGAATTCACCTACGACCCGCTCGCCGAACGCATGATGGGAGGCGGCAACGCCGGAACCATCGGCCTGTCTGCCACCAGCCTCTCGAACGGTATCGGCGGCGCGACCACTCCAGGCGCCGGTTTATCCCCAACTTCGCCGACGCCCACGCCGCAGCAGACGTCGCCTTCGCCCTTGCAGACGACGCCTTCGCCGCAGCAATAGAACACTCTTGATCCGGCCCCTATTGATTCGGCCAGATTGAAATTCGACATGCGATCCCACCCTAGCCGCAAGAACAAAGGCGCGGCGAGGGTGGGGCACCCAGTTTCCTCGTATTCGTTTCTGGCTGGATCAGTAATTTAATTCGTGCGCAGGTTTCCCATTCTCGCGACAGAAAAAGGTCGCAAGGATGGGGCACGGATCGCACTGTTTTGGGGCCGGATCAAAAAGCACTTGCACGCATCCAACCAGCACCCAAACGCAACAGGCCCGCCCCATGAGGGGGCGGGCCTGTTGCACGAGCAAGACCGAGTGCGTTCGGCGCGGTTAAACGCTGAAGGAGGAGCCGCAACCGCAGGTGCTTTTGACCTGGGGATTGTCGAATTTGAAGCCGGCGGCCTCGAGGGTTTCCACGTAGTCCACGATGCAGCCGTTGAGGTACATCAGCGAGGTGGCGTCCACAAAAACCTGCAAGTCGTCAAACTTGAAGATCTTGTCCATCATGCCGCTCTGGTTCTCGAAGGCCATGGAGTACTGGAATCCGGAGCAACCGCCGCCCACCACGCCAATGCGCAGCCCTGCGGGGATGGGATCCTGGGTGGCCATGATCTCGCGCACCTTGGCAATGGCCTGAGGGGTCAGGTTCAGTGGGGCTTTCTTTTCGGTTTCCTGTGCGGGTGCAACGGTTGATGTGGCCATGGTTTCTCCCATATGGTGAAAATACTTGCCGTTATTCGTAAGGGTACCGCCAGGCGGGCTGCGGCACAAGCCCGATTGCCGGATTCATCCCATTGGATGCGACCGCCGGCCGAAAAGTCGCAGGATTGGCGACGCCCCGTGCTCCACCAGACGGCGGCGAAAAGCCTGTACAGCCGGACTTGAAGGTTTTCTCACTCCGCGACGATCAACCGTGATTTTTGTCACCACAACGTACCCTGTTCGGGGCTATGATGGTCAACCGTACGGCCCCTCTACTCACGAGACCGCGTTTCCTTCACGGGCCCGCCGGTATCGGGGATCAGAAAGGTTCTTTCGGAGGTGGTTTATGACAGGCATGGTTCCGGTGATGTGGGCGGTTTGGGGCGTTCTGGCAATTTTGTTCGCTGCTCTTTATCTTTATCGTTCCAGGTTGACCCGCGACGAAGATGACCAGGTCATTCTGGACGATTCATTCGATAACGTGAAAAACGAGCAGGCTGCCATCGTGGAGAAGGTCAGCAAGGTCCAGCCGTATCTGCGGGCAGCCATGTGGCTGCTTGCCGCGATGACGCTATTCGTCATCGGGTACTACATCCTGGACATCATCAACCAGTTCAAATAGACCGCTGTCCAGGCGATTTATCCAGCAACGGCTGGCGGCTGCGCTGAAGCAGCCGCCGGCCGTTGTGCGTGTTTGGCGCCGCAAATGCCGGGTCACAGCCAGATCAGCCAACCCGCCACCGGTCTCGAATCGGTTTGAATTGTGCGATTTGAGCGAAGCCCTTTTTCCTACTCCACTTCCTGCCGCGCCCGGTAACCTTCCCTGGCGATGATGTCGTATTTCAGGGGTTTGTGCTTTTCGTCCTGGATGCGCAGCGGCTGGCCCTCATCATCCACCAGTTCCACACGCAGCTTGCGATAGGTGCCATCCTGCTTGGCATTGGTGGGGTGGTAGACCAGTTGATACTTGGAGCGGATGGTCTGGTTGATGGTGGAGAAGATGTCGGGCATTTCTCCAGCAAAGCGCGGGAAGAAGCTCATACCACCGGTGATTTTGGCAAAGGTCTTCATCTCGTTGTCGGCCTGGAGGTAATCCATGTCGCGCATGGATCCACCGAATCCACCACGTCCCTCGGTCATTGCCCGTACTGCCCCGCCGGTGGAAACAGTGAAGATGGTCACGTCGGGCGTGGATTTGACCTTCTGCATGATCTTGTCGAGGGTGATTCTGGAGAAGGTGTCTCGTCCGGAGGCGATGAGGATAATGTACTTGCGGCCCTCGATGCGGCTCAGTCGGTCTTCCGCTTCATAGAGAGCGTCGAAGAGGTTGCGCTCATTGAACCCGGGAATAACCAGCGAGTTGATGGCCTGGTAGAGCTGGCGTTTGTCCTGGGTGAAGTCCGAGACGATTCGCGTGCGCATGTCGAAGGTCATCATGGCCACGTAGTCCTGCGGCCGCAACTGCTGAGCGAAGGCAAAGGCCGAGTTGCGCATGTCGTAGATAAAATTGTAGTTGGTAGCAGCAAACTCGCACAGCAACAGGGCCGTGATGGGGGCCTCGACGCGCTTGAAGCCAGTGACTTTCTGCTCGACCCCGTCCTCATAGACGCGGAAGTTGGCGGGCTTGAGATTGGGCACAAACTGGCCGTTCTTTTCCAGCAGCACGCCCACGTCCACGGTGACCTCGGGAACCTCGATGCGCAGAGAATAGTTGGGCATCCCTTCAGGGTTCTTGATCTTGGGTGCGGCGGGGGCCGGCGGCGGCACGTCTTCAGGCACATCCTTCTTTTTGGGCAGCGCAATGACCCCGGAGTCGCCAGCGGGACCACCCGCGTCCGGCGCGGCCTGATCCGGCTGCTGGGGTTGCGCGGGAGTCTGGGCATGGCTCAGAGGCGCACCGGCAAGGGCCAGGAGAAGAACAAACAACGATGCAACAGCAACACGGCGAGGAGCAGAAACATACGGGCGCGGCATCGACATGACAACCTCTGTGCTCAACAGCATACGGTACGACCGCTGCAAGCCTCCAGCTTCCAGCCGCCAGCTCGCACGCTACCGCTACGGTCTCTGCACTCCCCAAGAGGAATCTCGATGGCGGCTCTGCCGCCGATTCCGGGACGGCTTGAGACCAAAAGCTGGCGGCTGAAAGCTGGAGGCTCATATGCGGCCATGCGGCCGGCTGTACTCTTATAGACGTGGAAACTCGCCTGAAGGAAACCCGGCTTCGCCCCGCAACTTTCGTTCTCCCGTTGGGTCTGGCATTGCTTGCACTGCTCATTCCCGAACTGCTGTTGGCGCAAGGCGCACCGGTTCCCGTCGGCCCGCCCGCTTCCGACGGCGGCATCTTCCCGTTGAGCGAGGTGCGGCGCGGCATGGAAGCCACGGCGTGGACGGTCTTCACCGGGAACAAGCCCGAGCCCATGCAAGTGGAAATCCTGGGCGTGCTGCGGGGGGCGCGCGGTGCCGGCCAGGACATGATTCTGGTCCAGTTGCACGGCGCCAAGCCCGAGTACACCGGCGTGGTGGCCGGCATGAGCGGCAGTCCGGTTTACATCGGCAAGCGGCTCCTGGGTTCGCTCTCCTACCGCATCGGCCAGTTCAGCAAGGACCCCATTGCCGGCGTCACGCCCATTGCCCAGATGCTGGAGGTGCTGGACTTTGACAACCCCCAGGCGGCCTCCGCCAAGGGCAATCCTGCCCCCATCCGGGCTCGCTCGATGCCAGATGAGGCCCTCTCCGCGGACGGCATGCGTTTTCAGGCTATGGATACGCCCCTGCTGATGAGCGGATTCCAGCCCGAGGCGATTCGCCTGTGGCAACAGAAGATGGCGGGGACAGGCCTGGAGATGGTGGCAGCCGGGGGCGTGGGCGGTTCGTCGCAGCCGGATGCGAAGGTCTCTGCTGCGGCACTGGCCTCGGTGGAGCCGGGATCGGCCGTCAGCGCCCAGTTGGTGCGCGGCGACCTGGAGATTGCGGCCACCTGCACGGTGACCTATGTGGACGCCCGGCAACTGCTGGCCTGCGGCCACCCCATCCTGCAAGCCGGGCAGGTTTCGCTGCCCATGACCACTGCCGATGTGGTCACGACCCTGGCCTCGCCGCTGAACGCCTTCAAGATCATCAATACCGGGGCCACCATCGGCGCCTTCACCGAGGACCGCGACAGCGCCATTCGCGGCGTGCTCGGCGCCCAGGCGCGCATGATTCCCGTGCACATCGTGGTTCACAGCCAGGAAGGCGAGCGCAAGCTCAACGTGGAAGTTCTGGACCTGCCTTCGCTCACCCCCCAGGCCCTGATGGTGGCGCTCTATCAATCGCTGCTTCAGACCAATGAAAGCACCTCTGAAACCAGCTACCACCTCACCGGCAGCATCGAACTGGAGGGCCACCCGCCCTCGCCGCTCGACCTGTGGGCAGAGCCCGGCGAGTCAGCCTCCGCGCCCATGATGGCCGCGCTTCAGACTGGCGAGCAGTTTTCGCTGCTTTACTCGAACGGAGCCCGGCTGGGTGCGGTGCGCGGAATCAACATTCACGTCGAGGCCACTCCCCGCCGCGTGCAGGTGGAACTGGTGGCGGCGCGCCTGGTTTCTGACAGCGCCGCCCATGCCGGCGATACCGTCGAGGTGGAAGCAACCCTGCGGCCGTGGCGGCAGGCGGCACGCAACGTGCGGATTTCTTTCGTGGTGCCTGCCCGGCTGGGTGCGGGCGCCTTGCGACTCCTGGTCTCGGATGCCGGTACCCTGGACCGCGCGCTGGATCAACCTCGCTCTGCCAGCCACCCCGCCGATCTGGACTCGGTGCTGGCTGAAGCCCGCCGGCAGCACCGCGCGGACCGCATCTATGTGAGCCTGCTAATGCCTGAGACCCAGGCAGGGATGGACGGCGAGACGCTTTCCAGTCTGCCGCTCTCCGTCGCCAATGCCCTGGAGCCGCTGCGCCCCGAGCAGGAGGTGAGTCTCAATGGCGAATCGGCGGAGGTGGCGGGCGAGGCTCCGGCCGGGGGGGTGCTGAGCGGATTTCATGTTCTTACCCTGCGCATAGAACCGGGCGGCGGTTTAAACTAGAGTTGGCAGAAAAATACACCTGCCAGCTTTCAGACCGGCGTCTCATCATCATGACGGTCTTTTTGTCACCCCCAGCGAGGACTTCGGAACGACCATGGCACAAATTCAAGGACTTGCAGCTCACGCGGCAGGAGCAGAACTGTTGCCCTATCGCTATGACCCAGGAGAGTTGGGTGCGCAGGAAGTAGAGATCGCCATTACCCACTGCGGCATTTGCCACAGCGATCTTCACTTGATTTCGAATGACTGGGGCATCAGCCAGTATCCGTTCATTCCCGGCCATGAGATTGTCGGCTCAGTAGCAGCTGTCGGCGATGGAGTTCATTCGCTCCAGGTGGGTGAGCGCGTCGGGCTCGGATGGCAATCCAACTCCTGCGGCGAGTGCGAGTGGTGCACCAGGGGCATGGAGAATCTTTGCGCCGCGGCGGAGGGCACCTGCGTTCACCGTCACGGCGGCTATGCGGAACGCGTCCGCGCCAATGCACGCTTTGTGATCCCCATTCCCGAAGCCCTCGAAAGCGAGCACGCCGCGCCGCTGCTGTGCGCCGGCATCACGGTCTATAACCCGATGCGCGACCACGGCATCAACCCCTCCTCGCGGGTCGGCATTGTGGGTATCGGCGGCCTGGGACACATCGCCATCCAGTTCGCGCGGGTCTTCGGCGCAGAGGTAACGGCCTTTTCCACCTCGGCCGCCAAGGAAGAAGAGGTCCGCGCCCTGGGCGCGCACAACTTCGTGAATACCCGCGAATCCAAGGCCATGAAAGAAGTGGTCGGCTCTCTGGACTTCATTCTGAGCACCATCAACGCCGACCAGGACTGGGGAGTCTACATCCAGGCACTGCGCCCTACCGGCACACTGTGTTTTGTGGGCGTTCCGCCCTCGCCGGTCTCGGTGCACGCCTTTCCGCTGATCTCCGGGCTCCGTTCGATCACCGGCAACCCCACCGGCAGCCCTTACCGGCTGCGCGAAATGCTGGATGTGGCCGCCCGCCACGGCGTGAAGGCCCAAACCGAGTGTTTCCCCATGAACAAGGCCAACGAAGCCATCGAGAAGGTCAAGAAGAACAAGGTCCGCTATCGGGCCGTACTGGCGAACTGATACCCAGGGGCGCGTTCCCAAACGCGCCCCTCATTCGCCATCGCGCATATCCCCGCACATCCCTTGGAAATGCTTTGCCGGCCGAGCAGGCCATGGAAACGATCGCGCCAGGCGCTGTCGCGCCGCTTATTGCTTGTCTGCACGCCTTTCGCCGTTTGATCGTTCCATGGATTGTCCCCTGGAGAACGTCCCCGACATGGCTCGCCTCGCCAGCCTCGAACCACTGCTCTGACGTCCATGAAGCTGCCTTTCGTGCACTAGAGGTTCAAACGCGCGCACCTTTCGCTTTGTTCAGAGGGCGCATCTTCATGCATACATTCTGGGCAACTCGGTGATAGAGTGTGGGATATGAGGGTGACGAGACGCATGAAATCAGCCCCCTTTTTCCCCTGCGCAACTGCGTTGGCCGGACTTCTTCTCTTCACCGCCGGCTCACTAGCGGCTCAACAGCCTGGAACGCCAAAGGAGGTTGCACCGCAGGGCGCTGGACAGTTGGACCATGACACTGGCCGGCCTGCGAGCGTTTGCGCCCCTTCCAAGCTGGGTTCCCCGTACATTCCAGTCGACAGTTGGGTCTATCCGGCCGTCCTGCGGCTTTACTCGCTGGGCTTTACGAAGGGGGTGTATCTGGGCATGCGCCCGTGGACGCAACAGAGCGTGAGCAATATGCTCGAGGAAACTGGCGACCGCATTGAGGATGCGGAAGGAGATCCCGGCGCGGACGAGGCGCGGACGATCTACACGGCACTCACTCGCGAGTTGCACTATGGCAACCAGGGTCCGTGCGGTGCGCATGAAAGCGCCTCGCGCATCGAGTCGGTCTACTCCGTTGCGCGCGCCATCAGCGGCACGCCCCTGCGCGACAGCTATCATCTCGGCTCGACCATCGTGAACGACTACGGCCGTCCCTATGCCAACGGCTTCAATAACTATTCCGGCGCCAGCGGCTACGCCTCGGCTGGCCGGTTTCTGGTGTATGCACGCGGTGAGTTTCATGGCGCGCCCTCATCCACTGGCTACTCGACCGCCCTGGCCCAGGCCCTCAGCAAAATTGACGTGACAACTTACCTCGACTCCGCCACCGGTCTTCCCTACAACCAGGCCACCATCCCGCAGGGACCTTTAGCGACGGTGACCGATGGACGAGTGATGGAGGCTTACGTCTCTGCTCAGTATTTCAACCATGTCATTTCCTTCGGAAAGCAGGATGACTGGCTGGGGCCCGGGCTAGGCGGGGGCATGGCCTATTCGAATAACGCTGAAAAATATCTACTCCTTCCGCATCAATCGCATCGAACCATTGCGCGTGCCCTTGCTGTCCCGCCTCACGGGCCCTTTCCGCTATGATTTCCTGGTTGGATCGCTCAAAGGCCACACCCAACCCAACGACCCTTGGGTACATGTGGAAAAGATAAGTCTACGGCCCACGGAGAACCTCGAATTCGGCTTCGAGCGCACGGTGATTTGGGGCGGCAAGAACCACGCGCCCATCACCCTGCACAGCTTTCTGAAGAGCTTTTTCAGCCTGACTGCACCCGACGCCGCGGTGAAATTGAGCCGCAACGACCCGGGTGCCCGCTTTGGCGCCTTCGACTTCTCCTACCGGCTTCCCTTTGTCCGCAACTGGCTCACGCTCTACACAGACTCGGAAGTACACGACGATGTCTCCCCTGCGGACGCTCCCCGGCGCGCCGCCATCCGGCCCGGCCTGTATCTCTCCCATGTGCCCGGGGTACCCAAATTGGATATACGAGTCGAGGCGGCCTCCACCGACCCGGTTAGTTCAACAGTCAGCGCCAGACCGGGCGGCCGTTTCATGTACTGGGAAACCATTCAACGACAGGGCTATACCAACCAGGGCCAGCTTTTCGGTGACTGGATCGGGCGCGAGGACAAGGGCGGACAGGGGTGGATCACCTATCACCTGAGCGGCAACGAATGGCTTCTGGTGGGTCTGCGCAATCAAAAGGCGACCAAGGACTTTATCACTGGTGGAACCACCTTGAACGACATTAACTTCCAGGCGGTCAAACGCATTGGCAAGGATTTCTAGGTGTGTGTCGGGCATAGATTCGTGACGGCGCCTACAGCGCGGGCAGTGGGTTTTGTTTTAAGTTCGAGTCATGGGCCAGAACTTCATTCCTGACACGGTCAACCAGACGCTGCTGTTTCCCC
>Ga0302193_10000526_pt1 | contig 34820 bp, 36 predicted proteins | sample II_Bog_E3_3_FD_200228 | JGI IMG/M metagenome (GOLD analysis project Ga0302193, IMG submission 200228) | Peat permafrost microbial communities from Stordalen Mire near Abisko, Sweden - II_Bog_E3_3 | ecosystem: Environmental > Terrestrial > Soil > Wetlands > Peat | place: Sweden: Abisko...
GCCAAGGCCAGAATCGCAAGAAAGGGGACCCCAATGAGCAAGGTGTCACGCATTGAAGTTAAGTAAATCTCATGCATCCTCTGCCTCCGCAACCCTCTGAAATGCGAAACTGCAGGAGTTTCACCTGGGGAACGATATTTCTCTTATTACTTCGATGCAAGAAAAGAGGGGTACGTTAGCAATGTGGGCGAAACTAAAGTAACTTGCTTGCTTTCGCGCCAGTTTGCGAGTGGGCACGACGGCAACCCGGCGCAGCCTGAGGTGGAATCAACCTGCATTTCTGCAATCTGCACCCGTCGACGCCCTTCCGCTTTTCAGTCGCCGGAGATGGCTGAGAATTCCGCAGGGGGGCTCAGGCGCGGCCTTGGAACACGGCGCCTCTGTGGTCCCGAGAGCCTCCCATCCGGGTCGCGCAGAATCGGCTCCCCAAACTCGTCAACACCGCACGCGGGGCGCCGCTGGTTGAGCGCACCTTTGGGCGCGGCAATGAATTCATCCAAACGAAAGATGCTGATGAGCAAAAGGAGTACGAATGGAATCGCGATCAGCAAGGTATCTCTGCCTGAGATCAAAATATGTTCGTCCAAGGTGGGCCTCCGTACGCCGCGAGCGGTAGCATGAGTGATTTCTCATGCAGACATAGCGGTTATCGGCCTTGGATTAGAAATAGTTAAGAGACGAAAGTAACGCAAGAGCGGGGATTAGGGATCATTGGGTAGGGGTTAGGGAAATGCGGAGTAAGCCAGTAACGGCGGCAATGGGTAATTTCAGCAGCTTCGCCCCGGTGAGTCCAGAGTTCCAGGTTGAATGGAGAGCTGGAATTGATCTTCAGCAGACCTTAGCCTAACCCCTAACAGCCCGTGGTGAAGGTTGCGTTTTGAAAGGGCACGGATTCATCCGTGCCTCAAGTTGCAGAAAATAAAGATGGGCTTTAGCCCCTGAAGAATGGTTTTCGCTAAATGTGGACTTTCGCCACAGGCTGCTAACCCCTAACCCCTGCTCTTTCACGCCCAGTAGCTGCGATCCAGGGTGCGGTACTGGATGGCTTCGGCGAGGTGGGAGACGGTAAGGTTCTCCGCGCCTTCGAGGTCGGCGATGGTGCGTGCGACTTTCAGAATGCGGTCGTGGGCGCGCGCGGTCAGGCCCTGCTGTTGCATAGCGCGTTCCAGCAGCCGTTCGGAGTCGACGCCCAATTCGCAGTGGGTGCGAATCTGGCGCGTGGTCATCTGCGCATTGGCGTAGATTTTGTCACCGGTCTTCTTGAAGCGGACGCGCTGACGTTCACGAGCGGCCATGACGCGGGTGCGAATCTCCGCCGATCCTTCGGCTGCCGCGCCGCCGCGCAGCTCTTTGTATTGCACGGCGGGGACCTCAATGTGTATATCGATGCGATCGAGCAGCGGTCCGGAGATCTTGGCAACATAGCGCTGAATCATTGGCGGCGTGCACATACACTCGCGCGACTTGTCATTGAAGTAGCCGCAGGGACACGGGTTCATGGCCGCGGCCAGCATGAAGCGCGCCGGAAAGCTGAGCGACATGGAGGCGCGCGCGATGGTGACGGTGTGATCTTCAAGCGGCTGGCGCATCACCTCAAGCACGTTGCGTGGAAACTCGGGCAACTCATCCAGGAAGAGGAGGCCATTGTGTGCGAGTGAGACTTCGCCGGGTCGCGGGATGGCGCCGCCGCCGATCAGGCCGGCATCGGAGATAGTGTGGTGCGGAGAACGGAAGGGGCGCTGCGTGACCAGGCCTGCGGCGGCATCGAGCACGCCGGCCACGGAGTGGATCTTGGTTGTCTCCAACGCTTCTTCAAAGCTGAGCGGCGCCAGGATGGAGGGCAGCCTCTTGGCCAGCATGGTTTTGCCGGAGCCGGGCGGGCCGATCATCAATATGTTGTGGCTCCCTGCCGCGGCCACTTCGAGCGCCCGCTTGGCGGTCTGCTGTCCGCGTACGTCTTTGAAGTCGACAGCGAAGTGCTGCAGCTCATTCAGCAGTTCAGCTGTGGCCACACGAAAAGGCTCGCGCTGAATGGAACCGAGGACCGACGTGTTGAGCAGGTCGAGGACATCGAGCAGGGAAGAGACGGGATAGACATTCACGCCTTCAACCACCGCTGCCTCGGCTGCGTTGGCCGCGGGCAGAATAAGATTGGGGATGGCTTTCTCGCGGGCCAGGATGGCGATGGGCAACATGCCCGGAACGGCGCGCACGCTGCCGTCGAGTCCCAACTCGCCGACCAGCAGGAACTGGCTCAGGTCGTCGACGCGTAATGCGCCGTATGCGCCGAGAATGCCCACAGCGATGGGCAGATCGAAGCCGGCGCCTTCTTTCTTCATGTCGGCCGGAGCCAGGTTGATGGTGATGAAGGTAGGCGGAATCAGGTATCCGGAATTCTTGATCGCCGCGCGTACACGGTCGCGGCTCTCGCGCACTGCGGCATCCGGCAAGCCCACCGTGTGAAAGACATCCTTGTCCATCACGGCGCCGCTATAGTCCACCTCGACATCGATGAGGTTGGCATCGATGCCGTACACTGCGGCGCTGAGGGCTTTGAAGAGCATGATGTGATTTCGCTGCGAGTGTAGCAGGAAACAGTGGTCAGTTGTCAGTGATCGGTGAACATTGCGGAGGAGACGGACTTGCCCCTCTGATTTGACTTGTGGCGGGCCCTGGTGGATCGGTAACTCAAAACCGACAACTGAAAACTGACGACTGACCACTGTTTCCAGCTACAATCGCATCCGTGACTACGAGTCTTTTCGATCTGTACAAAATCGGTGTTGGGCCGTCCAGTTCGCATACCATGGGGCCAATGCGTGCGGCTTGCCGCTTTGCGCGCGACCTCGCAGGCAGTGAATTGCTGAGCCGTGCGCAGCGGGTGCAGGCGGAGCTTTATGGCTCGCTTGCGCTGACCGGCATCGGCCATGCAACGGATCGCGCCGTGCTGCTTGGCCTGTCAGGCCATGAGCCGGCGACTATCGATCCCGCTGAGATTGAATCCACGGTCGCGGCCATTCGCGACAACTTGCGGCTTGATCTGGCCGGAACCCGCTCGATTCACTTTGACGAAGCCAGTGACCTTGTCTTCCATCGCGCGGTGATGTATCCGCCGGGCGCGGTCACGCAGCATCCCAACGGCCTGCGCCTCACGGCATTCGACTCGGTAGGCGCGGTTTTGAATCAACGCACGTTTTTCTCCATCGGCGGCGGATTCATTGTGGAGGATGGCGCGGCCGAACCAGTGGACGCGAACCGGGCTGAGATTCCGTTTCCGTTTCACAGTGCTGCGGAGTTGCTTGCGACTGCGCAGGCCAACGAACTCTCGATCAGTGAACTGATGCTTGAGAACGAGTGCGCGATTGTGCGCGGAGGCGCGACCGGAGATGCGCGCGCGCCGGTCGAGAAGGTGCGTGAAGGGATTGAGCGCATCTGGCAGACAATGCAAAGCTGCGTTGAGCGAGGCATCGCGACAGAAGGGATTCTACCGGGAGGGTTGCAGGTACGCCGTCGTGCACATCGTCTGGCGGAGCGCCTGAAAGAGAAGGACGCCCATGGCAAAATTGCCGATCCGCTGGCTCCGCTTGACTGGGTCACGGTCTACGCCATGGCGGTGAATGAGGAGAATGCCGCCGGTGGACGCGTGGTAACGGCGCCAACCAATGGAGCCGCGGGCGTGGTGCCGGCCGTTGCGCATTACTACTCACGCTTCATTCCCGATGCGGACGACGAAGGTATCCTGCGCTACTTTTTAACCTCCGCGGCTATCGGCATCCTTTATAAGGAGAATGCTTCGATCAGCGGCGCCGAGGTTGGCTGCCAGGGCGAAGTGGGTGTGGCATGCTCGATGGCCGCGGGCGGGTTGACGGCGGCACTCGGCGGCACCAATGGACAAGTGGAGCATGCGGCAGAGATTGCGATGGAGCACAACCTGGGCATGACCTGCGATCCCATCGGGGGCCTGGTGCAGATTCCCTGCATCGAGAGGAACGCGATGGGCGCGGCCAAGGCGGTGCACGCCTCGCGCATTGCGATGAATGAGACGGAGGGGCACAAGGTTTCCCTGGACCAGGTGATTCGCACCATGTACCTGACGGGTCTCGATATGCAATCGCGCTATAAGGAGACAAGCCTCGCCGGGCTTGCGTTGAATATCATCGAGTGCTGATGTTGACGGCAATCAGCCAATGTTCATAGGGTAATGCGCCGATTTTCTTGATGCGCGAAAACGATTGTCGCAGGTCTGTGCGAGGGCTCACGAGCATTGCCTCGAGCTTCCTCTGGATGGTCTCATTGAGCAGCGCGACGCGGTAATGCCGGCGCAGTTTCTGAAGCAACGCGCATCGGCTTCATGAAGGAATGGATGCAAAGTGTTTGAGGCCTGATGTGGGAAGTCATCCACCGCGAATGGAACCCCGATTCGTTTGAGAATAATTGTTGTCCTTTTTTCCACGCTTTCTTCGTTTTTTTCTTGACACTATCAAGCGGTGAATCTATACATTCATCAACTGCAATTTAACTATTGCAGGACGATGCAAATCATCGAAAAGGGAGAATAGGCAAAATGGCAACGAAGAAGGCACCCGCGAAGAAGGCAGCCGCCAAGAAGGCGCCCGCGAAGAAGGCCGCAAAGAAGGCCGCAAAGAAGAAGTAATTGCGGCAATCCAACAACAAGGCAACACTCAGAGGGGGACGCTTAAAAGCGTCCCCCTCAGTGTTTGTGGGCGCAAGTCCCTGCGCATTCGTGCATCCGCAAAGAGACTAGACTTGATTGCGAAGGGAAGCAGGATACAGATGACACGACGCCGCTGGATAGCCGAACACTGGGACGAAGCAACAGCCACAATTGTTGGTGCGCAGGCGGAACACATGGCACGCGTGTTGCGCACGCAACCGGGCACGGAGGCCGACGTGGTTGCCGGCGGACACGTGTTTCACGCGGAGGTGGCCGCAGTCAGTCCAAACGAAGTGCGCTTCAATCTGATTGCCGAAGTGCAGGCCAATCCCGCGCTGCCTGTGACGCTGGTGGTGGCCGTGTATAAATTCGATCGCATGGAGTGGGCGCTTGAAAAAGCGACGGAGCTGGGTGTGGCATCGATTGCGCCGGTGATTGCGCGCCGTACTGAAAAGCATCTGGGGCTTGCGGCCGAGAAGCGTGTGGAACGCTGGCGGCGCATTGTGCATGAAGCGGCGCAGCAGTCGCGGCGGTCCGATGTTCCGCTGATCTACGAGCCTGTGCAGCTGGCTGCGCGCGTGCGTGGTGCTTCAAAGGCGACCCGCATCGTGCTAGCGGAGCAGGAACGCACCACCACTCTGCGCCGTGCGATTGAAGAGGCGGTGGCGGCGGCGAAGGAAGACATGCCAACGCTTGAAATCGCGGTGGGGCCGGAAGGCGGATGGGCTCCGGAAGAAGAAGCGCTGTTTGATGCGAATGGCTGGCGCGCTGTGTCGCTGGGGCCGCGTATTCTTCGTGCGGAGACGGCGGCTATAGCGGCGCTGGCGGTGGTTGCTTCGTGTTTGGAGTAGACGCTGCGGTTATCGTTATGCTCGTGCGGGACCTGATCGCATTGCGGATCTCAGGCTGAATGCAGCAAGCGCTAGTGCGGTGCCGCCATTGCCCAGCGCGCGCGGATCGAAGACGTTGCCGATCAATGCGCCGAATGCGAAAGCGGATGCGGCCATGGCGAGCGTTCCCGCGAAACATATCCACGCGAGGGGGCGATCCGCAGGGCGGCCGCTGCGCAGCAGATTGATGGCGGTCAGCAGCAATCCAAGAATCGATGCGCAAAGCGCCCAGAGCATGGTCAAGGGTTCTTGCTTGTATCCGAGGTAGGAGCCGAGCCCGTGACCGATGGCTCCGAGACCAAGGACGCAGGCGAGTATGCGATCGAGGAGTTTCATCAGACCTGCTTTCAAACTAGAGATGCGCGTAGTGCAGCAAGACTCCGGCAAGTGCTGCGCCGGCGAGGTCGCCAATGATCGGTATTGGTGCATAGGCCCAGTTCGAAGCGCCCTTGCCGGGGATGGGGAGGATCCAGTGCATCAGGCGCGGACCCAGATCGCGCGCGGGGTTGATGGCATAGCCCGTTGTGCCGCCGAGTGAGAGCCCAATGCCCCACACCAGCGAACCCACAAGCCACGGCGCAAGGGCCGGAGCTGGACCGGTTGCGGAAACTCCATGCGAGCCGATGGCCGCGGCAACAATAATCAGCACAGCCGTACCAAGAGCTTCGCTGAAAAGATTGAAGAGCGGACTGCGCACAGCGGCATTGGTGCAGAAGATGCCGAGTTTGGCGGCGGGGTCGGGCGTGAGCTTCCAATGGGGTCCATAGTGCAGCGTCATCAACCCCGCCCCGCACATTGCGCCCAGCAACTGCGCCGACCAGTAAGTTAGAAGCTGCGAGTAGTCGCCGCTGTTGACGGCAACGGCAAAGGTGATGGCCGGGTTGAGGTGCGCGCCGGAACTGCCAAATGCCTGCGCAACCAGGACGCCGCAGAGCACGGCCAGCCCCCAGCCAGTGGCGATGACCAGCCAGCCGGCATCGGCCGCGTACGATTTGCGCAGCGTTACACCGGCATTGACGCCGCCACCCAAGAGAACCAGAACCAGAGTGCCAACGAACTCACCCATCCAAACTGAATGCATTGCGATCGACCTTGCCTTTGCGCGGCTGCGGGAGGATTGCTTCACGACAGGGCGCTGGGAGAATTGAGATTTTCGGAACTCAAGCATGATGCACTGTCAGGCCTGCTCTCGCCAAGGCCTTTACGGGCGGCAACTACTCTTTGGGTGCCGCTGCGGGTGCAGCCCCGATGGTTGTGTTAGCGTACTGAGGCCAATGATTGAGCAGTTCCTGCACCACGACGTGGCCGACCGTATAGGCGGCTTCAAGCGAGGGCAGGTAGCCGGAGTATTTGCCGATGCGCTGCGTGGCCAGGCTTTCGGCAGCGCTCATGCCTCGAGGCTGGCGATCGAAGTTGCTGACCGTGCGCAGGACCATGACTCGCTTGATGTCGACGCGGCCGGCGTTGGCCAGGTACTCAAGCGATTGCAGCGTGCCGGTGTCTTCCATCGCCGTTGTTACAAACTCGCCCTGGCCGTTGGTGAAGTAGCGCATCCACTCGGCGGCCCACGCGTCTTCAAGATTGCCGTGCCAGTAGCGGGAGGAGGAGACCTCATCGCCCATCGTTACGAAGGGCGGGCGCTGTGCTGCCGCACCGTCAAAGTTGGTGCGAATGTCTTTGAGTTTGTCGGTGTCGGCGAGCGGTGTGGAGCGGGTCAGATTGTAAGCCCACTCGGCGAGCGGCTTGTTGAGCGCGTAGAGTTGGCCGGGAAGCGGCGCGGCGGGCGCTTCATACGGTTTTGCTTTACGCAGCGGCACATAGCCGGTGGTCCAATCGGGCGGAATCTCTCTCGCGTCAATCTCATAGCCAAGATCGCCATCGACCACCCAGCGCGCCCACACGGCGGAGCCGAGCGAGGCTTTGTCGGGAGTGGCTCCGGCGATCCCGGCAACGATCCAATAGGCATGGGTCAGGTCGAAGCGCGGATCGAGCCCGAGGGCCATGATGGTGGCCGCGGCGTGGGCGGTGCCCTGGCCGGTCAGTACAGCCATTTCGCCCTGCGCGTTCATGCGCGCGGCGTGATAAGCGGCGGGGAGCGGATAGATGCGGTCGAGATGGTCGCGCTCCACCCAATATTGCAATTCGCCGGGCTGATCGCCGGTGTCTTCGCCGACTTCAAACATGGTGATGACGACGACCTTTACGGGGATGGGTTTGGCGCTGCCCTGTCCAGACGCGATAGCAGAGATGAAAACAAGGAGAGCAATAAGAGAACATCGTTCAAGTATCTTCATTTAACGGGCACCTTCTCCGCGTTGACGATTGCGGTGCTCAACGCTGTAGCAGTTTTAGAAGCGGACAAGCTTCGATCTCTCTTCGCTTGGTTGTGTCAAACTCAATTTCGCTGACTGGAATACTGCCGAGGTAATTCGCTTCTCCCAAATCTGATCTCGCCCAGTCATACATCGATAACAGTTCCAGTTCACGAGGTAATGCAAAAACCCTGTAGTTGGGAGCATATTCGTCAAGCGCGTCGTCAAAACTAGCGTCGAGCAGGAGCCTGGTGCCTTCAACTGTGCAGACTATGAATCGAGGAACATCCCAGAAGCTGTGGTATTCAAACGGAACCATGGGCATCGCATTCCTGCTTCGTTTCGGATTGGTTTTGGACCGTTAATTGCGATGGTAACCGAGATGTTGCAGCCTTCCAAGCGAGGCGAGGCTTCCTCGCGATAGGATGGGAGCAATCGGGAGGTCGGGAATGAGAATTTCAGCAGGATTCTTGGGTTTGGCGTTAGGCTTTGGTTCTTTTGCGGCATCAGCCCAGCAGGCGAGTGCGCCCAAGGGCGATCATCACTGGACGATTGTGGTGCATGGCGGGGCGGGCGTAATCGAGCGGCCAGAGCTTGGGCCGAAGGGTGACGCGGCGTATCGGGCGTCGCTCAAGCGCGGGATTGAAGCAGGCGCGAAGGTGCTTGACCAGGGCGGCTCGGCGCTGGATGCGGTGGAGACCGTACTCAACATTTTCGAGGACGATCCGCTGTTCAATGCGGGGCACGGCGCGGTGTTCACTTCCGAGGGCAAAAACGAGATGGACTCCTCCATCATGGACGGATCGAATCTGAAGGCGGGCGCAGTGGCCAGCGTAACGCGCACGCGGCATCCCATCAGCCTGGCGCGCGCGGTGATGGAGAAGTCTCCGTATGTGATGATGGACGGCCCCGGTGCGGACGCCTTTGGCGCAAGCGTTGGCCTGGAGCAGATGGACCCGAGTTATTTTTTTACCGAGGCGCGCTGGCAGTCGCTGGTGAAGCAACTCAAGAAGGAAGGCAAGCCGGTTCCTCCGCGGCCTGTGGGCGCTCCGCCTGAGGGTGAGGCGGTGCCTGTGGCGTTCTATGACGAGGGCGCGGACCCGCACAGCCACGGCACCACAGGCGTGGTGGCAATCGATCGCAATGGCAATCTCGCCGCCGGTACATCGACGGGTGGACTGCAGGGCAAGATGCCGGGGCGCGTGGGCGACTCGCCGATCATTGGTGCGGGCACTTATGCGTCGAACCAGTCGTGCGCGGTGTCAGCGACGGGGTCGGGCGAGTACTTTATACGGCTGGGCGTGGCGCGGGAGATTTGCAACCTGGTGCGCTTCAAGGGCATGGGGATTCAGCAGGCGGCGGATGAGGTGATCCACGGGGAGTTGGAGGCGCTGCACGGGGACGGCGGGGTGATTGCGCTGACGCCGGATGGGAAGACTGCCTTCAGTTTCAATACGCCGGGAATGTTCAGAGCGCGACTGATTGAGGGCGGCAAGCTGGAGGTAGGTATTTATAAGGAGGAGAAGTAAGGCGACCATGAAGATTCTACGTTACCGCGCCGGGGTCCTCGCCGTGTGTTCTGCCGTTTCCGTTTGGCAAGGCTATGCAGCGCTGACTCAAATGTTAGACTTCACTGTTTCGGGCGCGGCGGGGAGATTCGGGTGGGGATGGCTGGCTGGCGGTCCGGTTTCCTACTTCCTTGCCTCGGGCATTGGGGGAGCGTTCGCCTTGTTCGGCCATTGGACCCGTTCAGGCACCATTCGCCATTTTTGGGGATGGGCTCTTCTGGTACCTTCGGTCTGGCTTGGCATCGGGATGGGCCTTTTTGCCTGGTCGGAATGGAACGCCAGCTTTGGGTTTACAACCGGCGAGCATTTGCTGCATTGCACGTTTATCCTCTTGCCAATGGCGCTGACCATCGCGTGTCTTTGGAGCTATCAAAAGGTTTTTCGAGATACGGTCCAGCGAGATGCGGATTTATCTGTCGCCGTCTCCGATCCGGAAAACTCACTGTCACGCCCCAGTGTTGCACCATCCATTTTGAACTGGCTTGGTGCTTTATTTGCCGCAGGGGGCTCAATTGCGGCGGTACTGGTCAGTGGAATCCTACTGCTGTTATGGGGCTGCGAGCCTCCATCCATTGAAGCGCTCGCCCGGCGATTTCCGCATGACCGAAGTGACTTGGAAACGATCATTGAGATGTCCGATCAGGACAAGGAAATGGCTGTCATCGACCCCACATGGTTGGAGTTGCAAGGTGCACGCTTACCGTCTTCCAACGAGGCGGTGGGGATTTCAGAAGCACGATGGCAAGAATACAGACGAGTCTTCCGCAGGAATGGAATCGATCAGGGAGTTCGCAGGTATTCTTCTGGTGGGGACGCGTTCATAATCGTCCGATCGGTGGGAATTCTAGATAACGGATACTCGAATGGTTACCTTTACTGTGTTCCAAGAGTAGAACATCAGTATGCGCCTTGCTCCTCAACCGAACAGACTGGAAAACACGATCAGTCGGGCGGGGAAGGGGCGTACGAGTTCATAAGACTGACTGACCGTTGGTACGCGTTTCGTAGTGGTCCGGGATGAAATTCCGATCTTTGTACAGAATTTTCTGGAGACACGAAGGCCATCCCCGTGGGGATGGCCTTCGTGCTTCCGAACCAAGGATGCGTTACTGTTTCTGGACCGCCGCACCCTGAACACCAGAGTCGTTGCGCGCTTCGGCCTTCTGCGTCAGCACCTTGTGGGCATTGTCTTCCAGAGCCTGGGCCTCGGGCAAGTACGAGAGAGCCTTCTGAATCTCCGGATCCCAGTCGGCGCGGACACGCAGTCCGCTCGACTCACCAAACTGAATGATGTCGATGCTGCTCTTGATGCTCTCCTTCAGCCAGTCGCTCACCCCGTCCAGATCGGCCTGTGTCCAGGGAATGCTCTGGTCGGTGAGATACTTCTTGAACTCGGAAAGCACGGGCTCGTCCACCTGGAAGTTCTTGTCCACAGTGCGGTTGGCCAGGTAGACGGGTGCGAAGTGGAAGAACGCCTCCTTGTACAGGAGCGTTTCCTGGAAGTGATTGGCCTTGGGCTGCTCAATCTTCTCGTCCGGCGTGATGCCACCGCCGCCGTAGACCGTGCGACCGGAGTCAGTGAACTTGACTTCCTGGTTGGTCTTGTTGGCGGGCAGCGCTCCGGCGTGGTTGTAGTAGTAGTCGTAAAGCGAAACGCCCTCGTAGTTGCGCTGGATGAGCCGGCCGGAAGGCGTGTAGTAGTGATAGGTGGTGAGCGCCAGGCCAGTGTTTTCGCTGAGGTTATAGACGGTCTGCACCAGGCCCTTGCCGAATGTGGTCTGGCCGACAATCAGTGCGCGATCATGGTCCTGCAAAGCGCCGCTCACAATCTCTGCCGCCGAGGCGGTGCCGCGGCTGACCAGTACGACAATCGGAAACGTTTTGCCGTCGTTGCCGCGCTGGGCGGTGTAGTTCTGGTCGGGGTAGGCGCGCCCGCGCTGCGAAACGATGGTCTGTCCCTTGGCCAGCAGGTGGTCGCATACCTCAACCGCCTGGCTCAGCAGGCCGCCTGGGTTGTCGCGCAGGTCGAAGACCAGGCCTTTGAGATCAGGGAAGCCGTCAACGGCTTCAATGACCTCCTGCGCGGTCGTCTCCTGGAACTGCTTGAGGTGGATGTAGCCCACGCCGGGCCGGATTTCAAAAGCAAGGTCCACTGAGGGATTGGGAATCTCGTCGCGAACCAGGTTGAAGACCAGCGGCTTGGCCTGGCCATCGCGCGCCATGCTGACGGAAACGGGCGTTCCCTTGGGTCCTTTGAGGGTTTTTGCCACGGTGTCCGAGGTCATGCCGTCCGTAGTCTTTCCGTCAATGGCGGCGATGACATCGCCGGGATGAACCCCGGCCTTGAATGCCGGACCGCCTTCCATGGGAAACACGACGTAGACCTTGCCGCCGCTGACCGCCTGCTGGATAGTCATGCCGACGCCGTAGTAGCGTCCATGCTGCTCCTCGCGCATCTTGGCGTAGGCCTTGGGGTCGTAGAAGTTGGAGTGGGGATCGAGAACGCGGAGCATTCCGGGAATGGCGCCGTCGTAGATGGCGGTGTCGGCCTTGTCCCCTTCAATGGGCTCGGCGTAGTTCTGCTCCACCAGCGCGTAGACGTTGGTAAATGACTTGAGGCTGTCGCGCAACTGGCTTTCGTCTTCAGAGGACTGTGCGCCCACGCGGCGCTGCAGTACGGTGCCCACGACAGCGCAGACGGCGAAAAAGAGGATCACGGTGAAAAGTGCGCGGCGGGCGCGGGGAGTCATATGCTGTAGGAACCTCCGGACTGCTTCCATCAGGCGTGTGAAAAGAGTTCGACACGCAGCCTTAACCTTCGATAGTACCACTGCGGTGTTTGACGGTGGAATGTTCTATAGGGTAGCCGTGGCGCGGCCTGACGCGCGCTGCGTGGACAATTCTCCCGAAGTTATTCTTGCGAAATAACTAAGACATTCGAGAAAAGGCGTGATATCTTTGTCCTTCCGTATCGTCTGTTGAAAGGGATTGCACGAATGCGCAAGCTTCTGGGAAATATGCGATTGCCAATTGTGCAGCCATTCCTCTCCGCTATTCCGGTTTTTCTCGCCTTCCTTGCCGTTTCTGTCCCGGCATCCCACGCTCAGGTGAGGCCGCTGGATGCCTGCCCCCCCACCAGGCTCCGAGTCGATCTCGTCCGTCTCTCCCAGCACTTGGGCTCCGGGGCAAACCGTCCCTCTGGTCATTACGGGAAGCTTTTCCGGCCAAATCCCTTCCCTGCCAGGCTGCTACTTTAACGAGGACTTCATTTCGACCACAGAAGACCCTCTGCTTGCCCAGCCCACCTCGTGGGCGACCGTGGTGTCCCTCGGGACCCTCACCACTACGCAGGTCACCATGACCGTAAGGGTTGCAGCAAACGCCCCGCCGGGGACGTATTACATTCAGCTATCGAGCGATGGCGGCACCTACCTGACCGCGCCGGTTCAGGTTGTGATCTGTCCCACGCCACCATCACCTCGATATCTCCAAACGTATTCTTCGCCGGGCAGACATACAGCAACGTCATAATCACAGGGACCAATTTCATCACTCCAGCGGCGGCCACCACTGCATGCCCTGCGACTGTCTTCATGCCGACAGAGGTTGGACTGCTCCCGAAGGCCCTCACCGTCAACAGTTCGACCGAGATAACATACGGCTTTCAAGTTATCGCGAATGTCAGAACCGGGGAGGAGAGTTTTGTGGCCAAGAACGCCGGCGGCCTGCTTCAGACGAGTCAACCCTTTAAGGTGGACATCCTTGCCGCTCCCGTAATCACATGGGCGAACGATCCAGATGGGACCAGCCCCACCATCAGCGGCCCCAACGCCACTTTGCCCAACCCCACTGTAGTTGTGGGCCAGCAGATCATTCTGACCACGACTCCCACCACGCTTGCGACGGGGATTCCCATCCCCCTTAGCATTGTGTCGAGTGCCTGGAAGGTCACAGGAGGGACGAATATCGGCGACTATCAACCAACCAGCGCCTCGACATCGGTGACTCTAATGCCGCCTTTGAACACGCCAGGCCTCACCTTCTATTCGGTTTATCCGGCCGCAAGCGTGCAAGAGGCATACCAATTCTGCGTCGGCCCACTTGGCGAGGATGGCGGGAGCAACGCGTGCAGCCCGGTTGTCACGGCAACTTTTGATGTGAGCGGTTTCAGCACCCCCGCTATAAACATTGGGAACGAACTCTTGGCAAATATCGACGATCTCACCGGATGCGCCGCCGCATCCGGCGGACCAACTCTTGTCTATGGCAATCTCCGAGGGCCGGCAGCTGCCTGTGGCGTTGCCACTGGCACTCCGGGAATAACTTTCTACCCGGTTGGAACGCCCCCAGGGGCCGGCAATTTTCTCTTTGCCCAGGTGGTCACTGGCGATTCGGTCGTCTACAGCGGGGCCAGCGGTACAAGCACATGCACAGCCACTCCGGGGTTGGACGGTAACTACACATACCAGCTTCAAATCAACCCTCCATCGACTTCCGATTCCCCAGAAGCGCCTTTGCCCTCAACCAACGCAACTGTAACTCGGAACTTCAACGCAACGATGTACCTCCTCTGGCAGTCCACGGTCAACGCAAAAACAATCCCCGTGCCGCTAGGCTATATACCTTGGGCGTTCAATGGAACCGCCGCAAATGGGGGGACCGCTGCGAATCCAGCATGGACAGCCAGCGGAACTGGCGCTCCCGTAATGAGCAATGGGGAGGCCAGCCCAGACGGTGTGATCGGGAGTAATGACGCGATCCCAGATGCTGGATCGCCGAATTCCGCCTTTGTGCCGGCTACGACCATCTCAGACATTCCGGGCTGGAATGGATTAGCAGTTCCCGCATCGGCTAGCTGCGTGACAACCACAAACTAAGAGGAGGGGTTATGAAATCGATTAATATGTTCAGAAAGAGTGGGAGGGCAACGAGTGAATTTCGCGCATGGCTCCTGATTTGGCTTGCATTTGCTGCCCCAGCTCTCGCCTGCGGGCAAGCCGCGGAACAGCCATTCACGCTCGAGTTAAGGGCCAACAAGCCAATTGGGGTAGCAGGCTCGCAAGTGTTTGTCTGGGTCAAAATGACGAATGTCTCCGACCACGCTGTCGATTGTACCGAAGCGGAGATGGACGGCACGTTAACGAGCTATAACTATGACGTGCGCTACGAGGACGGAAAATCTGCGGATTTGGTCGATAAGAGTCTTCCATACAGCAGCCCAGGGCACACGGGCAAACAATGGGATAAGTGCAGCCTTGGACCGGGTAAATCGAGGGAAATAGAGCTTGTAGTTAGTTTTCGGTATAACCTTAGCAAACCGGGAAAGTATATGGTACAAATATCGCGGCGCTCCTCACTTGATGCAAATGGTCTTCGGACAGGGGATTGGGTGAAATCGAACGCCATCACGGTTACCGTGTTGCCTGCGAATGACCCGCCGACGACCCAGCAGTAAAAACCTGGGGACAAAAATCGCCTACGGCAACTCGACCGAGTCCTCAGCCGAACCCTCTGCGTCGGCAGCAGATTCCGAGCAAATTGAAAGGGTCAAGGAGAATTGAACATGACGAAACCGGCAAAGCGTTCACTTGGCTTGCTGTTTGCCATTGGGGTGGCCTCACTTTGTGCCTGCGGGGGCGAGGCGCAGTCGGCGCCGTTCAAACTGGCGATCTCTGAATACCGCCAGGACCTCGCTCAAGGTGAGTATCGACTTCGCGTCACCACCACCAACACTTCGAGTTCACCGTTGCATCTGGACGGATGCGCCCCACAGCGAGGCTGGTATACGATTTCGATTCGATTGGATGGGGTCCCGCTGGTGGAAAAAAACGCCGAGGCCCGAAAACAAAGAGAGGGCAAGATGAGGCGCAGCTGGTGCGCATCAGCATCAGCCAAGGACATTCTCAAGCCAGGAGATTCCTATCAGGACATCCTCGGAGTCACGGGAGTATTCGATATTTCTTCGCCAGGCGCTTACGAAATTGCTGTGAGCAGGGATACAGCTCCGGATGATCCCGACAAGAGTGTAACGGTCAAATCCAACACCATCACCATAGTCGTCCCGGAGCCCAGGCCGAACACAGACGCACCGCAGTAAGCCGTCCAACAGGCAAGTACCTATCCGGAATTGCTGTACGGACCCTCCCGCGCCGCCTTGATCCTGCCACCAGTTACACTTGGTTCCGTGAAGCTCCCAGCTGGGGTCACCACTCCAGCATTTCCGTCGGTTGAGGTAATTTCGCTCTCATTTGGCGGGTGGCCCCAGTCTCGGTAACCTCTCCCAGTCCGGATGAGGGTGCCACCGGTCGCTCGCACTTGGGGACCGGTGCCGACAGCCTCACGTCCCCCCGAACCCATCCCAGTGTGCATCTGCTGGTCAACGAGCCGAGGCGCGCTTATCCACGGCGGCTCAGGCCCTCAAACTGTCCGTCTCGATGCGGAGCCGGGAAAGGCCCTTCTGGCAGGCGCATTACTATGATCTCAACGTCCCCGCGCACGAAAAGTTTGTGGAAAAACTGCGTTCCATGCATCGTAACCCGGTCCGCCGAGGGCTGGCTGCGAAGCCGGAGGAATGGAAATGGTCGAGCTTTCGCCCACCTCCCCGGTCCCCAAAAGCGAGGGACCGGGGGCACCCCTCATCCTGAATTCAATAGGGCACCGAGACCGGGGCCACCCGCCCCATTTGCGTCCGGCTTTTCCCGGTCGCCTCCGGCAAGGCTACAGTCAATTGGAAAACCGCTCGGAAGGCTCTAAGCACAGCAGTCTTGGGCTAAAGTATACCACCCGCCTGTTTGACGGCGGCCAGGGGTTTCGGGTAGCCGCGAGGCGGAGGGAAGAAATCCGTGCCGGGTCGGAATTCCGGGCGGATTTGCCCCGGAATCGGTCCAATCTTCGCGCTGCTGCTGCCCAGCCATTTACAATGGCGTCTATGCATCAGGTGGAAACAGAAGTCTCCCCTGCCGTGTCCTAAACTATGACCCTAAGATCACTTCGCATTCCCGCGGCTTTCGTGTTCGGCACGGCGCTGCTCGCAAGTTCCGCTTTGGCGCAGACCAAACCTGCCGCGTCGCAGAGCCCCTATGGCGGCGTGGTGGTGGAAGACATTATCGCCCGCGTCAACGACCAGGTCATTACGCAGTCCGACTACGACCGCGCAATGAAGGAGATGGACGACGAGGGCAAGCAGCGCAACGAGACAAGGCAGGAGATGTCCGAGCGGCACAGGGACCTTCTGCGCACCCTGATTGACCAGCAACTCTGGCTCTCCAAGGGCAAGGAACTGGATATTACCGGCGAAACGGAGCTGGTGAAGCGCCTGGACGAGATTCGCAAGCAGTACAACCTTGCGACCCTTGAGGACCTGGAAAAGGCAGCCAAGGACCAGGGCTACTCCTATGAGGATTTCAAGGCCAACATCCGCAACCAGATCATTACTCAGGAAGTGATGCGTCAGGAAGTGGGGCGCAAACTCAATTTCACCCAGGGTGAAGTGGAGCGCTACTACGAGGCGCACAAGCAGGATTATGCCAAGCCTGAAAGCGTGCAGCTGAGCGAGATTCTGGTTTCGACCGGCGCCGACCCCGACGACGCGGCAAAGACTGCGGCGGGCAAGGCCAAGGCGGACGATATTGAAGCCAAGCTGCACGCCGGCGGCGACTTCAGCCAGTTGGCCAAGACCTTCAGCGACGGCACCACCGCAGCCGAGGGCGGAGCTTTCGGGACCTTCCACAAGGGAGAACTCGCCAAGGTGTTTGAGGATGCAACCTTCAGCCTGAAGGCCGGTGAGGTCACTGAGCCGATTCGCACCAAGCAGGGCTACATCATCTTCCGTGTAGACCAGCACATTGCCGGCGGGGTTCCTCCTTATAAGACGGTTGAGCAGGATGTGGAGCAGAGCTTCTATGAGAGCCTGATGGTGCCGAAGATGCGCGAGTATCTGACCCAGATGCGCGAAGATGCCTACATCTACACCAAAGACGGGTACACGGACACGGGTGCGAGTCCCAACGAGATCAAGCCCATATACAGCGTCTATACGCCGCCTTCAACCAAGAAGAAAAAGAAGGTTGAGCGCACCCGCTTCCGCGAGACGACGCGCACGTTCCGGCAGAAGAGTGCGCCGGCCGCGCCGGTTGACACTGCCGCAACGGCGCCGACCCCGACCAGGAAGAACGTAAGCGCGAAGGTCGAAAAGCCAGGCAAGAAAGAAAAGATCCGTTTCGGCAAGGCGCCCACCAAGACACTTCCCGTCGCACCATCGTCAACTACCGAAGATGCGGGTGGAGTTCCTCCGGCCGCTGCCGCACCCGAGCCGGCAAATCCGCTTGAGGCCGATAACAAGCCGACCGTGAAGACCCGCTTCAGCAATCACCCCAAAACGGCAAAGACCGCCAAAGGCAAAGGCGGGCAGGCTGATAGCGATGCGCCTCCTGCGCCCGATGCCGCTGAAGTTGCCGACCGGCAGCAGCAGGCCGCCGCACTCGGTCTGAACGGCGACACATCGGTCAAGAAAAAGAAGAAGAAGCAGACGACAACCGGGGAAAAGACGCGGCTAGGCGACAAGAACAAAAAGCCGGACACAGCCGCACCGCCAGCGGATTCAGCGCCTGCGGCCACTCCGCCCGCTGCACCTGCGGCCCCGCAAAAGTAGCAACACATTCCCTGCTTTGAGCGGCGCGGCTTCGGCTGCGCCGTTTTTATTCTGGGCTCGATAAGTCCGGTTTTGACCGGGATTGACCTCGATTCCGGCTTCATACGCGCGGGGTATAATTCGCGGAGACGTTGCAACGCCTGTGCATCGGCGCGGAAGTTTTCCAATCAACATTTTCGAAGCGAAGCGGGAGATCTGGGATGATAAAGTTCGCCACCACCGGAAGCAGAAGCCAGCCGTTCCGCCAAAGCCTGACAGGCCTGGCATTTTGCATGATTGCTGCACTTTGCGGCCGGCACCGGCCGCTGCGCAATCCGTAGCCGTGGCGGTTGGTGACGGCGCTCATTCATCCGTTTGAGATTCTCACCGTGCGCGTTGATTACCCGATAAGTCAGTAGGCTGAAAACATGAAGGACATTTACATTGCGGATCTGGCCAACTTCGACGAAGGCACGCGCTTCGACGGATATTTTCTGGTGTTGGCCAAACAGTTGCGCACGACGAAAACGAACAAGCCCTACCTCAACCTGATTCTTGGCGACAAGACCGGGCAGCTCGAAGCCCGCATCTGGGAGGTCACCGACCCGCGTATCGCCAAGGACTTTGAGCGCGGCGACATTGTGAAGGCGCGCGGCACCGCGTCGAAGTTTGACGATCGTCTGCAGATGAAGGTCGACCAGCTTCGCGTTGCTCAGGACGCCGAGTTTGACCGGATGGACATGCTGCCATCCACCACCTACGATGTGGCCGAGTTGTGGCGGCTGCTGCGTGGCTTTGTCGACAGCCTCGTGAACCCCGATCTCAAGCGAATGCTGCTTGCGTTGCTCGATGACCCGGCGATTGCCGAGGCTTATCGCGAAGCTCCCGCGGCCAAGCAACTGCATCACGCATGGCTTGGCGGGCTGCTGGAGCACGTCATCAGCCTGTGTACATTGGCTGATCGCGTCGCCCCGCATTACCCCCTCATCGACCGCGACCTGCTGCTCACCGGCGTCATTCTCCACGACATCGGCAAGGTGCGCGAACTGAGCTGGGCGGTCGGCTTCGAATACACCCTTGAAGGCACCCTGCTGGGACACATCCAGATTGGCGCGGCATTGGCCGAGCGCACCATGGATAGCCTGCCGGATTTCCCGCCCAAGCTCAAAATCCTTGTCCTGCACATGATCCTCTCGCACCACGGCAAGCTCGAGTTCGGTTCTCCCAAGCTGCCCATGATTCCCGAGGCGCTGATGCTCAACTTCATCGACGATCTCGACGCCAAGATGCAGGCGGTCCAAGGCGAGTTTGATAAGTGCGCCCGGGAAGGCAAAGGCCCCAACGAGCTGACCAACAAGGTGTGGGCGCTGGATAACCGGCAACTCTTGAATACCAGACGGTGGCTGGCGGACGACAAGGGCTGAGTTTTTGAAGCAATTCCTCAATATAGGGACCCCTGTCGAGGATGCAGAGTGGTAAAAAACCGCCCAGTTCCTGTGCAATGTCTTGCATATGCATCAAATTAGATAATGGTAAGATATTGATCCTTATATGGTTAATTGTGGCATTGCGATTGCAATAGAGTAGTCGACAGACTAGGCCAGCTGTACTTTGGTTCCCAAGGGCTGCCCCAACCCAATTGCCTTGTCACTAGACAGGCGGAGAAGAAATGAAAAAAGTATCCTTGCTTTTCGTTGCCACGGCGCTGTTGCTCCCGAGCACTTCCCTTTATGCAGGTTCCGTTGTGTTCTCTCAGAACTTCGACACCTTAACCACGGGATTGGGGGTAACATCCGTTGGCAACTTCACCGCGATCAATGGAACGAACGTTGATATCGTCAACAACGGCATGGGTTATGGCGCGCTATGCGCGGGGCCTGAGTCCGGCAACTGTGTTGACCTGGGCGGCAGCAACGGCAATCCCTTTGGCCAGTTGCAGTCCAACGCCATCACGTTGGGACCAGGAACCTACGACCTGAGCTTCGACCTGATCGGCTCGCAGCGGTCTGGATACGGCACCACGAGTTCAACCGTTACACTGGGGACTGTGGGTAACCCAGGCCAGCTGTATAGCAATTCCTTCGACAACATGGCCTACAACGACATCACTTCCGGCATCGTGAATACCCAATTCACGCTCACTGGGACCGAAACGGTTTACCTCGATTTCGATCTCACTGCCTCTGGCAACGGAAACGTAGGCCAACTGCTGGATAACGTAGAAATCGCCGCCACCCCGGAGCCCTCCAGCCTGCTTCTCCTTGGCACAGGCTTTGTCGCGTTGGCCGGCTTTGCGCGTCGCAAGTTCGCCTCTCGCAACGCCTAGTTTCAGCTCTATCTTAAAGTTTCACTCCTCAGACCGACTCGCTCCTGGCACCCATTGGAGCGAGTCGGTCTTGTTTGTTGCTCCCAACTTTATTCAGCAGGTGTGCATCGAACGTGGCGCGCTCCTTCGATGCACGGGGAGAGTTTTTGCGCTTGACATATTCCCATATAAGAATGTATTGTCTGATCATGGCACGAGCCGCTACCACCTCTGACGCCTTCAACGCAGTTGCCGAGCCTCGGCGTCGCGAAATCCTCACCTACCTCGCCCAGCACGAGCGCCCGGTAGGCGACATCGTAACCAATCTCAAAATCGACCAGCCGTCGGTGTCCAAGCACCTTGGCGTTTTGCGCCGCGTGGGCCTCGTCCACATGCGCTGCGACGGCCGCCACAAGTACTACCGCACCAACGCTGAAGCAATTCGCCCGCTCCATGAGTGGGCCGCCACGTTCGAGCGCTACTGGCACAATCAGTTGCTGAACGTCAAAAAGCGCGCCGAAGAAAAAATGAGCCAATTGAATTCCATCCCCATCCCCGCACCAGAAAAGGAGAAGTCATGATCCAGACAGCCAGCACCATCGAAGACCTTACCCTCAACATCTCGCAGGAAGTGCACGTCAATGCCTCTCTCGCCATCACCTTCGAGTCCCTGCTTGAACAAATTGGCCCCGAGAACTCAACCCCTGAAGGCGTCGCCATGCCGATGACCATCGAGCCGTGGCCGGGCGGCCGCTGGTTCCGCAACCTGGGCGAGAACAACGGGCATTTCTGGGGCCATGTGCAGGCCATCAAGCGCCCCACCCTGCTTGAGTTTTCCGGCCCGCTGTTTGCCTCCTATCCGCTTATCTCCAACGTGCAATACCGCCTCAACGAAGTCCCCGGAGGCACCCTCATCGCCTTCCATCACACTGCCTTCGGCTTCATTCAAGACCAGCATCGGAATGGAGTGGTGAAAGGCTGGGCGTGGATGCTGGAGCGCACTCGCAAGGCCGCCGAGTCCCGCTAGTTGCAGTCCAGGTTTGCACGCTTTGAAACTTAAAGGGCGCCCGTGTTTCCCATTGGCATGCCTTCACCGCCTTACCCATCACCGCCCTGGCCCCAACTGCGAGGCCGGGGCGGTGCATTTGGGTTAACCCACAAACCACTCCCACTGCTCTTCCGTAAGCGGCACCACCGACAGCCGCCCGATGATCACCAGCGGCGACTTATCAAACAGCGGCTCGGCCTTGATCTCCGCCAGCGTCCTGGGGTGCTTCAGCTTCTTGCCCACCTTCACGTTGACGACAGGGACTTTGGGATCGGTCGGGTCGACGCTGACTACTGTCCCAGTTCCCACAGCCGTGCGTTCGTCGCCGGTATGATAAAAAACCCACTTGGTCCCCGCCTTCATCTCGCGCAGGTATTTCACGGCGGTAGTGTTGGTCACGTTGTCCCAGATGGTTTCCTTGTCGCGGAGAAAGTCGTCGAAGGAGTAGACGTCGGGCTCGGTCTTGAAGAGGAAATAGGCCATGCGCTCCATGGTAAGGCGGAAGGCAGGGAATAGGGAACAGGGAAACAGGCGGACTCATCGTGTTACGCTGACCGCATGGCGCGCGAGACGACGGAATCCCTTCTGGATCAGGGCTATCAAGCAAGGCGGGAACATCGCCCGGAAGATGCGCAGTGCCTCTTTGAGACGGCTGTTCTCAAATGCCGCCGAAGAGAGAGGCACCCTTTGCTGGCGCGATCTCTTATTGGCCTGGGCCAGATCGAGAGAGATCTCGGGAATCTGGACACTGCGCTCGACTGTTATGGGCAGGCGGTTCAAATCCTCCGCACCCTCAACGATCCCCCGGCGCTCGCGCACACCATCCGCCATGTGGGCGACATCCAGCGGAATCGCCGCGAGTTCGATCAAGCCGCCCCTTGCTATGTCGAGGCCCTGGAAATCTATCGGGCGAATGAATTCACCCCTCCCCTCGATCTGGCAAACACCCTGCGCGGCTATGCCCTTCTGAAAGGCGAACTGGGCAGCGGGGAAGAGGCAAAGCTGCTCTGGGCCGAAGCAGGCCAACTCTACCAAGCGGTCGGGGTGCAAGCCGGTGTGGACGAATGCGCACGGCAGATCGCTCTACTGGGCACGGATCGCTGACCACCGACCACTGCTTCTCCGTTACAATCAGAAGGATATGATCCGTTTCTCGACCGCCGGCGAATCCCATGGGGAAGCTCTCACGGCACTCATCTCGGGGCTGCCTGCCGGTGTTCCCGTCGATCTCGACTTCATTAACCGCGAGCTTTGGCGTCGCCAGCAGGGCTATGGCCGCGGCGGCCGCATGAAGATTGAGACCGACAAGGCTCACATTCTCTCCGGTGTGCGCCACGGCAAGACCATCGGCTCGCCCATCTCCATCGAAATCGTCAACCGCGACTGGAAGAACTGGGAAGAAAAGCTGCCAGTCGAGGCCGGCGACCCGACCAAGCACCAAGCGGTTGCCTCGCCCCGCCCCGGCCACGCCGACCTTGCCGGCGCCCTAAAATACAACTTCCCCGACGCCCGCTATGTGCTGGAACGCGCCTCGGCGCGCGAATCCACCAGCCGCGTTGCCGCCGGAGCCCTGGCCAAACTCTTCCTGCGTACTCTCGGGATTGAGGTCCTGAGCCACGTCATCCGCGTAGGCCGCGCCGAACTCGATCGCGCCGCCACATGGGACGAAATCGTCTCCGTCGCCGCCAAAGATGAGGTCATGCTCAGCTGCGTTGACCCCGCATCCGAAGCCCGCATGAAGGAAGAGGTTGAAGAGGTCTCCCGCACCGGAGACACGGTCGGCGGAGTTTTTGAAGTGGTGGTGCACGGCGCGCCTGCCGGCCTGGGTACCTACGCCAACTGGGACGAGCGCCTTGACGGGCTGCTGGCCTGGAGCGTGATGAGCCTGCAAGCCGTCAAAGCCGTCGAAATCGGCCGCGGCGTCACGGCTGCCGAGTCGTTTGGCTCCAAGGTTCACGATCCAATCGAATATGCGCCCGAAGAAAACGGCAAACCTACCCGCTTCACCCGTCCGCGGAATAATGCCGGTGGCATCGAGGGCGGCGTCTCCAACGGCGAAGACATTGTGGTGCGCGGCTATCTGAAGCCAATTTCCACGCTCCGCCGGCCTCTCGGGTCGGTTCGCTTTGACACGCGAGAAGCCACCAGCGCAAGCTATGAGCGCAGCGACATCTGTGTTGTTCCCGCTGCCGGAGTGGCTGCCGAGGCCATGGTCGCCGTCACCATCGCCGGCCTCGCCCAGCAGAAGTTCGGCGGCGACTCGGTGCTCGAAATGCAACGGAACTTTCGCGGGTACATCGAACAGATTGGGAAGTTCTAGCGGCGGAATATTCATGCTCAGATGAGCACTTTTCGGTTTGGCGGTAGAATGGCGTAGGCAAGGAGGGTTTTATGGCCGATTTGAAACTTGATCAGCTTGATCCCGTTGTCGGGTTAGAGGTGCGCATTCGCGGGGATCGAGGATTGTTTGAGATTATTGCTGTTCATCCTCCCAATTTGACCACGATTCCAAAGGGATGGGAGAGTTTCCCGCATCAGGGCGCCGAGGCCGGGGGCACCGTGGACTTGAAGCGCCTGAGAAGCGATTCTCATTTCTTCTCTCCGAATCAGGGTGTGCCTTGGTCAGAGTTGCAATATGTGGATGATGGGGAGATATGGCCCGTTCGCCACGCAATCGAATGGCTCAAGACGAACCCAGGCGACAGGAGATTTCCCGATTACATTGTTGATTGCGGAATAAAGGATGGTGACGATCATGCGGGAAATCCATCTATCTTCGTGCGCTTTTTCGTAGATTCGGAATACTTCTATGAGAAGAATGGCCGGGTGTCCCAAGAGAGAATTGCCGCGTTGAACGAATTTACCTTCGAGGTTCAACAGGTTCTGCTCGGGTTGAATCTGAAATCTCTCACCTATGTGCAGACCAGTATGGCGCGGAGGGCGCTAGATGCCGTTAGCTGAGGAATTACTGGACCATGCGAGGCTTCTTGCGAACCTCGATGCGCACACGACCTCGCAGGCTAACATCAGACGAGCGATATCTGCCGCGTATTATGCGGTTTTTCATTTGCTTTCCGCAGCTGTGGCGGAACAGGTCAGTCCAGGTTTTCCGGCAGGACTCAGAGAATGCACACAACGAGTACTGGGCCACAGTCAGATGTTCAATGTGGCAAAGGCCTTTTCGCAGCAAGGTAAGAACGAAGCCAAATGCCTCCCAAAGGGGTTTGCATTGCCCGACCCGATTTCCCAGGAGCTAGCTTCGGTCTCGAACGGCTTCAAGGACCTACAGGAGGCGCGTCACGCTGCGGATTACGACGTTTTGAAACAATACAATCCGGGCGATGAACTCGCTCTTGTGCAACAAGCGGAGAAGATTTTCAAGGATTGGAAGACGGAGAGAAGTTCCAGGAACGCGACAGTTTTCCTGGCAGCAATGATCTTCGGCAAGGACTGGAACAAATAGCAGCTATCGCAGGGAAAGGCAGTTAGGTCACACAACAACGCGCATGATTCTCAAGATCGTCAAATATCCCGAACCCGTGCTCTCGCAACCTGGCGAACCGGTTACCGAATTCAACGCAGAGCTGAAGAAGCTGGCTGCCGACATGTTTGAAACCACTTACGCGGCGCAAGGCATCGGCCTGGCTGCCCCGCAGGTTGGCGTGTCAAAGCGGTTGACCGTCATCGACCTGAGCATGGGCAAGGTGCCCAAGGACAAGCTGGTCCTGGTGAATCCTGAGATTATTTCCAGCGAGGGCCGGCTCTATGAAGAGGAGGGCTGCCTCAGCTTCCCTGAGATCAAGGAGAAAGTGGTTCGCGCGGCAAATGTTCGCATCCGCGCCCAGGACCTGAACGGCAAGTGGTTCGAGATGGACGCCGAAGATCTGCTTTCCCGCTGCTTCCAGCATGAGATTGACCACCTCGACGGCATGCTCTTCATCTTCCGCATGAGCGGCTTGAAACGCGACATGACGCTGCGCAGGATTCGCAAGATGCAGCGCGAAGGCACCTGGTAGCGCGGCGAGGAGCCCGATGAAACTCGTTTTTTGCGGCACGCCGGCCTTCGCTGTCCCAACGCTTGAGGCTCTGATTGCCGCTGGCCACGAGATCGCACTGGTCGTCTCGCAACCTGATCGCCCTGTGGGTCGCGCGCAAACGCTGACCGCCCCGCCCGTCAAGCAAGCCGCGCTGGCCGCCGGTCTGCCCATCGCGCAACCTGAAAAAATTCGCAACAACCTGGAGTTTCGCGCCCAGCTTGAGGCCATCGCGCCAGACGCAAACATCGTTGTCGCCTATGGGCGTATCATCCCTCCTTGGATGCTCGCGTTGCCGCGGCTGGGCTGCATCAATCTGCACGGGTCGCTGCTGCCAAAATATCGCGGAGCCGCGCCGATCCAGTGGGCCGTTGCCATGGGCGACGCCTTTACCGGCAACACCACCATGCTGCTGGAAGAAGGCCTCGATACCGGCCCAATTCTGCTGCAGCAGACCGTTGAAATCGGGCCGGACAAGACAGCCGTCGACCTTTTTGAAGAACTTGCCGTTGCCGGCGCTCCGCTCATGGTTGAAACGCTCGCCCGGCTCAGTGCGGGAACCGTGCAGCCGCAGCCGCAGAACCACGCCGGAGCCACGTTCGCGCCAATTCTCGATCGGGAAGACGGGCGCATGGACTTTGCCGCGCGCACCGCGCACGAACTCTACAATCGCTGGCGCGGATTCCAACCCTGGCCGGGCGCTTTCACCACCTTGGACGGGAAAAAGCTGATCGCGCATAGCATGGCTGTTGCTCCGTCCAGGTTGGTTGAAACCATTCCAGCAGGGCCAGGCGCCGTCCGCATCCAGGATCATCGCCTGTTTGCTGCCTGCGCCGAAAACACCTGGATCGAACTGCTCGAAATTCAGCTCGAAGGCAAAAAACGAATGACAGCCGCCGAATTTCTTCGCGGCAATCCGCTCTCCCCACAGACGCGGTTCGGGTCCCTCGCAGCATGACGCACCCATCGGGGACCAAGGCCGGCAAGTCCGCGCCGAAGAACCGGCCAACTGAAATTTCCCCCGCCCGCAAGGCTGCATTCAACATCCTGGAAGCCGTCGATCGAGGCCATTCGCACTCTGACGATTTGCTGCGCGGCAAGGCGGTCAAGGCCCTGTCTGCGCAAGATCGCAACCTGGCCACGGCACTGGTCCTGGGAGTGTTGCGCTGGCAAATCCGCCTTGACCATCAGCTTCAGCCGCTGCTCAAGCGCCCCAATGCGCGGCTCGACTCCGAAGTTCAAATCGCCTTGCGCCTGGGAGCCTTCCAGATTCTGCACATGGACCGCATTCCGGCGCGCGCCGCCATTGACGAGAGCGTGGAATTGGCCAAGCAGGCGGGGCAGCGGTTCGCTTCTGGAATGGTGAATGCGGTGCTTCGCAAGCTCGCTTTGTTGCCCAGGGAAGAGAGTGCGGGAGCCAGCTCCCCTGATCTGGAAGCGGCAGAAGCCTTCCCTCAATGGATGGTTGAGCGCTGGACCAGCTTCTATGGCCTGGCCGCCGCGCGCGCAATTTGTCTCCACGGACAAAACCAGCCGCCGCTGACGATCCGGATGGCCACCGGCGCAAGCGAAGCAGAGCTGGCTGAGGATGCACTTGCGGTCTTTCCGGGGCCTTTGCTTTCCGCCGCGCGCACTGTTATTTCTGGCGACGCCGCAGCCTCCACGTCGTTTCAGGAAGGCCGCATCCGCATGCAGGACGAGGGCTCCCAACTGGTTGCCGAGGTGGCTGCCGCCAGTGTTCCTGAGGGCAAGGTCAACATTCTGGATGCCTGCGCAGCCCCCGGCGGCAAGACGCTGATCCTTGCCGAGCGCAACCCTCAGGCGCACATCGTCGCTTGCGAATCCAGCGCGCCCCGTTTTGATCAGTTGCGCCACCGCCTGGCCTCTTACGCCGCGCAAATCGAGTGCCGCCACGCCGACGCCACAACCCTGAACGACGACGCTGCCTTCGATCTTGTCCTCGCCGATGTTCCATGCAGCGGCACCGGCACGCTGGGCCGCAATCCGGAGATTCGCCATCGCCTCAAGCCCGAGGAGTTTGCCCGCCAGTCGGAGCGCCAGCGCGCTCTTTTCGCCGCTGCATTGCGCGCGGTGCGGCCCGGCGGCAAGGTCGTCTACTCCACCTGCTCGCTTGAGCCGGAAGAAAACGAGCAGGTCGTTGCTGCGGTCCTCGCTGCCACCCCGGGTGCTCGCTCCGTCTCGTTGCGGCCGACGATTGAAGCTCTCCAGTTCGGCTCCATCCTTGCCCCAGGCGCGGCAGGGCAGTTGCTGGCGGCTATGACTCAACAAGGCGCGCTTCGCCTGCTCCCCGGGACCTTTGATACGGACGGCTTCTTCATCGCCCTGCTCGAGAGAATTGCCTGAAGCCGCACAATTTCCATGGCCTGCGCGCTAATCGGCTACTCAGCCACAGTCAGCGTCACTGTGGCGTTCTGATAAACGCGCGCCCCTGCTGAAGGCGACTGGGCAATCACCGATCCCGGCTTGACCGGCGCTTTCGGCGCAGCGTCGCCGACGCCCACGGGCTGCACAGCGGTTGGTACATAAGTGGGTGTCTGAGTCTGAATGCCGACTCTGGCCAACTGAGCCTGTGCGGTTACAACGGGCAGACCAACCATGTCGGGCATCACAAATCCATCCGCAGCTTCGTCGTCCGCAGCGGCCACCAGCAAATTGACGCTGGGCCGCGAAATCCCCTGAGCATGCGCCGGCGGGTCCTGGGCCAGAACCGTTCCCTCGGGGGCCTTCCACGGAATCTGCGCAGTCGTGCCCACTTCCAGTCCAACGCGGCGAAGGGTGAGCGCGGCAACCCGCTGGTCTTCGCCCACGGTGTTGGGCACGTCCACTTTTTGAGGGCCAAGGCTCTCCGCAACGCGCACACGCCACTCCCGGCGCACTACGGTCCCCGATGCCGGCGACTGGGTAAGAATGTGTCCCGCGCCCACATCGCTTGAGTAGTAGCGATTGTCGACATCCAGATTGAGCCCCAAACCTGCGGTCTGGCTGCGCGCATCGGCAACCGTCATCCCCTGCAGCGCGGGTACCTGCACTTCAGCGCCGTGAATGGCAAAGTGCATCGTGGTAATGGCCGCCAGCAACGCCACCGCCACCAGCAGCATCACCAGTGAAGCGATTTGAAAGAAGTTCTTGATGGGCCGCATCCTCATGGCTCGGGCTCTCCATCCACAAACACAATCTCATAGTCGATCTCCGCCGCCTTGTCCAGCATCAGTGAGACCGAGCAGTACTTTTCCTTCGATAGCGCCACCGCGTCTTCAACCGCCTTGCGGTTCAGCTTGCCGCTCACCGCATAGGTGAGCTTGATCCTGGTAAACACTTTGGGCGCAGTGGCCGCCTGCTCCGCGACTGCGGAAACGCGCAGGCCAGTCAGCGCCTGCCGTTTCTTTTCCAGAATTGAAACCACATCCACGCTGGTGCACCCGCACAGCGCCATCAGCACAGCTTCCATCGGACTCGGTCCGTGCTTGTGCGCCGGATCGCCGTCAAACAAAAGCGTGTTGCCGTTTTCGGCCGTTCCCACAAAGACTCTTTCGGATTTCCATTCGGTATACGCAATCATTGCTGTTCTCTTCCTCTCTGCTGATTCACCGCAGATTATCCGTTACTGGTTCAGGGTGAATCGTCACCCGGTACACTTCCGGGCATTCCAGCTTGAATCGATCTTCCAGAGCCGTGATCGCTTCGTGCACGTGGCCCATGGGCAAATCATCGCGCAGCGTGCAGTGGCAGCTCAGCGAGATGTGATCGACCGTGCGGCCAACGATAATCTCATGCACGTCGATGATTTCCTTGAACAGCCGGGCAGTCTCCCGAAGCGCGTACTCAATCTTGCGGTCTACCTCGACCATCTCTTCCGGCTGTTCAATGGTCGCCGGCTCGCTCTCAATGTGCGTCAGCACTGAGTCAATCTCCGGCGTCTTGCGCAGAATCTCCGCTTCCATCGCCGTTACAAACTCATGCGCCTTCAGCAGCGGCATGTTCTCGTCCAGTTCCAGATGCTGTTCGACGCGCAGGCGTCCACCGTGCGACTGCACGCTGAGCTCATGGACGCTGACATTATTACGCGCGGCAACGGCGCGCACGCGGTCGAAGATGCTCTCCGCGCGCGGCTCTCGCGGAACCGTGTGAATGACCACATCCGCAGTAGGCAGCGCGCGATGAACGGCCTCAGTCGCGGCGCGCACCAGTTCGCCGGTGTGCTCAAATGTGTATCGCCGCGGAAGCGCCAGCGTCAGGTCGGCAAAGTAGCTTGCACCGGCCTGCCGCACGCGCGCCTGCTCCACCGCCAGCACGCCTTCCACGCCCTCCACTTCGGCCACCAGCTTTTGCCGGATCTCTGCCGGAACCTCGTCCATGAGCACGGCAACCGTCTCGCGGCCCAGGTGCAGCGTCATGCGCAGAATCATCAGCGAAACCACTACCGCGGCAAACGGGTCCGCATAGCGCAGCCAGCCAATGTGCATGTGAACGCCGATCCAGCTCGCGCCCAGCCCAAGCAGCACCGCGAGCGTTGACCAGATATCGCTCGCGAAGTGGAACGCGTCCGTCGCCAGAGCCGGCGACCCGGTTCGCTCCGCCACTACGCGCAGGCGGCGCGATCGCCAATAGTCCACTGCGATGGAGGTGAGCAGCACCAGCACCGGCCACACCGAATGGTGTATCTCGACGGTGTGCGTGAAGACGCGTTGCATTGCTTCCCACACAATCCACGCGCAACTTACCGCCATCAACCCCGCTTCCAGAAATGCGGAGAGATTTTCAATCTTGCCGTGGCCGTAGGTATGGTCCTCGTCGGCGGGCTTGTCGCTCACCCTCACCGAAAAGAATGTCAGCGTGACGGCAACCAGGTCGAGCGCGGAGTGAGCCGCGTCTGACAGCACACCGAGCGAGCCGGACATCAGCCCCGCGGCCAGCTTCAGCACCGTCATCACCGCTGCCGCAGCCATCGAGTGCAGCGCCACACGACGCTTCATGGCGGACATTTCCGCCGCTTTCATCGTCAACGGATTTTGCGCCGCTGTGGTCATTCCGCTCTCAGGCTACCTTGCTGCGCACACCCGTGTACAACCCCGCAATACCAAACGTATACGGCTTCCACGCGCAGTCCGCAAACCCATTCACTCGCATCATGTCGAGCATATCGGCGGGCGGCGGAAACTTCTCCACCGATGCAGGCAGATAGCTGTAAGGACCGTCCTTGCCGCAAATCATGCGCCCAATCGCTGGAAGCACACGGCGGAAGTAAACGGCATACGCTTTGCCACGCAATCCACCCGGCTCGGCGAAGTCCAGAATGCCCAACTGCCCGCCCGGCTTGAGCACCCGCGCAAACTCGCGCAGCCCGCCCTCGTAGTTGGCCAGATTGCGAAAGCCGAACGCCGTCACAACCAGGTCCAGCGACGCCGCGCGCAAGGGCAGGTGCATGGCGTCTGCTTCCAGCGCAACCGCATAGGGTTTACCCTCATGCTCGCGACTGAATTTCCTCGCGCCCCGGCTCAGCATCCCACGCGAAAAATCCGCCGCCAAAATCGGTCGCGCTCCGGATGGCCTGTGTTTCAACAGGGCCATGGTCATGTCGCCCGTGCCGCAACAAATATCCAGCACCGCCGCATCGGGATCGGCAAGCACAGCCTTGAATCGCCGCGCCGTCTTGCTCCACCAGTAGCGGTCCACATTCGCTGACAGCACATGGTTCAGCAGGTCGTAGCGCGGTGCAATCGAGTCGAACATCTGCTGCACGGCGCGTGCTGCTTGCGCTTCATCCACCGCACCCGCCGGCTTGGCTCCTGTTCCCGCCATTGAATCCTCAAATCTCCATCGCCAGCCTGGTTCATCGGCTACGCGGATGCATTCGCAGAGGCCTGCGCCAGCATATATTGCACGGCCGCTTCCAATTCCGCCGGCGTCACGTCTTCCACCACGCCCGCATCGCCAATGCCGATGGGCAGCACAAACCGCCGCACCCCGCCTACATTCTTTTTGTCCCCGCCGGTGGCTCCAACCACTTTCTTCGCTTTCAACGTCAGCGCGGGCAGCGGTCCGTACAGGTGGACCAGCTCCTCAAGGCGTTCAAACTGTCCCGCCGTGATGGTGCCGCGCTGCCGTGCCAGGTAGAGCGCGGCAATCATGCCCCAGGCAACGCCTTCGCCGTGCAGCAGCAGCTTGTAGCCGGTGGCCTGTTCCAGCGCGTGGCCAACCGTGTGGCCAAAGTTCAAAATCATGCGCAATCCGCTTTCGCGCTCATCGCGGTTCACCACACCCGCCTTCATGCGGATGGATGCGGCGATGACCTTCTCCAGCGCCTTGGTATCGCGGCCCAGAATCTCATGCGCATGCTGCTCCATGAAGCGAACCAGCGTGCGGTCGCGGATGATGCCGGCCTTCACGCTCTCCATCAGCCCGGCGCGCAGCTCGCGGTCCGGCAACGTGCCCAGCACCCCGATATCGGCGAACACGACGATTGGATGATGGAAGCTGCCAACCAGATTCTTGCCTTCCGGCAGGTTCACGCCGGTCTTGCCGCCGACGCTCGAATCGACCTGCGCCAGAAACGTTGTGGGCACCTGCACATAGGCGATGCCGCGCATGTAGATCGCGGCCACAAATCCGCCCACATCGCCCACAATGCCGCCGCCAAAGGCTATCAGCAGCGAACCGCGATCGCCGCCTGCCTGCGCCATTCCGCGGAGCAGCTTTTCAACGCTGCCGAGGGTCTTGTATTTCTCGCCCGGCTCAAGAAACAGCACGATGGGCGCATCAGCAAAGGAAGCCAGAAATCTCTCCCCCCACAGAGCCCAGATAGGTGCTGAAGTGAGCACAAAAACTCGCCGCGGCAGCCTGCCGGCGATCCGCTCAATGCGAGGAGCCAGGGTCTCGATCAGGCCGCTGCCGGCGATCACGTCGTATTGAGCCGAAGGTGTGTCTACTCGTATGGTTTGCACGCTGCTTTTATCGTAAATGCATAGGCTGGGGTGGAGCACAAAGCAAAGCGGCGAAGCTGGTTTGCTCCGCCGCTGGTTGTGGATGAAGCCGCTCGGTTCAGCAGGTATGAATTACTTCTGATCTGTGCTGCTGCTGTCATGTCCGCGGGGCCTTCCACCACCACCACCGCTTGGCCTTCCACCACCACCACTTGGCCGTCCACCGCCTCCACCGCTGCTGCGGGGAGCGCTGGCACGGGGAGCGCTGGTGCTTCTCGCTGCTGGTCGCCCTGCACTCGGACGCGCTCCGCTTGAACGCACTGCGCTTGAACGTACTGCACCGCCAGATCGTACTTCGCCGCCTGTGCGCACCGCGCCGCCTGCGCGTACTGCTCCGCTACCGTGGACCGCACCGCCGCTGCCGCTACGGATGCCGCCACGGGCAAAGCTGCTGTGGTTGGCTGCGTAACCGCCGCCACCACGGTAACTTCCCCCGCCGCCGTTTTCAAACCGATGTCCGCCCCAGCCGTGGCCATAACCCCAGCCTGCCCAAGGGCCCATGCCCAGGAAGATGCCGTTGTAAAAATAGCCCGGGCCGTAAAAGCCATACGGCGAGCATGCATAAGGCGCGTAGTCGTAGTAGCCGTATTGGCAAACGGGTTGAATGCCGATGCCGACGACGATCTGCGCCTTGGCTGCCGGCGCAATGGCCATGCCGACAAGCAACGCAGTCGTTGCGATGAGAATCTTGAGTCCACGCATATGTATCCCCCTTGAGATATCTGCGGTTGCCTGTTGTGCGTTGGAGGCTCTCCGGTCTAGATGGAACACCCGGCCGCTGGAGCCGCCATAAGGATTCTTGTTTTGCTTCTTGAAAATCCCTCACACGGTCGGGGGTTGTTCACGCACTATCCTTACAAGTTCAAGGCTAGGCTCCTTTCCGGCCGCAGTCTGAGCAGTATGAACCACGTCGCGCGGCGGGCCTATCCTGCGGATTCAGGGCGCTGCGAGTGTTAGCCTCAAAAAGGTCATGGCAATTTCTTCTCAGGTCGATTTTCTGGTGATGGGCGCGGGCGTGGCCGGGCTGCGCGCGGCGGTGGAACTGGCGCGACACGGCGATGTGCTGGTGGTTACCAAGGAGTCGCTGGGCGAGTCGAACACCCATTATGCACAGGGCGGAATCGCCGTCGCCACCAAAGGCGATGGGGACATCGCGCTCCATCTCGAAGACACCGTCAACGCCGGCGATGGCCTGGTCTATCGACCGGCCGCAGAGGTGCTGGTAAGTGAAGGCCCCCGGCGTGTGGCGGAGTTGATTGAATGGGGCGCGGAGTTTGACAAAGAGCATGGAGAGCTGCTGCGCACCCGCGAAGGCGCCCATTCGCTGCCACGCATTCTTCACGCCAACGGAGATGCCACAGGCGCTGAGATCAGCCGTTCGCTGGTTGCCTTTGCGCGTGCCCACAAACGCATTCAGTTCGCAGAGTGGACCATGGTCACTCGCCTGGTGGTTGCCGATGGCCGCGTGATTGCCGCCGATCTGGCCGGCGCAGGGCCGGACGCATTGGACTCGCAACCGCATCGCGTTGCCGTTCGCTCCGTGTTGATTGCCGCTGGCGGCGCCGGTCAGGCCTACTCTGACACCACCAATCCCGCCGTGGCCACCGGAGACGGCATCGCGCTTGCCTTCGATGCCGGTGCGGCCCTGGCCGACATGGAGTTTTACCAGTTTCACCCCACCGCATTGGCCCTGCCTGGCGTGCCGCGTTTCTTGCTTTCGGAAGCGCTGCGCGGCGAAGGCGCGTATCTTCGCAACTACCGCGGCGAGCGCTTCATGGATCGCTACCATCCGCTGCTCGAACTCGCTCCGCGCGATGTGGTGGCGCGGGCCATTGCGCGCGAAGGCATGGGCAACAAAGCCGGCGACACGCGTATGGTTCATCTGGACATGCGCCATGTCAAAAATGTCGATCTTCACCAGCGTTTTCCGGGCATCACCGCGTTTCTGGCAAAGCACGATCTTGACCTCAAGCACGATCTCATCCCAGTGCGTCCCGCGGCCCATTACCTCATGGGCGGCATCCGCACCGATCTCGATGGCCGGACAAATGTGAAGGGCCTCTACGCCGCCGGCGAGGCAGCCTGCACCGGGGTTCACGGGGCCAACCGGCTGGCATCCAACTCCCTGCTGGAAGGCCTGGTATTCGGCGCGCGTGCAGCCTCAGCCATGCTGGTCGATGGTTTGCCGCTTGCACCGCTCGCTGAGGCGCCTGCAGCGCTGCATCCGATGACGCGTGACGAGGACGCTTTCGTCGAAGTCCTCATTCACCATCTGCAAACGGCCATGTGGGCAGACGCTGGGCTGTTGCGGCAGGAATCTACTTTGCAAGCGGGGCTTGCTGCGCATGCCGAGTGCGA
>Ga0302193_10000535_pt1 | contig 34426 bp, 33 predicted proteins | sample II_Bog_E3_3_FD_200228 | JGI IMG/M metagenome (GOLD analysis project Ga0302193, IMG submission 200228) | Peat permafrost microbial communities from Stordalen Mire near Abisko, Sweden - II_Bog_E3_3 | ecosystem: Environmental > Terrestrial > Soil > Wetlands > Peat | place: Sweden: Abisko...
CGATCGTGCCGGCAAGGCTGTGCGGCGCATCGGCAATCGCGTTGGGGCTGAACACCAGCACATAGTTGAAGCCAAAGCTGTCCCAGTCGATGCGCCGGAACGAGGCGATCGTCGCGCTGCGTTCGACGCCGAGCAGCGAAATCGTCAGGCGGTCGCCCAGATGCAGCCCAAGCGTTTTTGCGAGGCCTTCATCGACCGAAACCAGCGGCGGGCCGGTATAACCGCGCGGCCACCACTGCCCGGCGGTCAGCACATTGCCCTGCGGCAGCGCATCGGCATAGGTCAGTCCGCGATCGCCGCGCAGCGCCCAGGCATCGTCGGGGATCGCCTTCAGATCGGCGACGCGGGTCATGCGCGCGGCCGGGCCATAGGCGAGGATCGCCCCGCGCATGGCGGGCACCGTGCGCACCGTGGCGCCGGGCGCAATCCCGCCGACGATCGCGCGGAACTGCGCCTCGGCGTCGCGCGGGATGTCGAGCACGAAATAATCGGGCGCGCGCGCGGGCACGCGGCGAGCGATATTGCCGTCGAGACTGGTCTCGACACCCGCCAGCACGACAAATGCGGCGAGCGCGAACCCCAGCGCGACGACCAGCGCCGGGGTCTGCGCGCCGGGGCGATGAAGATTGGCCAGCGCCATGCGCGCGATCGTCCCGCGCGGACGCGGCAGGCGCGCGGCGAGGCGGGTCAGGCCCCAGCCCAAGGCGCCGAGCAGCGCAAACAGCGTCGCCGCCCCGCCCAGAAAGCCCAGCGCCAGCACAGGCTGCGGCGCGGGGATCACCGCCAGCGCGACAATACCGGCGAGGCCGCCGCCCACCGGCAGCAAGGCGCGCCGCCACGGCAGCGTCAGCGGCGACACCCGCGCCCGCAGCAGCGCCATCGCCGGGAAGGCCCGCGCGCGCAGCAAAGGCGGCGCAGCGAAGGTCAGCGCGATCAACAGGCCCTGCGCCGCCGCAGTGCCGAGCGCCCTGGCATCGAACACCAGCCCCGTCGCCACCGGCAGCACCCCGCGCAAGGCAAGCCCGATCAGCGGCGTCGCCACAAGCCCGAGCGCCAGCCCAAGGGCAATTGCCAAGACGCTGGCGGCGGCAATCTGAAGCGCGAAAATGCGCGTGATGTCGCCGCTCGTCGCGCCAAGGATCTTGAGCGTGGCAATCGTGCCGCGTCGCGCTTCGAGAAACCCGGCGACGCCGTTGCCGATCCCGATTCCGGCAATCGCCAGCGCGGCCAGCGCGACGAGCAACAGGAATTGGCCCAGCCGCGAAACAAAGCGGTCGAGCCCCGGCGAGGCGCGGTCGCGCGTGCGGAATTCAAAGCCGGACGAGGGGAATGCCGCCTTGAATGCATCGATCGCCGCCTGAGGCGCAGCGCCGGTTTGCACGCGGTATTTCCATCGCGCCATCGCCCCTGTCGAAATCAGCCCGGTCTGTGTCAGCGCGGCGGTGCCCATGATCACGGTCGGGCCGAGCGCAAAACCTTCGCCCAGCCGGTCGGGCTCGTCGCCGATCACTCCCCCGATCACGAGGTCTGCCGCGCCGATCAGCAGATGATCGCCGGGCCCGACGCCCAGCCGGTCGGCGACGCCGGGGGCGATCCACACGACAGCGCCCTGCGGCGCGCCCGCGCGGCGATCGGGGGCGGCCAGTGTGAACGTGCCATAGAGCGGCCAATGCGCATCGACGGCTTTCAATTCGATCGGCACGGCGGCGTCGCTGCCTGGCTTGCGCGCCATGGCCTGCATGCGCACCCCGGCGGACACCCGCCCGAAGCGCGCGATCGCGGCCTGTTCGCGCGCGCTCGCAGGGCGCGCGGCAACGGTGAATTCGACATCGCCGCCCAGCATGGTGCGCCCGCGCGCGGCCAGTTCATGATCGATCGCCCCGGTCAGCGTGCCGATCGCCGAAAGCGCCGCCGCGCCGAGCACGAGACACGCGACCAGCAGGCGCAGCCCGCGAAAGCGCCAGTCGAGCCCGCGTCGCGCCAGGCGCCAGGCCATCCGCCACGACATCGTCATGCCGTGACTTCGTCGCTGATCACGCGCCCGTCTTCCAGTCGCACGATGCGGCGGCAGCGATGCGCCAGTGCTTCGTCGTGCGTGACCATGATCAGCGTCGCGCCTGCTGCCGCTGCGCGCGCAAACAGCAAGTCGGCGACTGCCGTGCCGGTGGTGTGATCGAGATTGCCGGTCGGCTCGTCCGCAAACAGCAGCGCGGGCGCCGGGGCGAGCGCGCGGGCGATGGCGACTCGCTGTTGCTCGCCGCCTGACAATTGCGCCGGGTAATGGTTCACCCGCTGGCCGAGCCCGACGGCGACGAGTTCCTCGTGCGCCCGCGCCATCGCGTTGTCCTGCCCGGCGAGTTCGAGCGGCGTCGCGACGTTTTCGAGCGCGGTCATCGTCGGCAGCAAGTGAAACGCCTGCAGGATGATGCCGATTCGCCCGCGCCGCGCAGTGGCAAGACCGTCTTCGTCGAGCGCCGAAAAATCCTGCCCGGCGACGTGCAGGCTGCCGCTGTCGGCGCGCTCGAGCCCCGAGAGGACCGACAGCAGCGACGATTTGCCCGATCCCGAAGGGCCCAGCAGCGCGACCGTCCCGCCCGCTGCGACAGTCAGATCGATCCCGTCGAGCACGATGACGCGGCCATCGCCTTCGCCCAGTGTCAGAGTGAGGGAATGGGCGCAAATGATGGGGGGGGTGCTTGTCACGGCCCTTGCGTGACATAGATAGGCCTTACCCTCAAGCTTCCAGAAAAGGGCGCTCATGCGATTTCCGCTTTCGTGCATCGCCGTCCTCGCTTTGGCCGGATGCGGCCCGGCGCCCGGCGCACAGGGGAATGATGCGCCCGATCCCGCGCTGATCGCCCCGACGGATCTGGCGCCGATGCGTGCGGCAGTGCCCGCCGGTGCGCCGGTGATCCTTGCCTTTGGCGACAGCCTCTATGCCGGATACCGGCTCGATCCCAACGATAGCTATCCCGCGCAGCTCGAAGCCGCGCTCAATGCGGCGGGTGTGCCCGCGCGGGTGATCAATGGCGGGGTTTCGGGCGATACCACGGCGGCGGCGCTGCAAAGGCTGGCCTTCACGCTCGACAATCAGCCGAAGAAGCCCGCGCTGGTGATGGTCGGGCTGGGCGGCAACGACATGCTGCGCGGCCTGCCGCCCGCCCAGACGCGCGCCAATATGGAAGCGATCGTCACCGGGATCGAGGCGCGGCATATTCCGGTCCTGCTGACCGGCATGCTGGCGGGGCACAATCTCGGCCCGGACTATGCCCAGGCGTTCAACCCGATCTGGCCGCAATTGGCGCGCGAACATCATGCCGCGCTGGTGCCGTTCTTCCTCCAGCCGGTGATCGGCAACAATGCCTTGCTGCTCGACGATCATATCCATCCCAATCGTGCGGGCGTCGCCGCGATCGTCAAGGCGACCGAGCCGGCGGTGGCAGCCGCGCTGAAGCGCTAACGCCGCTCCACCCGCCCGTCGGCAACGTGCCAGAACGCTGCCGGGGCGGGCAGGTCGGCAAAAGGGGCGGGCTCGGTGCCGGTCATCCACACTTGCGCGCCCGATGCGGCGAGCCGGGCATAGAGCGCGGCGCGGCGCAGCGGATCGAGATGGGCGGCGATTTCGTCGAGCAGCAAAAGGCGCGGGCGCGATCCGTCCTCGGCGCCAAGCCCGGCATGGGCAAGCATGATGCTGATCAGCATGGCTTTTTGTTCGCCGGTCGAACACAGCGCGGCGGGCGCGTTCTTGGCGGCCATGGTCACGGCCAGATCGTCGCGGTGCGGGCCGGTCAGAGTCCGCCCGGCGGCGCGGTCGCGGCGGCGCGCGTCGCGCAACAGCGCGGCGAGTGCGTTGGCGTCGTCCGGCGTTTCACCGGCATAGCCGAGCACAGGCCGGGCAAACGGGCCTTCGGGCTCGGCCGCAATGGCGTCATCGAGCTTTTGCACCAATGCGCGGCGCGCCGTCGCGATCGCCGCGCCGGTCTCGGCCAGTTGCGCCTCCAGTGCGTCGAGCCAGATCGGATCGGGCTCGGCCGGTTCGGACAGCAGCCGGTTGCGTTCGCGCAACGCGGTTTCATAGCGCGTGGCAAGCCGGGCATGACCGGGATCGACTGTCAGCACCAGCCGATCGAGAAACCGCCGTCGCGCGCCCGCGCCTTCGGCAAACAGGCGATCCATCGCCGGGGTCAGCCAGGTGATCGCCAGCCATTCGGCCAGCCGCGTCGCAGGGCCCTCGGCGCCGTTGATCCGCACGCTGCGCCGGTTGGGCGTGGACGGGGCGGTCGCCGTGCCCAGCGCGAGCGCGCCATCTTCCAATTCCGCCGCGACGGCAAACCCGCCCGCGCCCTGACCTGAGCCTTGCCCCGCCGCCATGTCCGAGGGTTGCGCGCGGCGCAAACCCCGCCCGGGGGCAAACAGGCTGATCGCTTCGAGCACGTTGGTCTTGCCCGCGCCGTTTTCCCCGGTCAGCACGTTGAACGTGGCCATACCGTCCAGCCGGGTCGCGGCATGGTTGCGAAAATCGCGCAAAGTCAGCCGGGTGAGCGCCAAAGTTCAGGCCCGGTCGATCAGGCCATGGCGCCGCAGCGCATGGCGCAACTGGTCATAGCTGAGGCCGAGCGCCTTGGCGGTCTGACGCTGGTTGAAGCGGTTTTTGGTCAGATGATGGTCGATGATCGCGCGTTCGTGGGTATCGACCGCCGCGCGCAAGTCGGTCACGCCGTCGAGATCGCTGCGTACGGGCGGTGCCGGTTGCGCGATGGACGCGGGCTCGGGCGCCATGCCTTGCGGTTTCCACGGCGAATCGAACGGATCGAACTGCACGTCGGCAATGGCGCGCGCCGGGCTGTCCCAGCGATAGACCGCGCGTTCGACGACATTGCGCAATTCGCGGACATTGCCCGGCCAGGGATGCGTTTCGAGCGCGTCGGAGACTTCGGGCGCAAATCCCGGCCAGGTATCCCAGGCCAGCTCGGCGGCCATGCGCCGTCCGAAATGCTCGGCGAGCACGGCAATGTCACCCTCGCGGACGCGCAAGGGGGGCAGGGTGATCACTTCAAAGCTCAACCGGTCGAGCAAGTCGGGGCGAAACCGCCCGGTTGCGGCCATGCGCGGCAGATCTTCGTTGGTCGCCGCGACAATGCGCACGTCGACATGATTCGCCCGCGAGGCGCCGATCCGCGTGACTTCGCCATATTCGATGACACGCAGCAGCCGCTCCTGCGCGGCCATCGACAACGTGCCGAGTTCGTCGAGGAACAGCGTGCCCCGGTCGGCCTCTTCGAAGCGGCCCGCGCGGGCGCGCGATGCGCCGGTAAAGGCGCCCGCTTCATGCCCGAACAATTCCGCCTCGATCAGCGTTTCGGGCAGCGCGGCGCAATTCATCGTCACCAGCGGCTCCTGCCAGCGCGAAGACAAGTGGTGCAGCCGTTCGGCGATCAGCTCCTTGCCGGTGCCGCGCTCGCCGACGACCAGCACCGGGCGGCGCAGCGGCGCAGCGCGGCTGGCCCGCTCGACCGCGTCGAGAAAGGGGCCCGCCTGGCCGATCAGTTGCGTCGCGCGTTCCATTCCCAACCAATAGCAAATTTCGCCATGATTGGGCAAGAATTCCCATGTTCAGGAACGGCGCCCCTTGGGGAAATCGGCGCAATTTCGATCGTTTTTGCGTTTGGCACGGCTCATGCAGATAGGGGGGTGTGGCCCATCCGGGGCATCGAAGCCTTCAAGGAGACTGGTCGTGATCGATACTGCCCGCTTCATCACGTCGCCGTTCGGTCGCGCCGCTTTGGCCAGCATTCTTGCGCTGGCGGCGCTGACGAGCCTGACGCTTTTGCATCATGCTTCGTTCAATTTTCCTGGTGCGGCTCCGTTGATTGTTGCCAGCCCGGCGGCAATTACCGGCGAACTTGCATGAACCCGCTTCCCACCCCGCTTTCGCGGCTTGATCGCGCCATCGCTGCAAGGCAGCGTGGCATGGACGATCAGGACACGCGCGCCGGGGTCGGGGCTCAATTCCGCCCGACCCGCAACGGAGGTATGCCGATGGGTATCTTTTCCCGAACCCGCGATATTATTGCTGCCAATTTCAGCGACCTGCTCGAACGGGCCGAAGACCCTTCGAAGATGATCCGCATGATCATTCTCGAAATGGAGGAAACGCTGGTCGAAACGCGGGCCTCGGCAGCGCGGAGCATTGCCGACCAGAAGGAGATGCAGCGCCATGTCGACCGGCTGCATCGGCTTCAGGCCGACTGGGCGGACAAGGCGCAACTCGCGCTGTCGAAATCGCGCGAGGATCTCGCCCGGGCGGCGCTGATCGAAAAGAAAAAGGCCGCCGACATGGCCGATCAACTGCGCAAGGAAATCGGCATTCTGGCCGAATCGCTCCATGCCTATGAAGTTGATATCGACAAGCTGCAGACTCGCCTGCGCGAAGCGCGCAGCCGCCAGAGCGCGATTGCCGCGCGGCTGGAAAGCGCGGAAAACCGCGTGCGGCTCAAACAACTGATGACCAGCGAACGCGTCGACGAGGCGCTTGCCCGGTTCGATCAGCTTGAACGCCGGGTCGACGATGCCGAAGGTCGCGCCGATGCGCTCGATCTTGCCGGGCCCAAGCCGACGCTGGCCGACGAGATCGCCGCGCTCGCCGCCGAAGATCGCATCGATGAAGAGCTGGCTGCGATGAAACGCGCGCTTGGCCAAGTCGATACAGGGCCCGATGCCGGAAAGGAGCGCTGAGCCATGGAAACCGGAGACGTGATCGGGCTGGTTGCCGTCGTATCGCTGTTTATCTTTCTGCCCTGGATCATCATGCACTATGTCACGCGGTGGAAAACCGCCTCGACGCTGACATCGGGGGACGAGGCCTTGCTCGACGAACTCTATCGTCTGGCGCGACGTCTTGAAGACCGCATGACCACGGTCGAACGGCTGGTTGCCGCCGATCATCCCGAATTTCGCCCGTTGGGACGCAGCGCCGCCGACGATGAACCGATGGGCGAGCTGGAACGCATGCTCGCCGAAAAGAAAGGGCCCCGCGCATGAAAACCGCCCACACAAAATTCTATCGCGACAAGATCAACGGCAAATGGATGGGGGTCTGCGCAGGGATCGCCGACTATACCGGGCTCGATGTCCTGTGGATCCGGCTCGCTTTCGTGGTGCTGACGGTGTGCGGCGTCGGGTTCATGCCGGTGATCTATTTCGCGCTCGGCTTTCTGTCGCAGCCCAAGCCCGGCGGCCTCTATGTCGATGCCGACGAGCAGAAATTCTGGCAGGGCGTGCGTCAGTCACCGGCGCGCACGGCACGCGAAGTGCGCGCGCAGTTTCGCGACATCGATCGCCGCCTCGCCGAAGTCGAAGCGTTCTATGTCTCGTCAAATCCGCGTCTTGCGGCGGAAATCGAACAATTGCGCTGAATTCGGCGCCTGGACAGTCGGGGGAATTTGATGACCATGGATTTCTGGATCGCCATTGTGGCCATCGTTGCGATCACGTCGTTCGCAAAAGTCATGCGCAGCCGCCATATCGCGATGGCGCGGATCGAGGCTGCGCGCGGAGACAACGCTGACCATGCCGCGCTAGCCCGCGAGGGGGCCGCGCTCGCCCGCGAAGTGGCCGCGCTCAATGCCCGCGTCGCCGTGCTCGAACGGATCGTCACCGATAATCGCAGCAGCCTCACGCTCGCACACGAGATCGACGCGCTGCGGGATCATTGAGGGGGCCAGCATTGAGAGGGGAAGCCTGCTCTGCTAGGGGCGGCCCCATGCGCACACTCGACGACATCTACGACGAATATGCATTCCTCGACGGCGACGATCGTTATCGCCTGCTGATCGAACTGGGGCGAGAGCTGGAGCCGATGCCCGACGCGCTCAAGACCGATGCGACGCTGGTGCGCGGCTGCTCGGCCAGCGTCTGGGTCTATCCGCTGGAAGGCGAAGGCGATCGCCTGCATTTTCTCGCCGACAGCAATGCCGCGATCACCAAGGGGATCGTCGCGCTGGTGCTCGCCGCCGTGCAGGACCGGCCCGCCGCCGAAGTCGCCGCGACCGATATTGCCGCCACGCTTGCGCGGTTTGATCTGAAGAACCAGCTTTCGTCAAACCGCACCCAGGGCGTGCCCAACATGATTGCCCTGGTGCGCGATCATGCCGGGCGAATCGCTGCAAGTTAGATCGAATCGCGCACTTTGGCGATGCCGGCTTCGCGTTGCGCTTTCAGTTCGCGTTTCAACACTTGGGGATCGCGGGCAAAAACGAAGCCGAAGCTGACCCCGCCTTCCTTGCCGGCCGTCGCATGGTGCAGCTTGTGCGCCTGAACCAGCCGTTTCGCATAGCCATCGCGCGGGACATAGTGAAACCAGCGCTGATGGATAAGCCCGTCGTGGATCAGCGAATAGACGATCCCGTAGATCAGCACGCCGATCCCGATCCACGTCCCCGGCCACCATGCCGCCGCGCCCATGATCAGCGGGCTGCCCAGCGCAAAGAAGCTGATCGAGATCGCCGCGCCGACCAGGGCGTAGAGGTCGTTCTTTTCCAGCAGCCCGTCATGTCGTTCGTGATGATCGCGGTGCCAGCCCCAGCCGAAACCGTGCATCACGTATTTGTGGCTGGACCAGGCGACGCATTCCATCGCGATGAAAGTGGCAAGAATGATGAGGGCGGGTATCATGATGCGCCCGGCTATACCCCCCGATCGACGCCTTGACCATGCGCTGGCGCAAATGCTTTTCTTGAAATATCGGCTGGGCGGGCTTAACCGGCTTGGCATGGCCACGACGAACCCACGCACGCTCTACCAGAAGATCTGGGACGCCCACGTTGTTGAACGCCGCGACGACGGCACTTGTCTGATCTATATCGACCGCCATCTGGTCCATGAAGTGACCAGCCCGCAGGCGTTCGAGGCGCTGCGGCTTGCCGGGCGCAAGGTCCGTCGGCCCGACCTGACGCTGGCAGTGCCCGATCACAACCTGCCGACGACGGCGCGCCGCGATGCGCAGGGCGCGCGCATTCCCATCGCCGACCGCGAAAGCGCGCAGCAGCTCGCCGCGCTGGAACACAATGCGCCCGAATTCGGCATCCGCTATATCGGCGATGCCGATCGCGAACAGGGCATTGTCCATGTTGTCGGGCCGGAGCAGGGATTCTCGCTGCCCGGCGCGACGATTGTCTGCGGCGACAGCCATACCGCCTGTCACGGCGGGCTGGGCGCGCTGGCCTTCGGCATCGGTACAAGCGAAGTCGAACACGTGCTGGCGACCCAGACGCTGCTGCTCAAGCAGTCGAAGACGATGGAAGTGCGCGTCGAGGGCGAATTGACTCCGGGCGTTACCGCCAAGGACGTCGTCCTGCATATCACCGGCGTGCTCGGCGCGTCGGGCGGCACGGGCTATGTCATCGAATATACCGGCTCGGTGATCCGCGCCCTGTCGGTCGAAGGGCGCCTGACCGTGTCCAACATGGCGATCGAACATGGTGCGCGCGCCGGGCTGATCGCGCCCGATGACAAGACCATCGCCTATGTCATGGGTCGCCCCTATGCGCCCAAGGGGGATGACTGGGACAAGGCTGTCGCCTGGTGGAAGAGCCTCGCCACCGATCCGGGCGCGACGTATGACAAAGTCGTGGTGATCGATGCGGCGGACATCGCGCCGAGCGTGACCTGGGGCACCAGCCCCGAAGATGTCGTGCCGATCACCGGCACGGTGCCCGCGCCCGACAGCTTTGCCGATGCGTCAAAGCGCGATGCGGCGGCCAAGTCGCTGGCCTATATGGGGCTTGAGCCGGGTCAGCCGATGGCTTCGGTCGAAATCCAGAACGTGTTCATCGGCAGCTGCACCAACAGCCGCATCGAGGATCTGCGCGCCGCTGCCGCCGTGCTGAAAGGGCGGCGCAAGGCCGATACCGTCAAATGGGCGATCGTCGTGCCCGGCTCGGGGCTGGTCAAGGCCATGGCCGAGGCCGAAGGGCTTGATCGGGTCTTTGTCGACGCCGGTTTCGAATGGCGCGAACCGGGCTGTTCGGCGTGCCTTGGCATGAACCCCGACAAAGTCCCGGCGGGTGAACGCTGCGCTTCGACCAGCAATCGCAATTTCGTCGGGCGGCAGGGGCCGGGCGCACGGACTCACCTCGTCAGCCCGGCCATGGCCGCCGCCGCCGCCGTGGCGGGGCATCTGACCGATGTGCGCGACCTGATCTGAACCTGTTCAAGCGCGGGCAAGCTGCCGGTGCTATGAAGGGACTGTTGGCAAGGCAGCAAGGAGTACCGTTCGTGAGCAAAAAGGACGAAACACCCGAATCGACCGCTTCGGGAACCGGTTCGTGGACCAGCAAGGCAGCACTGGCCGGGGCGGCGATCGGCTCGGCGGCGGTGGCGGCCGGACTGCTCTATGCCTCGCGGCGCAAGGAGCGCGCGGAAAAGGCCAAGACGGCGGCGCTTCCGGCGACGCCCCCAGAGACCGATTGAGCGACAGGATTTGCGCTGATGGAACCCGTGAAAGAGATTATTGGCCGCGCCTATCCGTTTGGGCAGAAAAACGTCGATACCGACGTGATCATCCCCTCGCATTGGCTCAAGACGATTAAGCGCGATGGGTTGGGGCGGGGTGCCTTTGAAACGCTGCGTGCCGATCCCGACAATCTGTTCGACAGCGCGGAATTCAAGGGTTCGCCGATTCTCGTCGCGGGCGACAATTTCGGCTGTGGGTCGAGCCGCGAACATGCCGCCTGGGCGCTGTTCGACCTTGGCGTGCGTGCGGTGATCGCGCCGTCGTTTTCAGACATCTTTTCGGGCAATGCGTTCAAGAACGGCATCCTGACCGTGGTTCTGCCGCAAGAGGCGGTCGATCGGCTGGTCGAAGTGGCAAAGACCGATCCGATCCACATCGATCTCGAAAGCCAGACAGTGACCACGCCGTTTCAGGACCGCTTTACGTTCGAGATCGATCCGTTCCGCAAGCATTGCCTGATTCACGGACTCGACGAAGTGGGCCTGACTCTGGCACGCGGCGATGCGATCGGCGCGTTCGAAGGCACGGTCCGCACCGACCGTCCGTTTCTGGCCAAGGGTACGGATGTCGTAGCGGCGGCTTAAGCGGCCGCTTAAAAGACTTTTCAAGACGACAAATTCTTGGCACGTGAAGGGCGCCGGCATGCGGGCGCCCTTTTTCGTAGCGCCCGCATGCCACACAAGATTTGAGCGGGAGAATGCCATGAAAGCCTTGCGCAGCCACGCCACCGGCGGTCCGGAAACGCTGGTTCTGGACGAATTGCCCGATCCGGTGCCCGGCCCGGGCCAGGTGCTCGTTGCGGTCAAGGCCTGCTCGATCAACTTTCCCGACACGCTGATCATCCGCGATCTCTATCAGTTCAAGCCCGCGCGGCCGTTTGCGCCGGGCGGCGAAATCGCCGGGGTGATTGCCGCGATCGGCGAAGGCGTTGCTGGTTGGCAGGTCGGCGACCGGGTGATCGGCATGGTCGGCAATGGCGGGCTGGCAACGCATGCGGTGGTCGATCAGGGGCGGCTGTTCGCCTTGCCCGATGGCGTCGATTACGCCACCGGCGCCTCGCTGCTGATGACTTATGGCACCAATTACCACGGTCTGGTCGATCGCGGGCATATCAAGCCGGGTGATGTCGTGCTGGTCTTGGGTGCGGCGGGCGGAGTCGGGCTGTCGGCGATCGAATTGGCCAAGGCCTTTGGCGCGCGCGTCGTTGCCGGCGTCTCGTCGGAGGAAAAGGCGGCGCTCGCCCGCGAAGCCGGGGCCGATGACGTGGTGATCTATGGCCGGGCGCCGTTCGACAAGGCGCAATCGAAGGAACTGGCCGAAGCGTTCAAGGCGGCTTGCGGCCCGGACGGGGCGAATATCGTCTATGACATCGTCGGCGGTGATTATTCCGAGCCGGCGTTGCGCGCGATCGCCTGGGAAGGGCGCTTTCTGGTGGTCGGCTTCCCCGCCGGGATTGCCCGCCTGCCGCTCAATCTCACCTTGCTCAAATCGTGCGATGTCTGCGGCGTGTTCTGGGGCGCATTTACCGCGCGCGACCCTGCGCGGTTCAAGGCCGAAGTCGCGGACTTGTTCGCCATGTTGAACGACGGGCGGATCGCGCCGCGCATCTCGGCGCGCTATCCGCTCGAACGCGGCGGCGACGCCATCGCCAGCCTCGAAAACCGGCAGGCCGTGGGCAAAGTCGTGGTCGAGATCAGCTGAACGACGAAGGGCCACCCGGTCGCCCGGGTGGCCCGATCCCTGCCGTGGATGGGGGGAGGGAAAATCGATCAACGTCGTCCGATGATGCCCCGGCTCGGCGCGTCACCGGCTTCCATGTCCCATTGTGGGACGCGTTGTACGGTCGTCACGTAACCCAAAGCGGGACACTCGTCGCGGCAAAAATCGCGAAAATCAGTCAAAACGAACTGAAATGATGCAAGAATGGGGGCGAAACTTGCGTTTCGCCCCCATTCATTTGAAAGTATCAATCTGCTGAAAGCGTTTGCAATCAGATGTGGATCGGCTTTCCGGTCACCGCCATCGCCGCTTCCTTGATCGCCTCGGAATGAGTCGGGTGCGCGTGGCAGGTATAGGCGATGTCTTCGCTGGTTGCGCCAAATTCCATCGCGAGTGCAGCTTCGGCGATCATCGTGCCGGCAACGCTGGCAATCGCCCAGACGCCCAGCACGCGGTCGGTCTTGGCATCGGCGATGACTTTGACGAAGCCTTCGGGCTCGCGATTGGTCTTGGCGCGGCTGTTGGCGAGCATCGGGAACTTGCCGACCTTGATGTCACCAAGCGCCTTGGCGGCTTCTTCGGTCAGGCCGACACCGGCGATTTCGGGGTTGGTGTAGACCACGCCGGGGATCACCGCATGGTTGACGATGCCGGTCAGCCCGGCAATGTTTTCAGCAACCGCAATGCCTTCGTCTTCGGCCTTGTGCGCCAGCATCGGGCCGGGGATCACGTCGCCGATTGCCCAGACGCCGTCGACCGCGGTGCGGAAATCATGATCGGTTTCGATCTGGCCGCGCGCATTGACCGCCAGGCCGATTGTGTCGAGCCCGAGCCCGTCGGTATGCGGGCGGCGACCGATCGCGACAAGCACGACATCGGCTTCGAGCGTTTCGGCGGCGCCACCGGCAGCCGGTTCGAGCGTCAGCGTTGCCTTGCCGTCCTTGACGCTCGCGCCGGTGACCTTGGTCGACAGCTTGAGGTCAAAGCCCTGTTTCTTGAAGATCCGCGCGGCTTCCTTGCGGACATCGCCGTCCATGCCGGGCAGCAGTTGGTCGAGATATTCGATCACGGTGACTTTGGCGCCGAGGCGCCCCCAGACCGAGCCGAGCTCCAGCCCGATCACCCCGCCGCCGATCACGGCGAGATGTCCGGGGACTTTGCCCAGGGCAAGCGCGCCGGTCGAATCGACGATCACGCCGGCATCGTTGTCGACCGCAACGCCGGGCAGCGGCGTGACCGACGAGCCGGTGGCGATGACGATGTGCTTGGCCGAGACTTTGGCGCCGGCGACTTCGACAGTGTGGGCATCGGCAAATGTGGCGAGGCCCTTGAGCCAGGTGACCTTGTTCTTCTTGAACAGGAATTCGATCCCGCCGGTCAGTTCCTTGACCGTCGTTGCCTTTTCAGCCTGAAGCACGTCGAGATCGAGCTCGACCCCGCTGGCCTTGACGCCGAACTTGGCCATCGTGCCACCGGCGGCTTCGTGAAAGAGTTCCGAGCCGTGGAGCAGAGCCTTTGACGGGATGCAGCCGACATTGAGGCAGGTGCCGCCGAGCGTGGCGCGCCCTTCGGCGCAAGCGGTCTTCAAGCCAAGCTGCGCAGCGCGGATTGCCGCCACATAGCCGCCGGGGCCGGCGCCGATCACCAGCACGTCGTAGTCGTATTCTGCCATTGCCTTGGTCCTTTGCGATGCCGCCCGTTCGGGGGGACGGGGGAGGGCCCGAAGCGCTGCTCGGGCCCTTCGCCAGATTTTACAGGTCGATCAACAGACGCGTGGGTTCTTCGATCGCTTCCTTGATGGTCTTGAGTGCGGTTACCGCCTCGCGTCCGTCAATCAGGCGATGGTCGTAGCTGAGCGCGATATACATCATCGGGCGGATGACGATCTGGCCATTGCGCACGACTGGACGGTCCTCGATGCGGTGCAGCCCGAGCACGGCGGACTGCGGCGGGTTGATGATCGGGGTCGACATCAGGCCGCCGAAGACACCGCCGTTCGAGATGGTGAACGTGCCGCCCTTCATGTCGTCCATGGTCAGCGTGCCTTCGCGCGCCTTTTTCCCGAAACCGGCAATCGCCTTTTCGATCCCGGCGAACGACAGCTTGTCGCAATCGCGGACCACCGGCACGACCAGCCCGTTGGGCGCCGAAACCGCGACCGAGATGTCGACATAGTCGTGATAGACGATTTCATCGCCTTCGATGCGGGCGTTGACCGACGGGATGTCCTTGAGCGCGAGGCACGAAGCCTTGGCAAAGAACGACATGAAGCCAAGCTTGATGCCGTGCTTCTTTTCAAAGCTGTCCTTGAACTTGTCGCGCGCGGCCATCACCGCCGACATGTCGACGTCGTTGAACGTGGTCAGCAGCGCGGCATTTTCCTGCGCGCTTTTCAGCCGCTTGGCGATGGTCTGGCGAAGCCGCGTCATCTTGACGCGTTCTTCGTTGCGACCCGGAGCGGCAACCGTCGCAGGGACAGTCGCAACCGCTGCCGGGGCGGGGGAAGCGGCCTTGGCTTGCGCTGCGGCCAGCACGTCTTCCTTGGTCAGACGACCGCCGGCGCCGGTGCCTTTCACCGTCGCGGGATCGATGCCGTATTCGAGCACGGCGCGACGCACCGCCGGCGACAGCGCAGCGGCATCCGCATCGAATTCCGCCTTCGCCAAGGCGGGGGCGGCAACTGCGATCGGAGCCGCAGCCGCCGGAGCAGGTGCCGCAGCCGGGGCGGGGGCGGGGGCGGGGGCGGGGGCCGCCGCCGGGGTCGGAGCCGCAGCGCTGCCGGCGGCTTCGATCAGCGCGATCAGCGCGCCGACCGAGACGGTGTCGCCTTCCTTGACGAGCAGTTCGCCAAGAATGCCGGCCGCAGGCGCGGGCACATCGACCGCGACTTTGTCGGTTTCAAGGCTGACGATCGGTTCGTCGAGCGCGACGGCTTCACCCGGCTTCTTCAGCCACTGGCCGACGGTCGCCTCGCTGACGCTTTCGCCGAGCGTCGGCACTTTGACTTCGATGGACATAACCTGGGTTCCTTGGGCCGGAAATCACATGAAGATGAGGACGTTAAAACGAAAATGGCAGAACAATCGGAAATTCGGGCGATCGGAAATTCGGCCTGATCAGGGCTTTTTCTTGCGGCGGATCTCGTCACGCACCGACAGCGCCAGGGCATTGGCTACAAGAGCCGCCTGTTCGCTGGCATGGCGCTTGGCGATCCCCGTTGCCGGCGAGGCCCCGGCGGCCCGGCCGGCATAGCGGGCGCGCGTGACTTTGGCTCCGGCAGACTTGAGCGAGTCTTCGATCAGCGGCTCGACAAAGAACCACGAACCGTTGTTCTTGGGTTCTTCCTGGCACCAGACCACTTCTTCGAGGTTGGGCATGTTCGAAAAACGCAGAGCCAGCGGTTCGCCGGGGAAGGGGTAGAGCTGTTCGAGACGGATGATCTGCGTATCGGTGATGCCCTGCTGTTCGCGTGCCTCGAACAAGTCGTAGGCGACTTTGCCGCTGCACAGGATGACCTTGCGGGTATCCTTGTCCGCAGGCGCCGCGATGTCGGACAGGATGCGCTGGAAATGCCCTTCGCCGATGAAGTCCGAAGCTTCCGACTTGGCCATCGGATGGCGCAGCAGGCTCTTGGGCGTCATGATGATCAGCGGCTTGCGGAACGGACGGTGCATCTGGCGACGCAGGACGTGGAAGTAATTCGCCGGCGTGGTGATGTTGCACACCTGCAGGTTGTCTTCCGCGCAAAGCTGCAGATAGCGTTCGAGGCGCGCCGAGGAATGTTCCGGGCCCTGACCTTCATAGCCGTGGGGCAGCAGCATGACGAGACCATTGGCACGCAGCCACTTCGCTTCCGAGGCGGCGATGTACTGGTCGATCACGATCTGCGCGCCGTTGGCAAAGTCGCCAAACTGCGCTTCCCACAGTACCAGCGTCTTAGGATCGGCGCTGGCATAGCCATATTCGAAGCCGAGCACGCCATATTCCGACAGCGGGCTGTCATGCACTTCAAAGCGGCCGTGGGGCAGCGTCGCGAGGGGCACATATTTGTGCTCGTCGTTCTGATCGACCCACACCGCATGACGCTGGCTGAACGTACCGCGGCCCGAATCCTGCCCCGACAGGCGGATGTTGAAGCCTTCGGTGGCCAGGCTGCCATAAGCCAGCGCTTCGCCGGTTGCCCAGTCGAAGCCCTTGCCGGTCTTGAACATCTCGCGCTTTGCATCGATCACGCGGCCCAGCGTCTTGTGGACGGTCAGCCCTTCGGGAACGGTGGTCAACACGCGGCCAAGGCTGTCGAACAGTTTGGCATCGATGCCGGTCGGCACGTTGCGGCGCGCGGTGACGGGGTCGGCCGGCTTGTTGAGCCCGCTCCAGCGCCCGCCAAACCAGTCGGCTTCGTTGGCCTTGTAGCTCTTGGCCGCTTCGAATTCGTTTTCGAGCGTGGCGACAAAGCTTTCTTCGGTCTGGGCCTTCCAGCCCGCGTCGATCACGCCCTGTGCCACCAGACGATCGGCATAGATCGCGCTGATCGCCGGGTGCTGGCGGATCTTCGCGTACATCAGCGGCTGGGTGAAGCTGGGTTCGTCGCCTTCGTTGTGGCCAAAGCGACGATAGCACCACATGTCGACGACGACATCGCGACCGAACTTCTGGCGATAGTCGATTGCCATCTTGCAGGCGAACGTCACCGCTTCGGGATCATCGCCGTTGACATGGATGATCGGCGCCTGGACGCCCTTGGCGACGTCCGAAGGATACGGCGATCCCCGCGAAAACTGCGGGCTGGTGGTAAAGCCGATCTGGTTGTTGATCACGAAATGGATGCAACCGCCGGTGTTGTAGCCGCGCACCCCGGAAAAGCCGAAGCATTCCCAGACGATGCCCTGGCCGGCAAAAGCCGCGTCGCCGTGAATCAGGATCGGCAGCACCTGCTTGTGCTTGGCCGGGCCGATGTCGTCGCGGAACACCTGCTGCGCGCGGGCCTTGCCCAATACCACCGGATCGACCGTTTCGAGGTGCGACGGGTTGGGCTGCAGGCTCATGTGAACCTTGATGCCGTCGAATTCGCGGTCGGTCGAAGTGCCGAGGTGATACTTCACGTCGCCCGAGCCGCCGACGTCTTCGGGATTGGCGGTGCCGCCCGAAAATTCGTGGAAGATCACGCGATAGGGTTTGGCCATGACATTGGCGAGCACGTTCAGCCGGCCGCGATGCGCCATGCCGGTGATGATTTCGCGCACGCCGAGCTGGCCGCCGTACTTGATTACCGCTTCGAGCGCGGGAATCATCGATTCGCCGCCGTCGAGGCCAAAGCGCTTGGTGCCGACATATTTGCGGCCGAGGAACTTTTCGTACTGTTCGCCGCGAATGACCGCCGCCAGGATCGCCTTCTTCCCGTTGGGGGTGAAGTCGATCGCCTTGTCGCCGCCTTCGATCCGGTCCTGGATGAACCGGCGTTCTTCCACATCGGCGATGTGCATGTATTCAAAGCCGATCTTGCCGCAATAATTGCGGCGCAAGATCGCCACGATCTCGCGCGGCGTAGCCCAATCGATTCCGAGAATGCCGCCAAGATAGGTCTTGCGGTCAAGCGCGGCGCCGACGATGCCGTGATATTCGGGCGAAAGATCGGCGGGCAGGTTCTGTCGCGCGAGACCCAGCGGATCGAGATCGGCGGTCAGATGGCCGCGCACGCGATAGGTGCGGATCAAAAGCATGGCGCGGATCGAATCCGCCGCAGCCTGTTCAAGCGCCGCATCGTCGAGCTTGGGCGCGTCCTTTTTCTGCGCCTTGGCGATTTCGAGCTTCAGCGCCATCGGATCGAGCGCGCGGGTCAGCTCATCGCCTGCCGCAGCATCGGTGACGGGCCAGCGCTTCGAGGCCCAGCTTGGCCCCGGTTGCGGCCCTTCCTGGGCGGGATCCAGATCGAACTCGTGCAACTCCTGACCCATCGTCAAACTCCTTTGCCCCGGGGAGGCGGGGGCGTCGGAAACCCTCTGCGCATCGCGCCGGGGGTCACTTTCCTTCCCGTGAGGATCACGGGCCAAATTCCGGTCCCGCGCAGATCGCGGGAATACGGGGCGGCATCAGGTGTCACAAAATCAGGAACGATTGCCTTTGCCGTGGGCTCAGGGCGAATACCCGCTTTGTGATCAAGGTGTTGCCGCCTCGCAGTCTTGTCATCGCGCATGCCGGTCGGCGGGCCCCGATGCGAGGCCCGCCGGGTTTGCATGTCAGGCCAGTTCGGGCGCGATGCCCTTGCAGGCAACCAGCAGTTCGTTGACAGCGTCGATCGAGACCTGAAGGTTGGCTTTGGCGCTGTCGTCGAGTGCGATCTCGATGACCTTTTCCACGCCGCCCGCGCCGATCACCACCGGCACGCCGACATAGAAACCGTCGACGCCATATTCACCCGCGACATAAGCCGCACAGGGCAGAACGCGCTTCTGGTCCTTGAGATAGGCTTCGGCCATGGCGATGCCCGAGGCGGCCGGGGCATAGAATGCCGAGCCGGTCTTGAGCAGGCCGACGATTTCGCCGCCACCGCCGCGCGTGCGCTTGACGATGTCGTCGATGCGTTCCTGCGTCGACAGACCCATCTTGATCAGGTCGGTCACCGGGATGCCGGCAACGGTCGAATATTCGACCACCGGAACCATGGTGTCGCCATGACCGCCGAGCACGAACGAATTCACGTCGCGCACCGACACGCCGAATTCCCAGGCGAGGAACGTCGTGAAGCGCGCCGAGTCGAGCACGCCCGCCATGCCGACCACCTTGTTGTGCGGCAGGCCGGAGAATTCGCGCAGCGCCCAGACCATTGCGTCGAGCGGGTTGGTGATGCAGATCACGAACGCATCGGGGGCGTTGTCCCGGATGCCTTCGCCGACGGCCTTCATCACCTTGAGGTTGATGCCGAGCAGATCGTCGCGGCTCATGCCGGGCTTGCGCGGCACGCCTGCGGTGACGATGATCACGTCTGCGCCGGCGATGTCCTTGTAATCGTTGGTGCCAGTGATCGAGGCGTCAAAACCTTCGACCGGACCGCACTGCGACAGGTCGAGCGCCTTGCCCTGGGGCACGCCTTCTGCGACGTCGAACAGGACGATGTCGCCCAATTCCTTTTGTGCAGCGAGATGGGCGAGGGTGCCGCCGATGTTGCCGGCGCCGATCAGCGCAATTTTCTTGCGAGCCATGCTTTTACGGTCCTTTCCCGTAGCTGCGGGACTGAACAAAGATCAGATTTGCCACCGTCTAGGAGCCGGCCCATGTCCCGCGTGACAGGAAGGCGCCTGGTGGGGTGGAGAGGTCCGTAGGCCCGTGGAAAACGGATTGCAAGGCAGTAAAACGTCGAATTTCCGGGTTTTTATGATAATGGTTCGCAATATCATGCAGCCTCGGTCGAAGTCGCCGACGTTACGTCGGGGCCGCAGTCACGCAGGCCCGGCGCCGGGTGTCGATACCGGATCTTCTTCGAGAACCGTTCATGCCATCGGGACATGAACGCACCATGACCGTCGCCCCGAGACGACGGATCGGGGTTGTTCCTTATCGGATCATGTCAAAACAGAAAGCCGGGCCATAGCCGGGGTGCGCGCGTTCCTGGCGCCACCGGTCGGAGTGTTGCGAATTCAGCGGCGCTGACCGAGCATGCGGCTGATTTCATTCCACCACTGCGCATCGCTTTCATCGCCGCGCGCATTGGCGTTGGCTGCGGCGAGGCGCGCACGCTCCGCCGCCGACAGGCCATGCGCGGCAAACAGGCGCAGCGCGGCCTGAACCCTGGCATCGGCAATCGCGGCGGGTTTGCGGGGCGGCGTGGTCCCGGCGACAATCGCATTGTCATTGACTGCAAAGCGCTGACGAAGGCGCGAAGGACGGATCAGCGCCGGCGATACGATACCATATCGAGGGACAAATCGCAGCATCCGGGTCTCTCCTCGCACAAACCGCACAATGCGTGCCGTTCGCCAGCGATTTAGCCCCGGACGCGTGAACAGCTCATGAGACGACACAGTAAAGGAGACGCAAACCTTTTTCCCGGATCGCGCGCACAGTGAGATTTGAAACCGGGAGATTTGAAACCGGGAGATTTGAAACCGGGTGGTCCAAATCCGGCAAAGTGCGTCTGGCAGGGGCCGTTCTGGCCGGGTGCGAATTTTGAAGCCGCCTCAGGCTCCCGGTTGATGGATCCAGTGCGCGGCGCGGTCGTATTGCTGTTCCGCTTCGGGGCGAACGGCGCCCGATCCGGGCAGGAGGCGGCTGCGCGCATCGCCGACGGGGGCGCCGACCGGGGCGCCAGCCGGCGCGCTGGCGGCGGGCTGGGGCGGCTGATCAAAGGCGACCGGCATCTGGCCGCGGCCGGATTCGGGCTCTGCCATCGGCGCGACTGCGCTGCGCAAGGCGGCAAGCCGGCCTGCCTCGAACGCTTTTTCGAGCACGAGCGGATCGGCCAGGTCGGCGCCGGTCGAGGCCCATGTATGCGGATGCGGCGCGGCGACCGGCTCGCCGCCGGCATAGACGGCGTTAAACGCGCGCGGCTGACCCGCGCTGCTGCTCCAGCGATAGAAGCGGTGCGCGCCGATCGTGCCGAGAAAGGCCATGCTGTCGGCCCAGGCGGGATGGACCGCGCTGGTATGGTAATGCGTGGCAAGCCCGACAGGCGCAAAGACAGCGCCCCCCAGCGCGGCCTCGGCCACGCGCCGCGCCCGTTCCCAATAGATGGCCATCGGCCGCCGCGCCAGAGACCCGTCGCAGGCAAAGCTGAACTGGCAGCCCGGGCGTTCCGACCCCTGGTAAACGACGCCGCAGACGGTCTTGGGAAAAGCGGGATGCGCCACGCGGTTGAGCACGACCTGGGCCACCGCGCGTTGCCCCGCGTCGGGTTCGCGCGCGGCTTCGTAATAGATCGCCGCGGTCAGGCATTGTTGCGCCCGCCAATGATCGAGCCCGGTGCCGACCGAGAGCAAAGGGCGCGCCGTTGCGCCGTCGGCGTCGGAGTGGTCGCCGGCCAATGTCTGGTCCCATGCGGCAGAGGCGACCGCCGGGGTCAGCAGGCCGTCGCTTGCAGAGACCGCGTTCCTGCCATGCCAGGGGGAAACCCGCTCCTGCGCAAGGGCGCCGCCGATTCCATGCGGATTGCCCCAGCCCACTACGGCAAGCAGCGCTGGCACCAATCCGACCAACGCCACGCCCGCGATCCGTTGGCGCAGCCGCGCGGGCCGGTGCAGCGCACGCCGCAGCGAAACCATGTCGCGACGACGGATGCGCGCCGCAAAATCGCGCGGGCGCAATTCCGGCGAAAAGCGAACCGCCGCGGATGGCCCGGCGCACGCTTTACCCACGACCGACGCACCCGTCTTGCGCAGGGCCGCAGCGGGGGGCAGGACAACCGGTCGGTAGGCGATTTCCAGCGGCATTGGCCCTGCGGCACCTCATGCGGAGTGAATGGCGGGAAAGTCCGGCTTTCGCGCGGGAGTGATCGGCGCGCGGGAGTGATCGGCACGCGGGCGTGATCGGCACGCGGGCGTGATCGGATTTTCCGCTGTCCGATTCCCGCTATCCGATTCCCGGGCGCTTCGCACCTGTTCATCGGGCGATGTACCGTTATGCGACGATCCCTTGCCGTGTCCTTAACTGCGCCGTGTCCTTAACCGCGCCATGCGACAGGTTCGCTGCCGGGATGGTCGCGGCCAGGGTTGTTCTCTTCGCCGGGCCCGGCTATGCGCCGGTCGCCGTTGTCTTTCGTGCGACCGCGCGGGCAGTTACGGTCCGTAAGGAGTGATGGATGACCGGGTTGATCCGCAGCGCCGCCGGCCGAGCGGCGGTGACCGAGATCGTGATGGCGACGGTTCTGGTGGCGTCGGGTCTGGTTTCCGGTCCGGCGCTGGCGCAAGACGTTCCACCCGCGAATTCTCCGACGGGCAGTGCCGCGTCGGCTGCCGACGATTATCCCCCGCCCGAAGAAGCGCAGGCCGCGCCCGATATTGCGCCGATTCCGATCACCACGATCGCCACCGGTGGAAAACTGCCGCTCGACAACGTGGCGCAGTCGGTCACCGTGCTGACCTCGGACGATCTCGAACGCATCGGCGGGGCCGACTTCACCCGCGCACTGGCGTTGATTCCGGGGGTGACCTGGACGCGCGACGGGGCACAGGGGACCGATACCCAGGTCCATATGCGCGGCTCCGAGGCCAGCGACGTGCTCGTCACGATCGATGGCGTGCGGATGAACGATGTCGCAGGTATGAGCGGCGGATATGATTTCGGCACGCTGACGATGGCGGGAATCGAGCGCATCGATGTCTTGCGCGGCTCCAATTCGCTGATCTGGGGCAGCGGAGCGATCGGCGGGGTCATCGCGCTGACGACCCCGGAAACAAAAGGCGTGCTCGCCTCGATCGAAACCGGCAGCCGCGACAACGTTGCCGAAAACCTCGCCGTCGGCCTGAAAAAAGACCGCTATGCGCTTGCATTCAATATCGGATATGTCGCCAATGACGATATTCCCGCGCCGCGCATCGAAGGTTCCGGCGGGTTTCATCAATGGCATCTGGCAGGGCGCGGCCGCTACAGCTTGACCGATACGCTGTCGTTCGTTGCGACCGCGCGCTATGCCGATGGCAAGCAAAGCGGCAATGGCTTTCCCCTGCCGCTCGAACTCACGGGCGATGCGGCCGCAGCGTTGGAAACCGAGCAGTTTTCCGGTCGTGCGGGCGCGCATTTCGAAAAGGGTGGCGTCGCGCTCGATGCCGGCTATGCGCTGGCGACGACCAGGCGCGTCTATGTCGCGCAAAACGAACCGGGCGATGTCACGGCGATCTGGCTGGGCCGATCGGAACGCGTCGACCTGACCGGATCGGTCAAGTTGCCCGCCGGGTTTCTGGCCAATTTCGGCGCCGATGACGAATGGACCGGCTATTCGGGCAGCTATGACAGCGAACACCGCGCGCGGATCGACAGCGGCCATCTGTTGCTCGGCTGGTACGGCCCGGTGGCGACACTGGCGGCGGGCTTGCGCGTCGACGATCACAGCCAGTTTGGCAGCCACGACAGTTTCAGCGCCAACGGCAGCCTGAAATTGCTCGAAGGCGTGCGCTTGCGCGGCAGCTATGCCGATGGCTTCAAAGCGCCGACGCTGTACCAGTTGTGGTCTGCATACGGCAATGCGGGCCTGGCTCCCGAAACCGCCGAGAGCTATGACGCGGGGGTGGAATATTCGGGCGATGACGGCCGGGTGCGGCTGACGGCATCGGTCTATCGCCGTGACAGCCGCAATCTGATCGCTTTCGTGGGGTGCGCCGGGATGACGACGTCGGTCTGCAGCGACCGATCAAACGGTACGTTCGCCAATGTCGGCGTCGCCCGTGCCGATGGGGTCGAGCTCGAAGCCACGCTGGTTCCGACGTCAAAGCTGCGCATTGCCGCGCTTTACAGCTATGATCATGCCACCGACCGCACGCCCGGCGCGGTCAACCGGGGCAAGCTGCTCGCGCGGCGACCGCAGGACGCGGTGACCGCCTCGATCGACTGGACTTCGCCGTTCAAGGGGGTGGTCCTGGGCCTTGATACGCGCGTGCAGACGGCCAGTTGGGACGATGCGGCCAATACGGTGCGGCTGGGGCCGAGCGAACTGACCACCTTGCGCGCCAGCCTGCCGTTTGGCCGCTTCATCGACTTCTATGGCCGGATCGAAAATCTGTTCAACGACCATACGCCGACGGTCGCGGGCTACGGCGCGGTCGGGCGCGGGGTCTTTGCCGGTATCCGGGTTCGCTATTGATCGGCCCGGTTTGGCGTTGCGGGACGGGCCTCGTGGCCATGCTTGCCGCCCTGTCGCCGACCGTTGCGGCGGCGCGGGTCACGCCGCGCGCGGCATCGCTTCCGCGTATCGTCTCGCTTAATCCGTGCAGTGACGCGATCCTTGCCGAAGTTGCCGATCCGGCGCAGATTCTCGCCTATTCCGCTTATAGCCGCGATCCGGCGAGCAGCTCGCTGCCGATCTCCGAAGTCCGGCGTCACGCCACGACGCATGGCACGATCGAAGAAGTGGTCGCCTTGCAGCCCGACGTGGTGATCGATGGCGAGTTTGTCGCCCCGGCGACGCGCGCGGCCTATCGTCGGCTCGGGCTGCGGCTGGAAACGCTCCGCACGCAACACAACGTCGCCGATTCGCTCGGCGATGTACGCCGGCTGGCGGCGATCATCGGGCATCCCGAACGCGGCGAGGCGCTGGTGCGCCGGATCGAGGCCGCGCTGGCGGCGGCCGCGCCACCGCCGGGCGCCGTGCCGGTCGATGCGGTGCTGTGGGAATGGGGCGGCATGGTCGCGGGGCAGGGCACGCTGATCGACGATCTGCTCGGACGCACCGGTTTTGCCAATCTGCCCGCGCGCGAGGGCTATGGCCAGGCCGATATCTATCCGCTCGAACGCATGCTGGCGCATCCGCCGCGCGTGATCCTGACGGTCGGGCATGACCGCATGCTGCGTCACCCGGCGCTGGGCGTGCTGACCGGCACCATGCGGGCCGAATTTCCCGCCGGGCTGCTCTATTGCGGCGGGCCGACGATCATCCGTGCGGCGGCGCGCCTCGCCGCCTTGCGTCGTTCGCTGAACGGAGGACGCGGTTGATGGCCTTGCGCTGGTGGATCGTGCTCGCCGGGTTGTTGGCGCTGGCTTTGCCGTTGTCGTTGCTGGCGGGACAAGTGTGGATCAATCCGCTGGGGTCGCCGGTGCGCAATGCCGTGCCGATCCTTGTCGAACTGCGTGCGCCGCGCGCGGTGCTGGCGCTGATCATCGGCGGTGGGCTGGGCGCGGCGGGTGCGGCGATGCAGGGCTATTTGCGCAATCCGCTGGCCGATCCGGGGTTGTTCGGCATTGCGCCGCTGGCTGCGCTGGGCGCGGTTCTGGCGATTTCGACCGGGATCGCGGCGCAAGGCTGGGCTCTGCCGCTGTTTGCGCTGGCGGGCGCCGCGCTGGCGATGGCGCTGCTGGTCCTGATTGCGGGCGCTGGTGCGACCGGCGGGATCGGGCGCGCGGTGACGCTGTTTACGCTCGCGGGGATGATGATCGCCAGCCTTGCCGGTGCGCTGACCAGTCTGGTCATCAGCCTGTCGCCCAATCCCTTTGCGCTGAGCGAGATTGTCACCTGGCTGATGGGGGCGCTCGAAAATCGTAGCTGGCACGATGTCGCGCTGGCCGGGCCGCCGACGCTGCTCGGCGTGGTTCTGTTGGCGCGGACCGGGGGGGCGCTCGATGCCTTGACTCTGGGCGATGCGGCGGCGCGCTCGCTCGGGGTCGATCCGGCGCGGCTTCAGGCGCGGATGGTGCTGGGGATCGGGCTGGTGGTCGGCGCCGGGGTGGCGGTGGCGGGAATCGTCGGCTTTGTCGGACTGATCGTGCCGCATCTGCTGCGTCCCTTGACCGATCAAAGGCCGGGTTCGCTGATCGTGCCGAGCGCGCTTGCCGGGGCCTTGCTGGTGCTCGTGGCGGACAGTGGGTGTCGGTTGTTTCCGCTTGCCGGGGGCGAATTGCGGCTGGGCATCGCGCTCAGCCTGATCGGCGCGCCGTTTTTCCTGATGCTGCTGGTGCGGCTGCGGCGGGAATGGGCGTGATGCTGCGCGCACAATCGCTTGTCGTGCCGGGGCGGCTCGAGGGGGTTTCGGTGGATCTGCCGCCGGACCGGGTCACTGCGATCGTCGGGCCCAACGGCGCGGGCAAATCGACGCTGCTTTCCGCGCTGGCCGGGCTGATCGCGGGCGACGTTGCGGTCGATGATCGCCGCCTTGACGCGATGCCCCCGCGTGAACGCGCGCTGGCGATCGGCTATCTGCCGCAAGGTGGCGAAGTCGCGTGGAACCTGTCGGTTGAAACGCTGGTCCGGCTGGGCCGCTTGCCGCATCGCACGGCGCGCGACGAGGACGATCGCGCCGTAGCCGAAGCCTTGGCCGGAGTCGATCTGTCCGCTTATGCCGGGCGTCCGGTCGGCACCCTGTCGGGCGGCGAGCGCGCGCGGGCGCTGCTGGCGCGGGTCCTGGCGGGCGATCCCGGCTGGGTCTTGGCCGACGAACCGCTGGCCAGCCTCGATCTGGCGCAGGCGCGCGCGCTGCTGCTGCATTTCCGGCGGCTGGCGCAGGCGGGCAAGGGGGTGGCGCTGGTGCTCCACGATCTGGCGCAGGCGGTCAATCATGCCGATCATGTCGTGGTGCTTGACCGCGGCCGCGTGGCGGCGTCCGGTGCGCCCGAAACGGCGCTCGATCCGGCGGTAATCGCCCGCGTCTGGGGCGTAGAGGCGCGCTGGCTGGGCGAACCGGGGGCACGCGCGCTGGTCTGGTAGGTGCTCGAAATTAGGGTGTTTGTTTGAGCTTGTCGTATTTTCGAGAGCCTAGGCCACCCTAGTTATTTCCAAAAAGGCGTATCTGCTGAATGGAGCCATATTTTATTTTAATGTACCCTATGTCAGTTGGCTTCCCTCCATCTATATTGAAAGAAACAACCTTCCATGAAGAAGATTGTGCACCATTACTTATACTTGTAGGAAAATCGTGCTCATCTGCAGTGATTAGTGTTCCGTTTTTGTCAAAAGATTCAGAATGCTTGATGGAAAGCACGATGTTGTGCAAGTTGTTTCAGAATTTCCGAACGGGTTGCGAAAACCCCGAAATAGCGCCAGATGCGAGACCTTCGCGATGCGCATCTGGAGACGGTACGCAGCGATGATCCGGCGCTGGCGTCAGCGCAGTAGTTCGCTCACCAGTGAGGGCTTCTTGGCAATCATGGCAAGCAGCACCTGGGCGGGGCCGGTGGGGTGCCTGCGGCCATGCTCCCAGTTCAGAAGCGTGCCCTTGGCAACGCCGATGCTGCGCGCGAAGGCACCCTGCGACAGGCCGGTGCTGGCGCGGATCGCAGCGACATCGACGGTGGGCACCTCGATCTGGTGGACGATGACATTGGTCTTCTCGCCCCGCGCGAAAGCCACTGCTTCGTTCAACCCTTCCATCAGGCTATCGTAAACTTCGCTCATGCACGATCTCCATAAGTTGCGAGCAACTGCTTGCTCAACGCGACTGCCGCAGCCTGTTCGGGTGGGGACAGATTACCCTTCTCATTCTTGGCGAACACCGTCAGCAGGAACAGCGGCATCGAATTGCCTCCGAACACATAAATGGTCCGGTAGCCACCGCTCTTGCCGCTACCCTCGCGGGCGATGCGGACCTTGCGCAGGCCACCGCCCAGCGAAACACCCGACTCCGGATTGGCCGCCAGAAACGACACGATGGCAAGTCGCTCCTCATCGGACATGATCGCCCGCGCGCGCTTGAGGAAGGACTCCATCTCGACGACGGTCTGCAAGGTGGTCATGGGGCTATTTTATATGCCAATGACACATAGGTCAACGGCGTATGGACGGTATGCTTGAGAGTTTCGGGGCCAGAAAAACAGGGGCGCTCCGGTTGGTGAAATCGGCCCATCCCGAACGGATCAATCGCGCGGTGGTGTGTCACCACCATTTTCCACCTTGCCCCTTCGGTCATGCGTGCAAAATGCCGGTCGACACGTCTTGCGTGAATCGAACAAATATGGAACACGCAGCAGCCATGGCTCTCAGCTTCATTTCCGTGCGCGGCGCGCGCGAGCACAATCTCAAGGGGTTCGACATCGATCTCCCGCGCGACTCGCTGATCGTGATCACCGGGTTGTCGGGGTCGGGCAAATCGAGCCTCGCGTTCGACACGATCTATGCCGAAGGGCAGCGGCGCTATGTCGAAAGCCTGTCGGCCTATGCGCGGCAGTTTCTGGAAATGATGCAGAAGCCCGATGTCGAACATATCGACGGGCTGTCGCCGGCTATCTCGATCGAGCAAAAGACGACCAGCCGCAACCCGCGCTCGACGGTCGCCACGGTGACCGAGATCTATGACTATATGCGCCTGCTCTGGGCGCGCGTGGGGATTCCCTATTCGCCCGCCACCGGCCTGCCGATCACCGCGCAGACGGTCAGCCAGATGGTCGATCGCGTGATGCTGTTGCCCGAAGGCACGCGCGCCTATCTGCTGGCGCCGGTGGTGCGCGGTCGCAAGGGCGAATACCGCAAGGAATTGGCCGAGTGGCAAAAGGCGGGCTATACCCGCGTGCGCATCGACGGCGAATTCTACGCGATCGAAGACGCCCCCGCGCTCGACAAGAAGCTCAAGCACGATCTCGAAGTCGTGGTTGACCGCATCGCCGTGCGCGAAGGCATCGAAAGCCGACTGGCCGACAGTTTCGAACAGGCGCTCAAGCTGGCCGATGGCCTCGCCTTTATCGACCTTGCCGACGGCGTCGTGCCGGGGCGCGAGGAAGAGATAAAGACCAAGGGCCGGGCCAAGACGCTCAAAGGCACCGGACTGCCGCCCAACCGCATCGTCTTTTCGGAAAAGTTCGCCTGCCCGGTCAGCGGTTTCACGATCGAGAGCATCGAGCCGAGGCTGTTTTCGTTCAACGCACCGCAAGGGGCGTGCCCGGCTTGCGACGGTCTGGGTGAAAAGCTGCTGTTCGATCCGCAACTGGTCGTACCCAATGAAAACCTGTCGCTCAAACAGGGCGCGATCATGCCCTGGGCCAAATCAAACCCGCCGAGCCCTTATTACATGCAGGTGCTGGCCAGCCTTGCCGACCATTTCGGATTCAGCCTCGATACGGCGTGGGACAAGCTGCCGGGCGAAATCAAGCTCGTCATCCTCTATGGCACCGGGGGCAAGCCGGTCCCGCTGACATTTGTCGACGGGCGCAAGTCCTATACCGTGTCCAAGGCATTCGAAGGGGTGATCGGCAATCTCAACCGCCGCATGCTTCAGACCGAAAGCGCGTGGACGCGCGAGGAACTGGGCAAGTTTCAGACCGCGCAACCTTGCGAGACTTGCGGCGGCGCGCGGCTGAAGCCCGAAGCGCTGGCGGTCAAGGTCGCGGGCGAAGACATTTCGAGCATTACCCACCTGTCGGTCGCGGCGGCGGCGGACTGGTTCGGGCGGCTGGACGAACACCTGACCCCGCAAAAGCGGCAGATCGCGCGCGCCATTCTCAAGGAAATCAACGAGCGGGTCGGCTTTCTCAACAATGTCGGGCTCGATTATCTCAATCTCGACCGGACCTCGGGCACGCTGTCGGGCGGCGAGAGCCAGCGCATCCGTCTGGCCAGCCAGATCGGGTCAGGGCTGTCGGGCGTGCTCTATGTGCTCGACGAACCGTCGATCGGGCTGCATCAGCGCGACAATGACCGCCTGCTCGAAACGCTGAAACGGCTGCGCGATCTCGGCAACACGGTGATCGTCGTCGAACATGACGAAGACGCGATCCGCACGGCCGACCATATCGTCGACCTTGGCCCCGGCGCGGGCGTCCATGGCGGCGAAATCGTTGCGCAGGGCACGCTGGCCGACATTCTGGCGAGCGAGGCCAGCCTGACCGGGCAATACCTCAACGGCACGCGGCGGATCGAAGTGCCGCGCGTCCGGCGCAAGGGCAATGGCCTTGACATCACGGTCAAGGGCGCGCGCGCCAACAACTTGCGCGATGTCACGGTGCACATTCCGCTGGGCACGTTCACTTGCGTCACGGGGGTATCCGGATCGGGCAAGTCATCGCTGATCATCGACACTCTGCAGGCGGGCGCGGCGCGCGTGCTCAACGGCGCGCGGGTGATTGCCGGGGCGCATGACGCCATTCTCGGCCTCGAACATTGCGACAAGGTGATCGAGATCGACCAGTCGCCGATCGGGCGCACCCCGCGTTCGAATCCGGCGACCTACACCGGTTCGTTCACGTTGATCCGGGACTGGTTCGCCGGTCTGCCCGAATCCGAGGCGCGTGGCTACAAGGCCGGGCGGTTCAGCTTCAACGTCAAGGGCGGGCGCTGCGAGGCGTGCCATGGCGACGGGCTGATCAAGATCGAGATGCACTTCCTGCCCGATGTCTATGTCACGTGCGAGGAATGCGGCGGCAAGCGCTACAACCGCGAAACGCTCGACGTGAAATTCAAGGGGCTTTCGATCGCCGACGTGCTCGACATGACGATCGAGGATGCGGTCGAATTCTTCAAGGCGGTTCCGCCGATCCGCGACCGCATGCAGATGCTCGCCGAAGTCGGGCTCGGCTATGTCAAAGTCGGGCAACAGGCGACCACGTTGTCAGGCGGCGAGGCACAACGGGTCAAGCTGGCCAAGGAACTGGCGCGCCGCTCGACCGGGCAGACGCTCTATATCCTCGACGAGCCGACCACCGGCCTTCATTTCGAAGACGTGCGCAAGCTGCTCGAAGTGCTGCACAGGCTGGTCGAACAGGGTAATTCCGTGGTGGTGATCGAACACAACCTGGATGTGATCAAGACCGCCGACTGGATCATCGACATGGGCCCCGAAGGCGGTGTGCGCGGCGGTGAAGTGGTGGCCGAGGGCACCCCCGAGGACATCGCGGGCAATCCCGCCAGCCATACGGGATTTTACCTCAAGCCTTTGCTGGAGCAGCAGAAACAGTGAAATTCTGCGCCGGTTGCGGGTGACGCTACAACGCGAAACTGGCGATCGTCACTTTGTCGAGAACGCCGGTCGGCTTCAGCCCGACACCCGCCTGAAACCCTCTGATTGCCTCGGCGGCTCTCGCGGGGTCTTGCGCTTCGGCAGGACTGGCCAGCAAGTGCAATTGTACCAGTCGCGCCACGATCAGCTGCGCGATTACCGGGTCGAGCGGCGCGTCGCGCCCGGGCTGCACGAAAGCGGGCGGCGGGATGCTTGCGTCGAAGCCGGGAGTGGCCTGGCCCAGATCGTCATCGATCGCCCCCGAAGGCGCAAGTCCGGAAGGCGCGGGATCGGGTGGCGCGGCCAGCGCGGGCTCCGCGATCAGCAGCGCGGCGAGCACTGCCTCGCACAGGAGCGCGTCAATGCGTCGCGCCACCCGGCACGCCTTGCGCGTCATTGCCCCCGCTCGGGGCCTGATCGGGGTGATCGTCTACTTGCCCCAGGACGCGTATCGCGTTTTGCATGTCCTCTTCGCCGATCGCGCCCGAAACCATGATCGTGTGGCCGAAGCGATTGTCGCGCACCGCGATGGCCGGTGTGCCTTCGATCCCCGCAATGTCGCCGGCCTTCATCTCGGCGGCAAGCCGTTGGCCGGTCCGGCTCGACGTGGTGCAGCCGGCCAGGGCATTGCGGTCGCGCGCGCCAGAGGCCGCAGCGAGGTCGGCCACCGGATCGCCCTGGCCCAAAGGCTCGCCGATGCCCCGGCCATTGCTGCCCGTCCGCGCCATCCATCCGTCGAGAAAGCGGTAATAGCCTGCAACGCCTGCCTGATCCGCCACACACAGCGCGGTGGTCGAGGCGATCACGGCATTGGGGCCATGGAACGACAAGGGATAGAGCCGCACGGCAAGATTGACGCGCCCGCCCGAGCCATCGACGACATGCTGCGGCTGTTGGCCAAGCACTTTGCAATAAGGGCATTCCGGGTCGAGCCAGATGATCAGGCTGAAACGCGCATCGGCTTTGCCATAGACGCGGTCCTGTGTGCCGACCGGCGCCACGCCGGGTGCTTCCTGCCAGCCGCCCTGATCCCCGCCGCCCCGATCATCATCGTTTTGGGCCAGCGCGGGCGCCGCGATCAGCATCGCGACGGCAGCCAGGCCCGAAATTACCATGCGGGGCATCATCGCGTGTGTCCTCTTGTGGGGGGAAGTCGCTTGGGCATTCCATGTTTGCCGCCAAAGCGCAATGATGGTGCCGATACAACTGCGCGTACAACGGCGGGGCTTTGCGCAAGCGGTGACGCCCTCTATACGGCGGGATATGGGACGCTATTTTCTCCTTTTGCGACGGGCCTCGGGGGTGCTCGCCCTGCTGCTTGCGCTTGGTGCCTGCATTCCGCCGGTTTTCGCCGCGCCGAAAGCGCCGCTGGTGCTTGCCGCCGCCAGCCTGCAGGAATCGATGACGACCGCGGCCGAGGCGTGGAGGCGGCACGGACATCCCCGACCGGTGCTGTCATTCGCCGCGTCGTCTGCGCTGGCGCGGCAGATTTCGGGCGGGGGGCAGGCGGATCTGTTCGTTTCGGCCGATGAAGACTGGATGGACGCTCTGGCGAAGGCGGGGCTGATCGTGCCCGAAACGCGCAAGTCGTTCCTCGTCGGCGCGCTGGTCATCGTCGCTCCGGCAGACAGCCGTTTGCGCCTGCGTCCTGCGCCCGGCTTTGCGCTGCTTCGCGCGCTGGGCGGGGGCAAACTCGCCATGGCCGATCCCGACAGCGTGCCGGCGGGGCGCTATGGGCGCGAGGCCTTGCAGCATTTTGGCGTATGGGATCAGGTGTCGGGGCAGGTCGTGCGCGCCGAAAATGTCCGCGCCGCGCTCGGTCTGGTCGCGCATGACGCCGCGCCGCTCGGCATCGTCTATGCGACCGATGCCCTGGCCGAACCGCACGTGCGCATGGTCGGCGTGTTTCCGCCGGGCAGTCATGCGCCGATCACTTATCCGCTGGCGCGGCTCAGGACATCGACCAATCCCGAGGGGGAGGCGTTTCGCCGTTTCCTGCTGTCGGGCGAGGGCAAGGCGATCTTTCGCCGCTATGGCTTTGTGGCGCCCTGATGCTGTTGTCGGGCGATGAATGGGCGATTGTCGGCCTGTCGTTGCAGGTCAGCCTGGTGGCGATCATCGGCGTGCTGCCGGTTGCCTTTGCATTAGCCTACCTTTTGGCGCGCGGACGCTTTCCGGGCAAAGTCGTGGTCGATGCGCTGGTGCATTTGCCGCTGGTGCTGCCGCCGGTAGTGATCGGCTGGATGCTGCTGATCGCGTTTGCGCCGCATGGCATTATCGGGGCGCTGCTGGCGCGCTGGCTGGGGATCACGCTGATGTTTCGCTGGACCGGCGCGGCGCTCGCGGCGGGCATCATGGCGATGCCGCTGATGGTGCGTTCGATCCGCCTCTCGCTCGAAGCGATCGATCCCCGGCTTGAAGCGGCGGCGCGGACATTGGGAGCGGGGCGCCTCGACAGCTTTGTCACGATTACCTTGCCGCTGGCTCGCCCCGGCGTGCTGGCTGCGCTGGTGCTGGGATTTGCCCGCTCGCTCGGCGAATTTGGTGCGACGATCACGTTCGTTTCGAACGTGCCCGGCGAAACCGCGACTTTGCCGCTGGCGATCTATGCCGCCCTGCAAGTGCCGGGACAGGAAACGGCGGTATGGCGGCTGGCGCTGGTTTCGGTGCTGCTTTCGCTTGGCGCGCTGATCGCGTCGGAAATGCTGTTGCGGCGCGGCAGGGGCCGCGATCGCGAAACGACGGGGCCTTCACCGCATGTCCTTTGACATTGCGCTTTCGTTTGGCCGGGGGCGGCGCCGGATCGAAACGACTTTCGTGGCCGGAGGCGGCATAACCGCGCTGTGCGGTCCTTCGGGGGTGGGCAAATCGAGCGTCCTGGCGGCGATCGCGGGGCTGCTCGATCCCGATGCCGGGCATGTCGTGGTTGGCGGCGAAAGGCTGTTCGACAGCGCGCGCGGCATTGCCGTGGCGCCCGAACGGCGCGCCTGCGGCATGGTGTTTCAGGATCTGCGGCTGTTCCCGCACCTCTCGATCGAGGCCAATTTGCGCTATGGCGAACGCCGCGCACCGCCCGAACGGCGGATTGTCGATTTTGCCGAAACCGTGCGTTTTCTCGGCATTGCGCCTTTGCTGGCCCGTCGCCCCGATACGGTGTCGGGCGGCGAGGCGCAGCGCGTGGCGATCGGTCGCGCATTGCTGTCGGGGCCGCGTTTCCTCCTGCTCGATGAACCGCTTGCCGCGCTCGATGCTGGTCTGCGCGACGGGATCATGGCGGTGATCGAACGCATCCGTGCCGAGTTTGCGCTTCCGATGATCCTCGTCAGCCATTCGCCCGACGATGTCGCGCGGCTGGCCGATCAGGTCGTGCGGATGGCGCCGGAACCGACCAGCGCCTGATCGGCGCCGAGATCGGGCACCGCCAGCGAGGGGCGCGCCGGTTCGTGCTGAAACCGGATCGGCGGACCAAGGTGACGCCGCCCCCGTTCATCGGCAAGGATGAAGCCGCGCGCGATGATCTGTTCGTCATCCAGCGCTTGCGGATAAGTGTTGACCCGGCCCCAGCAGACATCGAGCCGATCGAGCAAGGCGCCTGCTTGCGCCAGCGTTTGCCCGGCGAAAAACCCGCGCAACGTGT
>Ga0302193_10000550_pt1 | contig 34057 bp, 49 predicted proteins | sample II_Bog_E3_3_FD_200228 | JGI IMG/M metagenome (GOLD analysis project Ga0302193, IMG submission 200228) | Peat permafrost microbial communities from Stordalen Mire near Abisko, Sweden - II_Bog_E3_3 | ecosystem: Environmental > Terrestrial > Soil > Wetlands > Peat | place: Sweden: Abisko...
GGGCGAGATCGAGGATCACCCGCATGAGGTAGGTTCTTGGATCCTCATCCTCGAAAAGCTGGTCCAGGATGCCCGCCTGGCATGGGTGGGCAAAACCGGAGACAAAGGGGCGCTGGCTGAAGTCCGGAAGATCGCCGCCGTTGCCGTCGCCTGCATGGAGGAGCACGGCGCTCCCCGTCGTCAGTAACCGCACCTGTCCAGGCGCAGCCCGCGCATATCGCACCCGGTATCACCCAACGCCCCCGATTCTCCCGATTTGATCGATAGCCACGCACAAACAAATCCCCCGTGATGAGCGGGGGATTCTGCGTTATGCCTGGAATTGCCGTGGGTCAAGCGTGGCTTCGTATTCGGCCTCGGCCTTGCGGGATTCCCGGATTCGCGCCGCCATCCGGGAATGGACAGCGGCGGCGTGGATTTCGGCGGCGGTCAGTTTGGGAAGTGGGTTCTCTCGCTTTCGCATTACCCGGAAGGGGGAGAGGCGAAAGGGGGCGGAAATCCCCGGCCTTCAGGCCGGGGAGGAAGTCAAACGATGGCCCCGTAAGAGTGCCAGGCCCCAGATGCCCGAACATAACCAAAATAGGTAGTCGGAGTTGCAATACTGAAGGTATCCCCGTTATAATAGCCCGCACTGCCACCGCCGCCCGCTGTCGGGGCCGCATTGCAATACATGCTGGTCCTCAACGCCCAGTAGGAATGAGGCAGGCTCAGGCAGCCGGAGTTGAAGAACCCGCACCGCTCGCCCAGCAGATTGACGGCCAACATAAAGGTGGTTGCTGTGTTGTCGGAGATGTTTCGGATGTTGAAGTTTATGTTGTGGATGGTAGCGTTATAGGTGTCCAGATCGATACCCACACCCCCTCCGTAGAATTTGCCCCCCTCGAAGCTCACCGGTCCAGACTGGTAGTCACCGGCCGAAAACCGGGAGTGAGTGCCCCCAGCGGCGGCGAAGCAAGTGTTGTTCCGGATGGTCAGCCCCTGCCCGGAGGTGAGGCCGATCCCAATCAACACCCCCACAATCCCGTAGGAACTGGCAGAAGTATCAATGAAGTTCCCCTCCAGGACGGAGTCACAGGCCGCGATGATGATCCCGGTGTTGTTTGATGGTCCAGAGCACATGCCATAGCACCTATTGCCCTTTACCAGGATGTGCTGATAATATTGGTTGAAATTCATGAACGCCATAGGATTGGTGCTTACAACTCCGGGAGCACCTGCCTGAATCAGGTTCCCTTCCACCACGCCACCGTGGACTTGGGTGGTAATAGCGCTGTTATAGGTGTTGATTCCGACTCCGGAATTCAACCCATAGATGTTGTTGTTGGAGATGACCCAGCTGCTGGCACCTTCCTCAACACCAATAGCTGCAGCTGCCATATTAAAGGCCATGTTGTCGATCAGGTTGGAGGACACCACACACCTAGCAGCAGACATGCCATTTAGAGCAATGGAGACATCATGAGGATTGAAGATCCGGTTGCCGACCGCAACGCAATCGGGGCCCTGGAAGAAGATGGATCCAGGGTTGTTATAGAAATATGCCCCATATATACCACATTTTGCTGCTGTCTGGTTGCATCCGATGGCAAAATTAGCATTTGCTCCTGCATTTAGGTTCTGGAACTTAGCATTGCAGGTTACCACCAGACCTGGAGAAACACACCAGATGAAGGCATTGGTTCCCGTTCCCATCGTGGTCAGATTGACCCCTTCAAAAGTGACAGCATCAATGGTCACATTAGCTGCCTCAATGTTTAGTGCTACCACAGAATTAGCTACTGGATAAGATGGATCAATAGCGAATCCAGATCCTAGAGAAATAGTTCCACCACCAGTGAGTGTCTGTCCAACAGTCATGGCCACCAGGGCTTTGGTAATCACATAAGTTGCGGTCGCGGAGGTGCGAACCGTATTCCCGGAGTTCAGTGCGGCCTGGAGGGCGCAATAATCCAGGCTGTTGGTCAGGGATGTAGCGAATCCGAAATACGCCTGCCACTGGGCTAGGGACCACCCTGTGGTATTGAGCCCCCCCCAAGAGGTGACCCCGGAAAGCGGGTGGGAAGTCCCATCGCCGATAGCTCCGAAGTCTTCTGGGGTGACCCACTCTGCCAGCTTGGCCTGAGATGTTCGCGGGACAGATCCAACAAAGGACTGCTCGAATCCAACGAGGTTCCCGCCTTTCCCGATTCCGGTTCCGGCCAGCAACGGGGGGAGAGTAGCTGAAGGGTCCGCGATGATGTTGTCAACGGGCCAATGGGGCTGCGGATAGAGATTGACGTCAACCAGATTCACTTTGTAGGTCAGCCCAGATTTCAGGAAAAACTGGGTCTGCCCATTGGAATCCAACTGGAGGGGATTTGCTAAGGGAGTGACTCCCGTGGCATCGCTGTAGGCCGCCTGGGGTGTCGTGGTGCCTGCCACGTAGAAATACAGCCACCCGAAAGGGGTAAGCGGATTGCTGAATACGGGGTTGCCGGGGATAAGGGCGCTGGTCATTATTTGGGCTCCTGAGCATTGTTCTTGGATCTTAGGGCATTCATTACCCAATTAAATTGGTCAACCTTCCCCGTTGGGAGGCCGACTGTTTTAGCAAAGTCCTGAAACGCTTGGCTCTTAATCAATGCGTTTGAGGTTGGGATGCTAACGGCTGGCTTGGTTGCTGATTCAGTGAGAAGGCTCTGGAATTCGGGGCTATTGAACATCTCGCCAGCCGCAGCCACGGCATTTTTCTTTCCCCCCGAAATGGCGCTCATCAAAGACCCAGTGACACCAGCGGCTACGGGGCCACCCCCAAGAGCGGATACCCCAGTGGCAACACCCTTCGTCGCGGTGCTCTGTAGCACCTTTGAGACAAGTCCTTCTGCATTTATGGAATTAATTATCCCTTGGTTCGCCTTCCCTGTTGTTAGGACATTGGCGCGAGCATCAGTTATTCGCTTTGACACTTCATAGAGATCGTCCATGATCTGGCTTGATTCAGGGCCTAGAGCGTCTGTGATCTGCTGATATACCGGAGTGTTGGCCTTCAGGCCCTGGTATGTTTTGGCAAACTCCGAGAAACCGAATCCCCCCCTCTCTGCCCCGCGCATGGAGCGGGTTGCCGCCGAAAGAGCGGTTGATACAACCTCTTTTTTGAGGTCATCCGGGACAATCTCCATGAGGTTCGAGAAATCAGCAGAACCCCCCTTGCTTGACCCGGATATTGCCGCCCGCATCTTCCCGGCGAGATCCCCATTCACATTGTCACCAAAGTTGGAAACGATAAGATCCCCAAGCGCTTTATGTTTGGCCGTCAGAAGGTTAGCAGAACGGAGTTGCTGTTCGAGTTCCGGGGAACCCACGTTTGAAACAGTCGCTAATTGATCCTCCGCAAGTGCCCCGTAAAGCTGTTTGAGTGTTCCTGCGTCCATATTCCCATAGGTGGAATCCTTCCCCGCGATAGCCTTGCCGATGAGACTCTTTTCTCGGATTATTCGACCGTAGGTAGCGCCGTCAGGGTCGTTCACCATACCCATCAACCGTCTTTCCTGCGTGGTAAGCCCATTTGGGCCAACTTCGTTCAGGTTTTTTTGCAAGAGGGCAGACAGGTTGTCGGTGACGGCTGGGGATGTCCTGGGGACACTTTCATCCACTGTTTGGTAGAGGTTACTGGCTTCATTGGCCATAGTTTGACGGGTTGAGACGAGCCTATCCCTCACCTTCTGGGATACGACTCCAGGGCTTACCGTGCCGCCCTCATAGGTTGCTCCCAGGGCATCCTTGGTCACTTGGTCGGCTTGGTCTACGGCGTTTGAGACGGTATTCCGCCACCCGGCTTCAGCGGCACTACCGGCAGCGGATCGGGTAAGACCTGCGGCAGCACGGATCTGCGGGTTATCCGCGAATACATCCTGGGGGAGCTCGATCCCGAGTCTGGTGGCTGACGCCGCAGCTTTGGGATTATACGATGCCATGTCTGCAATCTGCTGCTTCGCAGCGGTGGCCGCAGATCCCGAGCCTGAAGACGCCTTTTTGATGAGTGTCCCGAGGTCTGTTGGAGAGATTTCGGCCGACACAGGGGCCGTAACCGGGGCGGTCGGATGTTCTGCCGCCGTGGGCTCCATGGGTGATGCCCCGATGGGGGATGAGGATATTTTGGGTATGCGAGCCGCGAAGGGAGCGCCAGCGATCACTGACCCAGCCAGGCCAGCCCCCATCTGGGCCAGGGGGCCGCCTCCAGCCTCTGCTGCTCCTTGTGACGCAACGCCGCCCCCGGCTGCACCGGCAAGTTGGACAGCGGGCTGAGATGACAATGCCTTCCCAACGGTTTGTGCCGCTGGAGAGAAACCCTGGCCAGCGAGTGATCGACCGAGCCCGATTTGGCCACCAGCGCCGGCCATCGTTGAAACACCCGCTTGGACCATGCGCTCAGCGGTCGTTTTGGGCTCCGGGACTCCAAGGCTGGTAAGCAGATGCTGGACTGCCTCTGTCGGCATCTGATATTTGGTCCCGAACATGCGGTTGATGCCACTAACGAGGGGGTCGCCAACGAGCTGTGCGCCACCCACTGCCGCAGCACCGGCCGCAGCACCAGGTATGGCACCTACGCCGGCAAAGGGCGCGCCAACCGCTGCGCCAAGAGCGGCACCTGCCGTAACCGGGGCCAAGCCCCTTACGCCAGCTCCAGCCAGTCCGCCAACGGATGTGCTGGGAGGAGCGGTATCCTGCCCGTTGGTGAGCCCCATTCGGCGGCCTACGGCATCGAACCATCCAGGCTTCCCGGCATTCCCCTGATCAGGGCCATACCAGACGCCGCCATCGGGGCGCTGGACGCTCGGCTTGCCGTTGAATGTGGTCACGGGCTTGACTTGGGATTGCCAGTCTGACTGGGGCTGCTGCTGGACCGCAGGGGCAGTAACCCCATGTTGGGCCATAAGCGCGTCCAGAGGATCAACCTTTATTCCGTGCTGGGCCATGAGGTCATCGAGAGGGTCGCTCACTGTTGCCCCCTTGCCGCGAGGGCCGCCTGGATCTGGGCTTCAGAGACACCCTTGGCTCGGAGCGCTTGGACTTTGGCTTGAGTCGTGGGGTCCATAGGGGGGGATTGCCTTTGCTGTTGGTTGCCAGCCTGGGGGCGCACCGGGGGCACTGGCTGCTGGCCAGGATACCCTTGTGGAGTCCCTTGGCCGCCCGGGGCGCCGCTCCCCAGGCTCATCGGCTGGAACTTCGCCCCGTAGGAGTTGTTGATAGATGAAACCTTCCTGGAATACAGGTCTGCGGCATTTGCCGTGATCTGAGTATGCAGTTGGTCAATGTCATCAAGGACGTTGGCAGGAATGGACGCACCAGAAGTGGCCTTCCCAAAGAACGACCGGACCTTGTCCGCCATCGACCCGGCGCCACCATAGGACTCAATCTCGCTCATATTCACGCGCTTGACACCGCGCCCGGTGTTCAGCGTTAGGACGCCCTCCACTGGGGAGTATGCGTAGGCAATCTTGTTGCCGGATCGGGCGAGGTTGGTGAACGTCTGCATGTCGTTGGCTGCGCTCTGCGCCTCGGCGTTGGCTTCACTGGCCTTGTTATAGTCAGCAATGGCCGTAGGCACCAAGTGCGGGGGGACTTGACCCACGGCGGCCGGGTTCATCGCCATTTGGGCTTTTGCCTTGGCAACCTCCGTGGCAACAGCCACGTTCACCTTGGACCCCACAACTGATGGGTTCGTCTCCTTTTCGATGGTTCCCAACTGGCTACCGGCCTCGGAAACAACCTTCTGTGCCCCCTCGATATTCCCCTGTTGGAGGTAGAAATTGACCAGATTATGGGTCCGCACGTTCAAGGCGTCATTGCCCTTCCCGGTGGGGATCACGTTGTCCACCAATGAATTCCACTGGTTCGGGTCGGTGGCAGTTGCGGGCATCGCCGGTTTAGGCGTCCCGCTGGACAAGTCCATCAGCGTTCCATTGACCACCTTGAAATTCGCCGCCGTGGCCCGGGCGTTTGCCGCAGTCCGTTCCGTCGCCTCTTTCATGAGCGCAGACCCGGCAGCGAGGCCATTGATTGAAGGCTGTAATTGAGCGGCAGGGACCGCCTGCTGTGGTAGTTTCCCGGCAGCCTCCACATCCTGGTATTTTCCGAGTATCCCCGAATACTTGGCCTGATAAGCCGGGTTGCTGGGGTCATAGGACGGGTCCTGTACCAAGGCGGTAAGTTCTCCGCGCATGTCATCCCGGCGCTGGAGCCCAAGCGCCTGTTTGTCCTTGGACATGGCATAGAAGTTCTTCTGGAACTCCATTTGACTGTTCCGAAGGTTCAAAAGCGTCTGGGGCGAGATACCCGCCGCTGCGCCCTTGGCTGCTACTTGGTCCAGGGCATCCGGTTTGGTGAAATCAATGGATGGATCCGACATGATTTGCCGCATCTTCTGCTGGTCCTGGAGGGCAAGTTGGCCCTGCTGAACCTGGATACCCCCAAGCTGGTTCTGCTGCTGCATATTCTGTAGCTGCGCGAACTGGGAGGCCCGCTGGATGGGGTCCTGGAGCGGCGTAACCCCTTGGCCGGCCTGGAGTGCGATTGCGGGATCGAGTGCCATTAGAATTCACCTCCCGTGCCGGACGCGGTTCCAGAGGGGTAAGTCTGGATGTTCTGGGCCGCCCAATTGTTGTTTGAGCTATTCCCGAGATTCGACAGCGTATTGTAATTCCCGTAGGCATTCGCTACGCCATTGATCCCGGAGGTGTAGGCGTTTGCGGTCCCCACTTGGCCGGCCGCGCTCGCCGCCCCCGCGCTGGTCAGGGTGTTGGCCATCGAATTGCTGGCCGAGGTCCCCGCGCTGGTGGTCTGTGCCCCGGCGTTCTGGCCCAGGCCGGCAAGGCTCATGAGGTTACCGATGTTGCTCTGGTATCGGTTGTAGGCGTTGCTGTATGCCTGGTTCCCCATCTGCTGGCTGTAGTTGTCCAGTGAAGCCATGTTCGACCCGCTGAGCATCCCGCCTTTGTTCGCGCTGGCCCGACTCAGGGCATCCTGGCCTTGCCCCATGGCGTATTGAGCGCTGGGGTCGGTGTATTCATTGAAATTGAAATTCCCGATCCCGTTGGAGCCCTGGAGCTGGGACAAGGCATTGTTCCGGGCATCCAACGCCGGCTGATTGTCGGTCCTGGTCTGCTGGTACATGTTCCATTGAAGCTGGTTGGCGCTATTCGCAGAATCGGCCTGCGTCTGCGCCGCGTTGCTTGATGCGTTGCTCGAGATCAGGGATCCGACAATGGACGCCCCACCGATTGCTGCTGCTACCCACGTCATGACAATACCTCCGGGATGACTCCAATTTCGTTAGGGACAACGGATTCCCGTTCCATGGCCTCCGGGTCCGTGTGCCCGTGAGGGTTCGCATGGGCGGAATACATCCATACATCCGTGTGGGCGTGGACGAGCGGCTTGGTCATGGCCTTGACAGTGGTCATGCAGGGTCCCTCCAGGGTCGTGGCTCCGTTTTCGGTGTAGAAGGTCACGCGGCCCTTGGCGATGATCAACAGGTCCTCATGGGCATGGAGTTTCCCGGTGTTCCAGGACCCAGCCGGCAAAAACACCTCGCGGGCGTAGACCCCATGCACGAACAGATGTTTGGTCGGCGAGCAGTCCACCGCTTCGGTCCCGGGCGGGACGCTGGCGATGATCTTCTCAGCCTGGTAGATGGCAGTGCGGATCTTCTCGGCGGGGGCGTCTTCAACCCCGTATCCAGACTGATGCACGTGGTGGATAATCATGGTAGCCTTTACGTGGTGAAATACCAGCCGGTGATAATGACCCATGCGGATGCAGGCCAGGTGGGTGGGTAAATTTTCCCAGAAGTTGAAATAGACCCGGTTCCATAAGACACGTTGCTGACGTTATCCACAGCGATACAGGCTCCATATCCGGCTGGAGTGGTTCGGGTGGTGAAGTTTGTGCTGTTCGTAGTGCTGGCAGTACTGGTGGTCGCCTGGACCATCATGGTAAAAAACTCGATGTTACCAATTCTCTTGAATTTTGCCGTATATGTTGGGGTGCCGACGATGGTAAGATTGGTCGCGGTGGTGGTCCAGGTCCCATCCGTCTCGGTTAGCGGGGTGGACATTACCCAGCTGGTTCCGTTGTAGAAGAGGTTGCCCACGGACAGCGACGGGAGGGGTGACCCAAGCAGCCCTGCCACGGTCGGGCTCGGGAAGGTCCCCGCCAGATCCCCGCCAGCCGGCCCCGCTGCGGGAGGGACGTCCCAGACGCCATCGGCACGGGCAAAGTTCAGGGTGCCACCTCCTGAAGCTATGACAAGTCCCTGTGCCGTTGGGGTGAAGGCATTGAGCATGGCCGTGACCTGGACCGGAGTAAGGGCCTGGGGGGTGGCGGCGGACCCCGAGCTATTCCCGATCAGGGAGGTTAGGGGCAGTGCTGCCATCTTCCCCAAGGTCACAGCTCCAGCAGAGATCGTCGTCGCAAAGCTGGACCCTCCCGAGCCAGTAACGTCACCCGTCAACGTGATAGTCGATAGGGAATTTACTACAGCTGGGCGTATACTCTGGACCAGCCATTGGGAGAACGTCTGATTCATGGTCCCTGTTTTGGGATCCACTATTGGGCTGAGAGGGACAGGCGGGATAGACGTCATGCTAACCCCTGTGTGGTCTGCATCTCTGCCCCAAACAGCGTCCAGGACACGGGGTCGGTCCCGCTGAATTCCCAGACGCGATTCCGGCTCTTGCCGCAGCGATCCCACTTGCACCGGGTCAGATAACCGCCAATTGCGCCGGATGAGGCCCAACGCTCCGCGCTCCACGTCATGCCGGCGTCATTGCTATAGCGCATCATGACCTGGGGATTGATTCCCTGTCCGGACCCGTCAAGGCCAACACCAACCTCCATTTCTAACTGGACACGGCTGAAATAGAGCGCCAGGTTGTTGTTCGCCATATGCGGGGTTCGGCGCATCCAGAGTCTGGGAGAGCCGTTGTCCGTGTTGTTGTCCTGGTCCAGGGAGTAGAGGTTTCCGGTCTGGTAGTCGCCCACCACATGGGTCCCGTTCCACCATGCGTGGCAGTCGGCAATATGCCTGGAGTCCTGGCCAGCTACGAGGGCCGCCCGCTCATGCCAGAGCCGGGAGGTAACGTCATAGCACCAGGTCACAGGGGCGCCGGGAATATTCAGACAATAAAAGCCGTGCCCGTCCTGCTCATAGCTCCAGGACGTGGCCTGTTGGAGGTTGGCGTAGCCATAGGACAGCAGTTCTTCTTCGACCGCATGCGTGCTCACCCGAACCGGTGGTGCCGCATAGCCTTGGGCCATCCATACGACGCCGGATCCATGGCGCCCATCGCCCAGCCAGAACATCTGATTCATGACCTGGCATGGGCTGTTTGGGGAACAGCACCCGACTTCCAGGATGCTGCCAGGGATCCGAGAGAGGACGATCCCCGGGGGTGCCGACTGGGCGTCATACCAGACTTCAGTCGTTTGACTCCCGAAAATCCAGACGTTGGAATGGTCCGCCATGATCGATACAATGGGATCCGAGAACCCAGCCTTGTAGGCATAGTTCGGGCTGGTTTCTACACTGGTCCCATTGTATGTCGTGAAGTCAAGCTGATTCGAAGTATAGAATTCGGCCGTTCCCGGGACGGCAAAGATGCCCCACTGGTCCAGATAGGCCACCACATTGGACCCCTGCCAGCCAGATACGTCTGCCAATGGCAAAAACTGGGTGGTGTTGGCATCGGGAGCGAAAGTCCAAACATACCCTTGCCCATCCACAACGCAGAGTTGTGCCCCATTATCGGCTATCTGGACCCGTCCTGATGCGGTCCCCAAGGTCCCCAATGGCATCCCGCTCCATGTTTCGGACACCAAATAGAGGCCGTTCCCGCTGACGCAATATAGATTCCCATCAGAAGCGGTCCATAGGCCGCGGATTGGTCCAGCGCCGATGCTCCCCAGCAGCGTCAGGCCAGGGGTCGAGGTCAGGATCCCCTTCTCCTGGTTCGCGGCGGTCCCCATCTCGTCCATTTCGGGATACAGGTTCAGACAGCGCTGGCATTCGGCCTGCCACTGGCGAAGGGTGTAGCTGCCCGAAATGAACCCTGGGATGCGGGTTAGGCCCATGTCTACCTCCCCGCCAGGAAGTCGGCCAGGGAATAGCCGATGGGGGGCTGTCCCAGGATCGCGGCGTCACACCCGAGGTAATGCACACGGTGATTCGACCGCTTGATGGCTGCACGAGCACCCAGGGCAGTCGAAAGGACCGTCTGGCCGATTGGGCATCCAGGGAATTCGTGGGACAACTCCACTGCCAGGTTGTAGATGATCGCCTTCATCCACCCGGGCGGGAGGTTGACCACATCGTTGATGGTTGCGAAAGCCGCTGCCTGGCTCCAGTAGGTCAGGTTCAGGGTTACCTGGACCGATGGGCAAGGCCAGAAAGAGATGTTCCCGGTGGGGAACTGCTGGTCGAAGTAAATTCCACGGGGGATGTTGGTCTGGGTCTGCTTCAGGGTGATAGAATTCCATTCCTCAACGGAGAGGATCTGGAGTGGGTAATCGATGGTTCCCGCACTTGCCGTGGACGGCATGGTGAGGGTCGCCACGGCAATGCCAACCGGGCGGGTGGGGACCACGATGGTTCCGGCCGGCCCGATGGTTACGCTGAACCCTTCGGTGGGGACCGTGCTGGGGGGCTGGATCAGGGTCGAAACCATGACGTTGGAAACGCTCATACCTTCCTGGGTGTTCCACTCGTCCAACATCACGTTGATGACGTTGAAAGCGTCCTGGGCCTGCTGAGGGGTGGGCGTCTCGCCTTCGGCCAACACGCCGATGATGCGATACGCTCGGTCAATCAGGTCCAGGACTTTCATACTTCACTTGCCTTTCTTGGGAGTGGCCTTGACAACCGCCGGGGGCGTGTTTCTGGGGTTCGTCCCCAGCGGAGCAACGGGTTTCCTGGTTTCGGCGTATTGCTCTTTCCGCTTTTTGGCCCAGGTCTCATCGCGCATGGCTAGCCCTTGTAATTCTTGGACGAATGGTGCTGGTGCGGGCCGGCGACCGCCTTGGCGATGCGGCCGGTGTCGCGCTTGGCCATCTCGGGATCGTGGTGGATGCCGGGTTTGCCGAGCCTCGGAACGCCCGGGATCTCGTCATCTTCCATGTCGATCTTCTTGCCGGAGTAGCCCTGGGCGTAGCTCTTCTTGGCCATCACTTCTTCCCTTTCTTGGAAGCCTTCATGAGCTTCCGGTCGGCCTTCAGGTCGGCCTTGGAGCCTTCCTTGAGGGCATGTTTCTTGTCGTAGGCATCATCCTTGCGCTTCACGGAAGCGGGGGCGCCCTTGGGGATTCCGATTTCCTTCTGTTTCTTCATGGTTTTCGCCTTTTCGGGCAACTTGAGCCCTTTTGAAGCCTTGTCCCATTCCTTGACGCCCGCCTCGCCCAAGGCTTTGTGACCAGCAGGGCTATTCACCCATCGGAGTTGGGCCTTGGACTTTGCGGGCATCGGTTAAGCCTCCACTGCGGGATCGGCGGCGGGATCCGGGGTAGCGGGATCGGCCGGGGTGAAGGTGACGGCAGCCGCAGGGTCAGGGGCGGGAGCCACGACTACGGCCCCTTCGTCCCAGTTCCGCCACCCCTTTTTCCGCGCCCGGGTTTCCTCGGATGCGTTCTGGACGATCAGATATTCCCCGGGGTTGGCCGCGAAATCCTTGTAGATCATCTTGGGGTAGTCAGCCATTGTCTACTCCGACACGCGGCAGGCGTGGTAGCCCCGGACGCCGACGAGGCCATACAGCACGTCAATGCGGGTCACTTCGGTGTCGTTCAGGACGTTTCCGCCAGTCATGACGCGGACCGCCATTTCGTCGGTGTCGAAGGTATAGCCCTCGCATCCAGCGATGACAGGCAGGGGCACGAAGGCCGCAGCGTAGGCATCGCGCTGGAACAGCAGGTTTTGGCGGTAGGCGGTGTTCGCGGAGCCCCAGAAGGTCAGGGCGGCGGAAGCGGCGGGCAGCGCAGAGCAGAACGGGATGTCGGGGGCGGCGGTGGTGATCGGCGGGTAGACCGGGATCGGCTGCTGCGTGGTGCTGGTGACAGTGACGGGCGCGGTCACCACGAACTGGCGCAGGGTGGTGCCGTAGGCGAATCCGAGCAGCGGATGGACGGCATAGACGTTGGCGATGGTGAAAATGGCGCCAGCGGCGATGGTGTTGCCGATGGTGGCACCAGCGATGTTCAGCACGGAACCCGACTGGCCGGCTGTGGCGGAAATGGTCAGTCCGGTGAGGGTCTGGGTGCCGTTGGTCAGGTAGGGGGTCGCCTGGGATTCGAAGAACTCGAAGCCCATGAACTCGCCGCAGCTGCCCTTGAGGTAGCTTTCGGCCAGGAGCCGCGAGGGATTGAACAGCACCTTGCTGGCGTCGATCAGGGCGGACTGGGCGTCAGACGACCAGATCGCCATGCGGGGCTCTTCGGGGGCCAGCATCTTTTCCAGCCACACGCGGGCGGCCGAGTAGGTCACGCTGGACGAGGGGACGGCGCCGGCAGTGCCGACGACCTGGGGGGTCCACCAGAGCGCCTGGTTGAGCAGATCGGCCTGGACGCCGGAAGCCAGGGTGCTGATGGCGGGGCGCAGGAACCTTTCCTTGAAATCGGTCAGTTCCAGGGCTCGTTCAGCGGCCGAGAACATCAGGGCCACGTGCTTGCGGGTGTTGACGGTCAGGTTGGCGAAGGTTTCCTTCTGGTCAGGAGCACTGCCACCACCAGCGAAAATCGGGCCGTTGTAGATCGCGCTCGCAGGGGGGATCTTGATCTTGACCGTCGCGCCTTCGCTGTAGCCGTCAACGTCCCGGCCGATGGCCTTTTCGCGGCTGCGGTTCAAGCCCTTCAAAAACGGCAGCTGCTCTTCGAGCATGCCGGCCGCCTCGCGGGCAATCATCTGGTGGGTGAGAACGGTATTCGCCATTGTGTTTCTCCGGGCCGGGTTTCAACCGGCGAATGGTTTAGCGGCGTCCCCTCGCAGGGCTGGCCTGGTACTGCGACTTCCGCCAAGCGAGATACTGGGCATCGGTCATTTTCGAGGGGTCACCAGAACCGGCCGGCGCATTGCCCCGAACAGGCTGGAGCGGCGGGGGCGCGGAGGTAGTGGGCCGCGTTACAGGTTTTTCGAATTGGGCTTCGATCTTGCCGAGTTTGAGCAGCGCCTTCTCTGGCGACATGGCGGCCAGATCCTTCGCTTCGTCGAGGTTCCGGCACAGGTGGTAGAGCATCTGGGGGCCGAATTCCGACTCCGAGATGGCCTTTGCCATGGCCGGGGTGATCGCCCGATTGCGCTGGAGCATCGCGGAGTCCGCGACTTCCTCGTAATCCTCAATGTCCTTCATGGCGGTTCGTTCCCGCTCGGACCATGCGGCACTGGCCGTCTGGCTCCTGCGGGCCTGGTCTTCCTGACTGCGCCTGTCGTTTTCCAGCCGCAGGGCTTCCTTGACGGCCACCTTCGCCTTATGCTCCGCGAGCGCGGCGTAGTAGTCTGCCGGGTTCTGGAACTTGGGGTCGTTGGGGTCAGGGGCGTTTTCCTGCACCACGGGGGCAGGCGGGGCCTGGCGGAGCGCCCTGTTTTCGTCGTCGCGCTGCTGAAGTTCGCGGTCGAACTTTTTGCGTTCCCGGGCCAGTCGCTTTTCGATGGCCTGGTCAACCTCGGCTTGGGTTAGGAGCTTCGGTTCTTCAACCTGAGCGACCGGCTCAGTGGCGGGGACCGGCGTTTCTGCCGGAGCGGTAATGGGTTCGTCGTTCACTGCATACCTCCAGGATTAGGCCCCTGTGAGCCGTCGAGCGGTTGCGCGGGCATGGTGCCCCCGGCAGACGGTGCCGTGCCGTTCTGACCCTGCTGTTGCTGCTGGGCCTGACTTGCTTGCAGGTTGGCCATGGCCACGTCATGGTCACGGTCGGCCTGCGATTCGAGGGTGCCGATGGTGTGCTGGAGCTCCAGTGCGGCGGATTTGCTGCCGATGGTCAACAGGGCGATGAGGCGCTTCGTCTCTTCCTGCATGGCCGTCATCTGGATTCGAGCGTCCGTTTCGGTTTGTTTGGATTCGATCTTTTGCTTCAGGGCGTCGGCAACGTCCATGAGGTGATGAATCACCTGCCCGGACTGCGCGACCTGGGCCTGAAGCTGCTGGGGGTCCGGCTTGCCCTGGTTGTCCTGGAGTTGGGGCGGAAGCATCTTCTTCAGCCGGTCGGCAACTTCAGTTGCGCCAGGGAGGTCCAGGTTGCGGAACATGATGTCGCCCACCAACTGCATTAACTGGGGGTTGCCGCGCAGCACTTCTTGGAGCCAGGTGGCGCTTTCCTGGCGCTTGCTGGAGTAAGACGGCCCGGAATGCACGATCACGTCATAGCGGCCCTGATCCATTTTGTGGTGGACCTTGTCGCCGTTCTCTTTGGTGAAGATTTGGTTGATGCCGATCATCTCGGATTCGCCATTTTCATGGAGGATCCGCACGGTGCGCGGCGTGTCATAAATCTTGGGGATCAGGTCAACCAGGATCCGGCCAAGGTGCCGGAGTGATTTGTGGAGGTTGTCCACCAGGTGGAAGTTCGCGCTCTGGCTCTGGGTCTGCCGGGCCATGATGGCCTTGCCGGACTTCTGGTCGCCGCCAGAGCCAAGCTCGTCCTGATAGATGCCAGAGACTTCCTTGAACTCGTCCGATGCCTGCTGAACCGACTGCAGCACGGCCCCCGTCTCAGCCGTGAACGCCTGGCGCTGGGGAGCGGGAAGCGGCGAGCCCTCGTTCGACACGGGGTTGTAGGTCAGGAAGGCGTGATTGCGGGTGTTCGCGGACTCCCAGTCGGCCTGGTAGTTGTCGAGCTGGCCTTCGGCCACTACATAGGGGGCCTTGGGCGCCAGGGCGATTATTTCGGCTTCCTGGCTGCGGAGATAGTTGTAGCGGCGCTGGATGTCACGAAGGAACCGGATCAGACCCCAGCGGTGGCGCTGGCCGTCAACGATGCACTCTTGGCCGCGAACAGGGATGATGGGAATCCACTGGCCGGGCCATTCGGTGCGCTCCAGAACCTCGATACCGTTGATTTTATACCAGTAGATCGTCGGGACTTGGACGCTTCGCTTGGTGGGGTTGCCGTCCTTGTCGAGCTTAAATTTTGGATTCTTGGCCGGGAGTTCATCCTCGAATGCCGTCTCGCCATTGGCCAGCAGATAAAGGGTCTTCTCTTTCCATTCCTTCTCGAAATAATCCGCAACACGAATATTCGCGCCCTTGAACCAGTCCGGAGCCTTCATTAGGTATTCGGTGATCGACCCGATGCCCTGCGAAACCTGAGCGTTGGGCCACTTCTGCTCGAAATCTTCCTTGGTGAAGTCCTCAACGACCATCCCCCAGTCGCAATCGGAGCCATCAGGCTCGATGCCGGCCGGGTCCAGGAACACGGAATCCGGGTTAGTGATGCTCTTGACCTTGATCACCTGATCGAACGAATCGTCAGACTCGTATTCGGTGATCACGCGGAAGAACCCGTCGCCACAGGCCACCTGGTAGTCATGTGCGGTGTCCAACGCGGTATCTTCGCGGGAGTCGTAGGCGATGTGCCGAATTAGGCCCTGGTAAACCTCGGCCGTCTCCTGGGTGGCGCCCTCAGAGACAGGGTCAACGGCCACTTCTGGACGGTTCTGGCGCTGGTCATTCGTGACGAGGTTGATAATGGCCGGCAGACGGTTGATGGTCATACAGGGCCGCTGATCAGCCTGACGAGCAAGCTTGATCTCGTTCGGCCACTGCTCGCCCACCATGAATTTCAAGTCCTCGGTGCGCTGGGATCGCAGTTCGTCCTCCGCGTCCTGGACCTGGGCCAGACGCTTTCGGACCCTCTCGATGAGGGCGAGGTCCGGATCTTCCTTGGGCTTGCGCTTGGCCATCAAATAGCCTTATGGGGGTGGTGGATCGAACACGCGCTTTCCACCAGGGAAACGCGGTTCTTGAGGCTGTAGATTTCCTCGGTGTGGGTGTCGGTCTTGTCTTCGACCTTTGTCAAGCGCTGGTCCTGGGCCTGCCATTTTTCCGACAGGAGCTTGGTAATCAGCGAATGCTGGCCGCGAAGGATGACGCCCACGGCAGCGGATAGGGCGAGGACGATGGAAATCCAGTTGGCCAGAGTCATGGTTAAACCGCCGTGGAAGGGGTGATGGTCACGGTGGCGGCGGTCTTCGCTGCTTCGGCCTTCACGTCTGCGGCGAACTGGGCGAAGATGGCTTTGATGTCCGCTTCGGCGACCTTGGGCACAGCCTGGGCCGCCTTGATGTCAGCCTCGGCCTTGGCTTTCAGCGCAACGAGTTCCGCCCGGATCGCCTTCCGGTCGGCGATGAGCCACCAGATACCGGAGATACCAAGGCCGATCAGGACCCCGATGAGATACTGGAAAATGCTGCTCATTTTGCGGCCACTCCATTGAGTTTTTCAGTCATTCGGATTGCGCCCATGCCGAGCATCCCGAGCAGGAGGGGAAGCATCTGGGTCAGGTCAGCCGGAGCCATCGCCAGGGGGCGGTGAAGGATGGCGGTGATGAAGTTCGCCAGCGGCAGGCCCACCCAGTTCCATGCGCAGGCGGAACCACAGACCCAGCCCACGAATGGACGCCAGCCAGAGACGAACAGGTTGGTGCTCGCGGCCTCCACCTTATTGGTGTCGATCTGGGACTGCTGAGCGGCGATCTGGCCCTGGATGATAACCATGGCCTGGGCCATCTGATCCTTTTCGGCCTGGGTTTTGTCGGGCCAGATCTTGCCGATTACACTGGATGCCAGATCAGCGATAGAGCCGATGCCAGTAATGTCAATTCCCATCGTGGGTCCTCCGGTAATGGGACGCCATACGGGTCCTCGTCGTAGGGATCATCGGGGTCCATTCGTCCCTCATCTCTGCACCATCAGGCTGGGCCGCGAATGCGGAGCTGCGTCAACCGGGCCGGAAGCAGCGCTAACGCCGGCCAGGAACCCCTTGAGGTAGGCCAGCTCGACTTTCAGGGACGTGTTCTCGACCCGCAGCTTCGGGGATGCACACCCGAACGCCAGCGCGAAGATGGACAGAACCATGAGCGCCAGGACGGCTTCGACCCAGAAACGCTTGAGCAGCTTCATGGCTGCACCTCCTGGTAGGACCAATGGCCAGGGCCACCGGCAGCGGTGAGGGCCATGCGCCGGGGGGTTTCACCGGGGCGGGCGATGGCCAGATGGATCCAGGCCATGCATTCGAAGATGACTTGGTCGTAGGGCAGGTTGGACTTGCGCAGGATGTCGAAGGCGGCTTGCAGCGCCATGCCCTGCGGCACTAGGTCAGCAGCTCGCCCGTCAAGGTGTGCCGAAGACTTCGCCCCCCCAACCGCTTCGTTCAAAGCCTCGCTCCGGAACCCCGAGTCAACGGAAATAGGCACCCCAAGGAGTGCCCGTGCTGGTTCCAACAGGTCGCTGCACAGCGTGGCGAGGTTGTCGATAGCGTGTTGGGGAGGCGTGTTATCGATGCCCTTCCGCGAGGCCGTTTGGCTCCGCGTCAGGTCATCGAGGGTGAAATGTTCGGACATCGGCACTCCTAATAGGTCGTGATGGAGGGCCAGAGAACCAGCATGTTGGCGCAGCCAACTTCGGTCGTTGCGGAGGTGATGGCCTGGATGTCGATATCGCTCTGCGGCTGGATGATCGGCAGCAAGCCAAGGCTGATGGTGTCGGGGTTGTTGTTGGAGCTGACGCCTCCCAGATCGAATTTCAGAGCGATCCCGTTGGCCCCGGTCGTGGTGGTCAGGCGGATCTTCCCAAACTTGGCCGTCGCGGTGACATCGTTGATGGCCGGAAGAAGCTGGAAGATCATCCCGAAGAAGCCGGCCGGAATGGTGAAATTAGCGGTGCTGTCGTTGTTGTCGCCGGCCAGGATGCAGTCATAGATTAGAGCCGGGGACTGAGGGACGCCGAGCGTGAAGGTCTGGGTGGCGCCGATATAGATGTTTCCAGCAGCGGAGCCGCCAGACCCAACGGCGACCACTTCGGCCCCGTTGTTCCGCAGGCAGTTGGTGATCGTGAAAGGTCCGGTCACCCCGTCCAGCTGGGCCGCAGCGGAAACCATCGTCTGGCCGTTGAGGACAAAGACGGCGGTGTGGGGCTGGTAGGACGTGTCCAGGTAGCTGATGGCCACCTGTTGGGCGCCGGTCCCGGCCGATGCGTCCGCCGTGCTGTCCGAGCAGACCACCAGGGTATAGCCAGCAGTCGGGTTGGCCCGGACATACTGGGTGGCGCCGGCCGTGGTCGCCGGGAACCCCCAGAGATCGGCCAGGGTGGTGCCAGCCGCAGGGTTGCGCCCCGTCAGCAACAGGGGCGTCACCACATTGCGCTGGATCGCCTTGAGCAGCCCCACAGGCAGCGTGGGGAGCATGTTGTCCGTGATCAGGTTGGGCGGAAGTGCGAGTTGGATTGGCATTACGAGTCCTCCAGGTCAGAGGACCGGTTAGGCCAAGCAGATTCCGAGCAGAGCGATGTTTGCGGTGGCGGCGGCGCCCTGGCCGGTGGTGAGGCTGAAGTAGGGCATCGTCTGGGTATAGGTGAAGACGCTGGTCGCGGCGGCGGCGGTGAGCTGGGCCGAGCTGGCGACGGTCAGGGACGAATAGGCGGTGGCGGCGGCGATCAGCACGCCCGACTTGCCGGTGGTGTTGTAGGCCCCCCCCGCAGCGGTGGTGAGCGAGATGCTGGGATTCCAGGCGAGCAGGCCGGTGACGAGGAACTGGCCGCCCACAGGGTTGCCATTCAGTCCGCCCCAGTTGAACTGCTGGTCGGTCGTCACGTTCATGTTCGCGCCGAGCAGGTTGGCGCAAACGGTCTGGGTGCCGATGACGCCAGCGATGACGCCAGCGGGTTCCAGACTGGCCGCCTCATTGGCCGCCGGGACCTGAAGGGTGGTATTCAGGGGCCACCAGCAGCCCAGGGCGGTTGCGCTCTGGATGTCGCGGGGATCGATGTTGAAGGTGCCGGCGCCGTTGCCACTCACGGGGGAGTTGACGGTGACGGTCCCGGAGAACGGAAGGGTAATCGTGGAGCCCGCAGCCTGGAGGTGGACCGGGGCGATAACCTGAAGCTGGAGGGCCATGGTTGAATCCTTTGAGGACTATCCTCGGATTCAATCATGCGATTTAAAAATATAGTGGCAATGTTGCCTGTATGTGTTATCAGACCACAACTTGCCTACGTTTATGACGCTTGGTCCTTGTCTCCCACGGTGATCGTATGCGCCTGCAAATACCGGATAACACTGATGGTTAGGATTTTATAACGCGGTGTCCCCTTGGGGCCATGGAAACGCTGCACAACAAGGTCAGTGCATGTACGCGTATCCGGGTTTACGAAATGCTCCCGAAAATACCCGACCGACATCTGGTGGAGCATCCTTGCCGCTTCGCTGGGGTCGATCCAGTCTTTAGCCATTTACCGGGTCCTCATGAATGGAGCGCGTTTGAAAACTGTTTCCATCAGGTAGGCCAGGTTGTAGGCGTCCCATTCGTCATCCTGGGAACCAATGATCTTGTCGATGAACTGGACCACATGAACGCATTCATGGGCCAGCGATAGGGCGCATTGACCACGCTCCTGGCTTGGCAAGTGCATGAGGACTTCCATCGACTTGCCGTAATTGAATTCATGGGTGACCGCCGTTGGGTAGTGCGGCCGCATGTCGCACCATTTGCGTTCCCAGTGATAGAGATACTGTTTCTTGTCCTCGAACAGGAATACCTTGACGCTCAGCCAAGGGAGGTGCGGGAAGGGGATGGCAATCCTGATCGTCGGTTTAGCCACGCGCAGCCCTCACGGCTTCGTCCATTGCCTTCACTTCGGCCGGCGCCATATCCCACCGGCACGGCCGCACGAACCTGCGGTATGGGCCTCCCTCGTAGCCGTAAACGATCTCCCAGACGCCGGACGCGTCAACGTAGCCTTCCGGGTCGTTCGGGTCCAGGATCGGCGGGGTGAAGGACGGCGGCTGAATGTAGCCGACGACCTGGCCGGATTCGAGCTTCGTCTCTTTGTGCCAGGCAACGGCAACATCGGGCAGTTCTGGGAGGTGGCAGCGCCAGCACATCAGTTGTTCTCCTGGATGACGTAATACAACATGCCCGCGACGAAGGCGATCCAAAGCGCGACCCAACTCATTCCGGCTCCTTGATCTTCCAGCCTTTCGGGCTGTCAACAATCCAGATTGTTTGGCCGGCCAATTCGCCGTGGCACGTGCCACAGAGGCCGACCCAGTATTCAAGCAGGTTCTCAGCACAGGTCGCACGTTCCCATGCCTCCAGGGGCATCTTTGCGCAGCGCTGGCACATCTCCACCTTGTTGGTGCGCTTGATCGGGAGGCGAACGGGGCGCGGGAACATCAAACCGGCCCTATGTCGGGGATAAAGGAGCCAATTCCAAAGGTGCGGATTGTGCCATCCGGGTCAATGATCCGGATGTGTGTGCCAAGGTTCAATTCTGCATCTGACCAATCATGTTGGCAGTCCGGAGTTTCTTCAAAAGGGCCGATGCACCGATATGGCTTTTGGCACTTAGCGCAAACAAGTAAAGCATTCATACACATCCCTACCAGAACTTGATGACGAAATGCATGATGATTGTGCCGATGGCGGCATAGACCAGAAGCAGGAAAACTGCGTCACCTTTGCTCATGTCACCCCATCCATCCAAGCCCTTTGTTGTGGTCCAGCACGCGCCCCTGGCTTGGTTTGGGCGGCGGCTTAGGCGCCTTGGTCAGCGCCGGGAACAGTTCGGTGAGCAGCCAGACCAGAGCATCGGCCCGGTTCGGTGAGCCCTGGCCAAGATAGCCCTGGGTAGAGAATGCGGTGAGTTCTTCTTCCATCTCCGGGAAATAGCCAACGTGTGAAACCTTCCCACTTTCGTAAAGGGCGCTGATCGGCTCAGCTCGAACCACTTTCCCCCGGCTGGCAGATACGGCCTTGTAGTTCGTGCGGGGCCTAGCCGTCTGGATGGTGAACCGGACCATCTCGCCGCCAAAGTTGGACTCACCGATGATGGCGTCAGCTTCATGGCGGTCGAAGGCACTGGTTGCCACCTTCCCCCAAGTCGCCGGCCCGGCCTTTACGGTCAGGTCCTCCAGGATGTAGGCCCGGCCATCCGTCCCCAGGCCACCCACCACGATACCGATGGCGTCGTTGTCTGCATTGTCCACGTCTCCTGCCCCTGACGGGTCCACGGCGACAAGCACACGTACCAGGTCAGGGATTTCGCTACCTGTGACGCGCCATTTGTCGATGTCCGTCTCATTGAACAAGGAATTCGGGTTTTCGTCAGACCATTCTCCCCGCAGGAACCGTTTCTGCTGTCTCGCGCCGAGGCCCTTCAATGTCTTGATGTAGGTATCGGACAGGTTTAGAAGGTTATCCTCAGGGTTCATCTGGAAGTAGGCGTAATCTTCTGGCGAGTCCAGCTTCCCTTTCGTCTCGGGGTCTAGGCGCTGGTGGAACATCTTATATCCCCAGTGGCCCTTGCCTGTGGGGTTCAGATCGTAATACATCCTGACAGGCATCGGGCGCTTAACGCCGTCGATCTCCTGATCAACCTTCTGCGCCAGGCGGGTCACAGCCATGTTCCGAGATTCGAAGGGAATCTGGCTGATTTCATTGAGATAGATGGTCACGAACTCACGGCCTAGGATCTTTTCGACCCGGGCTTTGTCGTCTAGGCCACCGAACCATATCTCCGAGCCATTGGGCAACAGAGCCATCCAGTCCGTCTTATTGAGGTCGTATGGCACGTCCGGGAAGCATGTGGCCATCACCTTCGGGAACGTGTCCTGGATGATCGATGCCTTCACGTGGCTGAACCGGAACCGCAAGATGCAGTGGCGGCTGTTCTTCGCCTTGATGGCTCGCATAACCACGGCACGAACCAGCAGGTAGGTTTTGCCAGAGCGCGAGCCGCCCTCCAGCATGATGTGGGTCGCATTGCTAGCGAGGACCTTCTGCTGCGCCTTGGTCTGGGCCGGAGTGAGGCTCACAGGAGTTCATCCTCAGGAGTGGAACGCACCGTGATGCCGCCCTTTTCTTCGGGAGCGTTGCGGTTCGCATTCATCAGCGCCAGCCCCAGACTCGCCCCCTTCTGGGCCGTCTCGGCCAGGGCAGCGATGGGGCGCAGATCGTCCATGTCTGCGTCTGCGGGCAGGTTGGCAACCTGGCGTTCGAAGCGGGCCATGAGCGAAGCCGCGCCCTTCATCCCGGACCTACCACCAGCAGATGCGGACTGCGCGATGTGTTTCAGGTTGTCGGCGAAGGCCATTACGGAACTCTGTTCCGAAACGGGAAGTCGTTCTATTGCCGCTTCTACGGCAACCAATTGTGTGGCCAACTCTTTGATGTTTTCGGTCTTCCCACTGAAACGTTCCGAAATGCGGGACTTTGCTACCTTGAATTCTCGGGCCAGGGCGGACACGGATTCACCATTCGCCCGCCTCTTGCCAATCTCTCCCCATTGGCGGTCTGTGAGACTTGAGGGGCGACCAGCCATTACAGCGCCTGCCCGTTCAGATCGACCAGGGAGGTCTTCTCGTTCTTCCCCTGGCCCCGGAGGATGGTGATGATGTTCTGTGCCTCAGCGTGTGGGTCAAACTGCGTCGGAATCACCATCCCAGCCGCAGCGTAAACGTCCTGGAGGAAATCCCCCATGACTTGGCATCCGTCCATGTATTTCTGTTTGCTCAGGCTCATTTGGGCTCCTTGATGCCAAAGAATGCGTCGACCAATCCGAGCAACCGGGACAACTTCCCTGGGGTGTCGGGTTGCCAAAAAGCAGGTCCGGCGATTGGGTTCTGTTGCTCATCACAAGGGATGATGGCCGGGCCGGTGTTCTCTTCCTTCACTTGGGCAGCGAAGGCGTGGCAGATATTAGAACCATAGAGAACACCCAGCCGTAACTGATTCGAGCCCATGTTCCCGTAGGGGCTACCTGCACCACTCTGGATATAGACGCGCTCGGCCTGCTCTTCTTCGGGGCTCATGCCTAAAGTATAGGCTGAATCTAGTCGTTTGTGTAGCTTTGTGACGCTTTTGGTCCCGGCTCCACCGGGTTACCCTTTACCAAGGATGCGATTGTCGTAGGCGTCTTTCCTTTGCTTGGTCATCGCTGCGAGAATGGCTTGCCAACACTTCCCGCATATATCCAAGGATGGCAATGGCCCCTGTATCGTCCAACTGAAACGGGCTGGGCTTTTGCAAACCATTATGGATTCACCATCCCATTCGGCGTGCCCCGTCCCCTAGTCCTTGCAGATGTCACAGGTGTAATGGATTTCGGTTCGCCGGCTCATGATATTCTCCCCATGGGTTCCGCATCCTCAATCAAGGTGATTCCGAGTTCCGATGCCGCGAATTGTTCTACTCTCATAGTATACGCCGAAAATTCCGAAATGTTTAACTTTGCGCTACTTTCTGCCATTGTTTGTCCGTTCGGCATGTCGATGCAGCCGATGAACCGGCGTTTGAAAAGTTCATGCCATACCTCGGCCGAGTATTGCCGGCCCTCTACCCAACCTTCTTCGGCCACCTGGTTGAGCAGTCGCCAGTAATACCGATTCGCTTGGCTGGATCGCTTCGCCTTGGCATCAGTGATCTCCACATGCATTGGAGCACCGCGCTGGGCCATCGACCCCCAGTTGGATTGGATGAACTGGCTCAAAAATGACGCGTGGCGGCCTTCAAGGATGTTAAAGCTACGTCTCACTGGATTCCCTCCTTCCGCGTCTCCTGGGACATGCTACGACGATGTAGCATACCTCCATTGCCCATCTTCTCGGTGATATCCATGACAGCCCACTCGATGAACTTGGGGATGCCCAGCTCATGGAGTTCCATGGACCCCGACTTGCGGTAGAACAGGACGTGGTTTCTCCGGTCGATCCGCACGATTTCCCGGGTGGGGCCGCCCGTTCCGAGATACACGCATCCCTGCTCCAGGTCGATAGGCTTAATCTTCATGCTCATTTCATCCTCCAATGGGAAGGGACTGGTTGGGGTCGTATTCATGAAAAGACTTTGTGGCCTTGTTGGATTCCGTGAACTGGTTTCGGGCCGGGTTGAAAATGAGATTTATTCGTTTGTAGCGCTCCCCACCCCGATTCTTGGCGACACGGCATGAAACAGACCGATCCGCGCCTGGCTGCGGGTTCGTGTCGGTATTCCACAGGAGCAGGGCGATATCGATATCACGCTCGATCTGACCGGACCCGAGGAAATTCTGCAGAGTAGGCTCCTGCCCTTCTTCGACCTTGCGGTTGAATTGGCTCAACATCACCACGTTGATTCCGAGCCGCTGGGCTAGGCGCTTTGCCGATTTGGTGATTTCCCCGATGGCTTGGGCCTCAGTGTCGTTTCGGCGGGACCGGGTATCAGGTTCGCCGAGCAGTTGGAGGTAATCCACAATGGCCACGTCCAGCTTTGAGCGCCGATGCTCACGGACGATGGCGGACTCGATGCTTGACCACGAATCCCCGGCGCATCCATGGATACCGACGATACCGCGCCTCACAGCGTCCAGGACGGCCCGATCCTCTGGGGATGGTGTATGCGCACACCGAAGGGCCACAAGGCTATTCACAGAGCAGGCGCAGGCCACGATGCGGGCAGATATCTCATCCTCGTCCATTTCCAAGCTTCCCATGGCCACGCGCCGGCCGAATTGGGCGGATCGCACGGCGAGCTGGACGGCGAGGGCGGTTTTGCCCGCGCTCGGAAGGCCACCGATGACAATCAACCGGCCTGGGTTCGCCACGATGGTTGAATCGATGGCTGGCACCCCGACAACGGCTAGGTTCTGCTGGGATTCAGGGGGCAGGATCGGCGCGCCGGAAAGGTATGCCTCAAACTGCCTGGCGTAGTCGGTAGCAGCGCGAAGGCGTGGATTCCCGGCCTGGGAAACCTTGCCCATGAGTTCGGCCATCTCGGATTCAACATCTGCTAGCGGGGCAACCATGGCCCTCTTGGACAGACCTTCCATGGCACGGGCCAGGACGTTCCGCTTGTAGGCATCGGCCACCTTGGCGATACGGGGTCGAAGGTCTGCGGCATCGAACCGGTTCCCCGCTTCGGCGAACACACGCTCTAGGGCGTGGATGTCTGGAGTGTCGGCTCCCATCTTCCGCATGGCTTTCCCCGTTGACCACGCATCGATGATCCCGCCGTTTCCGGCGATGGCCTGGAACGCCTGCCAGATCAATCCATGGCCCCTGCCCACGAACATTTCCGGGGAAAGGCTGGTCAGGTGGGACGGGGTGTCAATGTCCGCCCGGAGGTTGACCACACCCATGAGCAGGGAGGATTCCGTCTCAACTTCTTCCTGGTAGGCCAGATCGACTTCGCTCATGCCGTCTCTCCCAGTGATTCCTTAAGCAGCCGGCGCAGTTCATCACCCCAGGCCAGCGCACTTTCCGCGGCATGGAGCATTTCGGGGGTCAGGATGTCCCCTTCGGTTTTGGCAAAGTCAACGGATTCGCGGAGCATCATGAGATCCGAATCTAGGGTCATGCTTCTCCGCACATATTTTGCGAAGTCGTCAAGATCGCCCTTGAGGGACGCTAGGCGATCCTGCCGCCATCTGGAGCGGTAGTCCCGGACCTCGAAAAAAGCGCTCGCCTGTTCTGTGGTTTCAAACTGCATTCTGCACCTCTTGGGAGCACGACCGTTTTTTGACGGCCATGATGACGGCATCAACGAAATCCGGGCTGTTCAGGAGAGAGGGGAGCATTTTGGCAGAAAGGGAAGTCTTGGATTGTGCTCGGCGCATCCCCTCCATGGCCCAAATCTTGACTCCCTCCAGGATGTCCTGGTTGGTGACCTTTTCGGTGGTCCCCTTCACTACCCGGCCGAGGTGTTTTTGCCATGCCTGCCATGTAAGTTCGGACGTTCCAACTGCGCTTGCGATGTATTTCCCGTGGTCCGGAAACTGGTCTTGCATTTCCCGCAGGGACTTGAGCATTCCCCTCCAAACGGTTCTGCCTTCTTCCATCTCTGGGGGATAGTCTCCGTAGACATCCACCTTGGGTATTTTCACCTTCTTCTTCGGGGCACGTACATCAGGAATCAATGAATCAGGAATCAATGAATCAGCAGGATATTGAATGGTAGGTAACGGTTGGCTAACGGTTAGATCACATCCCATTGATTTCATTGGTGGTTCCGGCTTTGGGTAGCTACTCCGTTTTTCCGTGTGGTGCGGATTTTGATGTTTCAAAAAATTAGGAATCCAGATGAACCGGGATCCGTTGACATCGTATCTGATGATGAAACCCATCCGGTAGAGATCGGTCAGGTACCCGTTAATGTCCAAATGCTCACGGTAGGGGAACAGTTCTGCCTTGATCCGGGGGGGGCGATCTTCAAGGATTCCTTCTCGATCCGCGAGGCACCAAAGGCCGGCGAAAAGGAGAGGGAGGATAGGGTCAGCGGATCCAAGTTCTTCATTCATAAAAAAACTGTGCTTGATATTCCTTGCGTGTGGCATGGGGATACCTGGTTTCCCACCCTGCCTCCGATTGGTTGCGCTTGCCCGCACTGGGCAACAACGGGAGATAGGGTGGGATGGGGGGAAACGGTGTGTAATCCAGGCGCAACCCTGATCCTTATATTATAGCCCTATGCCGGTTTTGCGTCAAGCACTTGCTGGGGTTCACCGGAGAGACGGGACGCGCTTTGCAGCTTTGACTTTGCCGCCAAAAGGTCTGTGACGGCGCGGTTTACGAGTGCCCTGGCGGTTCCGTCCGGGACTTCAAGCGCTGACGCCTGAACGGTGATCTGGGCCACAATGAGGGACACTTCCCGACAATTCATGATTTTGCCTTAAACCGGCCCTTGGCGTCTCGAATTGAAACATTCTTGGTTCCGAATTTCGCCTTGAGCCAGTCAGCGCACAGCGCCAAGATCATCCCGTATTCCGCGATCTGATCCGGCGTATACCCCTGTGCCTTACCGATGGATTTGTAATGGGCCTGCCACTGGGCCACCGAATAGCGCTGGCATCCGATCTGAATCTCGGTGTGGGTGCATGTGGTAACACCGTGTTTGGTTCCGCTGATAAACAGGGGAGAGAAAGTCCAGGCATCGCCGAAGACCTGGGCATCGCCGGAGACCCGGGCATTGCCGAAGACCTGGGCATTGCCGGAGACCAGGGCATCGCCGGAGACCCAGGCATTGCCGGAGACCTGGGCATTGCCGGCGACCAGGGCATCGCCGAAGACCCAGGCATCGCCGGAGACCCGGACATTGCCGAAGACCCGGGCATCGCCGTAGACCCGGGCATTGCCGGAGACCTCGGCATTGCTGGAGACCCAGGCACCGCCGAAGACCCGGGCATTGCCGGAGACCTGGGCATTGCCGGAGACCTCGGCATTGCCGGAGACCCAGGCATCGCCGAAGACCCGGGCATTGCCGGAGACCTGGGCATTGCCGGAGACCTCGGCATTGCCGGAGACCCAGGCATCGCCGAAGACCCAGGCATCGCCGGAGACCAGCCCCTCTATGGTTGCGGTCGCATCAACGTGTGCGGTGTTCTGGACCCAGCCGCCGCCCTTTGAGTGCTGATGCCACTCCCCACAGACCAGGGGGCCGAGTTTGGCTTGCAATTCTTTGAATGTGATGCTCATATATCCTCCAGGATGATGGTTGTCGATGGGAAAACCTTGCGGGATACAACCTGTGGCAACGCGATTAATTCCAGGTGATCATCATCATCGTCAACGATAAGGCGCTCGGCTTTGATGGCATCGATCAACCATTTAAATCCGCCGATGAGATTGTCCCGGTCCATCCGGCCGCGTCCCGTTCGTTCGATGGACACCCGGCGCTTCCCCGTTGCCACGGGGATCTGGGCCTGACGGTTCAGGGCCGAGCGCAGCGACCATGCGATGGCCTCTTTTTGCCGCTTGGCAAATGCCCAGTGCTGGCCCTGAATTTCATTCAGGCTGGGGGTGGCGAAGGGGAGGATGATGGTCCAGGTCATTTCCGGGCCAGCACGGCGTCAATGGCATCGGAAAACGAGACACCCCCTTCCTGTCGGATGCTGCCCATGATCTCCATGGCGCGGCGAAGGGCGGCGATATCGGAAAGTTTGGATTCGGCGGCGACAGCACGGCGAGCCTCTGCCTTTTCACGGAACAGCGCAGCCTCAGCAATACGCTTCTGGAGGTCCAGATCCGCATTGAGCCGGTCGCGCTCGGCCGTCGCTTCCCGCAGCTCGGCCGTCGCTTCCCGCAGCTCGGACTCGGTGCGGTGGAGTTCGTCACGATAGCGGGTGGCGACGACTTCGGGGGCGGCGGGGGCATCATCCAACTTGCGCAATTCTTCTGGAATGTAGATTTCCCCTATACGGTTATGGTCATTCTGAAGGGTTGGAGGGTAGGGATAGCTATCCCAAACGACCACCCACCACTCACCGCAATGGTGACCGGCGATTGTGCCAACCGCGCCGATGGGGACCGTGTCGCAGAATGGGGACATGTAGACCCCCTTGTGGGCCTTCTCCACCCGGTCCCCTACTTTAAACGGCCCAGTCGCGGCCTTCGTAAACTTGCCCTTGGAATCGTGGATTGTCATTTTTGCTCCTGAGGTTGCGCGGTGACGTTTCGCGCCCCCGCGGGGTGGTGGTGGAGTGCGTATTGGTGCAGCGCCTCGCGCTCATCCGGGGTTGGGGGCGTGTGGTCCCAGATCCAGCACTGCCAGTCGGCCGGTTTGAAGAAGGCGAACCGGATTAGCAGGCGGTCCACAATGGGGTTCCAATGATAATTGGCTACCATTGGAGGATGAGGATGGCGAGCGTCGCGCCGGCCATGAAGCCGAGGAACAACGCGCCAAAGACGGTTTTCACGGGATGCCTCCGTAAATTGATGGGTTATGGTTGCTTTCTGCCGTTTTTTTCCTTGCCGATCCGATGCGTCACGGGCTTTATTCTAATGATCTCGGAAGCCAAGATGATGTTGTCGCAAGCGGCTTGGATAGCGTCAGCCACCCCAACGCTCGGACGCTGCCGACCCGCAAAAATCCTATACAGGTATTGGGTTGCGATGGCCGCACGTTGCGCGACACCCTCACCCGTCATCCCTGCGTCCTGAAGCCGTGCAGTGTATCTGTTCATAGCCCCAAAGTAATACCTCCTGGGTAGTGTGGCAAGGACTTCTTTTGCAGACACTTGAGATAAAATATCAACATGACATACTGTATTTACGATTGGTCCATGAATACCTTAGGGCATATTGTGATAGCTTGTAAAATAAAGGCAAGTTGATCTTTACATCGTCTGCATGACACGTTCTCTGCCCAAAAAAAGTTCAGATATTTTTCAAAAAGGCTTGACCGGGGATACCAGGGAGGTATTATTTAGCCAAGCCAGTCAACAACCGCTTCCCGATCATTGAAAACCCGCCAGCGATCTTAGGTCCAGCGCGGGAATACCTTAACGATTACCGGATGCTGCCACCCGAAAGGACGCGAGCGTCATGAGGCCCGATCAGGTAGAACGGGACATCCGGCACATTTAGTGATTCAGGGTGCCCCGCACTATGCGACGGGGAACGGACGCCGAAAATACTGCGAGGGAACAAGGTCGGAAGATCGACCGAACCGTCCCGCTGCCCTGGGTCTGTGATGGAGACCCAGCCGCCCTCTCATGGACAGCTGCATAACCACCACCAAAGGAGCTAGCAATGATGAAGCGCTTCACCCCCGAAGAACTGGCGGAAGTCCTCCGCCTGCATGCCCTGTGGCTGGCCGATGCTGATGGCGGTATCCGGGCCAACCTCTGCGACGCCAACCTCTGCGGCGCCGACCTCTACGGCGCCGACCTCCGCTACGCCAACCTCTGCGGCGCCAACCTCCGCTACGCCAACCTCTGCGGCGCCGACCTCTACGGCGCCGACCTCCGCTACGCCAACCTCTGCGGCGCCGACCTCCGCGGCGCCAACGGAATCAACATCATCCAGGTGGGACCCATCGGCTCCCGGCGCGCCACCACCACCTATTGGATCGACGAGGACCGGGTGGTATGTGGCTGCTGGAACGATTACCTCGGCGGCACACTGGACGAGTTCCAGGCCCGGGTCCACCAGGAGCACGCGAACAGCCCGCGCTACCTGGCCGAGTACACCGAGGCCATCGCGCAGTTCCGCGTGGCCCGGGAGTATGCCGAACCCAAACCCAGCAAGCAAGAAGAGGTGTGACAATGGGAATCACCCGATACGTCGCAAAGATCGATGAACACACGGATTTCGGCCAGACGCCCCCCAAAGACGGCCGGGCACTGGTGGTCTACGCCCACGTGGCGGACTGCTGCGGGTCCGACTGGCGCTGGGTTGAGGATTGCCCGGTGGACGTGCTGAATCACCTGGTCCTCACCGGCGAGCTGCCCCAGGGGGACGCAATCGTGATCACCATGAAGTTGGAAGCGCTGAAACAGGCGATCGTCAAGGTGATCGACAACGCCAGCCTGATCCCGGACATCAACGCGGAAGTGGATGCGCTGACGAGTGGTCCGGATCCGTCCTAGCCAGGAGCCCGACATGACGCCGCTTCAAGATGCAGCCGAATCGCTCGCAGAACGGCTCCTGATCTGGCACCGGCTCGCCCAGCAGTGCCACGAACGCGGCGAAGAAGGCGAGTGGATCGATCTTCGGGACATGTGGAACCCGGCAGATCAGGGAGCCATCGACAAATTCATGGAGGCCAAGGCCAGAGCACAGGGCCTCCGTCCGCTATTTCCCATGGAGGGAAACGATCATGAACGAATTGCCACTTGAGGAGGGAGCAAACGCCCTTGACCTCACGCCGCAGACGGTACACCCGATGCCGATTGCCGCGCCCCAGCAGGCCCCGACGCCCATGATGCTGCTCCAAATGGCCATGAGCCAGAACGCGGACTTGGACAAGCTCGCCAAACTCATGGACCTTCAGGACCGGTGGGAAGCCAACGAAGCGCGGAAGGCATTCAACGCCGCCTTCGCCGGATTCAAGGCTGAGGCGATCCAGATCGTCAAAAACATAAGCGTCACGGATGGACCGCTCAAGGGCAAGAAATATGCGGATCTCTATGCCGTGGTTGACGCCGTGACCCCCGCCTTGTCGAAGCATGGCCTCCACCATTCGTGGAAGTTGACCAAGGACGAGAAAGACTGGCTGGAGGTAACCTGCTACATCAAGCACAACCTCGGCCACTGCGAAACGGCGAGCATGGGCGGACCCCCGGACGTGGGGGGGGCCAAAAGTGCGATTCAGGCGCGGGCCAGCTCCAAGAGCTACCTGGAGCGATACACCCTGCTCGGCATCACGGGGCTGGCGTCATGCGATGGGGACAACGACGGACGAGCTGATGCCGGGAAGGCCTTTGGCATGGCCAAGGATGCCTTCCAGGGACACCTGAAGGCCATGCGCGAGGCCAAAGACACGGCTGGGCTCCAAGCGGTGTTCACCGCCGCATGGAAGGCCGCCGGCAACGACAAACCCACCAAGGACGCACTGCTCAAGGTCAAGGAAGAGTGCAAAGCCAAGACAATGGGAGGCGGGAAATGATCGGCATCATCACGTGCGAGCAGGGCAGCGCCGAATGGAAGGCGTGCCGGGCCGGCCGCATCACCGGGAGTCGCATGGCGGCGGTCCTGGACCGCACCAAGAAGGGCGAGGATGGGTCCAAGCGCCGAGACCTAAAGGCCACCATTCTGGCCGAGACTCTGACCGGAGAACCGGAGCCCGAGGGCTTCGTCAGCTACGAGATGCGCTGGGGGACAGAAACGGAGCCACTGGCCCGGGCCGAATACGAGGTCCGCACCGGGCACACGGTAGACCAGGTGGGATTCATCCTTCACCCCATCCATCTTCGGTTTGGCGTGTCGCCCGATGGAATCGTCAACCCGACCGCAACGGCTGAAGGGATCAACAGCATTGAGGGCATGGTGGAGATCAAGTGCCCAAAGACGGCAACCCATCTTGACTACATGCTGGCCGGCGTGGTTCCCGAGGCCTACGAGCCACAGATGATGTGGGAGATGGCCAACACGGACGCCCAATGGTGCGACTTCGTGAGCTACGATCCGCGACTGCCGGAACACCTCCAGTTTTTCACGAAGCGCCTCATGCGCGACAGCACACGGATCTCCGAACTGGAGCGTGAGGCCATGACGTTCCTGGCAGAGGTTGACGCCCTGCGAGAGAAACTCCCGACCGCGCCGATCCCCGCCGATCTGGCCGATGCCTACGCGAGGAACCCGGCATGACGCGCCCCCGGATCACTCCCACCGGCAGGCACACCTGGGCCGTGTTCGACGGCCGCCCGGAATTCCCCCACGCCCGAAGGTGCAGTCGCTGCGACGGAGAAGGCGGTTGGGATGCCATCCCCTGGACAGCGCAAGGCAGGGACGCGGCCTACCACTGGACGGAATGCCCGGTGTGCCAGGGCAAGCGCGAGTTCCCCAGCCAGATGGCCCGGTGCGTCAGTCGCCACGTTCTGGCGCCGGCATGAAGCAGAAACCCACCCCCGATGAGATTCAGCATATGGGCCGCGTCAAGTCTCTCCCGTGCATCGTCTGTGAGATGCGCGGGGAGGTGCAGACCAGCGTGACAGACTGCCATCACATTCACCGCGACCCCGGAACAGGGCAACCCATTGGCGGAAGCCAGCGGGCCAGCCATTACGCCACGTTGCCTCTGTGCCAAAAAAATCATCATTGGAATTCCGCGAACGTTCACATGGGTTCGCGAGAATTCGAGTCCCGCTATGGTAACGAACTGGATTTGCTGCGGCTCACATACGAGCGGCTGGCAATCCCCTACCCCTGGAGCAAATCATGAACCGCATCAAGCAAGCCGGATTCACTGTCGTCGAAGTCACCGTCGCCATAGTTGCTGCCATTGTTGGCATCGGCGGCGCAACGGGCTGGGTTCTCAACATCGTCAAGCTGTGCGGGTCAAGTTCCCAGCCCGTCGAACCCTTGGTGGTCCTCCGATGTGTCGGGGTTTTCGTTGTCCCCCTCGGGTGCGTCCTGGGATACATCGGATGACCCAACTGAGCCCCGAAGCAAACCGCCTGCGGATGCAGAAATGCCATGACGAACGCCGGGCTGCGCAAAAGTGCATTTTGTGCGGATGCTTCCTCAGGGCGAAAGGATTTGACATCTGCTGGGAATGCCGGAAGCGGAAGAACCTGAACCGAAAAAAGATGCCGGGACTAGCCCCGAATATTTCGGTTTGGGAAACGCTGGATGATGGACTTGGAAGGGCCATAATGGAAGCAGACCACGACCTTATTCGGATAGGTTAGGTTCCTGCGCATTTCAAGGACCTAACCCAACAAACCTAGCAATCATGCGGGTCTGCCTGCTACGGCGGATCCTGTCCAAATCCGTGAACCTCGGAGCCGCCTTGACCATCCACTACCATGGCACGCCGATCACGCCCCGCTCCGTCCTGGAGACGCTGGCCGGCGCATGTTTCTGCGTCAGCTTCGCCAGCCCCAACGACTGCCGCCGGGTCCATGAGATCGGCCAGAGCGTCATGCTGGACAACGGGGCGTTCAGTCTGTGGCGGTCCGGGCGTCCCACGGACTGGCCCCGGTTCTACGGGTGGGCCGCCCCATGGCTGGACTTCGCCACCACCTGGGCTGTGCCCCCGGATGTGATCGACGGCGACGAGGCGGCCAACGACGCCCTGCTGACCCAGTGGCCTTTCCCCCGGCACAAGGCCCGGCCGGTCTGGCACCTCCATGAATCTCTGGACCGGATGGAGCGCCTGGTGGACGAGTGGCCCGCCGGGGTCTGTTTCGGCAGCTCGGGCGAGTTCGCGGTGGTGGGCTCCCCGGCCTGGCACCGCCGGATCGGGGAGGCATGGGACCTGCTGGCGGCTCGGCACCACCACGCGCCTTGGATCCACATGCTCCGGGGCCTGCGTGTCTGTCGGATGGGGGCCTATCCGTTCGCGTCCTGCGATTCAACAGATGTGGCCCGCAACCACAACGTTACCGGGCATCCCCGGCTCATGGTTGA
>Ga0302193_10000555_pt1 | contig 33912 bp, 36 predicted proteins | sample II_Bog_E3_3_FD_200228 | JGI IMG/M metagenome (GOLD analysis project Ga0302193, IMG submission 200228) | Peat permafrost microbial communities from Stordalen Mire near Abisko, Sweden - II_Bog_E3_3 | ecosystem: Environmental > Terrestrial > Soil > Wetlands > Peat | place: Sweden: Abisko...
CAAATGGCAGTTGCAGGGCTCTGAAAGATAAAGAATTTAGGGCAGAAACAATCAAGTGCTGAGCAACTCCACGCATGTTGCAGCTACAGCTGGTGGAGCTTGAGGTTGTTCAGAGGTTCCCTAGTACCTGAATTGCTCACAGGGCAATTTATTTTCCAAGGCTTGGCTGAGCAAAAAGCCCAAGCACTAGGCCCTGCTCTTGAAACTGTCTCACTATCTCATTCCATACTTCCGGAGGGTCGCCAACATAGGACTCACGGAAATTGCGCTTGCTTTCAGGATTAAAAAACCCCTCAGCGCCACCGTAGGCTCAAGCATTGGGCGCGCAAATGGCTGCGGCTGGCCTCCAGCAAACAACTTGGCCGGGAAGAAGCTAAACCGTGTACTACCTAATCGCCAGTGGCTTGTACCGCAATAAACACGATTGGTAGCAGCATCAAAGCACGGACCGTTGATTTCGACATACTCTTTCGACAGAGGGTCATCTTTAGATCGGGTCGATATACGGTCCTTAATTACAAAAACCGTATCAACAACGAATTTCTCATTGATATTCGAACCAAAAACAATAATGTCCTGAAAGGCTAAAGCATCGAGGACATTGCCAGGAACAATCCGACAATGTAGGTAGAGCATTGGCTCAGTGAATATAAACGGGTCCGTGCCCATGTAACCAGCCACTCCCGCCGTGTGAGTCTTGCCAAACGGGTATCTTCGGACATGGTGGTGCTCCTATGCAGAGAGGTTTGGGCTCTACATGAAACCACCAAAAATTATGTTGGGTGAGAGGCATTGAAGGTACTAAAAAGGCCGGTAATTAGGCTGCCGTAAAGCCACAAATGGCTAAACCTTGCATAATACAGGGCTGTGCATAATTCCGGTTATGCAAACCTTTGCATAACAAAAAGAACTATATGTTCGTCGGCAACGAACGGGCCGCCCGCGCAGCAGCCACATTCTACAGCCTGGTCGAGAGCTGCAAGGCGAACCAGGTGAACCCGCTGACGTACATCACCTACTTGCTGAAAAACGTTCGCAAAAAGGACGTCACCTTGCTGCTGCCGGATGAGTTCACGGTGGACACTGTCGCCCTGATCGGGTGAGGTACGCTCTTTAACAACTTGACGTAGGATGAGGTATGCGCGGCATCCGGGCGCTCACCAATAAAGGCACGCACCTCCTTTTGCAGCTGGGGGTCAGTGACGCCTTCGGCATAGCGGCGCACGGCGCGCATGAACATGCGTTCGCCCTCGGGGAAGGTGCAGGAAAGCCCGGTGAGCAACATGGAGAGGAATGGGTCGCGGCCAAACCAGTATGTGCGGATGCTGTCGTCAAACTCGAAGTCCATGCGGCGGACGGGAATGTCCTTGATATTATCATTGACGATACGAGCTTGCATGGTCATGGTCGGCTCCTCGGGCAGGTGACTATATGTTCATTTTCAGCCCCAACTGGCACGGTCGTGAGGGCTTGTTGAGCAATGATGCTTGTCCTATCGGGCCACAGCCGCCTCGCCCAGGCGCTCCGCCAGAAACTCCACCGCCACCCTCACCTTGGGAATCTGGTAGCGCGTGCGCAGGTACAGCAGATAAATACCGCCATCCCCGCCCCGGCTGACCGACACCGGCTGATCGAGGACAACCTTCACCAGCTCGCCGCGCCGCAAATAGCCCCTGAGACTCCACTCCGGCAGCAGCACCAGACCGCGATGCCGGCAGGCCAAGGTGACCAGGCTGAGCCCGTCGGTGCTGATAAAGGCCGGCTCCAACGGAATTTCGCTCCAGCCCTCCTCGTCCTGCCCGAGCCATTTGATGACGGCGCTGGGACCACGGTAGAGCAGCGCCCGGTGCTCGCGTAGATCGTCCAGCGTGCGCGGCGTGCCCTTTTGCGCCAGATATTGCGGTGAGGCCGCAAGAATGAAGTTATTGGGGTCGAGCTTACGCGCCACCACCCGCTCCTGCGGCTGACGGCCGCCGCGGATGGCGATATCGATCTGGTCGCGCCCCAGGTCGATCACGGTGTCGCTCAGGTGCAGGTCCAGAATGATGTCGGGGTAGCGCTCGCCAAACTCCAGCAGGGCCGGCATGAGCAAGGGGCCATAGCCGGGCATGGCACTGAGGCGCAAGGTGCCCCGGGGCGACTGGCTGCGCTGGCTGACCAGCTCGTCGGCCTCCCGCAGTTGGGCCATGCCGGCACGTGCCTGCTCCACATAGAGGGCGCCGGCCTCGGTCAGCCGCACCGTACGCGTGGTGCGGTAGAGCAGCTCGACGCCCAGTTCCGCCTCCAGATCGGCGATGCGGCGCGAGATGGATGAAGCCGGCACGCCAAAAATCCTGCCCGCGCGTGTAAAACTGAGCGTATCGGCTACCTTGAGGAGGTATTGGAGGGCGCGCAGCTTGTCCATGGGTATTCATTCCCGATTTACTATTGCCATTAAGACAAAAGAATATGGCGAATACAATGGATTCTGTCTTGAGTGGCTTCGCCCTACGATGGAGCCATTACATACCCAAGCCGAAAGGCGCCGAGGATGCATCGTGAACATGCTCAAAGCCCAGTACAACGAACGCGGCCCGGTGCCGCAAGCCGTGATCGAAGCCGTTCCCTTCGAGCGCCCCGCCCTTTCCCCAGGCCAAGCCCTGGTGGCCGTGCTGGCCGCCCCCATCAACCCCAGCGATGTACTGACCCTCACCGGCCAGTACGGCATCCTGCCGCCGCTGCCGGCAGTAGGCGGCAACGAAGGCGTGGGCCGCGTGGTGGAGCTGGGACCGGACACCCAGGGCCCCACCATTGGCCAGACCGTGCTGCTGCCCGCTGGCGCTGGCACCTGGGCGACGCATGTGGTGGTGCCCGCCGTCCGCCTTATTCCCCTGCCCAACGAAGCCGACCCGAAGCAGCTGGCCATGCTTACCGTGAACCCGCCCACCGCCGCCCTGCTGCTCAGCGATTTCGCCAGCCTGCAAGCGGGCGACTGGGTCATCCAGAATGGCGCCAACTCGGGCGTCGGCAGCTATGTGGTGCAATTGGCCAAGCTGCGGGGCTTCAAAACGGTCAATATCGTCCGCCGCGAATCGGCCGTGGCCAGCGTGCAGGCCCAGGGCGGCGATGTGGTGGTGGTCGATGGCGATGATCTCGCCGCCCGTGTGCAGGCCGCCACCGGCGGTGCCGCCATCAAGCTGGGCATCGACGCCGTGGGTGGCACCGCCACCATGCGCCTCGCCGCGTGCCTGGCCGAAGGCGCCAGCATCGTGAATTACGGCGCGCTCAGCGGCGAGCCCTGCATCGTCTCCCCGCGTGAGCTGGTGTTCCGCGACGTCACACTCAAGGGCTTCTGGCTGGCCCGCTGGTACCGTACCGCTCCCCAGGCCAAGCAGTTCGCGCTGCTGACCGAGCTGGCCGGCTTGGTCGCCAGCGGCAAACTCAGCACGCCAATCCAGGCCACTTATGATGTTACCCGGATCAAGGAAGCCGTGGCAGCGGCCGCCGCAGGCGAGCGTCAGGGCAAGATACTGGTCACGCCCTCCCACGCCTGAACAACGCGTGACAAGGCCGGCATCAGCAACGGGCCGCTGTCGGATTAAGGGCAACCCCTGGGCCTGCCTGCTGAGCCGGAAACCCGCATCAAACACCCCCACTTGCAGTTAATGGAGGCAGCACACATGAATGACTTCAGCAGCATGGAACCGCAAAAGCGTCCGACGCCAGATCCTGCCGAACACAACGCCTATTTCCCATCCCCTTTTACGCTGGCGCAGTGGACGGCTCCGAAATCCAATTTGAGCGGTGCGAGTTACCCCATTCCTTATCGGGGCGATAAAAACAGGATTCTGGTGATCGCCACCGATGAGCGCTACCTGCTTACGGAGAGTGGCGCCCTGTTTTCCACCGGCAACCACCCCATCGAAACGCTGCTGCCGCTCTATCATCTGGACAAGGCGGGATTCGTAGCCGATTTTGCCACGCTCTCGGGCAACCCCGTGAAATTTGAAATGTGGGCGATGCCGCGCAAAGACGAGGAAATCGGCGCCCTCTTCAACAAGTACCTGCCGCAAATCAAAAAGCCAGCCAAGCTGGCGGATATCGTGAGCACGCTCGACGCCGACTCGCCCTATGCGGCGCTGTTCATTCCGGGCGGCCACGGTGCCCTGATTGGCTTGCCGAACAGTGAGGACGTCAAAAAGGCGCTACAGTGGGCCATGACGCATGACAAGCACATCATCAGCCTGTGTCACGGCCCGGCTGCGTTCCTGTCGGCCGCCACGGGTGAGAACAAGGACAACTTCCTTTTCAAGGGGTACCGGATTTGTGCCTTTCCGGACGCCATGGACAAGTTGACGCCAAGCCTGGGCTATATGCCCGGCCACCTGCCGATTTACCAGTGCGAACGCCTGAGCGCCCTAGGTGTGGAAATCCTGAATCAGGACGTGACGGGCAGGTGCCACCAGGACCGCAAGCTCATCACCGGCGATAGCCCTCTGGCGGCCAACACCCTGGGCCAGCTGGCGGCGGGGGCGCTGCTCATGGAGCTTGGCCTCGCCTGAGCAATTGTCCGGCCTCGACCAGGAGCCCGGTTGACCAAGCCGGACTCCTTTTGCATACCGGCTTTACAGGTTGGCAAAACAATCACTTTTAACAGAATAAATATTCGGTCATATTGAGCTCATGAAGCCCAAAGACCAACGAAAGCTCGATGCCAGCTTCCCAAGCTTATGGCTTACCTCCAAGCTATCATTACTCCTCCGCCTCCTTTCTTCGCAGTATGCGTCAATTTGCCCCCAGAACCAGGGATGGCCAAATGTTTCGCCGTCTTTCGGATGCCACTTTATTTACTATCTATGCAAGCCACTGCTCATTTGGCCCGATATAGCACACTTCAAGGGCCTCCATACCCTTGAATTCACAAATTGGGACACTGCGCCCCAAAAGCCCGACTGACTATATTGTTCTCCGACAGACTTTATTGTTCCTGATTAGCAGCTTGCTGAAAGCCGCCTTTACTCCACCGTGACCGATTTGGCGAGATTACGCGGCTGATCCACATCCGTTCCCCTGATCACGGCGACGTGATAGGCAAGTAGTTGCAGGGGAATGGTGTAGACGATAGGCGCAATGACGTCGGCCACGGAGGGCATGGAGAAAACCTTGATTCCTGGCTCGGCGCGCACGTCGGCGTGGTGGTCTGCAAATACATAGAGCACACCGGAACGGGCCCTTACTTCCTGCATATTCGATTTCAGCTTGTCGATCAGATCATTTTTCGGGGCGACCACAATCACGGGCATGTCATTGTCAACCAGAGCCAGCGGCCCATGCTTGAGCTCCCCGGCCGGATAGGCTTCGGCGTGGATATAGGAGATTTCCTTGAGCTTGAGTGCGCCCTCCATGGCTACGGGATAGAGCGCGCCACGGCCGAGAAAAAGCGTGTGGTGTTTCTCGACGAACTGCTCGGCAATGCGTTCAATCTCGGCGTCCATGGCAAGCACGGCATCGAGCACTACGGGCAGGCTCTGCAATTGTTTGACAATGGCCGCTTCCTGAGCCGGAGACAGGCTGTCGCGCGCGCGACCGATGCCAAGCACCAGCAGCAGCAGCGCAACCAATTGCGTGGTAAAGGCCTTGGTGGAGGCTACGCCGATTTCGGGGCCGGCGCGGGTGATAAAATGCAGGTCGGATTCCCGCACAAGTGTGGAGGTCGGTACATTGCAAATGCTGAGCGCAGCAAGAATGCCATTTCGCTTGGCTTCACGCAGGGCGGCCAGGGTATCCGCTGTTTCACCAGACTGGGAGATGGTGACAAGCAGGGTGTTATCGGGCAAAACGCTCTTGCGATAACGAAATTCTGAGGCCACTTCTACCGTGCAGGAAATGCCGGCCAGTTGCTCCAGCCAATAGCGGGCGACAAAACCGGCGTGGAAACTTGTACCACAGGCAATGATTTGCACGTGACGGGTCTTTTTGAAAATGTCGCTGGCGGTGGCCCCGAAAGCATCGGTCCTGAGCGCAGTGCCGTCGATGCGACCGTCCAGCGTGCGCTGAATGGCCTGCGGCTGCTCGTAAATTTCCTTGAGCATGTAGTGACGCCAGGAGCCCTTGTCGCTGGCATCAAGCATGACATCAATTTCCATCACCGGCCGCGCGATAATGTTGTGGTCAGCATCGTAGAGGGCAATGGTATGGCGACGCACGTCGGCAAGATCACCCTCCTCCAGATAGATAAAGCGGTGCGTCACCGGTTGCAGGGCGAGTTGGTCGGAAGCAATAAAGTTCTCGCCAACGCCGAGGCCAATCACCAGGGGCGAGCCCCTGCGCACGACCAGGATACGATCCGGCTCACCGGCTCGAATTATGCCTAGCGAGAATGCCCCTTCCAGTCTGGCCACCGTGTTTCTGACAGCCCCCAGAAAATCCACATCCCTGGACAGTTCGTACTGAATTAGATGCGCCACTACTTCACTGTCTGTCTGCGACGTGAATACAAAGCCACGCTCCTGCAGAAGTCCCCGAAGTGACTGGTAGTTCTCGATGATGCCGTTGTGTACCACCGCAATATCCCCGGACATATGCGGGTGGGCATTGTCCTGAGTGGGGGCGCCGTGGGTGGCCCAGCGGGTATGGGCGATGCCGGTGTGGCCACTGATGCCGGACGTTTGCGCGGCTTCCTCCAGCGCATGCACCTTGCCGATCTTGCGTTCGCGGCACATATTGCCGTTGTTAATAACGACAAGGCCGGCAGAGTCATAGCCACGATATTCCAGGCGTTTAAGACCTTCAATCAGAACAGGAGTAATATTGCGTCCCGATACAGCACCCATAATCCCACACATACCGATCTCCATTTGGTGCTGCCTGTTCAAGCACCTGAAAAGTCCATGATAAATATTCTGTATAACATGTGCTCATGTGTCTGCTTCTGGAAAAATATGAAGCACAAAGAGCATCTGCCTCATACGAACATCCAATCGCATACTATTTTCTTACAATCATCAGCCCTCCATCTGCAGCCATGACATGAACACGATCTCCTGCCTGGTATTCTCCCGAGACTATTTTCCACACGATGCCATCAACAAATATGTGGAAATTTCCGACGGTGTCTGGAGTCCCCAGGACGAACGAACGCCCGACTACCGTCTCTGCCACTTCCATGACATGGGGTTCTTGAGCCTTGTTTGAGGAAGAAAACATTCCAGATATCCTTTTTACAGTTGACATACACGGTGGCTTTCACTCCATACATCTACTTATTGCAACATCTCTCTATTGCAACATAAAGGTCTCGTACTCCAGCGCATCAAGCCGCCGGTCCAGCATCCAGAAGCCGACAGCTACCACCACCAGTAAAGAAGCGGCAAATCCAAAACCATAGAATTTTGGACCAAACTCAAGAGTCGCCAAGGTAAACATCGCATTGAGAGATGCAAACATGATGGTCAGGATCAGGGCAGTCCCGCGCTTGTCGAGATAAAAAAATATGGTTAACACACCAAGGAAGACAACCTGGATTGCGGCAGAAATAACATTTACGCATAGCAGGGGAAAATAGAGATCAGATATGCCAAGATATTTTAGAATTGAACTCCCCGTCATGACCACGGCAGCAACCACCACCATCTGAACACTGACTATTTGCAAGACCCCCTGGCGCAGGGTAGAGACCATGGCATTACGCATATCTTCTATATGATCCAGTGATCTTCCAGACCTTATGGCCTCATAGAACTTTTCGTAATACTCCACAAAATCAGTTTCAAGCCTTACCAGAAATACTGCCATACCGGGAATGATCGACAGATAGGCGAGAAAAACCGGAATATCGTAAATGGGTGATGCGCGCAGCGGACCTATCACCTGGGTGCTCGTGTAGGAATCTCCCCAAAATATGAACTTGTCTATCCAGACGCCGAAGTTGTAAAAAAATCCGATAAACACAAGACTTGGATACAGCCTTATTTTCCTTATAAAAGAGAAATCGAACAGCTTTTCGGAGGGGTACTCCAGATTTATCAGGATGATGAGCCCCAACAACAGGGCCAGCTGCCCCGACAGAAAGCCGCCAAATATGCCCTCCAGATCTGACTTGCGCAGGTACACGGCCAGAAAAATACTGACTCCGTAGCCTAGCGCAAATACAGTGACGATGGACTTGTATTGCTTCATCCCGGACAGGAATATGGCGGCCACCCATATATTGCACATGATGACGAAACCACCTGCCAGTAAAGCCCTGTACAAGATACTTTGCCCCGGGAAAAGCATTACAGAAAAAACACCTCCCGCCAGGCCCGCTGCCAGCGTTATGATAAGCAGAAGTCCGTTAAAGGCAGGAAGAATGATGTCATTCTCATTCTCGAAAATCCTGTCTGCCGTAAAGCGCGTAAAGGCAAGCTGAACAAAGCCGGTAAAGATGAGGCTGCAAGCAATAATGTAGGTAACGCTCACCTGAAATTGCGCCACCATGCTGTCGGCGCTGGTCTCACCAATACTGAGCGCCCCAATAACCAATATGCCTATGATGGACAATACCCAAGGCCCCGAGCTAATGATACCGGCGTAAGTATAGGCCTGTATCATTCCAATTACCGTGCCGCGCTCCATCAGCTTGCGGAGTTCAAACCCTATACCTGCCATACACACCGTCCCTTTTCCGCCGCCGGGGGCGTGTTCACCGCTGAAGTCGCTGTCAATGCCTGTTCGTAGACGGCACGGTACTGGGCGAACATACTTTCCTGCGTATAATATTTTTTCACCCGTTCCACGCCTGCTTTCTGTGCCGACTGCCATAACGCCGAGTCGGACAGCAGCCGGATAATCGCCGCCGCCAGTTCCTCCGGATTGGCAATGCCGACTACAATCCCCGCTGCCCCCAGTGCTATGTCCTCGGCACTGCCTCCCTCAATCAGTTGACGACAAGAACCGACATCCGTCGCTACGCAGGGCACCCCGGCTGCATAGCCCTCCAGAATAACCAGTGGCAATGCCTCGGAGATGGAGCTCAAGGCCAGCAAGCCGATCTTTGGCAGAATGTCGTCAATTCTCTGGAAGCCCAGAAACCTGACGGAATCACCCAGTCCCTCCGCAAGGCTGCGGCACTCCCTGGCATAAGCGGGGTCTTCTTCTTCCGGCCCGGCTATCCAGGCCTCCACGCCCGGCATGGCATTGACGACCGTGCGCATGGCACGAATGAAGGTTTTCACATCCTTGATTGGCACGACACGGCCGATAAGGCAAACCACCAGCGGTATTTCATGAGGACGCTTGCTGCGAAGCTTGTCCAGATGAGAAAAATCGATGCCGTTGGGTATGCTCCTCGTCTTCTCGGCAGCGGCGCCATCGCTCACCTGTCGTAGCCGATTGGCCTCATACAGGGAAATTATCCGGTCTGCCGCGTCATAGCACTCGCGACCCAGGGTTTCAAAGAAGCGCACCCATAGCTCGCGAAAGTAGGCAACTTCAGAAGTTCCCTTTTCCAGTTCGCCACGGGTATCGGAAATCCACTCGGCCTGGAACAGGTCTATCTTTCTTTCCTTGGTATAGATGCCGTGTTCCGACAATATGAGCGGCTTGTCCCTTCCTTTCTTGAGCAGCGCCCCGAGAAATCCGGCGTATCCGGTGCAAATGGTATGGTAGGCCCCGCAGGGAACAAAGTTGACGGCAATATTCATCAGCTTCCAGAGCGGAGCATGCATGGTACGCACCGTCCAGAAGTAGTCGATCAGGGAGGGGTCGGTGCAATTTTTTCGGTACAGCTCGGTGATATAGTTCCATGACTCCCGGCTGTAGAGAAAATCCTTCTCACCGTAGCGGCCAATGCGGTCAAGCTCAACAATCCGGCCGAGATACTGGTTCTCCAGGTTCAGCTTCTTTTCGCCATACCAATCGTGCAAGGCGCGCACTACTTCAAACGCTTCTTTATTGTCGGGGCATTCTGCGGCTGATGGAGCGCTGCCTTTTTCATGCAGATAGTGCTGCTCCATATGCACCACGTTGGCAGGCAGCTCATATTTCATTTCGCCATAGTCTTCTTCCCGGCTACCCAGGAAGCACACGGCAAAGGTAAGGTCCGGAAAGCCCCGGATGATCTGGTAGACCCAGCTGGAAACCCCGCCTCTGACATAGGGAAAAGTGCCTTCCAGCAACAGGCCGATATCGGCCTGTACAACATCGTTGCGAATATTCATGATCTAGTTCCAGAATTCAGCGGCATGCCGCAATGACGGTACATGCTTTTCGCCAAGGGCATCGCTCATGGTTCGGCGTACGGTAGCGTAGTCGCCCTTCAGGAAGGCGAACTCCGCCAGGTAAGGCGCTGCCCTGCCCTTGGGGAACCCAAGCGCCAGCGCAGCCTCAAAAGCACTTGCAGCACCCGAGAGATCACCGGTAATGAGCCGGGTGCGCCCCAGAAAAAAACGCAGCTCGCTGTCGTATAGTTGCCCGTTCAAGGCCTCTGTTGCGTATCGCTGTGCCTGTTCTATGGCGTGGGCTCTGACATCCCCCTGGACCAGGTGCTGATAAACAAGCTCCCAGTGCAGTTCCGCCAGCTCTTTCGCCGCCCGATAGTGGTCGTGCGGAAAACGGTCTGCGGGGAATTTTTCATAACGCTCCATGGCGGAATCAATCTGCCGGGCAATCTGCTTTTCTTTTACTTCCAGCATGCCGTAGGCCAGCAAGCGCAGGTCATCACAATTGTCGCCCAGAATCTGGCGTAATACTGGCGCCGAGAACCGGGGTTGTATGGTCTGTAGCCCCAGTAGCGCTTTCAGGCGGTAGTCGATCGGGGAGTCTCCAGCGCCGAGCAGGTGCTCCCTCAGCCCCCCTGCACGTGTGGCTGTATCCTCGTCCCGGCGGAATGGCTGATAGGTCGACCGATTTATCATGTGAAGAAAGCGACTGCTACCCGGCGCAACAAATCGCCCAACCAGTAGCGACCCGATCAGAACCGACAGGATACCGATTGCAGGCACCAGGAAAATAATGGCGATGGACAGCGCAATCTTCCACTTTCTGAATTTGCTCCGATCCGCAATATACGCCGTGTAGGTCATTGGCATGAGCAGACAGCAGGCAGATATATGAAATAGCAGCGCACTACCCGCAAGCGCCCCACTCCAGCCGTACTGAAATAGCAGGAATCCTGCAATCGCTTCGGGAGCCAGCGCCGTCATGCCCAGCTTCACGTCATCACGCACGGCATTTCTCCAGAATATCGGATAGCACCTGGTTGGCCGGCCTGGCCCCAATTGCCGCTGTAAATGGCCTGATTCCAGACTCCAGCAAACTGCTCTTGCCGAAGAACTGCGGCAGGCGGCTTTCCAGGCGGGCCACATAACCCGCGGCGGCGGCTTGCCCGTAGAGCGGCAGAATAGTGACAAGAATGCTGCTTTTACCGGCAGATACTGTCCAGCTTATGTCCAGTCTCCGACACTGCTTCTCGGTTTCGGCCAATGCCAATTTCTTCAATTTTTCATCCATATTGAAATCCAGCGCCACCAGGGTGGAGCCGATGCTGCAGGACTGATAGATTCGTTCCAGGCGCAACAGCTCCTCTGCAAAGAGCGCCGGGCAACCAGGAATTTTTTTGCACAGATCGGATGCCATCGGGTCAACATTTATCATGTCGGCGTAATATCCGAGGGTCACATTCATGACCTGTAATGCATCTTTGTTCAGGCAGAGAAAGGGCATGCGCTCCACCACCAGCAGACCGAGACGCCTGCCCCCGGCGTCAATGACCGGAGCGGCGACCAGATAGCTGCTCTTCGCCTCACGAATGGTCTCGGTCTGGACATGGCAAAGCTCATTACGTTTAAGCGCAAGGGCAATAAGGGGATCCTGCATGTTCAGTCCGTAGGCGCTACCGACAGAGGCCACCGGCCTCACGCCAAGACGCCCGTTGATTTCCACATGCAGGCTGGCCCTCTCAAGCTGGCTGGTTTGCACCAGGATGCGCATCAAAGCCTCTGCCTCCCCCATGGGGCTGGCGCTGACATTGGGCGGCGCCAGCCTGCGCAAATCCGACAGGGAATTACGCAGGGTTACTGGCCGTGTCAGCAAATCCTGCTCCAGCCTGTCATAGGAAAGCTTGAGCACATGGTGCTGGCGGGTCAGTGACTCCAGGCGCTGGTCGAGATAGCTGTTAACCTCGCGTACCCGTGTCAACCGGCCACGCCAGATATCTGAAAACTGTGCACTCCCCAGTGTCAGTATCATTCCCCCAAAAAAGTACTCGGCAGGAAATACCGTGCTGGCGGCTGTCGAGTAATGGGAGGCAAACCAGCCAGCGAGCACAATAGCGGCAGACCCCAGGGCCGCGACGGTGCCATAACGCAAGGCCAGCAAGGTGGGCGCCAGCCACACCCAGGGGAAAAGCTCATCAACCACCAGCGGATTTCCGGGATTGGTCTCTGCCGCAGCGACCAGCGCCAGCACGGTGATGAGCACCACTTCAACCCAGAGCATGCGGCCGGGCTTCTTGGGAGCAACCAGAGCCGCTGCGCGGGACGATGACGATCCTGTTTTCACAAGCGAACCCTCAATTGGCGCTTACGGTTTGGCTGCGCGACATGCTGCTGGCATTGCTGAGTGCACTGTCAAGAAGGCTGTTGACCAGGTCTTGCGCCATGGCACTGACGGCGCGCTCACTGGAATCCGTACGGGCCGCACTGCCAGACCAGATAGACCTGCCGGTAGCGACGTCAATAATGCTGATGCTGATGCCAGCCACCGGCTCGCCCTCTCCACCCACCTTGTAGCGCCATTCATTGACGGACCCCGCAACGGCATAACGGAAACCCTGCTTGCCGGCGCGCTCCAGCGCCTGCTGTTGCTGATGCCGGTCCGCCGAATCAAACGCACCCTCGTCGCCCTGACCAACATCGCCGTACATGCTGAGATTGACGCCACGCGCCCGCATGAGGCTGGACGCAATGCTGTCGAGGCGCCCGCCGGCCTGTGGCGTTTCGGTGTTATTGATGGATGGCAGCAAAACCCACGTTGCTGATAAATCAAGTTTCGGGGCCTTGTTGGCGCTCAGTGTCGTGGAGGCACACCCTGCCAGCACACTGACCAGACTCATTGCGGCGAGCAGATATTTCCAGGCTTTCATAGGTTTCCTTTCCTCAGTAATAGTATTGATGCATGGTGGCGGCGTGTCGGACGATGCTGCCTCTGGTTTGCTCGCTGCTGACTTGACTGTTGGGCTCTGCAGACGTGTATGTTCCATAGCCCGCTGGATACCGGGCTGTTGAAAATTTATTGGAATAAAAAAGCACAGTGGACGTTGATACTTCGCGCGGCACCATACGTTCGCATGGCCGGCCAGCAGACGGGTCAATTACCGCCACGTCAGATGCTTCCATCTCGGAAAATCGAGGGTTTTTTCTGTAGTGCAGCGCAACGGATAGCGATGCAAACGCATATACCGACAATAACGTCAGGCTTGGGGAAAAACCTCCTGACAAAGTCAATCCTTCCAACATGCTGAAAATTTCCCTATAAATCATGCTATGTAAATAGTCGTCCCTGACTGAAAAAATATAGGCGCTGAATATTTCTTGCCTGTAACTCACTATCACCGCGTCGATTCTGCGAACGAGAGAGAATATCTCCCGGAGCCACGACCCCGGTCTGTTCGGAATCGAACACAGACTCGTCGATGGAATCTGCCAAGGCATGGAAGCATCTGGCAACACAAAAAAATAATTCGTCACCGAAATCTTGCCGATTTCACTCAATAGCAGATATCTGAATATTTTATGGCAGGAAGGGATAAATGCCTCGCGCATGCCGAACCGCTCATGCATGAGAAGCGTCTACCTGAAGCGTGGACACCACCACTGCACTGGAACGGAGCGGCGCACTATTATGCGCCTTTCCGGGCAAGCCCGGAGAAATAGACCTGGAAAGACATGAAAAGAGCAAATACCCCGCCACCTGGCAGTCGCCTGAGATCAGGAGCCAGACCGCGTTTCATTCATGCATCACACCCTACCCGTCAGCATCATGATGGCGACAACGATCAGCAACACTCCCACAAAGCCACCCGGGTAATAGCCCCAACCCCTGCTGTGCGGCCATGCCGGTACTACCCCTAGCAGGGCCAGTATCAGGACTACCAGCAGTATTGTTCCCAATGACATCTTGTTACTCCACACAATGTAGTGTTCTGGCTGTTTCGGCATCACAGGCAGCAGCATTTCGCTACGGTCATGATTTCCGAAGTGTCGTAGCTTCAATGCACCCGGTCTGCCCATGCAATTGCTGTCAGGATCGTCTGCCAGGCGCACAGGCATCTGTTCTGTTCCTCACATTACCAAGCCATATTTTTCGTCATCGAATGCCACAGAGCTCATATTGCAGTGCTTGACGGGCCAATATGAGAGACATTGATTTATGAACTCCATGTCAAGATCAGGAAGGAACCGGTCTTTACTCCCCCCCTCCTCACACCGTACTGTCCACAATGCTTGCTCCACCCAGAAAGGCATCAAACACTAAGTGAGCCACCGAACAGACGTCGGATAGCGCTCCAGCGATGCTCCCACATCGAACTTCATGCAAACCAGAGTGGCGCCCCCGGTACCGCTTTGGGCGATTGCGGTCTTTTACTTTTTCAAATGGTGCATAATGCCAATTCCGCAATCCGCAGCTGATCCGCATACTTTCCACCAGAGTCTTGCCAGCTTCAATGCCATGCGGATGGCGGTCGCCAAACCCACGCCCCGGTGGCAGGACAGTCTGCACACCGATTTGTACTTCCGGCTTGCTGAAGGAAAATACCTGGAAGCACTGCGGGCCGAAGTCATACCGATGCTGCCCGACGAAAACTGCAGTACCGCCGATTTTATTACCTGGTTTGAGTCTCTTGCCGACGTGGGCCCCGGCCAGCAACACCCTATCTTTGACTGGCTGGCCTACTATGCATCACTGACACAGATGCGCTGGTTCTTGACACAGGAAGCTGCTGGCGAGGCCGGTTTTGACGACTTGCTGGCGTATACCCAGGTCAATCTTCCGGTGCAGGCCAAGCTGGAATGCGCGCGTAATTACTGGGACGAAATGGGTCGCGGCAAGCAAAGCAAAATGCATGGCCAAATGCTGGCCCGGATGGTGCGCGAGCTGAATTTGCAGCCCACCATTGATACGACCGTCTGGGAGACATTGGCGCTGAGCAATACCATGCTGGGACTGGCCACGACGCGTCGTTATGCTTATCAAGCCATTGGCGCTCTCGGCGTCATCGAACTCACCGCGCCCCAGCGCGTCAGGAAAGTATCAAAGGGCATGCGCCGCCTCGGTCTTGATGAGCATATGCGCGCCTACTTTGACCTGCACGGCGCGCTCGATGTTTCGCACGCCCATGCCTGGATACAGGAAGTCATCAAGCCCTTGATCGAAGCTGACCCAGCCTGCGCCCTGTTTATCGCCGAGGGCGCGCTGATGCGTCTGGTATGTGGTGAGCGCTGCTTCAACCGCTACTGCATAGAGTTGCATTCCTCCCAGTTTGGCTACCCGCTGGCCTGGCGCAGGTCAATGTGAAATCGGCCCACGGCGCCAGCCTTTCGCAAGCCCAAGCCACACCAGGGATGGATATACCCACCCGTGCCTTTCGCCATGACCTGACAAATTCTGATGCGAGGATGACCTCGCCTCTGGTGCAACTGCTACGCAGCGTTGCGGCCACCGGCTACCGCTTTACCACCACGACACCGTTGACGCACCGACGCGTGCTCGGGCGTCGTGGCAATCGTGTCGGCACCACACTGCGCGATATTTTTGGCTGGAACCTGCCCTTTGTTGAGGGCTCCATAGCGCCAACGCTATTGGCAACCATGGATCGCGCAGGCGTGCTGATACCCTATGGCGAGATGCTGCGCTGCAACATACGCATCAGCACGCTTGATGACGATTTCTTTCTGCATTCGGCCTACCCCACCAATCAGGATGCCGCCGTATTTCTCGGGCCCGACACGTATCGCTTCGCCCGTTTTATCCAGCATGCCTTGCAAGTTTCCGCATGTGCCAATGCCTGCACACCAGCGCATAACGGGCACGCAACGGTGCGTATTCTTGATGTCGGCTGTGGTAGCGGCGCCGGCGGTATCGTCGCTTCCCGGCAGTTGGTACGCCGGGGTACGCCCCCCGTAGTGACCATGAGCGATATAAACCCGCTCGCCTTGCGTTACACCGCCGTCAACGCAGAAGTAGCCGGTATTCCCGTCATTCTCGCCCCCGGCGATGGTATGGCGGCCGTTACTGGCGATTTTGACCTGATCATTTCCAACCCGCCGTATCTTGATGATGCCACCCAGCGCATCTATCGGCATGGCGGCGATCGCCTGGGTCGCGCCCTGAGCGCTCGCATTGCCACCGAGGCCCTGGCGCGGCTGGCTCCCGGCGGCACCCTGCTGCTCTACACCGGTGTTGCCATTATTGACGGTATCGACCCCTTTCTTGCCGAACTGCTAACGATACTGGACACCCGCGGTTATGACTGGTCATACGGAGAGATTGATCCTGATGTATTTGGAGAAGAACTGGATCGCCCTGTCTATGCCCAGGCGGATCGCATAGCTGCAGTCGGCCTGATTGCTACGCGCAAGAGCCAGACCAGTTGATGGCTCAGCTTGAGCCGGAACCCATGTTCGATAGTCCGATTGTCCAGCCGGACATGTCCGCCCTGCACCACCCGAACTATTGCGGTCTGCTGGAACGTATGCCGAAATGGCTGATCTGCATACCGCTGGGCCTGCAATGGATTCTTCTGGCACTGCGCTATGGCAGCCCGACCCTGCCTTCTGCGGCGAATCCGGCAATTACCTCGGGGGGATTGGTAGGAGAAGGCAAGCTCGAGTATTTTCACGGCATGGGCGCCACGGCGCGCACCGTGACCGCTCCCTGGTACGCCATTTCTACCCATCGCGTGCCGTCGGCCAGAGAGTTGCGGCAAGGACTGGCCGATGCCGGGCTGACGTTCCCGATTATCGCCAAACCCAACCTTGGCCTGTGTGGCTATGGCGTGAGACGGCTGAATAGTCTCGCCGCCCTGCTTATTTACCTCATCGAATTTCCCGCCGACGAAGTCGTTGTCGTGCAGCAATACCTGACGCAGGAAAACGAAGCCGGAATATTTTATGCGCGTGATCCACAGACACAAGAGGGCCGCATCATTGGCCTGGCCTTGCGTTATGGCGCCCGCGTCGTCGGCGACGGCCGCCACACCCTCGCGGAGTTGATCGCCCGGGATCCACGGGCATGCCGCATGATGCGCTCCCCACAACACGAGCGCCCACCTGCTGCTGACCGCGTGCCGGCCAGTGGCGAAGTCGTGCGGCTGGCAACGATCAATTCCACGCGCGTCGGCGGCCTGTATCGCGATGGCGAAGCCCATATTACGCCGGCATTGACAGCCGCCATGGATGCCATTGCCCGCGACATGCCGGGCTTTCACTGTGGCCGCTTCGACGTGCGCTTCAGTCATTTGCACGAGCTTCGTGCCGGTGTTGGCTTCACTATCATGGAGGTCAACGGCGCCGGCTCGGAAGCCATTCAGGCCTGGGATCCCGATATCGGTATTGCCAGAGCCTTCAGTATTATCTTTGCAAAGCAGCGCATGCTGTTCGCCATAGGTGCAGCCCAGCGTCACGAGGGCGTCAAAGCAATTGGCTTGCTCGTTCTGGCGCAATTATACCTGCGCCAGCAGCGCCTGATCGCGCTGTATCCGCCCTCAAACTGATAGCAACATGAAGTTTCCGGCAAGGTGATTATCGGGCGCTGGCAGACTTGGCCACGAGCTTTTGTGCGAGGGATTCAGGCATCATGTCGTGATCGGGACTCTGCTCTTGAGGCAGACCAGCAAGCGCGCTTGCCGCCGCTTCCAGTTCCTCCAGGGCCGTATGGATATGCCGTGTCAGCATGTCGATATCCGGGAATATCTCCCTGCAAGAGGTAAGCCCCAGGCCGACGGAGCCGTTATAGCCGGTAATGACAATAATCAGACCCATGCCATCAAGAATGGGGCCGGAGCCCCATTGCGAGATCAGTTGCGCCCCGGTCATATAGAGTGGCCGGCTGGGGCCCGGAATATTGGTAATGATGACATTGAACCAGGGGCGATGCCTGCGCGATATCTGCTTGCGTATATACCAGCGGGTTGCCAGCGCAGCCGCCGCGGCGGGAAGATTTTCGGCCAGGCGTGCAACCTCGCCCGCTTTTTTGTACTGCATGGACGCCCTGACGCTGGCCCGCACCATCTCCAGCCTGCGCAGGGGGTTGGGCTCCTGGGTTGCCAGCGACACCAGCATGGCAAAGATACGGTTTCCCCCGGCGTTCTGCTCGTGGCGCTTGCGCACGGATATGGGAGCCATCGCCACCAGCGATTCGTCGGGGAGCATCCCCCGCTCCTGCAAATAACGCCGCAGCGCCCCGGCGCATATCGTCAGCACCACGTCATTCATGGTGGCTCCCGGAATCGCATGGCGTATCTTGCCAATACGCACCAGGGACAACTGTGTCCCGCCAAAGATGCGATGCGTGCTGACCGGTTCATTGGTCATGGTATTGGGGGCAGAGAAAATGGCGGGCGGCAGCTTGCTGTTGCTGAGCACCCGCTCTTTGACATACCGGAAGCTGGAACCGCCGACGGTCCGCAACAGGGCAAACCCACGGGGCAGGCTACGCAGCGTGGCCTTGATGCCATGAACAAGCAGTTGGACCGGGTTGGGTATGCCGTCGATCTGCCAGGACTGCTCGGCAGCGACGTACTGTGCAGAAGGACTGATATCCAGCAGAGCCGCCATGATTTCCTCGCCGGAGATACCATCGACAGCGGCATGGTGCACCTTGGCGATCAGCGCCACGGCGCCAGGCGGGATCCCCTCAATATTCCGGAGTCCCTCCACAAAAGCGATTTCCCACAGTGGCCTGGAGCGGTCTAGCGGGCGCGCGAACTGCTGCGCCGCCAGGGTCATCAACTCGCGCCTGCCACCGGGTTGCGGCAGGCCGATGTGCTGCAAATGCAGGTCCACATCAAAGTCAGCGTCCTCAATCCAGTAGGGATGGTCCAGGCTGAGCGGAACCTCCAGCAGTCGTCGCCGGAACACCGATGACACCGTCAGCCGGGCTCGCATATGTTCGCGGAAGCGCTCGAAACTGAAAGCGCCATCCGGGGTTCTGCCATCAAAAATATACAGGCCGCCGATATGCATCGGCGACCGCTGCATTTCCAGATTGAGAAATGCAGCATCAACTCCCGAGAGCTGCTTCACCATGACTCTCCCTGGCATCCAGTCAGGCCGTGTAGCCTCACAAGCATCAGGATGATGATTTTTCGGGACTGGCCGGATGTGGCGGCAAGCCTGTCAGAAAGCTGGCCATATCGTCAGCGTGCTCCTCTTCCACGGCCAAGATGGACTCCAGGATGCGTCGGGTCGTGCTGTCCTTGTCACCGACATAGCTGATCATCTCGCCGTAGCTTTCAATAGCAATGCGCTCCGCGATCAGGTCCTCCTTGATCATCTCGATCAGATCACGACCCGGCACGTATTCCGCATGGCTACGCGCGCTCAGCACGTCCGGGTCGAAGTCGGGTTCGCCATTCAACTGCACAATGCGTGCTGCCAGCAAATCGACATGCTGCAATTCCTGGTTGGAGTGCTCCAGAAACTCCGGGGCAACCGTCTCGGCATTAATGCCAACGGCCATGAAGTAGTGGCGCCTGTACCGCAGGAAACAAACCAGCTCCGTGGCCAGCGCCTCGTTCAGCAACTTCACGACATGCGCCTTGTCCGCCCGATAGGTCTCGGTTACTGCGCCATTTTCGATATGGCGGCGAGCACGGGTACGCAGGCTCTTGATGTCGATGAGGGCCGTATCGGAAAGTGATTTGTAAGCTCCAGCTGTCGACTTCTCCATTTCAACACTCCTCCATATCGTCGGTTAGTTCTTGCCAGGAAAATACTGTCCCGAGGGGTCGTCAGGCTTGATAGATGACCCTTGCTTCTGTTGATGGGCTCGCCTGCCTGATAAATTTCAATATCGTGCAGGGGCAAGTTGCATGAGATGCTTTACGAACAACTCCATGATACTTGCATATACGGCATAACCATCGGTGACGGGTGATGATCTCCTCACGGCGAATTCAGGTCTGTTCGTGAGCCCACATATCAGATTCCCGCCATGGCAAGCGCAGCATATCTCCGACATCCCGCCAGGAGGCTGCCTCCCATGCGCCCGCCCCTCTCAATGCATGGATTCCGATGGCCATGTATTGATCTGATGCAGTCCAAAGAAAACGGCGTGCAGGTGAAAGAGACACGGCACGCTCTTGCGCGCGTTGCCATTTACAACAGGTGGGGCAGCGAAGGCTTGGTATATCAGGAAGAGGGTATCGGCTGGAGTACAAAAGGCTGCGGCGCAGGGCCGCCATTAATCCCGGCGCAGTGCCAAGGCTGAACAGGTCAATTTGTGCTCCCGCAGGGCAGCCTTGTCCAACGCCTGCCTTGATGCCGCCTCCTCCAGAGGCAGCACCGCTGCGGAGAGATCGACTCTCAATGCGACTGAATGTCTTCCTGCAAATGCCGGAATTCGAGCTTGACCGCCTTGTAGCATTCGCAGGCCTTTGCTTCCAGCGCGGCCCTGTCAATCACGATGATACGGTCAGGATGACAAACGATGCAGCTGGCGCGCTCCAGCGCGGCAATAGCCTTTTTGACGGACTCCTGAGGCACCCCGAATACCGCAGAAGCTTTCTCCGGGGAAATTTGCAACTCGCTGCAAGGTATCCTGTCGAGCACGAGCAGAATCCAGCGGCAGAGCCGCTGTTCCACCGCGTGGTGCCGGTGGCAATACACCGCTTGCGAAACCTGGGAAATCAGCGCCCCGGTATAACGCAGGAAAAAGCGCAATATCTGGCCAGACCGGTTCATTTCAGACAACATCAGCGGGGCCTTTACCCGGAAGCCGTGGCCTGGTATCTGGACAATGGCCTTGGCAAACGTGGTTTTGCTGGCTGTGTAGAGCGAGACATCAAGCATGCCCTCACTGCCTATACTGGCGACCTCGGCGGATGTTCCATCCTTCAGGCCGTGCTGGAGCGAGATGATTGACGTGGTAGGAAAGTAGATATTTTCCAACTCCCGACCGTGCTCATGCAGTACCTCGCCAAACTCCATGGGTACATAGTCGAGCACAGGGGCCAGGCGTTCGAATACCCTGACAGGCAACGCGGCAAGAATCTGGTTCTGCCCACGATTATTAGTATTCGACATAAAATTTCTGAAAAACCAGTGGCGTTTCAAGACTTGCGAAAAGGGAGTGCCAGAGGAGCAACACGGCGCCAGCGACAGGCCTGTTCGCAACCATTATATATTTATTGGAATACTGATCTTGGATATCATCCCCAAGGAGGGCTTTGCTACCACTCCCTGAGCGTCAGCTCACTCAAGAATATTAGCGCGGATGGCGCATCCGCTATGTACGGCAACGCACATAGCGGATGTATTTTGGGAGAGGATTCACGAAATCAGGCTATTTCCATGGCAGGAATTATCACTATGAGCCTGCCTTGTACTCAAAAGGCGCCTGCCGTCGCCAGAGCCGACAATGCGCGCCCGCCCGCCATGACAGGAGCACTTGCCCACAGGGCATTTCGCCGCATTGACCTTCTCTGCCATCAGGACATACAGCAAGCTCACGCCGGCGGCTGCAATGGCCAACAAGTCGTTTTAGTCGGGGCTCTTGCGCCAGTCTGGCCGTTGATCCGGGTGCGCCTGGACACACCCCTGAACACGCCAAAATCGGGTTGATTGGCCCCAAATCGCTGGCGCTCATCCAGCAGGCGCGCTGTCAGCTCGTTACGAGGATGCCACACCCGCCCGCCTGGCGGAAAAGAGAGCTATTCGAGCGGAAACCTGATTGAATAAGACCCCCGTCAGGTGGGTCGGAACCTGCGGCGCCATGCCGGTAAAACTGGCTGCAAACAAGGAAATAACCGACGACCCATGTAGTGTGCCAGGAGGATTGATGGCCATCTCTGTTGCAAACCCGAGAAGCCCGACGCTATTGCGCCAGGACGCCGAAGCCAGACTGAAAAGCTGTACAGCGCCACGCAGTGCGGGCTGGGTATTCGGTACAGACGCGCTGACGCTGCTGTATAACCTTGCCAGCTCGCCTGACAAGTCAGCCGATGCGCTCAAGCTGCTGCACGAGTTGCAGACGCATCAGGTTGAGCTCGACCTGCAGTACGAGCAGCTCGAAGCCAACGAACACGCGCTTGCCGAGGATCTGGCCCGTTACAAGGCCCTTTTTGACTACGCACCGGCCGGCTATTTCATGGTCAGTCTCGACGGCCATATCATTGATGGCAATCTGGCCGGCGCGGAACTGTTCGGAATGGACAGGGACGATCTCGGCGCTTGTCCTGTTTCCATTTTCCTGGCACCCGAGAGCCGGCCTGCGCTGGAGGATCTGCTGCTGCAGTTGCAGAACGGAAGTTCGCGTGTGTCTTGCGGGGTGCATTCCGTGTACGCCAATGGCGGCTCGCAGCCATGGCAGATCACCGCAACCGTCATTCCAGGGGGCAATGCCATTCTGATGGATGTTTCCATCATCAGTCCCCAGTAGGCAGACCGGTTTCTCTGCTATCGTTGCCATGCCTGCCGGGGTCTGCTGACGCTTCATTGATCGCGGCGCCGGAGAACCTGTTCGCCATGGCTTCGTCAAGCTCTACCACCGCCAGCATCCCGTCACGCGGCCCGGCGACGCGCATTGTAGGCCTGGGCGCCTCCGCCGGCGGTCTGGCAGCGCTGGAGCTGTTTCTGGGGAATACCCCAGCCGACAGCGGCATGGCCTATATCGTGGTGCAGCATCTGGACCCCACGCAGAAAGCCCTGCTGCCGGACATTCTGCAACGGGCCACCACCATGCCGGTGCACGAGGCCGAGCAGGGCATGCCCATCACACCCGATACGGTGTATGTGATCCCACCGAATACGGAGTTGAGTGTCGTCAGCGGCGCGCTCAAGCTGGTGCGACCCTTTGAGCCACGCGGCCTGCGCCTGCCCATCAATGTGCTGTTCTCCTCACTCGCCAGTGCACAGGGTGCACGCGCCATCGGCGTGGTGCTCTCCGGCATGGGTTCGGATGGCACACTGGGCTTGCAGGCGATCAAGGCCGTGGGCGGACTTGCCGTGGCGCAGGAGCCCGAGTCGGCGCAGTACGATGCCATGCCCAGAAGCGCCGTCGCCGCAGGTTGTGCCGACATTGTGGCAACGCCCGGCGAGTTGCCGGGACGCATTCTTGCTTTTGTATCCCAGGTACCGGACCTGGACGTTCTGGAGGAGGAGGAGGACGCAGTGCAGCCGGCTTCGCTGCAACCCATCATCGGGCTGTTGCAGCAGCGCACCCGCCACGATTTCTCGCTCTACAAGCCGAGCACGCTGCATCGTCGCATCGAGCGGCGTATGGCCATCCACGACATCAGGTCACTGGCCAATTATGCGCAGTTCCTTGAGCACAACGCGCAGGAGATAGACCTGCTCTTCAAGGAATTGCTGATCGGCGTGACCAGCTTCTTTCGGGATGGCCCGGTATGGGAATACCTGGCGGATACCGTGCTGCCAGACCTGCTGGCACTGCGCATGCCCGAACAGAAACTGCGCGCCTGGGTCGTCGGCTGTTCGACGGGCGAGGAAGCCTATTCGCTGGCCATGATATTCACGGAGGTGACCAGCCGGCTGCCGCAGGCGCCCGAGTTCAGCCTGCAGATCTTTGCCTCGGACCTGAGCCCGGACGCCATTGCCGCCGCCCGCAGCGGCAAATACCCGCTTGCCATCAGCGCCAGCGTGTCACCGGAGCGGCTGGCCCGCTTTTTCAGCGCCCATGAAACCCACTACCAGGTCAACCAGAGCATCCGCGACATGGTGCTGTTTGCCCGGCATGACGTGGTACTGGACCCCCCGTTCACGAAACTCGACCTGATTGCCTGCCGCAACCTGCTGATATATTTTGATGCCCTGTTGCAGCGTCGGCTACTGCCCCTGTTTCACTACAGCTTGCGCCCCGGTGGCATCATGTTGCTGGGCAGCTCGGAGACCGTGGGGCGGTCGAGTCACCTGTTTGCGCCGATCCGGCCCAAGCTGCGCTTTTACCTGCGCCAGGACAATGTGCCGATTGTCAGCCCCGATTTTCTGTTGAAGTCGTTTCCACCCTTATCACGCATAGCCAGGGAGCATCACGTGTCTTCACCCATTACGTCCGCACCGGCAACGGGAAACCTGCAAGCCGCGGCCGATCAGGTACTGCTGCAACTGTATGCGCCTGCGGCCGTGGTGGTCGGCAGTGACGGCGACATCGTCTACATCAGCGGGCGCACCGGCAAATACCTGGAGCCGGCGGCCGGCAAGGCCAACTGGAATTTTCACGCCATGGTGCGTGACGATCTGCGCACACCGTTGTTCGAGGCCCTGAAGCAGGCCACCCAGCAAAACGAACCGGTGCAGTTGCACGGCCTGCAAGTGCAGGTGCCGGGAGGCGTGCAGCTTGTCGATGCCACCGTGCAGGCTTTCCGCGAGCCTGCCGCGCTGCATGGCATGGCCATGGTCGTATTCCGCGATATTGCACCCCCCTTGGGGAGCCGCCGGCGACGCAAGGCAAAAGACGGAGAGGAGACCTCGCATGCCACCGAAATGCAGCGGTACCGTGACGAAATCCAGGCCCTGCGTGAGGAGACACGCGCCTCGCGCGAAGAGCTGCAGTCTTCCAACGAAGAGCTGCAGTCAACCAATGAAGAGCTGCAATCAACCAATGAGGAGCTGACCACCTCCAAGGAAGAAATGCAGTCCATGAACGAGGAACTGCAAACCATCAACAGCGAGCTTCAGAGCAAGCTTGACGACCTCGCGCTGGCGCAGAGCGACATGCAGAACGTGCTCAACAGCATCGAAATCGCCATCCTGTTCCTGGACCAGCACCTTAACGTCAGGCGTTATACCGAACGCGCCGCGAAGATCATCAGCCTGCGCGAAAGCGATGTCGGCCGGCCGCTCAGCGACCTGAGCACCAGCATGCAATACCCGTCGCTGCATGAAGACGCCGTCAAGACCCTGCGTACGCTGCTAGTTTCGGAGAAGCAGGTTCCCACCAGTGACGGCCGCTGGTACTCCGTACGCATCATGCCCTATCGCCGGCTGGACAACGTGATCGACGGTGTCGTGATCACGCTGCTCGACATCACCGCCACCAAGCAACTGGAGTCGGCGCTACGCGAGGAAGCCAGGCCGTAACCAAGCCTATTGGTGCTGCGTGCCAAACGCTGCACCCATTCATGCTGATTGCGGGAGGCTCTCCGTTCAGGAGACTGCCTTCTCTTCGGTATAGGAAATATGTTCCGCACCCGCGTGCTTGAATACCGTCTCAATCCGGTCCCTGTCGTGACGATCCATGGAATGAACGGAAATCAGGATGTTGCCCTCCTTGATTTTCCCCTCATATTTCTTGGCCTCATACTCGGGTATACCCAAACCGATCAGGGCGCCGGATATGCCGCCGACCGCAGCCCCGGCAGCAACGCCACTGAGGGCAGCGAGAATGGGGCCAGCGGCAATGAAGGGACCAAGGCCGGGAATGGCCAGCATGCCGGCGCCCACCAGCCACCCAAAGCCGCCACCAACAACACCACCAACGACGCCACCGCTGGCAGCACCCTCGGGCAGCTTGGTATGTTGTTCATGAGCGAAATCCTGGCTACCGGCTTTATCCGGCAACAATGCCGAAATATCGCTGCGAGGAATGCCGGCAGCCTCCAGTTGCTCGACAATGCTTTTGGCCGACACTTGGGACTTGGCAATACAGAATACGGATTTTGACATGATATATACTCACTTGATTGCTGATGTGCGGATCAGGGGGCGGCAATTTCAAGGTCGTTAAAGACCATGTTGCCCGCCGCATGCTGCTTTGCCATGGCGAGGACTTTCTTTTTCTCCATTTCACTTCTTACCGGGCCGCGCAAGGTCACCCGGCCATTTGCCGTAATGACTTTAACGTTTTGGGCATCGACCGACAGGCTGTGGTCGTCGACGATGGCCTTTCGGATATTGGCGGTGACGTCCGTATCAGCACGACTCGATGACTGGTCAGTTGGCATCGTCATTTCGCTGTTACGATCACGCGTGTTAACGCCGGTATTATCGGCGTTGCGGGTGGGCGATGAGGGGGCCATGTCGTTGTCTGCCGACGCCAGGGGAGCGACGCCAAACAGAAGAACGGTGACAAGCAACGCCAAAGAGTAATTTTTCATGGATTATGCTCCTTCGAGGTTCTGTTACACGCTTCAAAAAGCCGGGTAAATATTCCGCAAGCTGTGGAGCGGAGATATCCACCAAAAACGGGACAGCCAAACAGGAGCCAAGGTCTGGCACAAGCCGCTACGCCTTGTTCCCGCTGCTATTTCCATTTCACGGAGTGATGTGCCCGGCTGTACCACAGTCTGCATGCGGGCGCCGCCAAGCGCCCGCAACGTGACCAGAGGGATTACGAGCTGCCAGCCTTTGCCGGCTGGCGGGGCTTGTCGGGGGCGGCCTTCTGGCCTGGTTTGCCATTGTCAGGCTGATGCGAGGTGCTGGGGTCGTTTTTGCCCTTTTCAGGGCTGTGGGCGGGTTGTTTGGCAGGATGTGAGGTGGCCAAATGCCGTAGCGTGTTACTCATGACGTTCTCCAGATAAGCTTGGACTAGCAGGACAGCGCTTGGCCGCACCAGAGGCCTGGAGGGCCCCATACGGTCGCGTTGAGCAACTACCATAGGCTTTCCCCGGAAACAGGGTCTGTTCGCAAGCGCACTTTCCACCTTTTCACAACAAAGTAAACGGAGGGGTGTAAAGTGGTGGCACGAGGAAGCATGATTGCTGGCCTGGAACAACTTCCCTTCACCATGGCCTGCACAACCACTGTTGCTTTAAAAGATCGAGCGTCGACTGGAGTTCAAACTCGGCAGCATCAGCGTCCCGAACTTTTTCCTGGCGCTCCACCCACCCCGCGCCCGCGGCATTTTTTTCTGCCTTGATGAGCCCGCCAGCCGATTTTTTCATTGGGGAGGATGGAGGCAGCGTTGCTGTTTGACTGTTCATGGTTTTCTCCAGACAAGGAGGGGCTTGAGTATTGGCGCCGAAATTAACCGCAACTGTGCGAGTCAATCGAGGTCCCTGCGCCAGCAGACAGATGCATTTACATGAATTTATTGCGCATGCTGATGAACGACTGCTTGAAGAATGGCCGGAGCCTTTCATTATTTTTGACTGCCGCGCCGGGTCATCATCATTGGCATGGCAGCACCAGGCAGGATTCAGCGTCCTTTCACACTTCAAGCATTTTCGTGTCGGCAACCAGGCGGGTGAATTCATTCCTGATCATGCCATAGCAACTGCACACTCTCGCCTCCAGTCCCGCCCGATAAATGACCCGTATGTGGTCGCTCAGGTAGCTCAGGTGCCCGGCCTCCCGCATCGATTCGGCGATTTCTGCGACGACCTCCTGCCGGGTGCCCAGTATATCGCTCATGGCTTCCGGGGGAACGTCCAGTTGCCTGTCAGTGGTCCGGTCCAGCGCCAGCAGGATCCAGCGGCATAGTTGCTGCTCAACGGAGTGATAGCGATTGCAAAAGACTGCGAGTGATACCTGGGTAAACAGTGCCTGTGTATAGCGCAAGAAAATACGCATGATGGCCGCCGAACGCTTGAGCTCGTCATAGATAAAAGCCGCATCAATGCGAAAACCCTGGCCGGCAACTTTCACGGTAGCCCTGGCAAAGGTGGTATTGCTGCCGGCGCAAAGCGATATATCAAGCATTCCCTCCCGGCCTATGCCGGCGATTTCGGAGGATGCGCCGTTTGTCGCCGCGTGCTGGAGGGAAATGATGGCCGTTGTGGGGAAGTAGATATATTCCAGGTTTTCGCCATGCTCATGCAGCAGTTGCCCTGCCCGCATGGATACCAGGTCAAGACGGGGTGTGAGCCGTTCCCGTGCATCGGCAGGCAGTGCTGCAAGCAGGACATTGGCATTCATGGTTCTGTGAATACTCATATCACGCCTGAAAAATCCTGCATCAATCGGGGCAGGATGTGCACTGGCACGGCAGGAAGTTGGACACATATTGGCACCCTGCCCGAAGGCAATTGTTGTTATTGGGCGTACTACAAAAATATCAGCAGTGAACACCCTTTGAGTAGACAATGAGTAATATATTGCGCTGATATTGATAAGAAAATTAACGCTTCTGATAGCGTTGCTCTGTTCGCTAGCCCACACAGAATGTAATTTTCATGCAGCAACGACGAGCGGTATGCCCAGGTCGGCATAGCCGTGTTGCGTCATGCATAGCCCTGGGGATTTTGCGATTGCCAGCGCCAGGCATCCCAGCACATGGCCTCATGGTCAAGCTCTGCCCTCCAGCCCAACAAGGCTTCCGCATTGCCGGGGTCGGCGTAGCAGGCGGCGATATCGCCCGGGCGGCGGTCTACAATTTCATAGGGGACTTTCTTGCCGCTGGCCTTCTCGAAGGCATGCACCATCTCCAGCACACTATACCCGCGGCCAGCGCCCAGATTGACGATGAGTAGCCCCTGCCTCGATCTGAGCGTATCCAGGGCCGCGAGGTGGCCACGGGCGAGGTCAACGACGTGAATATAGTCGCGCACACCGGTTCCGTCTGGTGTGGGGTAGTCACCGCCAAATATCCGCAAATGCGGCAACTTTCCGCTGGCAACCTGGGCGATGTAGGGCATGAGATTGTTGGGAAGCCCAAGGGGGTCTTCGCCAATCTTGCCACTTTCGTGTGCGCCCGCCGGATTGAAATACCTCAGGATGGCGATATTCCAGCGGCTATCGGACGTGTGCACATCACGCAAGATGCCTTCGATCATCAACTTGCTGGCGCCATAAGGGTTGGTTGCCGAAAGCGGGAAGTCCTCCCTGATGGGGACAGCATGGGGGTCGCCATAAACGGTGGCTGACGAACTGAACACCAAGGTGCGTACGTCGGCCTCAGCCATGGCATCAAGCAGGCACAGGGTGCCCTGAACGTTGTTGTCGTAGTAACGCAGCGGTTCCTTGACCGACTCACCAACGGCCTTCAGGCCGGCGAAGTGAATCACCGCCGAAATGGAGTATTCGCCGAAAATGGCCCGCAGGTCAAAGGTACTCCTGATATCCGCTTCAACAAATTGCAGGCCGCGGCCAGACATTGCCTGAACCCGCCGCAGTGACTCGTACTTGCCGTTGCAAAGATTGTCCATGACGACCACATCATGGCCGGCATTCAGTAACTCCAATACGGTATGAGAGCCAATATAGCCGGCCCCTCCCGTTACCAAGACTGTTGCTTTCATACACCATCCCTGACGTTGAATAAAACCTTGCCTCGCTGCCGTTCCTGGCATTGAGCCCGCTAAATCTGGTAAATTTACGCCCCCGCAATCAGTGCAGGGGCCACAGCGGTAGCCTTTCGCGCTTCCTGTCCGCGTTGTGATAAAGTTTGCTGCGACGATACCCCTGCTGGTGCAGCGGCAGGGCGTCACCCGCGCCCCGCGTAATGCTTTCAAGCTCCACCACTGCCTTGTGCGCGATCTTTTCATGATCGGCAGGAGCTCTCATTCCCTCCTGCCGCTGCCACCGGTCAGCACGGCGCTTCGGTGTGGCGGGGACAATGCTGGCGCTGTCCGAATCACCCGTCGCCTCAACAACCAGATCAAGCTCACCTTGCGCGAATTTCATATTGCTACTCCTGGCGACGCACGAGCTTGTTAGCAAAGGCTTGCGCGCCAACAAATTTTATCGAAGCCGGGTCTGGATTTATTCCGGCCCTGCGCACAATGACCCCGGCAATGACTGTCGTGGCGGCAGCAGCGAGAAGAAAGTGTAAAAATGCAGGCATGAGTGCATGTTCCGAAAACAGCAGGCAGCCAATGCAAAATAGGAAAGTGGGGATAGCTTCAATCACAATAAACCTCACGATATTTCCAGCCAATTGCAAACATCGCCCTGAGCGACGACCACTATAAATGGCGTCCGTAAAGGCGGAGATGCAAGGCTCGGGTAGCCAAGTCATGAAAAATACTAATAAGTCTGTCGCTCACGTTCTGTTTGCCAACGAACATAAAGACAAAATATTAACAAGATGAGCTGTTCTGGATTTTGTTGCGGCGCCATGCTTGTCATGACCAGTATTCGCGGCGCCTGTCATTGCCAACGAGAGAGAAGAAATTGTGCGGAGAAGCGCGCATGGCTTACAGGCGCTGTACGTAACTGTCTGGAAAGCACGGGAAAGGGGAGCTCCTGAATAAATAAATTTTCCGCTTTTCAGTATCAAAAAACCCAGTAAATTACATGAGTTATTTTTCTGAAATACTGATTATTCAGAGGCTCGTAGCCGTCGCTGGATTGAAGCAGGGTGGCGGATCTGGATGACGGGACTAGCTGTTGTGCTGCTTGAGGAAATCCTTGACCTGCTGGCTGGCCTCGTCATGCGTTATGGCATAGCGCTGCTGCACAAGGCCGGCGAGCTTTTGCGCCTGGCCTTCCGACTTGAGCAGTTCGTCGTCGGTCAGCTTGCCCCAGGCGGTCTTGGCGGCGCCCATGAGCTGGTTCCATTTCCCCTTCAAGATGTCGGCGCCGACCGGATGGGAGTGGCTTTCGGCTTGCTCCTTGCCAGCGGTGGAATCCATGGCTTGCGGGGAGGAAGGCTTGTTGTCGGGGCTCTTCGTGTAGTGCCCCTGGGCCGCGTCGTGCGGGGCATATTGCCCGGCGGCGTTGTCAGCCATGGGGCCGGGCATTGCGATGGGAATGTCGCTGGCCGAAGCAGACGCTTCATGTTGCTCGGGATCTTGTTCGGAGCCCGGGATATGGCGGGCGGGGCTTTCGGTGCGGGGATTTGCGTTATGTTCTTCTGAATTGTTCATGGGAGCCTCTCAAGGGGTTCTGTGGCCGGCGATATTGCACGGCACGTGTATCCTTGTGATGCATGAACATAGAGATGATTGTTCGGGGTTTCCGTGCGCTCACACGCTTAGAGCTGTGGTTTCCCGGGGCTGGCCGGGTTATTGCTGGTCAAATGCCAGCCGTCTCGACAATCCGTGTGCGTTGCGTCATCAGAAAATTTCAGCCAGGCCGCTGGCGCAGCGACTCACACATAATGTCTGAATGACAGCAGCCGGTCATATTCCTGCCTGACGACGAGATAGCACTCGCAAACCCGGCTTTCGAGTTTCTGGCGATCGAGAATGGTAATGTGCCCGCGACTGAACTTGATCATGCCGTCATTTTGCAATTTACAGGCCGCCTCACTTATACCCTCGCGGCGTACCCCGAGTATATTCGCGATCATTTCCTGTGTTATCACCAGTTCATTGCCCGGCAGCCGATCCAGGTTGGCGAGCAGCCAGCGACACAGTTGCTGCTCCAGGGCATGGTGGCGATTGCACAGGGCGGTTTGCGCCATTTGCGTAATCAGTGCCTGGGTATAGCGCAAGGCCAGTTCCTGCAGCCCGCCACCGAGAGAGAATTCCTGTTTGATGATGCTGGCCTTGATCCGGTAGCCCTGCCCGGTGCTGAGCACCATGGCCCGGCTGAGTACGGTTCCACCGCCCATGAACAAGGAAATGCCGACGAGACCATCACGGCCAATGATCGCAATTTCCGCCGAATTGCCGTTTTCCATGACATGCAGCAAGGAAACGATGCCAGTGGTAGGAAAATACAGATGATGCAACTGGCTCCCGGACTCATGCAGCACCTTGCCCAACTGCATGGTGACAGGCTCAAGGTGAGGGGCCAGTCGCTCGTAGACATCAGCAGGCAGAGAGGCCAGCAAATGATTTTGTCGTGGGTTTGACGGGTGTAACATATCGGTCTTCCCTGCTTCGCGTATGGCTTGTCCGGTAGATCGCGCATCCTGTGCGATCTACTCTTGTTATGCCTGGCGCAGTGTTTTTGTGCTCTGGCTGGCACGCAAACACGGCAAAAAGTTGCACTCAGCGGCGATAGCTGCCAAACGCGTTATGCACCCCCCCTGTTCTCTATTGGTTTGTATGGCCTTAGTGATTGATTTTGTTGATATAAAGCAATTTATCATACTTTTTTTGGCATACCTTATCAGCCGATGAACGGCTACACAGGCAACAAGAGGGCTACAACCTGCATGTAGTGTGTTGGCGCGCAGAGTATGTGTCCGTGCGGTTGGACACATATGCCAACATTTTTGGCAATCAACAAACAATTGAGAGACATTGCTCACTGCCTCCCTGTTGGCGCCTCGCATCTGTCTTGAAGCACTGACAGGCTGAAAGGCAGTGCTGCGAGTTTCCTGAAGTTTAATGGGATGGTCGCCCCCTCCCCGGAACGGCATCTAGTGTAGTTCTTCAAACAAATATTTAGATATTATATAATTGGCACATGAGAAGGCCAATGAAAATTGTGTTGCCCGAGACTGATCGGGATACCTTGGAAAAGCTGATCGCCAGCCGTGCTACGGATGCGAAAATCAGGCTTCGTGCCCGCATTATCTTGATGACGGCCTGAAATTAAAGAATGGGACGTGGGCGACAAGAAATAGGGGCATTTCGGAGCCTGTAAATTGAACTGTGTAACTGCTTTCTGACATGATGCGGCGTGAGCCGCAAGGAGCAGTTACATGGCTGATCAGCCTGATATCCTGGATGAGTTACTGAAGGGGTGCAAGACCCCGGCGGACGTGGATGCGCTGCATGCCCAGCTGCTGCAGCGCATGATCAACCGCGCCCTGGAGGCCGAGATGGACAGCCATCTGGGCTACGACAAGGGCGAGCGTGGCGAGGGCGAGCGGCGCGCCAACACCCGCAACGGCAAGACCACCAAGATGGTCAAGGGCACCTTCGGCGAGCTGGAGGTCAGCACGCCCCGTGACCGCGACGGCAGCTTTGAGCCGCAACTGGTGCAGAAGCGCCAGGTGCGCCTGGCCGGCATGGAGGAGAAGATCATCACCCTCTACGCCAAGGGCATGACCACGCGTGACATCGAGCAGGCCATGCAGGACCTCTACGGCGTGCGCATCTCCCACACTGTCATCTCCCAGGTCACCGACGCCATCCTGGATGATGTACGCAGCTGGCAGAACCGGCCGCTGGAGGCGATCTATCCCATCGTCTGGCTGGATGGCATTGTCATCAAGGTGCATCAGGGCAAGCAGGTCATCAACAAGGCCGTGCACGTGGTGCTGGGCGTGAATCTGCGGGGCGAGAAGGAAGTCCTGGGGCTCTGGATCGCCGAGCACGAGGGGGCCAAATTCTGGCTGAGCGTGCTCACCGAGCTGCGTCAGCGCGGCGTGCAGGACATCTTCATCGCCTGCATGGATGGGCTCAAGGGGCTGCCGGAGGCGGTGCAGACCCTGTTCCCCCAGACCCTGACCCAACTCTGCCTGGTGCACCTGATGCGGGCCAGTATGCGCTACCTGAGCACCAAGGACATGAAGCCCGCCGTGGCGGCGCTGAAGCGTATCTACCAATCCGCCACCCTGGATGAGGCACAAGTCGAGCTGGAGGCCTTCGAGGCGGCATGGGGCGAGCGCTACCGGGCGGTGGTGCGGCTGTGGCGGGGCAACTGGGACAACATCATTCCCTTCTTCCAGTTCCCGCCGGAAATCCGCAAGGTGGTCTACACCACCAACGCCATCGAATCCCTGAACATGAGCCTGCGCAAGCTGACCCGCAACCGCCGCATCTTTCCCAACGATGAGGCGGCGATCAAGGCGCTGTTCAGAGCTGGCCTCGGAAGTTTGGACAGTCAAACCCGGTTTATAAGTGGAACGTGGCCACGGGTTTAAGCTGCCTCGGGTAATGGCAGCGGTTCAAAGTAAACCTGATCCGGGGTTCGGCGGGCAAGACTGGAATGCGGT